>Ga0210403_10000204_pt1 | contig 65725 bp, 65 predicted proteins | sample IncBWC19MmetaG_FD_150863 | JGI IMG/M metagenome (GOLD analysis project Ga0210403, IMG submission 150863) | Forest soil microbial communities from Barre Woods Harvard Forest LTER site, Petersham, Massachusetts, United States - Inc-BW-C-19-M | ecosystem: Environmental > Terrestrial > Soil >...
TATCTGTCGATCCCTCTCTGACATCCTGCTGAGAGCACTGCGCATCTTGGTCAACATGCGAAGGCCCTTTCCGTGAGAGGCCCAGTCTTTCTCTCTAATCGAAGAAGGAAGTTCCGTTCTGGGAGTATCCTCGTTCTCGTAGAAAAGGTGATAGAGAGGCACTTCAAGAGCTCTCGCAAACTTCTCCAGGGTTTCGAGAGCTGGCACTGTGTGCCCGTTCTCAACGCGCGAGATATAGCAACGTAGCAGACCGGTACGCTTCTCGATGTCCCCCTGGGAAAGATTTTTGTACACACGCAATTCTCTGAGTCGACCAGCGATATACATGACCATCTCCCGTTGTTCACCGATGCGGCACTAACTATATCGGTTAGCCGTAACCATACACGGAAGTCATCGTCAAGTAAACTATTTTATTCACTGATTTTCACAGTTATTCCAATTGACTCCTCTTCGCCACGGTTGTCTACTCCCCGTCAAGCATGAGTCGGATGAGCGAATTAAACATTGACCTCGCCGGTCGATACGCAAAATGGCTGGTTGCTCAGAAGTACGCTGCAGGCACACGGAGTCAATACTGTCTGGCGGTCAAAGAGTACTCGGACTTTCTGGGCGCGAAGATCTTTACCAAGTCCACCCATTTTGATGTCCAGGAGTTCATTGCCGACCGTGCAAAGCTAGGTCGCTCTGCACGAACACTGCGGTCTCTTTTGTATGCCCTCCGTATCTTTTTCGACTTCCTGAACCTCGGCGGATTGATTGCGTGGACCCCTCCGCGGATGATCCGGCCACGACAGCTAGAGCCGAGAGTTCCCCGGGTGCTGACAAGAGAACAAGTCAACAGACTGTTTGCCGGTACACGAACCAGATTCGAACGTGCGGTGTTGGAGACGTTGTACGGCACCGGATGTCGGGCGGGTGAACTGCGGTCAATGCGCATTGAAGACATTGATTTCGTGCGTCGTCGAATCCGGGTGCGTGGCAAGGTCGGCGACCGTTATGTGAATTTCAACCCGCGCGTTCTCCATAGCCTCCGGAGGTATATTGGCGGGAGGCGGAACGGCTATCTCTTCGTTGAGAACAGACCTCTCCAGCAGATTCTGCCTGTTCAAACAAAATCTGGTGCATGGCGGTGCCGTTGGCGCATCTTTGATGAGAAGGGTAAAGTCGCCGGATTTCGTGGTGGCTTCGTCAAGGCAAGCGAGAATTTGACCTATCTTCAGGCTGTTATCCACTTCGCGCAGCTTGCCAGTGGTGACCGGATTCATCGGCCTCAAGGCGTGCACCCAATAAGCCTCGCCTTGATTGATAGAACTGTCCGCCACGTGGGCGTCCGAGTCGGCTTAAAAGTCTTTCCCTACTGCCTACGCCATTCGTTCGCAACTCACTTCCTCGACAAGGGAGCTGACATTCGTGTAATTCAGCAGTTTCTGGGGCACCGTGACATCCGGTGTACGCAAATTTATACGCATGTAAGCAAGGAGTTGGTAGATCAGACTTTCCGTAAATACCACCCAAGAGCATGAGGTGCACCGTGCGGAAACTTAGCTCGAAACCAGAAGTTCGGAACGGCCTGTTTCCACCGTGGTTTGTCCCAATGGAAGTCTTCAAACAGTTCCAGCGATTGTTGCCGAAGTTATATCACCAACGATTCCGGATTTATTTCGACCGGTACGGCTGTATCCACTGCAAACGCAAGCAGGTCTTGTATGGCTGTAGTGGTCTCTGCATCTCTTGTTTGCCCCTCGTCGATGGCAGGCTGCGCCAAGTGGACAAAGATATGAAAAAGCTCTACGGAGGAAAGAAGTTTGCACCAGCAAAGCGCTTCCTTAGCGGCCGGGAAAGTGCGCGAAAACTACTTGCAGACCTGAGAAAGGCTTCTTAAACGAGCAAGATCGGTTCAATTGCGTCGGTGTTGGCGACCAACTCTAGATAGACTTGTTCCCCTCAGTATTCTGAAATCTTTCAGTAATTCCTGTGCGCTTGTCCTACGTTTCATGAAGAGATCTGAGGGCAGGTCCGGATGCATTCCAAACTCGCGTTTCAGGGCTCGATCAGTACATTCAAGGCGGTGATTGATAAAGCCCTGACAAGGGACACAAAGTCCGCTGCAAGAGTAAGCGACATCTTTTCGACTACAGCGAACACACCCATATCTGTCAAAGTAGAATCGAAATCTTTTGTGATAGTAGTAAGGAAGCAATGCTTCAATTTTCTTCACCATCACTTTCGTCAAAAACCACGGTGGAAAGAACCTCAACTTCTTAGGCTTGGCCTTGTTCGACTTTTGCACGGGACTCCTGTTCAGAAACAATCGAAATCGTTATTTTCGGGGATGGCATTGGTCAAAAGTGCGTTGGAGCTGTTTCTTGCTCACGTGAGCGTAAACCTGGGTGCTGCGGATCGAGTTATGTCCGAGCAATTCTTGAATGACTCGCAAATCAGCCCCATTGTCGAGAAGATGCGTCGCAAATGTATGTCGAAAAGAATATGGATTAATCCTAAGCCCCACTCGCAAGCCCAATTGTTGAACAGCCGACTGAATTGCAGAATGGCTCAAGGGGCGTAAGCCAAGGGGGCGAATCAGGCGGTCATTTTTGGCCAAACCAGAAAAATAGCTCACGGCTTGTCGATAGTTCTTTTTCTCTTTGGCAGCAATAAAACCGCTTTTAGTAAGCAGATGCCTCCCTTTTTCATCATAGGTTTTCCAATGGCAATGCCATTGGCCGATTGGACTTCGCTGTGGCCGAATCCTTTGAAGCGGTTTTTGATCAATGAATAGAAATCCCGTCTTTCTTTCACTAACATAAGATCGAAGTGCCTTTGCAGCCGTCGAGGTGAAGAGGAGGAATCGATTCCCTCCCTTACCAGTTACTCGAATCCTCCGTTGGACAAAATCAATGTTTTCGATCCGCATTGTTTGAAGCTCGCCTGTTCGGCAACCGCTGCCATATAGCAGTTCAACCATTGCTCGCTCGTGCTTCGTTTTGACAGCCTCCAATACAAGTTGAAGTTGGTCGTGAGTCAGCACTTTCGGAATATGACGCTTTAAAGCTCGCATCCTGACCATGCGGGGTGGAGCCCACTTGATCAGTCCACCAAGATTTAAGAAATCAAAGAAAATTCTCAAAGCGTAAAGTTCACCACGGATTAGCTTGGGAGTCTTACCTTGGGCGGCGGACTGTGCCAGAAACTCCTGAACGTCGAAATGGGTAACATTCAGAAAATCTGTTGGGCGTATAAAAGACGCAAATCGACGGACAGTCCGTGGATACCGGTAGAGAGTGCAAGCAGAATAACCCTGCACCCCGAGCCATCGTGAGAATCGATTCGCTAGTTCTTCGTTTAGGACGCGGTTAGATCGCGATGTCACAAGGCGAGGAGTAGACAACTATTGGAAGGGAGTGTCAAGCTTGCCTTTCGATAAGCAATTTGACGGGAGAGACCGGCGTGGACTCGAACAGAACCCCGATAAGAAATCTCGCTGGGCAAAAGATCCGAGACCGGAAAGAAACAATGCAGTTCTTAGAGCGGGGAAAGTATGTTGGGGTCGTCGCGGAATGGGGAGGTGCATCTGTATCCTCGTAAGAAATAGCCTGCCGTTGAAGTCCGACATTCCTGCAGTCTTTTCCACAGCCCAAAGAAATATTTGCACCGAGTACTGTTGACAACAAAAATCCGTAAGGCTATATACACGTCCCGAAGAGCACCCTAATGGTGGAACGGGTAAGGTCATCCGTCCCTGCCTTCCTTTAGGCCAACCTTGAAACCAGATTTATTCGCTTGGTATTTGTGTGCCCAAATTCGTCTCGGGAGCAATTATGCGAATCAAAGTCCTCGCGTTCGCAGCTTCATTCTTTTTGATTTCCAACTCTTCTGCAGGGATTCCGCAGAGCCCCTCGACAACCACTAGCTCTCCGCAGGCTGCGACCCTGCTCGCTCAGTCAGTCAAGCTATTAACGGGGCCGGGTGCAGTGAGTGATGTCACGCTGACGGGAACTGTGGAATGGATTGCAGGATCAGACGACGAGACTGGGACGGCTGTTTACAAGTCGCTGAGTGGTGCGCACCGCATGGACCTCAGTTTTCGCAACGGCACACGCAGCGAGGTCGTTTCACCTGTCGATGGTCTTCCCGCTGGCAACTGGGTCGGATTGGATGGCGCTTCTCATCCAATCGCGAACCACAATCTAATGTCGGATGCTGGATGGTTTCCGACATTCACTCTGGGGGCCCTGGTCTCATCATCGGGTAGTGTATGGACGTATGTTGGGCAGGAGACGAGGAACGGGTCTTCGGTCATCCATATCAGCGCATGCCAGCAGTTCCAGATTCACTCAGGCGACTCATCAGCACTTACGCAACATTTGACTCAGGTCGATGTTTACTTTGATCCCACGACTCTTCTGCCAGTCTCGTACTTGTTTAATTCACATCCTGATGACAACGCTCTTCTGGATATCCCAACGGAGATTCGTTATTCAAACTATCAAGCCTTTGGGGGAGCGCAGATTCCATTGCACGTTCAAAAGTATTTCAACAACACCCTCACGATCGATCTCCAATTCCAAACTGTTTCTTTGAACTCTGGCCTTACAGCCGCGCAATTTGGCGTGCAATAAATTCAGCACAGGAGACTACCATGGCCCGCCTGATCCGTGTTCATTCTCTACTTTGCTTCTTGGCTATCGCGGTTGTACAGGTCCAGGCTCAGGTTAAGACTGGCATCCCTCCTTTCGGTTCCTTCGGTAGTGGTCCAGATATCATTAACCTGGCAAATTTAAATTCACACATCACTGTTCCCGTACTTCATAAGCCTGGAAGGGGAACCGCTTTCACTTACGATCTGAGCTACGACTCTTCCGTCTGGTACCCGGTCGGCGTAAGCGGAAACCAAACTTGGACCCCTGTCTCAAATTTCGGCTGGCGGGGTTTGACAGAAGTAGCTACGGGCTATATTTCGTACACTTTAACCTCGACTCTATGTGTAGACAGTCACGGAAACAAGTTTTTTGGTGGCGCTCAGACTTACTCGAACTGGAAGTATCACGATAACTTCGGACGTAGCCATCAGTTTATTGGGACAACACAATCAAATTATTGCACTTCGGTAGACACGACTCTGAACACCACCACTTCCGATGGCTCAGGCTTCAAATTGGCTGCGGTTGGGGATAGTGGCAGTGTCTTCTCGAAACAGGGACAGAACTTGAACGCTCCGATTAATTCAGGATCGGGAGCTGCGACCGCCATCGACAGAAACGGGAACGAAATTAGCGTTAACGGGAGCGGCAGTTTTTATGACACTCTCAGCTCAACCGTCGCTGTGTTGACGGTATCGGGGTTGGGAACCCCTGGAAGTCCAACAAAACTCGTTTACACCGCTCCATCTGGGGCGTCGGCTACCTATCAGTTAAACTACACAAATTATACGGTTGCAACCAATTTTGGTTTTGGCACTTCCATAGGTGAATACAAATCTTCGGCAGCAGTTCCGCTGATTACCAGTATTCAACTACCAGATGGTTCGCAGTACACCATAACTTACGAAGCTACGCCGTCGCTCCCCTCTGCGTCAGCCTGTGTTGCCTGGGCTGGAACTACGTGCGTTACTGCGAGAATTGCATCGATCACCTATCCCACCGGTGGAACGATTTCGTATCTGTACTACAACGCGAACAGTAATTTCACTGCCTGCACAACTGGAAACAACGGGGCATTTTCTGATGGGAGCGCCTCCTGTTTGCTTCGCACCACCCCGGACGGTAATTGGACTTACACCCGCGCGCCAGGAACTGATGCAGCTTCTACGACGACTTTAAAGGATGCCGTTGGAAACGTATCTACCATTCAGTTCCAGGGAATTTATGAAACGCAACGCGTCACCAATAACAGCTTAGGTGCAACACTACTAACAAAGAATACGTGCTACAACGGTACTGGTTTTCCTTGTACCCTCACAGCAGTTACCCTCCCAATAACCGAGCGCGATGTAATCAACGCGGTGCCGACGACAGGCTCTGGTACCCTTCAAACGCGAAATACTACTTTCTACAACTCTGTTGGGGGACTGACGGAAACTGACGACTATTCCTATGGTTCTGGAGCTGTGGGAAGTCTCCTTAGGAAAACGACTGTTACGTATGCCTCGCTCGGAAATATCACGGCTTTTCGGCAACAGGTCACAGTTCAAAACGGCACTGGGGGCACTGTCGCCCAAACGAATTACAACTACGACCAAACGACGCCAGTCGCTGCTCCCTCAAACACTCCTCAACTCATACCCGTCTCCGGTTCTCGGGGAAACTTAACATCTGTTCAACGCTGTACAAATACCTCCTCCTGTAGCACGAATTACATTCAGACTTCGACGCTAACGTATGACACGGCAGGCCAATTGCAGACTGCAAAAGATGCACTCAACAATCAAACCAGTCTGAGTTACGCCGATAATTACTACGTTGATAGCTCTGCTCCACCCAATCCTCCAGCGGCCCAAAGCTCCCCAGTTCCCACCGACGCATTTCCGACGAGTGTCACCCTTCCTGTGAGCGGGTCCTTGAGTTATGGCTATTACTATTACTCCGGCCAATTGGCCAAATCTGCTGATCAGAACGGGAATGCTAGCTACAACCACTTCCAGGATTCTTTGTCGCGATTAACTGCCACGTTCGGCCCCACGGTTTCTTATCCGGGCGGCACCGGGATGCCCTGGCTGGTTAACGTTTACGCCTCTTCCGATATTCAGATTGATTCCTACACCGGAATTGGGGACACCTCGTACAGCGCTTCTTGCACCAACTGCCGCCACGACGAGGCCTTGATGGATGTTCTTGGCCGCACAATTCACGGCTATCTTGTTAATGATCCTGAAGGGCAGACTATAGTCGACGCGACTTACGACCAAGATGGTCGCGCTAAGAGCACGTCTCATCCCTATCGCAATACAAATGACACCACGTATGGCATCGAAACGCCTACTTACGATGGCCTCGGCCGCACGATAAAAGTAACTCATCAAGACAGCACGTATTCACAAACGCTCTACGGCCCCGCGATTGGCAGCAGCGGCAACGCCACGCAAAGCTGCTCAACATCGACTTACGGTACGGGTTACCCCATCCTCTCGGTCGATGAATCCGCGAGGAAGCGTCAGATCTGGACCGATGCTCTGGGAAGGACTATCGAAGGTGACGAGCCCGACTCCGGCGGCAATCTAACTTCGTACACGTGCTATTCCTACGACGTCCTTGGAAATCTTTTGCAAGTTATCAACGGGAGCCAGACGCGAACCTACGCCTACGATTCCCTCTCCCGCGGCACGTCGGTAACGATTCCTGAGCGCGCCAATTCTTCCGGTTCAAATTGTCCAGTTACCTACACTTACGACAACAATAGCAACATCAAAACCCGTGTAGCCCCTGCTCCAAACCAAACAAGCTGCACCGCTCAAGTGACAACGACGTATTCGTATGACGGGCTCAATCGCCTTACAAAAATCAGCTACAGCGATGGGACGACGCCGACCGTTCAATACGGTTATGATGGAGCTGCTCTCAGCGGGTGCACAACCGCCCCTCCTTCCCTTAGCGACCCCAATCCACGTGGCCGCCGCACATCCATGTGCGACGGTTCGGGCGGAACCTCTTGGGCTCATGACGCCGCTGGGAGAGTCTCAACGGAATCCCGCATGATCGCCGGTGTGAACAAAACCATCTCCTACGGCTACAACCTCGATAGCACAATTGGCACCGTAACCTACCCCAGCGGAAAGACCGTTACCTACACGACCAGCAATGCAGAGCGATTGACTTCCGCTAAGGACACTTCCAGCAGTACACAGTTCGCTATGGTTGCCAGCTATGCTCCAACGGGGGCGTTGCAGGGGATGATAACTGGTCAGATCAGCGGCGGCTTTGGTGGTGTCACGGAATCGCACACCTATAACAGTAGCCTCGAATATACGAGCACGCAGGCCACATCAACTGTTGGCACAGCCCTGAACCTCTCTTTGAACTACAATTTATCAGGGGGTGACAACGGTACTGTGACCAGCATCACCAACAATGTAGACAATGGCCGCACGCAGACCCTCGGTTATGATCCGATGAACCGGATCTCATCCATGAGCAGCCAAGCCACGAGTGGCGTAGATTGTTGGGGGCAGACCTTCGCGCCAGATCCTCTCGGGAATCTGGATTCCATTACTTCAACGAAGTGCAACTCTACCATGCTCAACCTGGGTATCGACGCGAACAACCATATCAACAATTCAGGGTTTGGATACGACGCCGCTGGCAATATGACTCAGGACGGAACCTCCGGCGTAACCTATTCCTTTGATGCGGAAAATCACATATACAAAATTACTGGCATCGCTGGTGGACCTTACTGTTACTTCTACGATGGTAATGGTCTACGAGTTGCCAAGAAGTCTGGTGCCAACAGTGACTGCACCGGAGGGACCTTCATAAAACTCTATTGGCGATCGATTTCCGGAGACGCATTGGCCGGAACCGACAATACGGGCAGTGTGACCAACGCTGCCTACAACGAGTACGTCTTCTTCTCGGGCCGCCGAATTGCATCGCGCAATGGCACTGGCACTATCTTTTATTACTTTGCTGATCAGATCGGCACCATACGCACCATCACTACTGGGAATGGCACTGGCCAGACACCAGGCCAGCTCTGTTATGATGCTGATTTTACGCCCTACGGTCTGGAGCTGCCGCACACGGAACGCTTGCAGACCACGGCCTGCCCGCCAAGTTATAAATTCACGGGATATGAACGAGACAGCGAAACGGGATTGGACTACGCCTTTGCACGCTATTATTCTTCGAGCCTCAACCGCTTTTACTCTACTGATCCCTTGGGCGGCTCCATTGGCAGTCTGCAATCACACAACGGCTACGCCTACGTCTTGAATAACCCGTCGAATTTTATCGACCCGACGGGCATGGACACAATTCCGATGCAACCCGAATGTCCTTCGTATTCGAGGCAGGACCATCCTTGTCGATTCCGGGGCGGGGACGGGGGCGGCAGCTGTAATCTCGACGGCGTCGACACCTCCTGCTCAGACGTCTTCGGCTTGCTAAATTCTGGTGCCGCAGGCATATGCCCAGCGAATAATTGCGACGGTCTCCGATTACTCTACGGCCCTGGTGGCAGCGACGTCTGGCAACAGTTGGTGCAAGATTCAACTGTAAGCACTTCCATATTGGGAGTGAATCAAGGCTCTACAAATTTCTGGAAATGGGTAACCGTCGGGGGCGGAGATTCGTCTTGGATGCATACCTTCTGGGCCTTTATGAATGGCTATTGGGACAAGGTTCCCTTTACGCTTACAATCTATTATCCCATTCCTCAGACTAGAGGAATAGTTCAAGTTCAGGTTCCCTTATCAATTCTGCCGAAGCAAGGAGTTGGCTGCGTGGGAGGAGGGCTTGCTTTGGGTAGCCCGAGCGGCAAATATGTGAGCGCAGGACCACTTCTGTTTGGTGACCTGAATAACGCACAGAGTGTTCTTTCGGGATGGTCGTGGAACATTAATGCTCAGACGACGCCGTTTATTGGCTATCAAGGCTCCCTAAATTCGAGCGGACAAGTGAATGGTCCAACCGTAGCCACGGCAAGTGGCTTTACGGTCGGCGGCAGCGGTTCCTACTGCGGACCTATTAATAATTAATAAAAGGAAGGGGGAATTCTTCATGGGTCGTTATTTCATCGTCATCGCTTTCTCTCTCGGAGGCAGCATCGCCGTGCTCCATGGAATCCTGATGCTAGTGACGCCGGGAAGACACAGACGATTTCTCGCTTGGATCGGTGGGATGGGCGCGTGGTCGGATATATTTAATTCGACAATTGAGTCGGGGCTCGAACTTCAGCGTCGGTTGGCTGGTCTCGGCCTGGCCGCGATAGGAATTTATTTCATTTGGTTCATCTGGAAGGGTTAGCGAGTGAAAACCTCCGCATTACTTTTTATCAAGTATCCGACGCTTTTTCCGTCCCTAGCAGGGGTGTTTTGCCTCGCGGTTGGTTTATCGATACTCTTCAAACCCGAAGCCTTCGTCCAGTGGAGCAAGAAACATCAAGTAGACCCGAGCAGTGTTCCTGAATCTACATTGAGAGTGTGGAGGAAGGGAGCCCCTTGGGTCGGTGGTGCGTTTGTTCTGAGTGGGATCTTCGCTCTGTGGCGATCATTCCAGTAAGCCGGGGGTGGCCCCGAGTGGGCGGGTGGCCGACAGATTGACGGTTAGGACGGTTTTGGGTACCGCATCCTCGCGGTGTTCGAGGGTGCAGGTTTTGACTTTTCCCTGGAACCTGATCGGCCAAACTCATGATCGAGTGGTTGACGGAAGCAACAAAATACTCGGCTATAAGTAGATAGCGGACAAGTACTTGTCCAAACTTGTCTATCTGAGAGCGGCCCGAAAACCAATAAGTGACGCCAGGACAGCGGCTGCGAATCACCCCTTGCATCTTTAACGGCGTCAACTCGAGGTTTACGCCACTATCGCTGGGCTTTTGAGATCAGCCGACACCGAATGGATTCTTCCACGGTTGCCGCATCACCACTTCATTTCCCTATAGGCTTTGTGCTCTGGTACATCGCTAGTTTCATTTAGCAGAGCACCATTAAATTCAGCTGCCGCATATTGGGTGTTACGCGGCCATCCAGTCTGCGACATATAAAGCGAGCATCCGCGTAAGTCGGCATTTCTGAAGCAAGCACCAGCGGCGTAGCTGAATGACAGTTCCGCATTCTTTAGAACGGCGTGAGAAAAGTCTGTTTTTTCCAACCGAGCCCCAAAAAGATTGATTCGTTCACAATTTGCACCAGCAAGAGAAACTTTGCTTAGATCAGCGTGCGCCCACTGACGGCCGCGCAGGTCCTGACCCCACAGGTCGTGAACGCCTTCGACGCGATCTATTTCTTCGCCCAGTCGGTTGCGGATGATCACCACGGGCACGGGCCTGGATTTGCCAAAGATTAGCGCGAGCAATCCCATCAGACTTGCTCCTGCACTGGAGCGAAGAACAGCGGATCCAAATCCTCGTCGGTGGCTCGGAACATCGGCTCAACGGGTTCCGTGTCAGGCTGCGTTGTGGTGCGTAGGAACTTCGGTAGGTTTGCGGGGTTTGGCTTTTTGGTGGGAGACGGCTGTGGGTCACCCGATTCGGGAAGTTCAAAGCCAAGCCCAGCGCGCGCCACCATCTGTTTGCGCAGTTCAACATTTTCTGCCAGCTTGCTGTATCGATCTGAAATTGTCTGATCCGCGTGGCCCAACCAGGTCCTAATGATCTCTTCGCTTATGCCAACCTCGCGCAATCTTGTCGCACGAAATCTCCGGAACGCATGAAATCCTTTCACGCCGTGCTTCTTTAAGCGATCCGTGGCCGTTTTGAGATTCATAGCCTGACCACTCCGCGACTGGAACAAGAAGCCGCCAGCTTGAATTTTGTTTGCTGCAACAAACTCCGCAATCAGATCGTTCAATCGCGGGTCCAGGTCGACAGTTCGGATAGCTGCCAGAGTCTTGACGCGGTTATGTTCCTTCCCGCGGTAGATACTGGATTTGACCGAGATTATTGAAGAATTGTTTTCCCACTTAGTCTGTTCTGCAGTTCCACCAACGTGGATGGCCAAAGCTTCGGCGATGCGTACACCTGAGCCAGCGAGCAACCCATAAAGCAGCCGCTCTTGGTCGTTACGCGAGTTCTTGATGCAGGTTTCTACATTCACCCTGGTTGCGCACGGTTGCTTTTGATTCTGAACTTGTGGCAAATCCAAGAATTTTGCATTCCACTGTCTCGGAAACAAATAGTTACCATTCGCGTCGACGGCGCTGGCTACAATCTGTTTCGTGGTGGCAACCAACTCCCCTATGGTCTTGGCGCTAAGGTTTTCCGCAACCAGCTTCGTGACCAGGGCGCGAACAAAGCCATTGTCGATATCTGCAAGCGGAGTGTTTGGGCCAACGATTGGGAGCAACCGCCTGACATAACTGTTGAACACGGAGACAGTCGCCGGCGAGACTGGCTTCCGTTTCCGTGATTCCAGCTCGTGAATCCACGCGGCGCTCTGGGCCTCAAAAGTGTGGGAGACAGCGATAGGTATAATTATTTCAGTCTGCATCGACTTGCCCTCGGTGTGGATTAGGAGGCGGAGCCAGTTGACGCTGACTTCGCTTCCGCTGCTTTATTACTTAGCTTTCTTGACGTACTCCGCAATCAACTCACGAATGACGGCGCTACGCGGAACCAGCGGATGCTTCTTAGCGCGCGCCTTCTCAAATGCTTCTAACTCCTCGGTGGTCATCGTGAACGGAATTCTTTCTTCCGACTTCGCACCTTTCACTCGGGTGTTTCCTTCGTTGGACATCGATCCCTCTCGTTCAAATCAGACGCTAGCGATATGTGGCGCCAAGAGCACAACAAACATAATACAGCATTCATTTGTGCCAGTCTAGGTGGCTTAGGGTCCTTAAACTGACGGGCGCTATGCAGCTTAAGCCCGAGCGCGGAGGGGCCGACTCCGCGCGCGAGGGCAAGAAGGGAACTGCGATCTAGCGAAGTCTTCCACCCATCTCCACAAACCGAGTACGAAAAGTTTTTGCTGACGTGTATTCGCCCAACCCGTCGGAATTTTTGCCTGTGCGGACATAGTGCAATTCGGTCGCAAGATGCGTCTGCAATCTTTCCAACAGCGCATCAGCCAGAGTCTTGGCGCTATGGAACTGCAAGAAAGGCAGCAGCTGAGAGTGGGCCGTGTTGAGAACGTTGTCCGTGGCCCGATCCCAATTGTCTGAATCGAGCGCGCGACTTGCGGGATTGGTCTTATTGATTTTCAGATATTTCATGTGTGAAGCGTCCTTAAAGCGCTTCGCCCACCACACGGCGAGTTCGTGTGGCGGACGCTGAGCTTTAATGCAGCAGTTGGGTGTCGTTTTCGACGGTCCCGGGTTCCGACTCCAGCCAGTACTTCGACATCTCGACCAGCTGTGTCCCGATTTCAGTGCTTTCAGCGTGGCCAGAGCCTGCTAGCGCCATCAGAAACGCTTGAACTCCGTACAGGATTGTCTTGGAGTCCAGGCGTCTGTTGAGCGTGATGTCGGTCAAGGATTTGCAAAGCACTTCCATGTGTTCCTCGGTTTCCTTCGAAATCATTGCGTCCATTTTTGTTGTTCCCTCTTTTCGGAATCGCCTAGGCAATTCGGCGGAAGGATTCGCGTTGGACGAATCCGCCCGACACTTCACCTAGAGCGCTAGTAGCTCAACCTGCAAACTATTCACCGCGTCTCGAACGTTGTTCCGGCTGTCCTGGGCCATGCGAAGGAAGTTCGGTTTGTCCGTGTGGTCGCCTGCTTCTGCAACCCACACGGACTCCAGCAATCCAGCAATATCCTTGGCCATGCCGTGGCTGGAAAATTGCAGAGTCATGCACCGCGATAGGAAACGGTCTTCCAACGCATCCGTTGAATTGCACGTAAAGACAAAAACCGTGCTTGGCGGAAATCCCGTGCCGTCTAGTTTCGAAAGGAAAGACAATTGGGCAGCCTTAGACATCTGGTCGGCCTCATCCACGAGGACCACGTGCAACGATTTTTGCCCGTTGCGCGGTACGTAGTGGCATTGCCTAACCGTGTCCTCGACTGTGGCAACGTTGCAAGACTGGCTAGGGATGTGGTGGAGGCCGGGAACGATAACCCGGCCTGAGCGGTGAACAAGCTCATAGCGCCCCGCTTTCCTGCAAGGTAATGCCGAGATACGCGGCGTAGCCTTGGGCGAAATGAATAGCGCGGGACACGTCAGACTTCGGAAAGTCTGCAATCCATTCAGCCTCGCCAGATGCGTACCGCACGTAGAGCGAAACGTGCGTTGCATCCGGTTCCGCAACATGGTCAACGAACGGTTTTCCGATGCGGGTGTAATTGAGTTCCATTCCCGTGATCTGTTCGGGAACGCCAACGAAAGAAGCGATAGACGCCATTACACTTCCTCGCTTTCCGGCATCGGCTCTTGGCAATCGCAACCCGTGCCTTCCTCGACCTCGAAACCGCATTCAAAACACTCAACGAAGCGAACCCACTCTTGGCGTTCAACAACCCAAGTCTTTTTGGAATTGGGACACCCCGTTTCGTGGCAGGGTATCCCGTTGATAGAGAGCATTTCGCACTGGTTGCAATTCACTTTGCACCCCGCTTCCTACGGGAGATGTGCCCATATTGCGCGGCGTATTCGAGCATTTCCGCTGCCCGGCGAATCGCCTTGCAACGAGCGGAGTAGTGGTCGCCAAGAACGCCGAACATCGTGTCGGACGTGGTGATGTTTGCGGTGAGCAAGAGACGGAGTTCTCTGGCGTGCTTCTTGTCCTCATAGCGCGCGTCGTAGTTAATCACTGGCCCACCCTGTTTCTGGATGGACGCGATGCGAGCGGCTTAACTCCGCGCACTACTTGCATGAAGTGGGTGCCGTTGAATCGGGAGTTATCTTTTGCGAGTTCAGACGCGACGCTGTAAGACGTGCGCAAAATTGCCTCCAAAACGTCTGGAGACTGGTTGGAATCGCACGCGCTGGAGTACGTGGAATTCAGAGCACGGGCAATGACGATGTAATCTTTGCGCGTCATGCTATGCCAACCTTCCGAGCACAACGACTGCTCTTTCAGTTCGCAAAGAAGACTCGCGAATGATGACGACTGGTGCGACTGCCTTTGTTGGTTTGGGTTCAGATGCGCGGAGAGCGTTCGTAATCTCCCCTGAGATATATTTCCAGTCTGTCTTTGCCATGTTGCCTCGCTGGTTTGGGATTGTGCTTTTATCCAGTGACATAAATATGTGCCACTGGCACACAGTTCGGCCACGAGCACGTGTGGTGCCACGTGGGATTCGAATGCAAACCGTTTGTTTTCTGTGGACGTTCAGCGAAGCATGTGCAATGTTGTGCCAGTTTATGTCTGAAACAGGGAAAGCGTGTGCCAGTTTATGTCAGGCTTGAGAGCGGAGTGTGATGGCGCGGCGTAGAGCTTCGCGGCGCTGGGTGCCCCGCTTTGCTGTGAGAAGAGCTTTAGTGCTTTGGGGTGGATTCAGCTTTGATTTGCGACTGGTCTGCAGGCGATCTGAGTGGACTCGCTCCGAGAGATTCGCGACCACCGAGGACGCTGCTATGTTCCGACACACTCCTGTGCTGCCCAAATACGGGCACCTCTTCGGTTTTTTGCTATATACTTCGTGCTAAGCCTCGTTCTTTGTGTTCGTTAGCGGACGTTTTGCGGAGGATAAAGGGCGGCCGGTCGCAAGGTCTCTGCAAGCCGCTTGCATCCCGTAAAACACCCTATCAGGTGGATACCAATGCCCCGTGATAGACGGGTTTGGAGAGGGAAACGGGGCGGGAGACGGCGGGGAGAGTGCCTGGAAGTCGTTGTATATAATGAAGTTATGGACTTTGTGGGTTTTAGGACGATAAGGCTTACCTCCCCTAGAGGCCCCTCCGGGGGCGGGGGTCCTGCGCTATCGGCCGAGGGGGTGGGTACTCGGTTGAAACCGAAGCGCGGGGCTGGAGTACACCGATCGAAGTGGACCCCAAAACGACAAGCCCCCGAAAAAATAGCAGTTCACTGAAGTACACCGACTCGGCGCCGGGACTGGCGATCGAAAAAACGCGGGACTCCGGGTTGCTCTGGGCCAGGATCCGGCTCAAGTTTTCGTCGGGCAGGAAACTCCTCATTTACAAATTCCACCCCACGTGTGAGGACTTGAGGAGGTGAGGAGGTGAGGACTTGTCCAGAAGGCGGAACGCCTATGGCCCCTTAAGAGTGTTTTTATATATATTGTTGTTGTATTGTACTAGTACTATACCACACTACTCCTCACTCCTCAAGTCCTCACCTCCTCACACGTGGCCCCCCTTTTTTGTGTTGAGGAGTAGTTTTGGGCGCGACCGCCCCGCTGGGCCAAAACTGCCACATCCGGAACCAAGGTCAAATTTGTGCGCGCAGCCGCCGCGGGCGCGCCGGCCTCCCCCGCTAGGATCTGCGCGTCGCCAACCTGTATCCTGGGCGCGGCCGGATCTCGTAGCCCGGGGGCCCCACCGCCGCTGAGCCGCCAAGCCGCAAAACCAATCACCGCTGTCGCGTGCTGCTCCACCCAACCGCTACCGAGTTTATCTCCGCCTACCCCGAACCGCGATCCGCGATCCGCTTTCGGTTTGCGGCTCCGGTTGACCCGTTAGCAAGTTCACCCAGGCGCCACGATGCCGATTCCCGTCGATTCTGGCACCACCGTAGCGGCCCAATCCCCGAAAACTGCAAGAACGTACCTGCCAGGCCCGATCGACCCCCCAAATCGACGCGTATGCGCAAATCCAACATTTACATTAGCTTACGCCCGGGATGCTCCTCCCGCGGCCTCCGTACAGGCAGCAGGTCCGCTGCAGGTCCGCTGCAGCTCCCCGGGACGATCCAGGATGGACCTTCGGCCCATGGATATTTCGATGGCCTTAAAACGCCCCGTATTGATGAGTTGGCCTTCAGTCGAGACCCGAGCCTGGACCAGCAAATGGTCAATTTGGCGCTTTACACCGCAAAGTGGATTATTTTAACCGCTATTCAAAGTCTGTAGTATCAGCATGTTACAGACAATTCGCCCCGTGTTCGCCGGGGTGTCCAGCCTTGTTGGAGCCGCTTTTGTAACTATTTAGCCACTCCACGATCTAGGACCTCGTTGATCCTATATCACAAATCGATTGCCCTGCTTGACGGTAATGAGTGTATTAATCACATGGTATCTAGTGGTGCCCTGATTCGTCAGTACTTTGGGAGGCACAACGCGGAAGTCCGGGCAGCCCGAATAGTCGGGATCCCGCTGAAACCAAGCAGCTTACCCCGGAATGCAGCAAACGATCTCCAGAACGGGTCGTAAAACGCATTAGGAAGCCCCAGGACGCACGCAGCGATCCCGGTGGACAGAGTTCAAAAGGAGAAGGATATGGCATCGAAGAAAACCAAGAAGACGAAGGAAAAGAAATTTCCGCCGCTTGCCGGCTTGGGCATCCTGATCATCGGTAGAGTGGTGCAGCTTGCTGGAGTCAAGCGAACGGGGGCCGCCGTGTCAGCAGGCAGAACAACATGCGACGGGAACGTAGAACCCACGAAAAGGCCACATGTACTCTAAAGCGTACTTTATTTTTGCCCCGGCAGGTTGTCGCTATATGTCAGAAAACACATAGGTTAATCGTGACTGGCGAGAAACCCGCATAAACATTGATGAAAGTGCCGGCCAGTTGTCTATCGCACTGATTCAGAACGACTTAAGCAAAGTCTATTTTTGTTAAGTTGTCAGTAGCCGCGACATAGGCGAACAACCCGCCAAGGAATTGAAATGCCCAAACTTTCAGCAACAGCCGTTCCAGCACCCAGACCAGAAACGCTGGTCACCTGCGCCCACGTTTTCGAAGGAAAGGCCAAACCGCGCGTTTCGGTCGATATCAAGGGCGCGAAGGTCGTGTGCGCAAACTGCTTCAAAAGCGAAACCGAGGAGTTTGTGCAGATCGTGAGCTTCGCCGTTCTCGATGCCAAGCTCAACGGCACCCTGGCCCAAATTTTGAATGGGGCCAGAACGATCGATGATTCTCTCGCGTCGGCGCCAGATCCATTTTTCGAGCAGGAACCCGAGCCCGAACCCGACGAAGCAGAAAGCGAAGACTCGGAACCAGAAGAGGACGAACCCGAATTCGAGGACCCGGATGAAACAGCCAACGGCAAACGTCAGGATGAAGCTGGGGCCGTCACTGAAGAAAAAGTAGCCCGAGACTATGTATTCCTAACGACCAGGGAGCTTGGCGAAGACGGTGCGCCAAAAAGGAATCAGCGTACCGATCGTGAGATTCACCAGCAGCTCATGGAAAATCCGACCTTGATTCCACCACGCTGCGAGATCCACAGTACGCCCGGCTGTTTCAGCTGCGCGCACACACTCAGGCTTCTTCAATATTATGAGGATCACCCGGAGAAGCGAACGAACGAGGGTCTTCCAACACCGCCGAAATATAGCGAGACGTCTGCGCAAAGAGTTGCACCCATCACAAAAGTTCTGTCGTTAGAAGAAGAGGTTAAACAAGTCCTAGAGAACTCACGAATCGCGAAAGCAGCGAAGAATCCAACCCAAGCGAAACCGAAGAAATGGGAACCGAAGAAGATTGAGAACCTTCGCCGTATCCACGGTTACAGTGCGCGCGATCTGGCAAGCTGCTTCGACGACCCTGGCTTCAACGATAAGGTTCCACGGACGGACTATCGTCTTCTGTCTTCCGACGAACGAATCCCCGAGAAGCATCTCCACTCAAACACCGAGATCCGAAACATGAAATGGCGTGAGCTTCATCAGCAAGTCACCAACGGGGAACGCGCAGGTCGCCGTCATCCGCAGACCCTGGCGGAACTTCTGAATATGCTCCCGCTGGCCCTGTTCCCGCTATTCACTCCGGGTCAGGTCGCTTTTTATCGAGATTACGCTGGCGGCAATTTTCGTAAGGAAGAGCTAGAGTTTCGCATCGCGAACGGGTTCTACGGCCGGGCAGGATTTGAAACCCAGGACTACCTTGTTGTTTTCGAGAACAGAATAATCGTTCGCGCGTGGCAGCGATTGCTTCTAAAGCCCAAGACGGAAGTGCGGGTCGAGGATTTTGATCGACTACTGCAGGCCGGCCACGATGCGGAGACCTTAGCCATCGCGAGTGGTGCCGCTTCGATCGGGAGCGTCATTTCGGCAAAGTGGAAGGATACACCCGGGAAGACCTTCGGCCTTCGCGGCTTGGATTCGTTCGAGCACGGTGGTCACATCCAATCCGGGGACGGCCTCGGCGACTTCTCCCAAGAAGGAGGCGCAGACCACGACGATTTCAGCGACGAAGGGGCGGCCTAACTGGAGGAAATATGGCCATTTTTCCGTTTGCAATATTTTTTGACAATTTCGTAACATGTTGAAAACAAACACGATAGAAGAGATAGATCCGCGGAAATCAGGGTTCGGACCCCGAAAATGGATGGGTTTTGCCCCTAATGATAGGAAGGGGGGATGCCCCAGGAGCTGATTTTATGTCAAACGGCGAGTTTCTGATCAACGTCGATGGCGACTTTTTCTTGCAGGAAATGGCTGCGACCCCTCGTGGCGGCATTGAAGTCCACGGGACGCGAGTAATCTCGGCGGCCCTCCACTTCAACTTCAGTGAGGCGGAACGGCGGTGCCAACAGTTGCGCCGTCGGGGCTATCCATATTGTGTGACGACCACGATCGATGGCCGACCGGTCACACAGGCGATTCTTCGTGGGGATGATGCCGCGAAGGATGATTTGCCGCGCAGCCAAAAAGATTTGGATGCGATCCCAGCATCTGAATTCAAACGCCGCATGAAAAACGACGCGCCCTTCGTTGGCCGCGTTCACGAGATTTGGAAGTTGAAAGCAGAAGGACAGATGTAGTTGCTGTAAGAAGCGAGCCCCGGCCGCATCGGCCCAGGCAACCAGCAGAACGCAGCCGGACACCCAGGTGATCGGTTTGGTGGAGTGGTCATGACAGTCAGTGAAGAGAACATCCCGGGAAGTTGTTGGGACAGCGTGCATGGCACGTTCAAATTTCAGTGTCGCTGCGGTCGCCAGGAGATCGGACCGTGGGAGGAATCCCGGTGGTTGATGGTTCGCCATATTGAGGAATCCCACGCCGACGCGCAAGTGAAGTTAGATTTGGATAGGTTGGAAGACCTGATCGAGTTTCTGGCACTACCAAGTCCGCTGAATTCTTGGGAGCAGTTGCAATCAGATTCACAGGTCTGAACGAAGACCAGAAAAGGGGTCAAGGGAGCTATAAGGCTATGTCGAAGTCGATCGCAAAAATCGCCTGGAGGCGCACACCGGAAGAGGTCTCCAACCATCTCGCTGAAAGGATTCAAGAAGTTTCAGGCCGCTACGTGGAAGATTCGGACGGTTTGCCGTACGAACCAGAGGTCAAGTTGGAACTGGTGACGGCGGTTGTGCAGGGTGAGAACAAAGTTCTTAAGCACCCGCTTCCCAAAAATAAAGTCGATGAGCTTATCCGAAGCGTTCTCGACGGGACCTGGCAGAGGCCAGCCGTTGACGATAACAAGCCGAAGTTGCAAGGTGTGGTTCCACCCGTCATTCACAGGATTTATGAAATGACAAAGAAGATGGGAGTGGAAGAGACCGAGAAGTTCGTAATGGAAGGAGTGAAGAAGCGCAAAGAAGAGAAGGCTATCGACACCGAAATCGTTCCGATCGAGGAAGAAGGGTTTCACGTCATTAATGGTAAGGGCGCAGTTTTGAAGCGCATTCGCTGGTGCTGGCCCGGACGCCTAGCTTTCGGAAAATTGAACCTGTTCTGCGGCAATCCGGATCACGGGAAGTCCCTGGCATCGCTCGATGTCGTGGCAAAGGTTACAACCGGTTCAGATTGGTACGACTGCAAAAATGCCATGGATCCGATCGAAGTCTTGATCGTGGCAGCTGAAGACGGTTGGGAAGATACGATCGCACCGCGGCTGGTTTCAGCAAACGCAGACCTGAGCAAGATTCACTATTTGAAATCCGTTGTCGCGACGTTAAAGGACAATCAGCAAATCAAGAGAACGTTGCAATTGGATTCGGACGTCAAGTTCCTGGAAAAGTTCCTGAACGAACACCCGAAGGTTCGACTGATCGTCATCGATCCGGTCAGCAGCTATCTCGGCCGCGCCAAGATGGGTGATGAGCAGGCGGTTCGCGATGTCTTGAATCCTCTGGCCGCGCTGGCAGAGAAAACTGGAATCTGTGTTCTCGTCATCATGCACTTAAATAAAAAGGTTGACTTGGATGCAGTGAATCGAGTCGGTGGTGCAATGGCATTCGTCGGTGTTCCGCGTCTCGCTTGGATATTTGCGAAGAAGTCCGAAGACGAATCGGATGACGACGAAGATCCGGATCGTGAGCCCGTCGAACAAGACAACACGATTTTCATGATGAAACTCAAGGGCAACATTGTGAAGGCCGGCAACGGTGGGTTGACGTTCCTAACTGAAGCCCGAGAGCTACAAATCGAGGAAGGTCGCGACTGGATTCCATACGTCAAGTGGACAGGTACGACGCAGAAATCGCTGGAAGAGTTGTCGTCAAAAAAGAGACAGAAGCGTAAAGGTCCCGCGGCAGATAAGAAAAGTGAGATTCGACTGTGGTTGATGGATTTCTTGAAAGGTGGCGCAAAACCTGTAGGTGGTGTAGACGGCATTCACGAGCACGCGAAGCAAATGTTTGGTGCTTCAGATGCAACAGTCGAGCGAGCGAAGCACGAACTGGGTCTGAAGGCTGAACACATTGCCGGAGAGAACGGAAAGAAGCGTTGGTTCTGGTCGCTCCCGGAAACCGATGCGCAGGAAGCGATCGGGTTTTAAAACATAAATCATTAATGAACGACGAACGGGCTCCTCATAAGGAGCCCTTTTCATTTGGAGAACGCAATGGCCAAAACGACCTATCAAAAGCGTGTCCACGATTTTAAGGAAAGGTACGAACGACACCCCGGATCTTTCCACGATCAATTTGCCTCGCTATACGGTTTGTTCGCGCTTCGGACGATTGGCATTCACTTGCGGACGTGGACAGAAAAGCGTTTGCACGAGATGAGGACGAACTACCTCGAACCAGCCGCTCAACAGGAGCTTGACCTGCTCGAAATAAAAAACGAGGAGGCTAAAGAGAGACTCGCCCGACGTGAACAGGAAAGAGCCGAGAACATAGCCGCCGGCCGGCCGAAAAATCAAAGCAAGGCCGAAGCGAAGCTCGAAGCCAAACAACCGGCACCTGTAGACGCCACGGAGTTGGAAGAGCGAATCAAGCTGTACAAAGGGGTCATCTAAATGAGCGAAAAAGAACTGAAACGGCTATACGACATCGCCTGGAATTCTGGTGCAACTCTCGAACAACTCCGCGAACAGGTAAAGACGCAAGAACTCAAGGTCGATGCCGTGCTCCACGGCCTGGAGCGAACACCGGAAAACGTGGCAATGATCTATCGGTTCATCGTTTCAGCAACGGATCTTTCCGCCGCGACGCGACAGGAACTGTGCTCGATCTTAGATTCTTATTTCCGGACGATCTGGAGCAAAGAAACAGCCGACCAATTCAAGACCAAAAATCCGCTAAAAGATCGGTACGATTGCGCCGGCTTCATAGACATCGGCGGAGTCGGCCAACGCGTTGCGAATTCTCAGTTTTTGAGCAAAGAACCAGGACCCCACCTTGTGGCCCAGCATTGTTCGTGGGGAGTCGTATACGCAATCCAAGTTTTGAAAGTCGCGCTCGATGGCATCGAAGTGAACGTCGAGAACGTTCAAAAGCTAAACCTTTCCATCTGCCGGCACTGGGCAGACGACTTGGACGGCTTCAATCGAACGAACCTGGGTGATGAGAGCTTGCTTCCGCCGTCCCTCCGATTGGTTCGGATTTGCATGATGAAGTACTTGAACGAGTTGAATGTCCGTCTCGAATATCCCGCGAATTTTGGGATATTTCACGAATTGCTGCTTTAAGAGGATGTGAGGAAAAACATGTACACGGAAAACGACTACAAAGAGATTCTGGCCAAGTCCGCGGAGTGGCCGAAGTACAGCAAAGCCCAGGCGTTCGACAAGATCCTGAAGTTTCTGACAGAGAAGCAGTACATTCCCAGCCAGGTTTCGCTCAATCGCGCGATCAAAGAACTCGGCCTCCGAAGGGTCGACGGGGGTTCCATCCAATCTGACGCACGCGCCGCAAAAGCCGCTGCCCAGGCAAACTTTGACGCCATTGTCCTGGAAGCCCAGAAAAGTCCACTGACCCCCGAGGAGCTTCGTGAGTTCGGCTCTCTCAGCCAGCGCGAACTGAGTCGCCGGTTCTTCGACGAAAATAACGATTACTTCCGACTCAGGTATTCGAAAGCGATGGCCGAGTACGGGTATCGCGAGCCACAACGTTTCGCAGATGAGGCACAGCGATGAGCAACATTTCCTCCGCCACAAGTATTTTCCCATTTTTCTTCCACCCACAGACAGGTCAGAGGATCTGGCTGACCGGAGTGGAAAACAGAAAGGACCCACGCCGGGACAAGCTTATTTTGACGCCGCTCATGGACGATGACTACCGCGTGGCAAAAAGTTTTCGATACGACTTCTGTGTTCGTATGCGTGAGCGGTTCTCAGAGGATTTGCCGCCCCAGTACGATCTGCACTTCACGCTTTCACCCGGGGATACAACCGAGGAAGTAGGCCGCGCTTCGTCGACAAGCGCCCCCGACCGAGATGGACGGCAAGTGATGATGTACCGGGGACTGCTGGTTCATCCAGGCTGGAACACCCGGCAAAACTGTCCGTGTTGGTTCGTGAAGTTCCCAGGGCACTCGATTGAATCAATTTCCGGAGACACGCCGGAAACGGCCGTCAACATAGCCTACGAACGGAATTTACAGAACAAAGCCGAGCAAGCACCACCGCCGCAGCCCGAACCGGAGCCTGTGGTGACGAAGCAGTTCAACGGCCGAGTTAGGCCAGGAGATGTGAGATGAGTTACGACCGAGATGAAATCGAGAATTACGTAATGGGCTCAGACCTGTGGGCCGGAATGGCTGATCCAATTTTGAAACCCGGCGTGAACGACTCTGTGTTCTGGGATTTGTTGAATCAGAAGTGTCCCGGATTTGCCAAGCACCTGGATAGCCCAGAAAACAGAAACGTCGCCCTGGTCTTGTATTGTCAGAAGGTTCCCGGCAGTCCGATCATTTGTTCAGAAATGAACACGTTGATCCGGAAATTGATTCAAATTGCATATCCGGGATTCGTCGATCCGCACGCCGCACCACCCGCGTCAGTCGATGAACGACCCCGCGATCGAAACGGACGTTTGATGAGTCCGAAAGCGCAAAAGTGGGCCGAGTTCGAAAAGTGGGTGAATGACGCACAGACCTCGTCTCGCCAGGTCGACGTTCGCAGGAACAGCGATCCGGAATTTCGGGAGTTCTACTCGACGATGTTGCGGAGAGAAATCTCTTCTACGCCTGTCGGGGACGCGGTCGAAAACTTACTCGAACCGCAGGCACCATCCAAGAAGAAAATCACTGGTGTTGATGAAGAGGAGTTAAGGCTCTGGTGTCAGCAGTACATAACACTGCCGATGACAGAGGTTAGGAAAATCATGTCGCCAGCGGTGAGTGGTCAAGTCGTGGCGGACCACAACAAGAAATTGCTGGAAGCAGGAATCGCCGCCGGCTTAATCGCATAAGGAGAAACGAAAATGAGTTTTTTAACAGAGTCATTTGACGAAGGGACAACTGGAATCAGCCGGCGCGAAACCCCGGAGACGATCATTAGCAGGCAAGACTTGGTCGATCTCGGGCAGGTGGGAATCAAGAAGTGGGAGAAGAAAAGCGCGGAACTCCTCAGCTGCTACGATTCCGCCAAGCTACGATCCCTCATGGGCACTTTCTCTGAAATAGAGACAGACGTCAATCCAGTCCGAGACCTGCTGAACGAAAAAGGTCTCCACGAACTACCCGAAAGAGATCAGTTCAACACTGTCATCGATGCCGTAGAGCACTCGTTCAATTTGATCTTCTTGACTTTGCTCGACCGGTCGACACTGGGCCGGCTTCTGATCGTCAGTGAGGCGGAGATCACCGATGAAGCGGAGAAGCAACTCTCAAAAATGCGCCAAGATGTCCATGCGTATGAAGCGAACCAGCGCGCGCGTCAGCAAGAGGCCGCAGCGATCGCAGCCGAGCCGGAAACAGTTGTTGAAGATCCCCAGGATGTCTGTGTCAGGGAATTCCACAACCTCGGGAGCGCGGCGTTCCGAGCGAAGTACATTTCAAACACGGCCAATCGACACATCTATGAAAGCTGTGTGTCACAGGGGAGAATTTAAATGACCGTACGATCAAGGAAGCGCGCAAACAACCGAAAAAGACACGCATTGCCCAAGGTGAAGTTCGCCACGCCAATGAGGCCCGAGGCCGGTATCCTGGCACAGGTGGCCACCGCTTTGAGGATGGTGGAAGCCATTCCTCAGGTGACGATAGTCATCCTTCCACCGCCAACTCCGGATGGTATTCTTCCGCGTCTGCTCTCTGGGAGCAATCGGTGAAATGTGCCACCTGCAACGCAGACCTTGATGTCGAGGTCTGTGGTCACGTTGCTCACGATCCAAAGCTGACCCCAGAGGCTCAACTCGCGGTCCTTCGCCAATCATGGTTCCAGCAACCGGCCAAACCCCAACCGCCGGCAGATAGCCCGAACAAACAATCTTAACGATCTCATCCCAAGCCAAGGCGGCCCATCTTGTGTCTCACCGGTGGGCCGCACTGTTTTTTACAGGAGGTATTTGTGGCAAACGAGGAAACAGAAATCATGAAGCCTACCCAGAAACGAACTGACGACGATTTGTTTAAAGCGCTGTGCCTCGGCACTTTGCGCGACAGCGATCGGATCGAGGGAACCCCACGGAATCCGAGGTGGAAAAGGGATAAGAAAAAGAAGGAGAAAAACAAATGAGCGCCAGAATTTACTTTAGAGTGTCGCGCAAACAGTGTTCCGCGCGTGACGAGACGGGCTTCGAGTATCAGCTCCCGAAATCCCTCGCACATTTAAACGTGGGAGATCGTTTTTCAGTCCCAGCCAGTGAAGCGCCGACAGACAACCAGCTTGCACATTCTGCAAATCTCTGTGTCGAGTCTGGTGATTACAGCGAACTTAAACTTTCCGGCGAGCGTAAGCGTTTCGAATCGGAGGGACAGCAATCGGCCGCCGGATGGCCGGTGAGAGTCGGCAATTCAAGCTATTCGAGCGGAACACCAGATAGTGGCCGCTTCTCACACCCGCAAGATCCGGTGAAACGCTGATGCAACCGATGCGATTTGTGAACAAAGAAACCGGCGAAGTCATCTGTCGTATCTGTGGCCAAACAACCGTGATCAAGCCGGTCGTTCGTCCATCAGGGCTCCGGTATCGGCAGGGATCGTTCCGCTGCCCGAGTGAAACGTGCATCGGCCGGCAACGGCGCCGATATCAGAGACGCGGATTGAATCGTCTGCCTTGGGATGACCAACAGCCAATCGAGAACAAACCATGAACGACAAAAAGTCTCCACATAGCGGTCGAGCAAATCAGACCGCGGAATTCATTCTGGCCCAACGAACACCAGAGTCCCTAAGGAAAGGTGGGTTACATACCCAGCATTTAAAAGGAAATCACAAAACAAAGTTTGTACACGATTGCAATCATTGCGCCGAGACACCGGCACAGGAGAAGTAGATATGAGCGAACTAAACGACACGATGCCCGACTTCGAATTTGTTGGCGACTTCGATTTCAGCGGAGACGACGCCTGGTTGCAATTCCGCATCCCGATGCCAGTGCTTCAGGCACTTCTTGCAGGTCCCCAGGGACGCCACATCACGATAACTCGGGAAGAAATTCTGTCGCTCCTGAGAGTCATTGATCGCAATTCGGAAACATCCCAGCCGTACCTGGAGATCGTTCGAAGCTTGCTCAGCAAGCGTAGGAGATAATGTGCCACCGCTTAAAGACGCAACGAAGAAACCAAGCAACATCGGGGAACTGATCCCGCCAGCCACTCCCACTGCGCAAAATCCGCCTCCGATAATTCCCCGCGAACAGCCCGGATTATCCCCAACAGCCCTGGGCCCCGCCCCGGCCGTGTGGACGACGGGCTTTGACTCGATCCGCCAGTGGGTTCGACCCGGTACATCACAGAGCCGCTTTCCCTCACTGCCGACTAAAAGCAATCCTCAGATCAACGCGTCATCGCGCGGGGTGTCTTCGCAGGTGGTTGCGCCCGTCGTCGCGCAGACCTCCACGAACACTGCAAATATTGCGACGAATACCGCGGCGATCACCACGCTGCAACAAACCCAGTTTCAAGGGGTGTGGAGTTCAAGCGTCAGCTACTCAAAAAATGCCAGCGTAGATTTCGGCGGCACTTTGTTCTACAGCCTAATCAACAGCAACCTGAACAACAACCCGGCAAGCACTGTCGGCGTTGATTGGGCCTCTCTCGGCAGCGACACGGGTTTTGCTGGAGTTTGGAATAATGCGACAGCTTATTCAGAGACGCAGCAAGTCACCGCATCGGACGGAAACTACTACATCGCACTGGTCTCAAACACGAACGTCAACCCACTGGGACACCCAGCAACGTGGCAGTTGGTCGGCCCGACCAATCTTGATTCCCTCGCAAATGGATCTGTCTCCGGCAAAACGAACAACACTGCACTGACGAGCGGCAACGTGGACCCGTCGAAGTCGGGCGTCTTGGCGAAGGGCAGTTTTCCTCCGACCCTGTCCAACTCCTATTCATACGTAAGTACAGCGACTTCGGCCACGGTGATGAACAACGGACAAAACATCCTGCGTTCAGATGGTACGACCACGTCCGTCCCGAACGGCTCACAAGCGATTACCGGATTGCTAGCCAGCAAAACTTATTATCTTTACCCGTACTGGGATGAAACGCTTCTCTCACAGAACTTCGTATCATCGTCTCCATCCATTCCAAACTTGGCGGGAGTGACTGAAAACGGTTCGACTGGATTCGTCAGCACAACAACGAGTACCTCTCTAGCGGCTGGTTCAATCGAAGCGTGGTTCCGTACAACCTCCGGTGTTAGCGGTATGTTGGTCGAACTCAATCCGAACCAGACGGGTGCTCCAAACACCACAACCAGCTACTTCGGTTTGGAAGTTCGTGGTACTGGAGCAGTGGTTGGGATTGCTGCGCACGCCGGATCTGTCACAAGCGGCATTGCCTACAACGACGGTGTTTGGCATCACGCCGTAATGACCGCCGTAGGCGGAGGCGGTGCCGTTCTTGTGTATGTCGATGGCGTATTGACCGCGTCTGGAAGTGCAACGATTTCTGCCGTCGCTGCATTCTGGCGCATGGGTAGTGGCGGTGCCACAGGTTCATCGTTCTTTTTGAATGGCACGATTGCTCATGTTGCTGTGTACAACTCGGTGCTCACCGCTGCGCAAATCGCAAACCACTACTCTGTTATGACGGCGAGCGGGCCTTCTGCTTACTCTACCGTGGTTGCAAATGACGGGGCTTCCTTCTACTGGAAGTTGAACGAGACTGTCGGCACCACCGCTGCGGACTCCATCGGCACCAACACCGGGACTTACCAAGGCGGATTCACTCTGAATCAGTCTCAGGCCGTTTTGTCTCCTGTCGGCAGTCCGGCGATTGCGTGGACACAGCCAAGCAGTGGAGCGGCACAACAGCAGAACCTGCAAGGCTTTGTTCCGTTGAGCACTGGGGCAATCGCTGTGGCGACCACCTCAGGCGGCACGGGCGGCGGCAATTCAAGTGGAGGCGCAACACCGAGTTGTTTCTCCGGAAATACGCTGGTTGTCACAAAGAGCGGCAACCGCCGGTTCGATGAACTCACGACCGACGACGAAGTGTTGACGGCTGGAAAGACGTGGAAGCGAATCAAGGAAATCTTGGTTCACGACTACGACGGCCTGGCACACAACCTCGGGGAATCGGAGTTCGTCACGCCGGACCACCTGATTCTGTCCGGCAAATGGCGTGCGGCTTCTGATGTATTCGAACGCTGGCAGCCGTTCAGCGGCAGAGTTTACAACCTGATCGTTGACACCGACGAGGCCGCTGAAAACATCCTCGACGCAACCACCGAACGCAGCTACACACTCACGAACGGCGTGATCGCACACAACGCGAAGATTTTCAAATGAGAGGGGACATGAGAGGACTATACGTTTGTTCGAAAGACCAATTACTAGCGACCGCACGACATATCACAGAATTTCACTATCTGGATTTGCCGGACGGACGAGTGATCGCGAAGTGCGAATTTCGTGATTCACACCACGAAGGATTGCTCAGCGGTCAACCCGGCGTTCACGGATTGAACCACGCGTGCAAAGCCGAAACGATGGACATGCACCCGGAGTTTCACTCGGCGATTGCACATCTGGGCGTGCAAGCGACGGATACGACGCACGCCACGATCAAGAAGCTCCGCAGCCTTCACCCGCTGCTAGGAATATAAAATGGCAAACGAAACTGAAAACAAATACGACAGCGGCACAGGTCATGTAGTCCTACCGATTCTGCACTCGGGGTCCGGCGAGGTTCACGACATAGCAATACCTGCGAACACCGATCCCGGCGAGTTGCACGACGCTCTTCTGAACGGAAACTATCATGGCCCTTCTCCTTACCTCGGTCCGAACGTGGACGCGTTGGGCCACCCGAAGAAAGGACCAAGCCGTTCCGGGGTGTTGGAGAATTCTCCTGAGTTTAAGAAAGCCGCGTCTGCCGTCTGGGAAGCCGCCGGCAGGGGCAGAAACACAAGCGAATCTGGGACCTACCTCGATCAAGATTTGGAGCGCGGCCCAATCGTGTCATCCAACACCGAAGGCAAGATGTCTCTTGTGGTGCCGAAGGATGCGCAGAGCACCCTTCACACCCATCCCGATCATTTTAACGGGACACAGGCAGGTGGTCAGCCTTCGGATGTGGATATCGCAACGGCGAAGAAGCTCGGGAAAAGCGTTTACGTAGTTTCAAAGTCGGGATTGCAGGTCGTGGAGAAGGACGGGAAGGTGACGAATGTTTTCAACAACCCGGATTGGACGACGCGAGACAATAAGTGAGGGATAAATGAAAACCATCAAAGACATCATAAAGAATGTAGACCAGCCGTCAGCTGCCCCAACCCACGTCTACGATCCGCAACAGAAAAAGATCTACACTGCCGAGATGCACGGCCATCTTCGGGCGGTCCGCCGGGATCTGGTGGCAGGCCGGCCCGTGTGGATCCCAAAAGAAACAAAGCCCAAGAAAATTTGACTCGCTTGAAAGTTTCCGAATCCACAAAATGGCTTCGAGAACCGAATCCGGTTGCAACGGGTTCGAGTGAAGTAAGTAGGGAGGAAGCATGCTTCCCAAGTTTTACCTGACGTGGTCCCCTGTCACCGGCTCCGCGAATTACGCGAAGGCTGGCGCTACGGTAACTCCACATAATCCGCTGACGACCGCTGGGGCAACCCCGCATGTGATCAGTGGAACGCCCGGGACCGGCCAGACTCGTCTCGGAAAGTAGAAAGTTCTAACGCAACCAGGCCGGTCTTTGTCCCCAAGGGATAAGGGCCGGCCTTTTTGTGTTTTTGGGGGCTCGAATATTCGCTTTACATTCGTCATACCCGAGATTAGACTTCACCAAATAGGAACAAACTTAGAGATTCTCAGAATACGAATGGCCCCGACTTCAACGGATAGGTTTACCTTCAGAAAGCACTCTTCGGTCGGTGCTGCCGCCGCAGAAGAGGATGAGAAGTTTCTTTCAGAATGCTTTGTCGATAACGGCGAATTCGAACTCTTGGCAGACTGTCAGGACCGTCGGAGGATTGTACTGGGGCGGACTGGGGCAGGAAAAACGGCATTACTGTCCCATCTTATTGATAAGACCAACGCTATCGTCATTAATCCAGAGACTCTCTCGTTCAACTACCTTACGAACTCCAACATCTTGCAGTTCTTCCTAGAAGCTGGCGTGAAACTCGATTTGTTTTTCAAGCTATTATGGAGACACGTTTTTACCGTGGAACTTATCAAGACTAAGTACAACCTCAAGAATCGAACTGAAACAAATTCATTTTTGGAGACGATCAAAAATTTATTGGGGAGAGATCGTCACAAAGAACGGGCGATTAAGTATCTGCTCCAATGGGGTGACCAGTTCTGGGAGAACACGGAGTATCGAATCAAAGAAATAACAAAGAAAATTGAAGAAGACCTGAAAGCTAGTGTGGGCGGCAAATTCTCGTTTGTTGACTTACAGGTTGGTGGTGCTGCGAAATTGGGGCAGGAAGAAAGGCTTGAAATTGTTCAGCGCGGCAAGACCGTAATCAACGGGATTCAGATGCGAGAATTGACCGACGTATTACAGTTTCTAAATGAGGATGTTTTCTCAGATGAAGAACAGCCTTTCTATATCTGTATAGACCGCCTCGATGAGAACTGGGTCGATGAATCGTTTCGTTACTTGCTCATTCGCAGTTTGATTGAAACCATCAGGGATTTTCTTCAGGTCCGTAATGTAAAGATCATCGCAGCGTTGCGCACCGATCTCATGGAGCGAGTGTTTCGCTATACGCGCGACCCTGGGTTCCAGGAAGAGAAGTACCGAAGTCTATATTTGACTCTGCGCTGGACAAAGCCCCAGTTGCTAAGTCTTCTTGATAAACGCGTAAACTTCCTCGTCCGCCAGACTTACACAAGGCGACACGTCGGCTATGCGGATTTGCTTCCAGCGAAAATCGGAAGAGGCGGCACTACTTCTGATTATCTTGTCGATCACACTCTAATGCGTCCGCGAGATTTGATTGAGTTTTTTAATAACGTCATTGAGTTGGCTGCATCAAGATCGGGCATCACAAAGGAGATGATTCTTCAAGGAGAAGGTGTTTACTCAAGGCACAGACTGCGGAGCCTTCAAGACGAATGGATTGGAGACTATCCTGGATTAATCGATTGTACCGGATTGCTTAAGCAGCGAACCAAAAGTTTTCGCTTGAACGCAATTCCACGCGAAGATGTCGAGGAATTTTGCCTGAACTACGCCATCAACTACTACACCCGGCCCGATGTGCTCTCTAGGCAGTCGCGAGCAGTGGCTGATGGGGTCGTCTCATGGAGTGGATTTCTTTGTTCGTTAATGCATGTGTTTTACATTGTGGGCATCGTTGGTCTCAAAACTGAGACTTTCGAATCCTACCAGTGGGCGCACCAGGGACCGTCAACGATTGTTGCTGATACGATCAGTTTGGAAACCAGCGTGAGTATCCATCCAATGTTTCATCGAGTGTTGGGCATCAGGCCGTCATGATTTTTGTACCAATTTGTACCGAGACTATCCGTTTCGTCCATTCTGTCCCTTTTGTCCTCTAGCAAAATCAATAACTTGCGTGTTATCAATAGGCCGTTTGTGTTCGACTTCCACACGCCTCCGCCAGATATTCAGAAATAAGGACGAAGAGGGGACCCACCCTTTGCGAAATGCGCAAAGGGTAGGCCACCCAAGGAGGTTTTCAATCAGCGTTGTGCTGAGTGGGCGCTTTTTGGAGCCGGGAAGTTCGCCTGGGCCCACGGGGAAAACTTCGTTGGTTGGCGGCCTGCGATTTTGTTTGCGAGTGCGATTTGGTCGCGCGAATCGGAACCCAAGTAGGTGTGTGCCTGGAAATAGCCGAACATTTCGGCTATCTCGGCGGCCCCGGGAAAGAGACCCGCGAAGACTTCATTTGGAAGTTGGTTGACAGAGAAATTGTGACCCTGCCGATTCAGCGTTGCGACGACTTCATTGAAGCTTAGGAAATCGCCGGCCAGGGGTAGATACTCGCCGTGACCCGCCAGATCGGGGTGGGTGAATGCCCCGGCGACGGTGTCACCGAGTTGCGTGATGTCACCCATGTGAATGCTTCGGACGGTTGGATCAATGGGAAGAGTCCAGCCCAGGGAGCCGTCAGGCTGTTTTTGCGGGGCAAGAACGCCGGTAAGGTTCTGATAGTAGAACGGCGCGATGACGAAGGTATGATTCGCGAACCCGGCTTCTTTCACCAGGCGATCCACCTTGGCCTTGTCGGTAAAGTGGGGAACGCGAAACTTGCCTCCACTAATCGCTTCCACGTCGGGCAGCGTGGACCAGACCAAGTGTTTGACACCGGCATCCTTGGCGGCGCGAATCGCCGCGGTTGCCTGCTGGATCTCGCCGGAACCTTCTTCCCAGGCATTCGTGACTAAAAATACGCCATACGCGCCTTCAAATGCGGCCCGGAGGGATTCGGGGCGAGCCAAGTCCGCTTGGATGACTTCATCGGCGAGTTCGCGATGTTTGGCTGGATTGCGCGTCAGAGCGCGTACCTTGAATTGATTGGTGGCTTGCAGGGCGCGTACTACGCCGCCGCCTTGTTGCCCCGTTGCGCCGACTACGGCGATGAGTTTCTTATTTGCGGGTGTCATGTGCAGTGTGCCTCTCTTTCGTTATCTATTGATGCCAATTCTATTGATATAGATACATTATACTGGACACCGGTTATATGAAAAGGCAAAATAGTTTTGTCATGGACAAGACTTCGCGAGACCCGGTTCACTGCTGGCTGGTATTGGTGAAGGCCTTTCAAGCGGCCTCTAAATATCTCTATGCGGGACTGGCGGAGAGTGGAATCGACGATACCGATTTTCGGATCCTGGAGGCCCTTTTGAATAAAGGGCCTTTGCCGGTGAATACGATCGGCCCCAAAGTGTTTCTGACGCCCGGTTCGATCAGCACGGCCGTGGACCGCCTGGTCGAAAGGGGCCTGGTAAGCCGGGTCGAGAGTCCTGAGGACCGGCGCGTGCGGATCGTGTCGCTCACAGCAAAAGGCAGAGCGTTGATCGCGCCGGTCTTTCGGAAACACGCTGCCGAAATTAAAAGGATCTTTTCCGATGCGAGCCCGAAAGAGTTGCGAGCTCTTGAAACGGCATTGAAGAAGCTTGGCAAGCGCGCGGAGAAGCTGGGGACGGGCGTCAAGCAAAGTGTTTGAGCCAACAATGAAATGACTGCATAGTATCGGAATGAGCGTTTGGACGGGCAACCCGGAAGTTGGCGTGCCAGAACTGCAAAGATCTGGTGACCGCTTCAATTGAGGCATTTGACGTACCGCGACTTCGCATCCCGCGTAAATGCGTTTACCAGGCGGTCGCGAACGTATGCACGACAACTCAGCCGCAGCCCATTCGCATCAAACTGTGCACGTCTATTGTCGAGGGCAAGGAGCGTACTCATGTCTGTCCGAGTCTTCGCGTCCGCGGTGGTTCTGGTATTTGCTGGTCTGGGTTGGCCGCAATCGTCTTTCGGGCAAGACAAAAGCGCGGAAGGCGAAGCCTTCCGAACCCACGTGGATCTGGTTTCCGTCTACTTCACGGTGCGGGACGAGAAGAAACGCCTCGTCAGCGATTTGGCCCAAGACCGGTTCAGCGTTTTGGAAGACGGTCAGCCACAGGCCGTCAAGTTTTTTGCCCACCACACGGATGTGGTTCTCAACGTTGGTGTTCTGCTGGACACCGGCTCGAACATGGCCTGGATTCTAGGCGAAGAGGCGCAGGCCTCGAAGCTGTTCCTCAGGCGCGTAGTGCGCCCTAAGGACCTCGGCTTCGTTGTGAGTTATGGGTCTCGGGTAGAAACCGTGCAGTTGCCGACGTCGGACCCCGCGCTCCTGAGGCAAGCTGCCGAGTCTATTGGAAATGGATCCGCCATAGGATTGCCGGAACAAGCTCCGGCGGCGCCAAGCATCTGGTCTGGCGGAACCGTGGGCATTAACGGACGGCAGCCGCTTGACCCGAACCGCGAATCTCACCTTTACGATGCCATACGTGTCTCCACGCACCGCCACCTTGTGGGCGAAGTGGGACGCAAGGCCATCGTTGTCGTGGCCCTCTCCGGTGATTCCAAGAGCGAATCCACGATGGAAGACGCATTGGAAGCTCTGCTGGAGAATGACGTGATCGCGTACGTCCTGCAGATTTACGATGGCTCAAAGCGGGACAATTGCGACGTGCTCCACATCTACAAAAAGGACAGCAGCGGTGAGCCGGTGCTCAAGAAACTTGCCGAGGCCACTGGCGGGCGAATGCTGGAAGTGCGGGGCATGGACAAACTCGAAGACGCGCTTGATGAGATCTCCGATGAATTGCACCACCAGTACAGTCTTGGGTACTACCCTGAAAACAAGAATTGGGACGGTAAGTTCCGCAAGATCCAGATTTCTACTGGCGAGAAAGCCTTTAAGGTCTATGCGCGCAAAGGTTATTTCGCCAAGCCGCCAGCAGCGAACGTTGCGGCAACCCAATAACCCTGTGGTGAATAGACGCGGTTTCCTCTCACCCGTCAACGCGGCAAGCTCGCTTTCGGGGCTTAATCGTCCGTTTCCACACGTTTCCAATGACGCGGAAAGACCGAAGATGAGGAGCGGACCCACCCTTTGTAAAAGGCGGGTAGGCCACCCACGATCGTTAACACTAGTCCGGCGCTTATTGTTGGGGCGGATTGGTGGTTGGCTGAGTTTGGGTATCGTTCGCGTTGGGAGGTACATGGGCTGATACCGGGGTGAGGCTGCTGGCCGTGCCGGAGGTGGCGAGTTCGGATGGCCTGTACTTTTGGGCGCTGACGTAGCCGTGGATCAGGTTTTTCTCGATACGCATCACGACGATCTGCACGGGCTGCGATTCGTTTTCCGTGTGGATCCAGATTGGCTCGTAGAGGTTGACTTTCTTTTTGGTCAGCTGGTTGTCGTCGACGATCATTTCGATGTCGTAGTTCTTGTGCTTGGTGTCGGCTTTGCGCAGGGAGAGAGTGAGCGGGCCGATGCGCTGAAACTGCTTGGCCTTCATGAGGTCGAACTCGGTGTAGCTGCGTTCGCCGCGCTTCTGCAGGACTACCAACTCCTCGTGCGTCCTGGCGATGGAGCCGTTCAGTTCATCGCGGGTTGAACTGATGTTCCCCTCGAGGTCGGTGCGGTTCTTTGCCACCAAATCCTGTGTGTCCTTCAGTTGCTTCTGCTGATCGGCAAGTTGCGCTTGTAGTTGTTTATAGCGTTTGTCGGTCGCGGCCGGTCGGTGGGCTCCCGTGTGGGCTACGCCTGCAGACGCTTTCTTGTCCGGCTGTTTCGTGGCATCGGCCTGCGCTTGAGCTTGAGCTTGGGCTTGCGACTGAGCTTGCTGAGCTGCGGTCATGTCGTTCAGCTTGGAGGTGACGGCGCTGAGCTGCCCCTGCATCTGGCTGATGGTGGCATCGGAAACGCTCTGTTGCGCCGTCAAGTGGCCGACCAACGTCTGTTGGTGATAACCATAACCCAGGGCAACTCCGGCCACGCCTAGCAGCACTACCATCGCGATCACCAGCCATCTACTTGTGCCTGTTGCCGTGGTTTCTGATCTGCTTTCGTGATCGTTCATTTCGTCGTGCTCGTGCATTTCCTGCCTCCTAAAATATTTCTTTTGCAGTGCCGAACAGTGTCATGACTCCGGGCCTTCTGATGTCACAAATAGCCCTCCGACACCGGTCAGCCGACACAAAGGCGCATCGTCCGGGGATTCGGTTGCAAGAGAGAGGCCGAGTGCGATTTCTCTCGTGCGTCCCTAAGGCATGGGCTTTCAATCGAAAAGAACGCGTTGTAGGAAGTGGCGGATTTTGAAGTAGTACTAGTCCTGGAAATTTTTCCTTGCTGCCGGGCTGACTTTTCCGGAAGGTTCGCGCTTGGTGCAGGCAGTCAAGTGAGGAAGAGGATGTCAGTTCGCAGGGCAGCCCTCTTTATCTAAATCTGCGAGGCGCTTTATTGCCGAGGCGTTTCGCTTTTCAGAGGCCACCAAGAGCAGGACTCTTGCCTGGGCGCAGCTTTGCGGCACACCCGCGCCCTTGATGTAGAGTTCGGCCAACGCTGCCGCTGCGGTGCTGTTTCCCGCCTGGACCATCGCCCACAACTGATCGGGCGTCAGGGGAGTTTTTGGCAGACGCGAATGATCAGCTGAAACTGGCGTTGGAGACGCTGAGGTGCGCGGTGCGGCCACGGATTTTGTCTGATTGGCGATTGCAAAGACATCGGTTGGTGGAGTGCCCGCACCGGGATGGGCGACCGCGGGCGAACTGCTTAGTGGGCCCGGTTGCAAAGGGACTTCCGTGGCGGGTTTCACAGCGGCGCGATGTTCGCCAAGGTATTGCGAAAATTTGAAGGCGGCGACCGTCAAGATGGCGGCAACAGACGCGCCGATGATAAGCCCGATGATCAACTGGCGCCGAACCGCGGCGAGATGGCGTTCCATCGGCACCAGCATTCCACTTGCTGGAGCCGCCGCGGCGGCCGGAAAGGGAATGCTGGCTTCGCGAGGTCCGTGCTTTGGGGAGAAAAGGTTGGATGTTTGCGGACGCGCTCTTGAGACAAAAGTGGCCACAGCGTCGGGTTGAGTGGCGCCTGATTTTGTTGGAATCTTCTGTGCCGAGGATTTGCCGAGATACTCGCGAATCTGCTCGCGGGCGCCTTCGGCTAGCCGCAGAAATTTCAAACCGCCGGACTTTCCGCCGGCATTCGTCCAGGCCAATTCGCCCCAGCCCTCGATGCGTTCGCGCAGATTCAGCGAAAACCAGAAGTGGATCGGGTTGGGCTCCTCGCGAACGGGACCGAAGGATTCGAACCGCAAACCCCCTTCGGAGATGTCTACTACTTTTCCGCCATCGTCCTGCTCCAACTGCAGGAAGGCAAAGTCGTCCGGCACTTTCCTCGTTTTTTCGCGGCGTTCCAGGATGATATTTCGCAGGGTCATGTCTCGTCAGAGGCTTGTTTGATTTTCGGAGCGCCCTTCAGTGGCGGGGAGAGTGAAGGTTGCCGAATTTAGGGGCCTGGGGAGGGTGCGAAGCCGAGCCTCCCGGCTTCACGCTGGTCATTATACTCTTCCGCGGCCGGATTGAAACCCGCATGTCTAAGTTGCGGTTGGGTTGAGTGTCCCTCGTGGGAGGAATTGGTCAAGTTTGGCGGCGATTCGGATGGAACGGAGTGCTATTCTAGGGGCGCATTACAAATAGGCCGAGCCGCATTGTTCGGAGAGAGATTGCCCCCTCCTGCGGCCTTGCGCATTCCACGGATAGTTCACTGAGGAGCGAGCCTTCGCAAATGGTTCGCGAAAAGGAACATGGCTAAATCCCTGCGCCCGATTCTGGATATCGTCAAAAAGTTGGAACTTCCCGAAAAATATTTTGAACAGATTGGCCCTTACGGCGGAAAGGTGCGACTGGACCTGCTGAACGACGGCGCTTTCCCTCGCCGGGGGAAATTGATTCTTGTGACTGCGACCACGCCTACGGCAAGCGGCGAAGGCAAGACTGTTACGTCCATCGGGTTGACGCAGGGACTGGCGCGCATCGGGAAGAAAGTGATTATCACTTCGCGCGAGCCGTCGCTTGGGCCCGTGTTCGGGATGAAGGGCGGGGCGGCGGGCGGCGGCGCTTCCACGATCGAGCCGGCGGCGAAGATCAATCTCCACTTTCACGGAGACTTTCACGCCATTGCCGCGGCGCACAATCTGCTTGCGGCCCTGGCGGACGCGCATCTCTTTCATGGCAATGACCTGAACCTGGATCCAGAGCGCATCACCTGGCCTCGCACGATGGACATGAACGACCGCGCGCTGCGCGACATTGTGGTGAACGCCGGAAGCAAGAAGGAAGGTGCCGCTCGGCGAACGGGATTTGTGATCACCGCAGCTTCAGAAATCATGGCCATCATCGCGCTGGCCAAGGATCGCGCGGACCTGCGCAGCAGGCTGGACCGGATTGTCGTGGGAATCACGCGGACTGGGAAACCTGTCCATGCAGGAGACCTGCAGGCCACGGGTGGGATGATGGCACTGTTGACCGAAGCGATTCAGCCCAATCTGGTGCAGACGGTTGAAGGAGTGCCGGCGTTTGTGCATGCCGGGCCGTTTGGGAATATCGCACACGGAACAAGCAGCGTGATTTCGCAGGAGATGGGGCTTCGCCTGGCCGACTACGTGGTGAACGAATGCGGATTCGCGGCGGACCTTGGCGCGGAGAAATACATCGACATTGTGTATCGCTCGACGGGAGTGAGCCCTTCAGCGGCGGTGCTGGTGACGACGGTGCAGAGTTTGCGGAACCAGGGCGAGGGCGATCTGGAAAAAGGGATTCCGAACCTGGTGCAGCACTTGGAGATTCTGCGGAAATTCGGATTGCCGGCGGTGGTGGCGATCAATCGGTTTCCGAAAGACAACGATGCCGACCTGGAGCTGCTGGAACGCGCCTGCCGGGAAAATGGCGCGCTCAGCGCGCGGCACACCGCGTTTGCAGACGGCGGCGCGGGCGCGGAGGAGCTGGCGCGGCGTGTGGTGGAAATCATCGGGAAAAATCCGGGTGTTCGGGCGAAGCATATTTATGATGCGGACGAGACGTTTGAAGCGAAGATCGAGAAAGTTGCGCGGGAAGTGTATGGAGCGGACGGAGTAACGCTTAGCGAAAAAGCCAAGGCCAGGTTGCAGGATTTTGCCAACTGGGGCTTTGGCAAACTGCCGGTGTGCATCGCGAAAACACAGTACTCATTTTCGGATAACCCGAAGCTTATGGGCGCGCCAAAAGGTTGGCAATTGAATGCCACGGACGCGACTTTATCGGCCGGTGCGGGATTTGTGGTGGTCATTTCCGGCAACATGATGCTGATGCCGGGCTTGCCGAAGGTTTCGCGCGCAGTGGATGTGGACGTGGATGCGGCGGGAGTGATTGTGGGAATTTGAACAAGGCCGATGAAACGCGAAAGCCCTTTCGAGGCGTCTAAACAGCAGGTCTCACCTGCGCGGCGGCGGAGTGTGTCCAGGCCGTCTCGCCTTCCCGCCCACGAGAGGGAACTCGAGGAGAGTTGAATGCAATCGCTGGGTTTTGAAACACGTGGTGTTTTCGCGCGAAGGGCATACCGCGTGGCAGCTGGGCTATTCCTGGTGTTTCTTGGCGCGGTTTGCGCGGCCGCACAAACTGGATCACAGGCAAAAACTCCGCCAATCCTGGGCACAATCAAAGCCATCAGCGGCGAATCGTTGACCGTCGCGTCCGATGCTGGAGCTGAAACCAAGGTGACCGTTACATCCGCGACAAAACTATTGCGCGTTCCCCCTGGATCCAAAGATTTGTCGCAGGCCGAAGCTATTTCATTTTCCGAATTTCGGCCCGGGGACCGCATCCTGGTGAGGCTTCGTTGCGCGGGTGATCCGCCGGTCTGCGAAGCCGGCTCTGTGATCGCCATGAAGAAGAGCGATATCGCAGAGAAGCAGGCGCACGAGCGCGAAGAGTGGCAAAAACACGGGATCGGCGGGCTGGTGAAAAACGTTGACGCGGCGCAGGGCACAGTCACGATTGGCACGATGACTGCCGCGGGCAAGAAAGACGTCGCGGTCGGAATTGGCAATAGCACGGTTGTCCGGCGGTACGCTCCCGGCTCGGTGAAATTTGACGACGCAAAGGTGAGCAGCATCGCTGAAGTAAGTCCGGGAGACCAGCTTCGGGCGAGAGGCGTTCGCGGGGCGGATGGTGCCAGCTTTAGCGCGGACGAAATCGTGACCGGAGCTTTTCAAAATATTGCCGGAACGATTTCTGCGGTGGACGCGGGCGCGGGAACACTGACGGTTTCTGACCTGGCGACGAAAAAAAACGAAGTCGTGAAGATTAGCCCGGATTCGCAGCTGCGAAAATTGCCTGCGCAGATGGCCCAGATCATTGCCACTCGACTGAAAGGCGGGGCGGCCGGAGCACCCGCAGCGGCGAATGCCCCTGCGCCGGCCAGTGGCAGCGGACAAGGTGGGGCTAGCGGCGGGCAGGGGCGCGGCGGGGGAGGCGATTTACAACAGTTGCTGGGACGGCTGCCAGTCGCCCCGCTCTCGGACTTCCAGAAAGGCGACGTAGTGATGATTGTTGCCACCGGCGCAGCGAAAGGCGCGCAAGTTACCGCCATCACCGTGTTGGGCGGAGTGGAACCGTTGCTGCAAGCGGCCACGCAGGAACAAGCATCCAGTATTTTGACGCCATGGAGTTTGAGCAATGGCGGAGGCGACGCAGCCGCGCAATGACGCATGGCGCGAAAACGACAGAGGGGCGGAACTTTCGATTGATCCGAATGAAGCCAGCGCAGAGTTTCAAGCCCAGTGGTATTTTGCTGTTCTTTTTCTTGTCGCTCCTTGTCCTGCCGTGCCGCGGACAAAACCAAAGCGGGTCGATTCGCGGGCAGGTGACCGATCCCTCCGGCGCAACCATGGTTGGCGTGACAGTTTTGCTGACGATGCCTTCCGGCGGTTCGATGGACACTGCTACAAACAAAGAAGGGGTGTACGAATTCAAGAACCTGGCGGCGGGAACGTATGAAATCAAGGCTGTAGCAGCGGGTTTTGCGATGTTTGACAGAAGCAGCGTAGTGCTCACCGCGGGGCAGACTCTAAGCTTTGATATTCCCCTAACGCTGGAGATCGAAAAGGAAAAAGTCGAGGTGAACGCCTCGTCTACCCAGCTGGACGTCAGCCCCCAGAACAACGCTAACAGCATCGTGCTGCAGGGGAAGGATCTCGAGGCGCTCTCCGACGATCCGGACGAGCTGTCGTCGGAATTGCAGGCGCTGGCCGGGCCGTCAGCAGGCCCGAATGGCGGGCAAATCTACATCGACGGCTTTACCGCGGGACAATTGCCGCCGAAAGCCTCGATCCGCGAGATCCGCATCAATCAGAATCCGTTTTCCTCCGAGTACGACAAGCTGGGCTACGGTCGGATTGAGATTTTCACCAAACCGGGAACGGACAAGCTGCACGGGCAATTGCAGGTGCAGGGGAATACTTCGTCCTTTAATTCCAGGAATCCATTCGAAACCGCGCAGGAGGGCGTTTCGCCCCCCGGCTACAACTCCGAACAGTACAGCGGCAACGTCGGTGGACCGATCAATAAGAAGGCGTCGTTCTTCTTTAATATCGAGCGCCGGAACATCGGTGCGCTGAACGTCGTCAGTGCCACGGTGCTGGATCCGGCGAACAATTTCGCGATTGTTCCCGAAAGCCTGGCGGTGGCAAATCCACAGACCAGAACCAACCTGAGCCCGCGGATTGATTACCAGATCTCGCCCAACAACACGCTGACTGTTCGCTACCAGTATTTTCGGGATGTTGCTACTAACGCGGGAGTGGGTCAGTTCAATCTCCCGGAAACTGGCAGCAATACACTCGGCGTAGAGCACACCCTGCAGGCGACGGACACGCAAATCATCGGCGCGCATGCGATCAACGAATCGCGATTCCAGTTTGTTCGTGCCGATAACGAGAGCACGCCGCTGCAGACCGGGACGACGGTGGACGTCGGCGGGGCGTTCAAAGGAAACGGCAGCGGGAACTTTGGTTCTTCCGATATTCAGAACCGCTACGAATACCAGAACACCACTTTTTTGAACTACGGCAAGCACGCCTGGAAATTCGGCGGTAGGATTCGGGCCACGAACGATCGCGACCAGGTCAGCAATAATTTCAACGGCACGTTTTCGTTCGGCTCACGGCCGAATCCGGATCCTACCTGTATTCCTACCCCCGCGAACAACAATTGCATCATTACTCCCATCGTGGCGTACCAGATCACCCAACAGGGGATTGCGGCGGGGCTTCCGTTCGCGACGATTCAGGCGATGGGCGGAGGCGCAAGCTACTTCACGCAGACGTTTCAGACCGCGGGCGGGACGCAGATCATTCCTTCGACGGTGACGCTGGTGGATGCCGGCCTGTTTATCCAGGACGATTGGAAGGTGCGGCCGAACGTGACTTTAAGTTACGGGCTGCGATTCGAGACGCAGAACAATTTCCCCGATAAATCCGATTTTGCGCCGCGGATCGGATTGGCGTGGGGTATTGGCGGAAGCGCGAAGAACCCGCCAAAGACTGTGTTGCGCGCGGGCTTCGGAATGTTTTACGACCGATTCACTTACGATTTGGTGGAGACACAGCAGCGATTTAACCAGCAGAATCCGCTGCAGCAGCAACTACAAATTCAGAACCCAACATTTTTCCTGCCGCTGCCAAATCCTGTGCCGTCCGGCACGCTGGTTTCCACTCAGTATCAGGCCAACAACAATTTGCGCGCCCCTTACACAATTCAGACGGGTGTGACGTTGGAGCGGCAGGTAACGAAATTTGCGAATCTGGCCCTGACGTATCTAAACTCGCGCGGCGTCCACCAGTTCTATACGAATAACCTCAATCCGTTCCTCCCGGAGACGGCCACGTCGGCCGCCGGGCGCCCTTTCCCGAACCAGGGAAACATTTTCCAGTATCAATCCGCGGCCGACTTTGAACAGAATCAGTTGATTGTGAACGGCAGCGTGCGCTTGGGCGCGAAGCTCTCGCTTTTCGGCTATTACACTTACAATCATGCGAACAGCGATACATCGGGTGTGAACAGTTTTCCTTCGGATCCCAGAGATTTGAGGCTCGATTATGGCCGGGCCAGTTACGACATCCGCAACCGGCTTTTCCTGGGCGGGACGATTGGATTGCCGCGCGGGTTTCGACTCAGCCCATTCGTGATTGCCAGTTCCGGTATTCCTTTCAACATCACTACGGGCACGGATCCGTTCCAGGACAATCTTTACAATGTGCGGCCGGCGTTTGCGACTTGCAGTCCATCGAGCCAAACGAAATTTGGCTGCTTTGACGCCAACCCGCCGTCCACCGCAACCCAGATCCCCGCTTATTTCGGGGAGGGCCCCGGCCGCTTCTCCATGAATCTGCGTGTGAGCAAGACCTTCGGCTTTGGCCCCGCCATCGAAGGCGCTTCGGGTGGAGCAGGTGGTGGGGGCATGAGCGGCGGAACATTCGGGCGCGGGCCTGGCGGGCCGGGCCGTGGGGGAGGCGGCCGTGGAGCGGACGCTGGGGCTACAAACCGGCGTTACTCGTTGACGGTCGGCGTGATTGGTCGAAACATCTTCAATAACGTAAACGTCGCGACCCCGATCGGCAATTTGGGCTCGCCGTTGTTCGGCGAGTCGAACGGATTGGCCGGCAGGCCTTACAGTGATTCCACGTCCAATCGCCGGCTCGACCTGCAACTCACCTTTACCTTCTAATCTAGGCTCAGGGTCACGAAAGATTCCAGATTGCTCGTCGTGCGGCGACGACGTTCGAACCGAGCTCGCGGCTATTCCAGCAATACGTTGTCATTTACCTGTGCGGGATGATAAAAAGCTGAAATGGCGAAGCGAAAAAGAGATCGGCTGGAGAAGGGGACGGAGGCGCGGCGGCGGGCCCGCAAATCCGGGCTGAGGCCTGCCAACAAGCGCGTGATTCCCGATAAGCGAAAGAAACCGGGAAAGCATAAACCGGACATGCTTCAGGAGTTGGACTGAACAGGGAATTGCTTTCCAGCCAGGGAGATTTCTTTTTTGCGTCAGGTCCGGACCGGACCTAGTTTTTGGAGCCTCATCCGGGCCTTTGGGCCGGGATTACTTCATCCGAGCGAAAGAGCGGGGCCGCCGCGATTTTGCGTCGTTGCGAGAGTTCAGCGGCGATAGTTTCCAGGTTGCCTTTGTCGAAGCCCATGCAGCTGATCTTTACTTTGCCGTCGGGTTCGATCAGGAAAATCGTGGGCACCATGCTGAGGCCGTAGGCGTTCGAGACCGGGTACCCCGCATCATCCAGCAGCGTCATAAACTTCACGCCATATTCGCGAATGAATTCCGTGGTGCCACGCACGTCATCCTGCGAAATAGCGATGACTGTTGCGGAATCGCCTGAATAGCGCTCCGCCAGCCGCTGCAGATAGGGAAACGTGAACTGGCACACGGGGCAGGAAATTTTGAAGAAGGCGGCGACCACCGGACCTTTCTCCAGCAATTTCGCAAGCGAGTACTCCTTGCCGTCCAGGGATTTAAGCGTAAAGCCTGGTGCAGCGTTTCCCACAGCAATCGTCGTCAAAGGGGCCTCCCAACCGAGCCATCTGGAAAATTTGTGTGATAAGGACATGGAAAGAGTCTAGCGCACGGCGATCAGTGAATGGTTTTCGTCTTGCGCTGCATGTAATCCATCAGCAGGTACTGGCCAAGATTGTAGGGCGTGGTGAAATACGCCTTGCCTTTGCACATTTGGGTGATTTTCTGCACGAACTGCACAAGACTGTAGTCCGTGGCCAGCATGAAGGTGTTGATCATGATGCCCGCCCGCTTGCACTTGTTCACTTCCTCCAGCGTTTCGCCGACGACGAAGGGGTCGAGCCCGAATGCGTTTTTATAGATCCGGCCGTCCTCGAGTGTCAAGGCCGAGGGCTTGCCGTCGGTGATCATCACGATCTGCCGCATGTCTTTGCGTTGGCGAAGCAGAATCCGCTGGGCCATCCGCAGGCCTTCGCGCGTGTTGGTGTAGTACGGGCCGACCTGAACGCGGGCGAGTTGACCAAGGGGCACTTCCTCGGCTGAGTCGTGAAAGAGCACCAGGTTCAACGTGTCGCCGGGATACTGCGTGCGGATTAAATGCGAAAGCGCCATCGCGACGCGCTTGGCCGGGGTGAAGCGGTCTTCGCCATAAAGAATCATGCTGTGGCTGCAGTCGAGCAGCAGCACCGTTGCGCAGGAAGAATGGTATTCGCACTGGTGAACCATCAGGTCGCGATATTCCATCTGCAAGGGAACTTTAGCGCCTTCGCGGCGAATGGCGTTCGAAAGCGTTTCGCTGATGTCCAGATTCAGCACGTCACCGAATTCATAGGGCCGCGAAATGCCGCCGGACTCGACACCTGTGGAGAGATCGCGCGTGTCGTGCCGTCCGAAGCTGCTGCGCCCCAGCGAGCCGAGCAGATCCTGCAGTGTTTTGAAACCTAGAAAGTCGATGGCCTTGTCGGTAATTTCAAAGCGCGCATCGGCGTCCATTTCGCGCGGCTGGCCCAGGCTTCCGCCAGGGGTATTTTGCGGCGGCGGCGTCACCTGGGGCGGTTGTTGCGGATTGATGAAGCCTTCCTGACCCATGCGCTCCACCAGCTTGTTAATCAAGTCGCGAACCTCTTCGTTGTTCAGCGCGCCGGGGTCCTGCAACATTTCGCGCAGCTCGTCGCTCATGGCGTCTTCGGGGAAGAGGTCGCCTTCCTGCAGAGCGCGCAAGATCGCTTCGCGCAACGCTTCCATGGAATGGGAGGCGTCCATTTCGGAAAGGCCGTAGAACTGCGATTCGAAGCCGCTCTGCAGAAGGAAATCGCCCAGGCGTTTCATTAGTTCGTCGAGGTCGACGGCGTCCGCTGGTTCGCCGATGTACTTTCCGTATTTGATTACTTTCATTCCGTGGTCCTTGTGGTGCTTTGCTGCTTGGGTGGCCGGTCTAAAGTCCGGCCACTACATTGTCTCTTACGCATCGGTAGAGATCCTTCGCCGGGTCGTCAATTGTAGTTTCGTCTCGGGCGGCTGACGGACTCCCTTGGCTCCGGCGGGCGTTGTTTTTCCGCGTAGAAGCCGCGCTCTTCGCTGCGGCCGATTCGGCGATGCGCCCATAGGCCTTCGAGAATCATCTCCGCGGCTGCGGCGGCGGGCGCTTCGTCCTTGCGGTTGCTGACGCCCAGCTTGGCTACGTGTTCCAGCAAGCCCTGTACCTTGGCCAGTTGCTCGTAGCGCTTGCCGGTGGAGATGAGATCCGGAATTTTCAGCTCGCCGCCGGATTCGAACCATTGCACCACCGGCTGGAAGCTGACTTCAGCGAAATATTTCGAGAATATGCGACCGATTGCGGTGCGAATCAGCTCCCGGGCAATCACTTCGGCGCCTTTCAGTTCGCCCTCGTACTCCAATTCCATTTTTCCCGTGATGGAGGGAAGAGCAGCGTAAAGGTCGGCGATGCGGGCGACCGCGTGGCGTTCCCCGGCCCGCGCGGCGTGCTGCTCCGCGCTGCTGACCAGGCTTTCGAGCGTTGAGATTGGCAGGCGCTGGCTGACGCCAGAGCGCCGATCCACACGCTTGTCTTCTCGCGCCTGAAACGCGATTTCCTCCACGACTTCGCGGAGGTAGTCCGGCACTTCCACGCTGATGCCCGAATCGCGGGCGGTCCAGGCTTCCTGAGTGGTGATGGCAATGCCTTCCTCGACCGTGGAAGGATAATGGGTTCGAATTTCCGCGCCGATACGGTCTTTTAAAGGAGTGATGATTTTGCCGCGCGCGGTGTAGTCCTCTGGATTCGCGGAGAAGACCAGGAGCACATCCAGCGGCAGGCGCAGCGGATAGCCTTTAATCTGAATGTCGCCTTCCTGCATGATGTTGAACAATCCCACCTGAATTTTGCCGGCGAGGTCGGGAAGCTCGTTGATTGCGAAGATGCCGCGGTTGGCGCGCGGTAACAGTCCGTAGTGGATGGTCAGTTCATCGGAAAGATCGCGGCCGCCGCGGGCTGCGCGGATCGGATCCACGTCGCCGATAATGTCGGCGATGGTCACGTCCGGCGTTGCGAGCTTTTCGACGTAGCGCTGGTCGCGGGGCAGCCAGTTGATTGGCGTGTTATCGCCCTCGGCGGCGACGCGTTCGCGGCAGCCGCGGCAAATGGGCTGCAGCGGGTTGTCGTTGATCTCGCAGCCGGCTATCACGGGAATCTCCGGGTCCAGAAACTGCAGCAGGCCGCGCAGAATCCGGCTCTTGGCCTGGCCGCGCAAACCAAGCAGAATAAAATTGTGGCGAGAAAGCAGGGCATTGACGATCTGGGGAATCACGGTGTCTTCGTAGCCGTGAACGCCGGGGAAGAGCGGCTCGTTGCGCTCAATCGCCCGCAGCAGGTTGCGACGGATTTCGTTTTTTACCGATACGCCGGCAGAGCGGGAGTCGAAGTCCGGAATGCGCTTTAACTCGCCGATGGTACGGGGTTTCGGATGACCTGCGGAATGCACTGAGGTGCTTGGCGCCATGGGGCCCCTGTCTGCGGACCACTCGCGATAGTCCGCGTACTGCTAATTCAAACCGTGCCCGTTGTTTCCGGCACATTGTCGCATTGCCTTCTCTTTAAGTAGATGCGGCGCCCAGTCGCACAGGTACCTGAGCAGGCGTTCCTGGCGTTCGCTCTCGGTGCGGAGCTCCAGGAGCTGCTGTTTGCAAAGCAAATCGAGCGGCAGGGTGGACGCAATGGCGTAGGAAAGTTCGCCGCCTGGCGCTTCTTCCAAATCGCGCGGCAGGCTGTTAAAGAGTAAAGTGTGGCAGGTTTCGTATTCCTCGATCAACTTCCGCTTGCACTTCGGCTCAACCGGAGCCTCGCGGTCTTCCAGGTAATCCACCTGGCCTTCGAGCAGCGGATCCTCGGTAAACAGTTCCACGATGCGGAATGGATCACGGCCAACCGTGATGATATCCATTCGCCCGTCGGAATAACGCTTCGCCACTTCCAGAATCTCCGCGGTACACCCCACGTGGGTTACGCCGTCATCCATGGCCAGCAACATGCCGAATGGAGAACGTCCATCCAGGCATTCACGCACCATCCGGCGGTAGCGGGGCTCAAAAATGTGCAAGGGAAGCTCTTCGCCGGGGAAAAGTACGACGTTCAGAGGAAACAGCGGTATGCGATCGGGCCGCATGGCTACAGAAGCCCATGATAGCAGAGCCGCGAAAAAAGGGTGAAATGCGCGGGTTGTTCGGCGAGTCAGAGTCGGAGGCTGGAATCCGGCGGGGTTCATTTGGCAGGCCTCAGGCCTACAAGCGCTAATCCTCGTAACTTGGTGGCCTGCCTGGCATCTCCACGCCTTCTCAAACTATCCGCAGGGCTGTGTACAAGTGGACAGACAAGCGCCGTGACACCCTCTAGGATTGCAATGCGAGGGGCAACCTCGTCGTGCCGGTCGAAACAATCAGATCAGGTCCGATTTTATTCTTGCCAGCCGATGTGACTCGCGCAGCCATAGCTGAGGGCGAAGTCTAGCCTTAGCAAGGTATTCAGCACCCTGAGGTGAGCGATGAAGCGATCTCTTATAGTTGGAGTGTGTCTCTCGTTTGCCGCCTGCGCGGTGTATGCGGCCACGAAAGAGCAAAAACGCCTGGAAAATTGCGGCGTCGTGATGCAGGAAATCCTGAACATCCCGGACAATCTGCCCCGGCAGGTCCTGGACAAAGCCGAGTGCGTGATCGTGTTCCCCTCGGTGCTGAAGGTAGCCTTCGGAATGGGCAAGGAGTATGGCCGCGGAGCGATGGTTTGCCGCACGGGCAAGGAATTCAACGGACCCTGGGGCGCTCCTGCTATGTTCGCCCTCGAAGGCGACAGCATTGGAATGCAAATGGGCGGCGAGGCCACCGACCTGATTCTTCTGGTCATGAACCAGAAGGGCGTGGGCTCCATTCTCAGCAGCAGGATCAAGTTGGGAGGAGATGCATCCGCCGCTGCCGGCCCCGTAGGGCGAGACGCTTCCGCGAACACAGATCTCTGGATGCGCGCCGAAATTTTGAGCTATTCGCGTTCCCGCGGGCTGTTTGCGGGTATTTCCTTGGAGGGCTCCACGCTGCGCCAGGACAAGAAAGCAAACGAGCGGATTTACGGCCGCAAAGTTGCCGCCAAAACCATCCTTCTGGGCAACAAGACGGCCATTCCTCGAAGCGGACGCCATCTCGTTAGCGTGTTGCAGTCGAATGCGCCGCGTAATGAATCGAAACAGGTAGCCACAAAATAGTGGCCGAGTACAGGAAATTGCTTCGCGTGGCCCTGAGTTTCCAGGGGAACCGTTCAAGGATCAAGTAGTCTTCGCCGTTTCGGCCGTCGTCCAGTCGCCGGTCGGGTAATACATTTGAATTCCAACGATGAAGGAATTGGCCAGGTAAGGCTGGCAATGAACAACCCGTGCACGGGAGTAGAGATTCCCGCGAATCGAGCGGACCGAGATCTGTTCGTCGGGCCGCCAGCTTCTACGGGTCACGAGGCGTGCGCCATGGCAGCTGATATCAATGGTGGGCGCGATTTCGGAAGTCGGATTGTCCGGGCTGCTGAGCTTGACGAACATCTTCAGCGAGACGCGCTGTTCTTTTCGGCTTAGGGGTGGCGCAGGTTTCACCACTGCTCCTTTGGGCCGGGGGGTCCAACATCACTATCCTATCGCCGGGGGTTTCCTGCGCAATGGTACGAAAGGGCAATGCTTCTGTGGCCAAACCTGTACCTCGCCCGGCGACTCGCTTGGTCCTGCCGTGCGAACCGGCTGCCTGCGGTCTTTCTGGTGGCCCGAAAGCTTGATCCGGCTACTCAAGTTGTGTCAGCAACCCTTCCATTTCAGAGCGGGCGTGCTGGTTGCCCTGCCGATCAGCGGCGGCAATGCCTCTGCTAAGCAGTTCTTTCGCTTCGGCGGCGCGGTTGTGTTGCGCTAGCGTCTGCGCGTACATCTGATATCCGGGCACGTAATCGGGGTTGGCTTCGAGCAGCGTCTTGAAATGTAATTCGGCCCCGGGAATGTCGCCTTCGCGCAAGCATTCCAGGGCAACGCCGTAGCGTGAAAACGCGTCGTTCGGGTTTTGAGTGAGGAATTGTTCCAGTTTCTGCCGCCGGGTTTTGTTTTGTTCCGTCATAGGGGTCTTGCGTATTATACGGGTAGAGCAATTCCCGGCCAAAGGCGCCGCGCAAGGGAGAATGATGAAGTCAAAGCATAAAGCGACAGCCGCATTGATGGATGAATGGAGAGTGAAGGGTAAACCAGTGAGCGCGTCCGCTTCGGAAATGGCGGAAGTGGTGCTGCCGGCACAGACCAATGTGCTCGGCAAACTTCTGGGCGGCCATGTGATGCACATGGTGGACATTGTCGCGGCCATGGCTGCCAGCCGGCACGCCAACAGCTACATGGTGACTGCTTCGGTGGACTACATCGATTTCCGGAATCCCGTCAGTTTGGGGGAAATCGTGATGCTGAAATCGCGGGTGAATCGCGTGTTCACCACTTCGCTTGAGGTGGGTGTGGAAGTGTATTCTGAGAATCTACTGACCGGTGAACGCAAACACACGACCAGTGCCTTCGTTACCTTCGTCGCCATCGACGAGTTCACGCGCAAGCCGCGGCCGGTGCCGCCACTGATATTGAAGACTGCGGAAGAAAAGCGACGCTGGCGCGAGGCCGCAAAGCGCAGGGAGATTCGACTCGCCCACCGGCAAAGGGAAAAAGGCTAGTTCGCGAAGCTGACGCGGACTTCATCCGCGACTTTCATGGCGTGCTCGACGCAAGTTCCGATAGCGGGACCTTTCAGATAATTTCCGGAAAGATAGAGACCCGGGAAATGTGCGCGCAAGGATTCCACCGCCACAAGCCTGGCGGTGTGGCCCAAATTGTACTGCGGAATCGCCTGCTTCCAAATCATCGCGTTGCTGAACACCGGCTCTTCGCGCAAACCGAGTACCGGAGAAAGTTCGCGATGAACCTGAGCGGCAAGTTGCTCCGGCGATTTGTTCATTGCTCCGGGATTGGTGGCGCCGCCAACGAAGCTTGTGAGCAGCGCCTGGCCCTCCGGAGCGCGGCCGGGAAAAAGGGAAGAGTTCCACACTGTACCGAGGATGCTGAGTCCGGAGGAACGCGGCACCAGGAATCCAAATCCAGCGAGGCTGTTGGCAACGTCCTCCCTGCGATAGCCAAGCGAAACTACGGCCACGCCCGAGTAGGCAATCGCGCCGAGTTGCGCCACGAACTCTGGCTGCAGAGGTTCCAGCAGCCTGCCCGCGGTATCTGTCGGTACGGACAGAATTAGCCGCTCGGTTTCAACGGTTTCTTCACCCCGCGGCCCGCGCAGGCTCACGCGAAACCGGGCCGCTTTGGGTTCCTGACCGGGGTCGAGCGCCTCGATTCGAATGACTTCCGCGCCGCAGGTCAATCTGTCCCCTAACCGGCCCGCGATGGCGCTAATCAGCGTTTCATTGCCATCGCGAAACGTTTGCAGCGTGGCTTTTTCCTTTGGCACCTGCGGTTGCGTGCCGTTCGCGGCGTTGCGCTGCTTGATTACTTTGAAGACGCCGCGGGTGATGCTCCCGGCTGTCTTTTCCGCTTCGTAGAGGATTGGGAACGCCGCTCGCAGGCTTAATTTTTCCGGATCTCCGGCGTAGATGCCGGAAACGAAGGGGCCGACCAACCGGTCCAGCAATGTTGGCGAGAATTTCCGGCGGATAAATTCAGCGACCGATTCATCCGGCTCCGGCGATTCGCTTTTGCCGAAAATGTCACGAAGAATCGCGGTGCGCGTGCCGCCGCCCATAAAAGAAGAGGTCAGCAAGCTCGGGCCCATGGGTACGTTTTGGAGTTTTCCATCAATCAGGACATAGCGCGGCGCTTTGGGGTCGGCGAGAACACGGGCCTCCAGAATCCCCAGGTCGCGGCACATCGCGGAAATGGCACTGTTGCCGCTGAAGCTTTGCGGACCGTACTCGAGCAGGTACCCGTCGCGTTTCACGGTTTGAATCACGCCGCCGGGCCGCACCGCCGCTTCCACCACACGGATAGCGATCCCCGCCTTCTGCAAGGCGTAAGCCGTGGCGAGTCCGGATATCCCCGCGCCAACTACCAGAGCTTCGACTTTTTCCGACATGTGTGCGGCCCTTGTTACGGCTAGAGGGTTTTAGAAAAGAGCGGCCGCGCGGCCAGCTGCTGTTTCTCCAGATACGGATCAAACACCATCGCGAGGTTTCGGATAAAGATGCGCCCCAGCCATGCGGTGCGGATTTCCTTGTCGTTGATTACGACCAGGCCATCCTGCTGCGGGAGTTTCAGGTGTTCAAGTTCGGGAGCGAAATATTCATCAAAATTGATGCCGAACTGTTCGGAGATTTCGTGTTTGACGATCACGGTGTGGCAGAGCAAGCGGCTGATCACTTCGCGGCGAATAATGTCGTCCTGCGAGAGGTGGTAGCCACGCATTGTCGCGATGCCGCGTTCCTGCACAGATTTTTCCCAGGAGGGAAGGTCGCGATGGTTTTGAGCGTAAGTGTTTTGAATCCCGCTGATGGCCGTGATGCCCATGCCGTAAAGATCCGCGCCTGCCTTGGTGGTGTAACCCTGAAAATTGCGGTGAAGCGTGCGGTTGCGCTGAGAAATGGCGAGTTCGTCGTTCTCTTTCGCGAAGTGGTCCATGCCGATGTAGAGATAACCGGCTTCGAGGAACTTCAGCAAAGCGCCGCGGAAAATGTCGAACTTCTTCATGCCCTCGGGCAAATGCCCAACGAACGAACCCTGCTGCTTTTTCAGCCACGGCACGTGGGCATAGCTGAACATGGCGATGCGATCGGGCGAGAGGCCGACAATCTGCTCGACGGTGTGCGCAAAGCTTTCCGCGGTCTGGTACGGCAAACCGTAAATCAAATCGACGTTGATGCTGTCGAAGCCGAGTTCCCGCGCAATGGTAATCAGGTCGCGTGTAACTTCGTAAGGCTGGATGCGATGAATAGCCTTCTGAACGTCTTCCTTGAAATCCTGAATGCCCATGCTCAGGCGGTTGAAGCCCAGCTTGCGCACGACTTCCATGTGGGCGCGCGAAGTCACGCGGGGATCGACCTCGATGCCGATTTCCGCGTCGGGCGCAAAGCTGAAGCGTTCCTTCGTGTAGACGAACAAATCTTCGATCTGCTCCGGGGAAAGATAAGTAGGTGTTCCGCCGCCCCAGTGGAATTGAGCTACCTGCCGATCGCGCGAAACGCGGCTGGCGATGTGGTCAATCTCTTTTTTGAGAATGCTCAGGTATGGGGGCGCGACGCTTTTATCCTTGCGGATAATCACGTTGCAGGCGCAGAACAGGCACAGGCTCTCGCAGAAGGGAAGGTGCATGTACAGCGAAACGGGGCTGCGCTTCGTGTCGGCGGTTTGCATTGCCGTTTCGAAATCAGTCGGGCCATACGTGTCGTTCCACACCGGAGCTGTGGGATAGCTGGTGTAGCGGGGTCCAGGGCGGTTGTAGCGGGTGACGAACTCTTCTCCCTTGGAGAGTTCCTCCTGCATCTCCCGCAACGATGGATTCATGCTGGGCACGGCGCTTGCCTCCTGCGCCTAACGGCGCGTTTGCACAGCCGGCTGCGCTTGCTGCAGCGCGGCTTGCTGGCCGGTGTGAATGAACAACTGCGCGTTTTCCACGGGGGTGTGCTGCAAAATCCCGTGGCCAAGATTCAGAATGTGCCCACGGCCGGAAAGTTGTGCGGCGATTTCCAGTGTCGCATCGCGGATTTTCTCCGCGGGCGCGAACAAAATCGCGGGATCGAGATTTCCCTGCAACGCCACGCGCGGCCCGGCCAGTTTGCGAACCTCCGCCAGCGGTATCCGCCAGTCCACGCTGAGCACGTTGGCTCCCGCGCGAACTACGGCAGGCAGCAAATGATGCGAAGCCTTGGTGTAGTAAATCACCGGGACCTTATTCCCGAGCCCCGCGATAATTTCCTGCACCGCGGGGAGCACAAATTCCGTGTAATCCTTCAGGTCCAGTTCACCGCACCAGGTGTCAAAAAGCTGCACGGCGGAAACGCCCGCCGCAATCTGCGCCTTAAGGTAAAGAATCGTGGCTTGCGCGATTTTGTGCAAGAGTTCGCGAAAAACCTTCGGCTCGCTGTAAAGAAAATTCTTCACCGTCGCGAAGCCTTCTTTGGTGCGGCCCTCCACCATGTAACACGCCAGCGTCCATGGGGACGCTGCAAAGCCAAGCACCGGCACATCCGGTCCGGCCCGTTTCACGGTCCGCCGCAAGGCTTCCATCAGGAAGCCGGTCTCCACTTCCGGATCAAAAATATGCAGCTTGCGAACATCGGCTTCGGTCCGCACTGGCTCAGGGAGATTTGGGCCTTTGTCTTCGAGTTCCAGCGGCAGTCCCATCGCTTCGGCGGGAATCAGAATGTCTGAAAAAATAATGATGGCATCCACGCCAAGCCGCCGATATGGCTGCATGGAGACTTCCACGGCTAGATCAGGCGTCTTGCAAACTTCCAGAAACGAATGCTTTGCCCGGATTTCGCGGTATTCGGGGAGGTAGCGCCCGGCCTGGCGCATCATCCACACGGGGAGCCGGGGAACGGGTTCGCACCGGGCGGCGCGGAGAAACAACTCCTTGCGAGTCATTGCCGTGGCTTCGTTGGTCATACGCTGTGTCGTCACAGAATAACAAATCTGCCCGCTTCCCGCCCCGGAAGAAAGGCTATGCGTCACAAACAGAAAAGGCCGAGAGCCAACTGCGTAGCTCATTCTTTAGGTGTGAGGACTCTTCTCAAATGCGAGGTGTTCTTTGGGCAATGGAAATCCTCGGGCCTGAAGGCCCGAGCTACAGTGCGATGCGTTTGTGAAGTGCGTCACACGGGTTTGTGAGGGCAACCGTAGAATTCTTCTATAGTTGAGAATGCGGTGTGAATGGCAGAGACTTGCGACTACGCTATACTGAGGCTATCTGAGATGTCGCGCGGGCCGAGGGGCAGTACGATTCCTCTGCGCCTCGACTCGGCAAGGACCTAGGCCGATGAATCAAGTCTTCGTCATACTGACCGTGCTGGCCTATCTGCTGAGCATGGGCCTGTACATGGGCTTTCTCGCGACCGGCAAAGAAGCCATCGGGCGTCTCGCTACCTTGTTGATGTTCCTAGGGTTAGCATGCCATTACCTGGCCCTGCTAGGCCGCGCCAGGGCCATGCACTCCGTCCCTTACCACGACCTGCAGGGATCGATGTCTCTTTTCGGCTGGCTCCTGGCCGTCACCTATCTTTGCCTTGAGATTTACCATCGCCAGCGGACCGTTGGGGCGTTTGTAGTCCCGATCATTCTGGCCTTCTTTCTTGCCGCCACCTTTGCGCCGGAGCATCCTTCCGCCCCGACCCAGGCCCATGGTGTGGTGTTTGCCCTCCACGTCACCCTGAGCATCCTGGCTTATGCCGGCTTTGCCCTATCATGCGTACTCAGCCTGATGTTTCTTGGCGAAGAGCGGCTTTTACGGATTCGCAAGGTTGGCGACATCGTCTGGCGGCTGCCCTCGCTCGAGCTGCTTGAGCGCATGAGTCACACCAGCGTGCTCGTCGGTCTGATCACCATTGCCGTGGGTACCGCGCTCGGCTTCCTCGCCGTCGACCGCCAGGCCGGGCAGCACTGGTATTTCGACCCCAAGTATATCGTCACGCTGGTCGTGCTGTTGCTCTACGCCGCTTATTTCCAATTGGCGCGCACCACGGCCTGGAGAGGCGCGCGGGCCTCGAAATTGTGCGTGTTCAATTTTGTTCTCGTGGTGCTCAGCTTTACGGTCGTGAATCTCTACTTTTCGGCGCATCACCGGTATTTTTAGGAGCGCGCTTCGCGCAGCATGGAGATTGTCCTCGTTGGCCTGAACTTCCGCACGGCGCCCGTTGAGGTGCGGGAGAAGGCGTCGTTTTCCGGCGAGCAGGCCCAGCGCGCCGCGGAAGAGCTTCGCTCGCGCGGTATCCTAGAGGAAACTCTGGTCCTTTCCACCTGCAACCGCAGCGAGGTCTACGGCGTGCATTCGAACGCCAATCATGAATCAGCCGGAGCACTCTCTTCTTTCCTCAGCGCTTTTCACAAGGTGCTTCCCGATCAGCTCAATCCCTCGCTCTATCACCATTACGATCATGACGCGGTGCGCCATCTTTTCCGCGTCTCCGCCGGGCTTGAGTCCATGTTGCTCGGCGAAGCGGAAATTCTTGGCCAGGTCCGAGAAGCCTACTTGCGCGCGCATGAATGTCATGTCACCGGTCCCGTGCTGAATCGGTTGTTTCAGGGCGCACTTGAAATCGGCAAGCGGGTTCGCGCCGAAACCGAACTTGGCACTCGACCAATGGGAGTCGCTTCCGCCGGAATGAAGCTTGCGGAGCGCATCTTTGGCAAGCTGCAGGATCGCAGTGCGCTGGTTCTTGGCGCCGGCACCATCAGCGAGCAGGTTGTCTCTCAACTGCGCGATCGCAAAATCAAGAATCTGTACTTGATGAACCGGTCGCGCGAAAAAGCCGAGGAGTTCGCCAAACAATACGACGGCAAAGTCCTGGAGTGGGGTGAGTGGGATACTTCGCTGAAATTTCCCGATGTGATCGTTGCCGCCGTGGGCGCGCAGGACTTCGTCGTGACCAAGCCCATGGTCGAGCGTGCCATGGCTTCGCGCGGGAATCGCGCTCTGTTCCTGATGGATCTCGGCATGCCCCGCAACGTTGACCCCACGGTGGCCGGCATTTATAACGTTTATCTGTACTCGATGGAGGATTTGACGGAGATTGTGAACCAGAATCGCGACGCGAGAAAAAGTGAAGTCCCCAAGGCGGAATCTTTGGTGGAAGATCATGTGGCGAAATTTATCTCCTGGCAGTCCAGCGTTGAGCTGACTGGGGTTCTGGAAACCTTGCGCGACAGCCTGAAGCAGCGGCGGGCACACTTCCTCGAACAACGCCTGGCGGGGATGAACCACTTCAGCGGGGAAGACCGCGAAAAGATTGGCGCCCTGATGGACGAACTCATCGAGCAGCTGCTGCTGCATCCCGCGGAACGCCTGCGCACCGAAAAAGAGCTGCGTCGCAAGATTCAGAATGTTGAAGCGATTCGGGATTTGTACTTATCGGATCGGGAGAAACCGTGAAGCCGCTTCGCATCGGTTCAAGAGGCAGCATTCTGGCCCGCTGGCAGGCTGAATTTGTGCGCAAACAGCTTTTTCAACTGACGGGCGTCGAAGCCGAAATCATCATCATCAAGACTTCCGGCGACAAGATGCAGCAACAGCCGCTGACGCGGATCGGCGGAAAGGGAATCTTCATTAAGGAATTGGAAGAAGCGCTGCTCGAAGATGCTATCGATCTGGCGGTGCACAGCGTGAAGGATATTCCCACGGAAACACCCGGCAGGTTGCACTTTCCCGCGGTTTGCCGGCGAGATGATGTTCGCGATTGCCTGGTTTCCCATGCCGGGGCGATGCTGGTGAATCTGAAGCAAGGCGCCCGCGTCGGGACGGGCAGCCTGCGCCGGCAGGCTCAGCTGCGGCACTATCGCCCCGACCTCGATTTTCGCGAACTTCGCGGGAATGTGGACACACGTCTTCGCAAAGTGGAGAGCGGAGAATACGATGCCATTGTGCTTTCGAAAGCCGGGCTCGACCGCCTCGGCTGGAGCCAGAAAATCACGGAGCCGATTTCTACGGATATTTCCCTGCCCGCTGTTGGGCAAGGCGCGATCGCGATTCAATCGCGCGTGAGCGATCGCGACGCCGACGAATTTCTGTCCAAGCTGGACGATATGGAAACACGCACCGCGATCATCGCCGAGCGCGCATTGCTTTCGGCGCTGCAAGGTGGGTGCCAGGTGCCGGTCGGCGCGTGGGCCCGGGTGGAACGCGGCGAACTTGTGATGGAGGCCGTCGTGTGTTCCGTCGATGGTGCGCAGTACGTTCGTGAAAGGGCCACGGCGCCGCCCGACCAGGCCGCGCAGCTTGGGGAACATCTGGCGCGCGTGCTCGCAGAAGGCGGGGCGCGAACGATTCTGGAAGAGGTGCAGCGCGCCCGTGGCTGAAAGGAATCACAAGCCGCTGGCAGGGAAGCGCGTTTTTGTGACGCGCGCTCTCGAACAGGGCCAATCGTTGGTGGATGCCCTGCGCGAGGCCGGCGCCGAGCCGGTTGTGCTCCCGCTGGTGGCGTTCGCGCCCGCAGACAATCCTGCCGAACTCGATGCCTGCCTCAAGAATTCCGGGCGATTCGATTGGGTGTTTTTCACCAGCCAAAACGCACTGCGAGCGGTGCAGCAGCGCTGCGTTGCGTTGGAACTCTCTCTCGCAAGGATTTTTAAAGATGTGAAAATCGCGGCTGTCGGCCCCGCCACAGCGGAAGCTGTGGCCGCCAACGGCTTGACCGTTGATTTTATTTCCAGAATTCACACCGGTGTTGCCCTTGTTGAAGAACTTTCTGCCGAAACACAAAACAAACGTGTTTTCCTTCCACGCAGTGATCGAGCCAATCCCGACTTGATCGAAGTCCTGAATCGCCACGGCTGGCAAGTTACGCCGGTGGTGGCGTACAAGACTGTTCCGCCTAATACCGATTCGTCCGATGTTCTGGAATCCCTCCTTCACGGGTATGCCGACGCTATTCTGTTCTTCAGCCCATCGGCCGTGCATCATTTCCGCGACCTGCTCGGTTCGCAACGTTTCTGCGATCTCAGTCATCAATCCATATTCGTCGCGATCGGTCCCGTTACGGAAAACGCGCTGAAAGCCGAAGGCGTCAGCCGGATTCTTGTTGCCGCCGATTCCAAGGCCACCGCGGCCGTCGCCATTCTTTCCGAATATTTCGCAAAGGCGGGCCAACAACAGCCTGCAGGAGCAAAACAAGGATGAGCTTTCCCGTTCACCGTCTGCGCCGCACTCGCCGCACGGAAGCGCTTCGCGGGATGGTCCGCGAAACTCGCCTGACTACCGCCGGCTTTATCTATCCAATGTTCGTCTGCCCGGGCACGAAAGTGCGCAAGGAAGTAAGTTCCATGCCGGGTGTCCATCAGCAATCCGTGGATCAAATCGTGGAAGAGTGCCGCGAAGTGGAATCGCTCGGGATTCCGGCCATTATTCTTTTTGGCCTGCCCGAAAGCAAAGATGCTCGCGGCTCCAGCTCACTCGCGAAAACCGGCGTAGTGCAACAAGCCATCGAGGCGATCAAGAAAGCGAAACTCAATCTCCTGGTAATCACCGACGTCTGCCTGTGCGAGTACACCGATCACGGACATTGCGGTGTCGTCGAACACGACGAAATCCTCAACGATCCCACGCTCGAGATCCTCGCGCAGCAGGCGCTGTCGCACGCGCGCGCCGGCGCGGACATCGTCGCGCCGTCGGATATGATGGACGGCCGCGTTGCTGCGATTCGCACATTGCTCGACGGTCACAAATTTGAAAATATTCCGATTCTTGCTTACGCGGCGAAGTACTGTTCCGGTTTCTACGGGCCGTTCCGCGAAGCCGCCGACTCTGCGCCGAAGTCCGGCGACCGCCGGAGCTATCAGATGGATCCGGCCAACGCGCGGGAAGCCTTGAGCGAAGTTGCGCTCGATCTGGAAGAAGGCGCCGACATCGTGATGGTGAAGCCCGCGCTGCCGTATCTGGACATCATTCGCGCCGTACGAGAACGATTCGACGTACCCGTTGGCGCGTACAACGTCAGCGGCGAATACGCCATGGTCAAAGCCGCCGCGCAAAAAGGGTGGATCGAAGAAAAGCGCGTGGTCCTTGAGATTCTCACCGGCATCCAGCGCGCGGGCGCCGACATTATCCTGACCTACCACGCCAAAGACGTAGCTCGCTGGCTGAAATCCTGAGTTTCGAATAAAAAGGTGCCCCGATGAGTGCGACACAAGCGCAGGCAAAACCCGAACGGCGCCGTTCGAAGGAAATTTTTGAAAAAGCCGAGAAAGTTCTTGTCGGCGGAGTCAACAGCCCCGTGCGCGCGTTTCGTTCCGTCGGCGGCGACCCACTGATCATCGAAAAGGGAAGTGGGCCGTATCTTTACGACGCGGATGGTAACCGGCTTCTCGACTACGTCTGCTCCTGGGGCGCGATGCTCCTCGGCCACGCGTATCCGGCGGTGACAGCCGCTATCGCTGAACAGGCACGGCGCGGCACCAGCTTCGGCGTCACCACTGAGCTCGAATTGCAGCTCGCGACGATGATCACCAAAGCTATTCCCTTCATCGAGAAAGTACGTTTCGTTTCCAGCGGCACGGAAGCTACCATGAGTGCCGTTCGCCTGGCGCGCGGAGTCACGAAACGCGATTTCATCATTAAGTTTGAAGGTTGCTATCACGGCCACGCCGACAGCTTTCTGTCGCAAGCGGGTTCCGGACTCGCCACGCTTGGCATTGCGGAATGCCCCGGCGTGCCTCAAGCGCTTGCAGCGCTCACGTTGAATGTCCCCTATAACGACCTGCAGGCCGTGGAAAAAGTTTTCGCGGAACACAAAGGCAAAATTGCGGCGCTAATCGTTGAGCCAGTAGCCGCGAACATGGGCGTCGTCCTCCCGAAAGATGGTTTCCTGCAGGGTCTGCGCGACCTCTCGCGTAAGAACGGCGCACTGCTCATCATCGACGAGGTCATCACCGGCTTCCGCCTGCACAATGGCTCTGCGCAGACGCTCCTCGGTGTCGAGGGCGACCTGACGACCATGGGCAAAATCATTGGCGGCGGCGTTCCGGTTGCTGCTTACGGCGGCAGCGCCGAACTGATGAACAACATCGCCCCCCTCGGCCCTGTGTATCAAGCAGGCACGCTCGCCGGTAATCCTCTGGCTATGAGCGCAGGCATTGCGACTCTCAACGAACTTGCCAAGCCTGGTCTCTACGACGGCGTCAATGCACTCGCCAAGAAACTTGTCCACGGCTTGCGTAACGCCCTTGCCGGCGCGGGAATCCCCGCCAAGGTCAACAGCATCGGCTCGCTCTCCACGATCTTCTTCACGCCGGACCCCGTCACCAACTACGACGGGGCCAAGCGCTCCGACACGAAACTCTACGCCCGCTACTTCCGCGAAATGCTCAATCGCGGGATCTTCCTGGCGCCTTCTCAATTTGAAGCCGCGTTCGTTTCCGCATCCCACACTGCCGCCGACATCGACCGCACCATTTTGGCCGCGCAGGAAGTGCTAAAATCCATTGCGGCCCAGCCGCCGGCCTAAATTCACCACAACGAGGGAACCCGATGCACGAAGTGCTCGAAGAGCATGCACATCATCATGAGGATGACGAGCCATGGACATTGCCCGTCGCCATCACCATTTCCATCCTTGCGGTACTCGTGGCCATGGCCACTCTGATGGGCCATCGCTCCAGCATCGAGGTGGTGCTTCTCCAAACCCAGGCCAGCGACCAATGGGCCTTCTACCAGGCCAAAAATATCCGCTTGCACGAAATGCAGGGCATCGCGGACCTGATCGAAGTCCTGGATCGCGGGGAGAAAGAAAAGGCGGAGGCATTGCGCGAGAAGTATAAAAAGGAAATCGAGCGTTACGAAAAAGACAAGGACCAGATCAGCGAAAAAGCCAAGGAGTTTGAAAACGAGCGCGCGGTGTACTCCCGGCGGGAAGACCACTTTGACGCCGGGGAAGTGATTCTGGAAATCGCCCTCATCATCTGCTCACTGACGCTCCTTACACGAAGGAAAGCTTTCTGGTATTCCGGAATGGCGATCGGCGTTCTTGGATTCTTCGTCGGTCTCAGCGGTTTTCTAATCCACTGAGTTCTTTTCGTGCCAGCATCCTCAGGCGACCGACGGCGGGCGATTGCTCCGCAGCAGCGCCAGCTCATCCTTCAACCGGTCGATGCGATCCAGCAGTTCCTTGTGCCGCAGCACGTCCGCATCCGGCTTCTTGCCGATGAACGACAACGTTCCTCCCGGTTCCAGGATGCATTGATCCACTTCGCTGAGAGATGCAAATCCCTGCTTTCGCGCCGCTGCTTCCAGTTGCGGCACTGAAATCAATTCTTTCTTCAGGTGCTCCGGCCGGAGCTTGCCGCCTTCAATCAGCACGTCGGCCTTGCCTTCGACAAGTTGATCCAGCGCCTTGTGCTTGTATAAAAACCGAACCACCAGATAGTTAACCGTCAGCAGGGAAGTGGCGCCCAAGATGCCGCCGGACACGGAATTGTCATCCCCGATGATGGCGTTTTGGACGGTGTTCGACAGCGTCAGCAAAACGACCAGGTCAAATGGGTTCAGTTGCACCAACTCCCGCTTGCCCGAGAGCCTCAGTATGATCACCAGAAAAAAGTACACGATCACCGGCCGGAGGATTTTCTCCAGAATCGGCAGTGTAATCACGAACATGTCTTTCCAGATTCCGTGCATGGGGGAAATCCTCCAGGAGCGGGCCTCAGGCGGGCGCAGCTCTCGCGATATCAACAGCTTATGGCTAGGGAGATTAGCACGACCCCTTCCGCGACGGCACTTCACCTACTGACCATACCCTGTCCTTTCGTACAGGTATTGATTCGCAACCCATTCCCTTTGTGAGGTATACGAAAGTCGATGCTTCCGCTACAGTAAAAACATACGATTCACCTTCAGCAAGCGTTTTCAGTTTTAGCTCGATCCTTGGAGGCTTCCGCAAGTCCCGCCGGTAGTTCTGCGCTTCATCCGGCTAATGAAGCAACATTATAAATGGCCCAGAGAATTATCTCGGACCCCGGAATCGCTCTCGGGACCGCCCAACTTGCCTCGTTGCTGGATTCCACCAGGGAAATCATCGCGGTTCTATCGGCCGACGGTACCCTGCAGTTTGCGAACTCCACTTTCCGATCCACTTTGGGATACTTGCCCGACGAACTCATTGGGCGCAGCCTTCATGCATTGACGCACTCCGCCGATGTTGGCCCCATTCGCACGCACCTGAAGCAAGTCGCCGCGCAAAATGGCGCGCCGCTCTCGTGCCGCTGCCGATTTCGCAGCCGCGATGGCTCCTGGCGCTGGTTCGAAATCACCTGTCGCAGCCGCCTTACCGATCCAGCGATCGATGGCATTCTTTTGCACGGCCTTGATGTCACTGAACTCCATCGGATGGAGTCTGAGCGCCAGGTAATTTCGGACATCGTTCACGCGCTGAACCAGACCGCCAATCTTGATCAGCTGCTTAATCGCATCCATGTCGCGCTCAAGCGGATCCTGTCCGCGGAAAACTGCTTCGTCGCGCTGCACAATCCTCTCGGGGACGTCTTCGAATTCCCGTTTTTTGCCGATGAGTACGACGTCGCGCCGCCGCCGCAAAAAGTCGATCGCAGCTGCACCGCCTACGTCTTCCGTACTGGAAAAGCAAATCTGATTCCGCAATCGGACTTCGATCGTCTGGCCGCTCTTGGCGAAGTGGAACTCGTCGGTTCGCCATCCCCTGCGTGGCTCGGGGTTCCGCTGAAAACTCCCACAGCAACTATCGGCGTCCTGGTCGTGCAGCACTATCAGAACCAGCACGCTTACGACCAGCGGGACCTCGAATTTCTCGACTCCGTCGGCGGTCACATCGCTCTGGCTATCGAACGCCGGCGCGCCGAAGAGGAATTGCGCAAGAGCGAGTCCATGCTCAGCCTCTTGTTTGAGCACAATCCGTTGCCCACCTGGCTCTATGATGTGGAGACGCTGCGATTCCTTCGGGTTAATCAGTCGGCAGTCGGCCAGTATGGCTACTCGCAGGAAGAGCTCGAACGCATGACCATTCTGGAGATTTGCCCGGGAACGGAGCGCGCAAAAGCCGAAACCTATCTGCTGGAGATGAAAGCCGAGACGGAAGAGCACGGTTTCTGGCTGCACCTGGGCAAAGACGGAAAAACCTTTGAAGTGGAATTGATTTCACACGAGCTTCTCTATGCGGGCAGGCGCGTTCGCCTGGTCGTCGCTCAGGACATCAGCGAGCGCCGCCATCTGGAGCTGCAGCTGCGGCAGGCACAGAAGATGGAAGCCGTCGGCCGCCTGGCGGGCGGCGTTGCGCACGACTTCAACAACCTGCTGATGGTCATTAAGGGCCACACCGAGTTGCTGCTGGGCGCCCTGGCTCCCGGCGATTCCATCGCGCGAAAAATCGAACAGATCGATCGCTCCGCCGACCGTGCTACCACTTTGACCCGGCAACTGCTTGCCTTCAGCCGCTTGCAGGTTTTGCAGCCGCAAATCATCAATCTCAATTCGGTTGTCGAAGAGATGGGCAAGCTCCTGCCGCGCCTGATCGGCGAAGATATCGAGCTGGTCCTTCGCCCCGACCAGAAACTTGGCACCATCCGCGCCGACGCCAGCCAGATGGAACAGGTGATCATGAATCTGGCCGTCAATTCACGTGACGCCATGCCCACCGGCGGCAAGCTGCTGATCGGCACGCGCAATTGCGAACTCGACCAGTCGTACACTGCCAGCCACCCGCTGATGAAGCCGGGCTCCTACGTGCTGCTCGACGTCACCGACACCGGGACTGGCATGGACGAGGAAACCCAGGCGCACATCTTCGAACCATTCTTTACAACGAAGGAAAAAGGAAAGGGAACCGGTCTCGGACTCGCCACGGTTTACGGCATTGTCAAACAGAGCGGCGGGTTTATCTGGGTTTACAGCGAACTGGGCAAGGGCACTTCGTTCAAAATTTATCTCCCGCGCGTGAACGAGGCGGAAGTCCATATCGGGGCGCCGAAACCAGCCGTGGAATTACCCGTTGGCACTGAAACCGTTTTGCTGACGGAGGACGAGCAGGACGTGCGTGAAATTGCGCGCGAGTTTCTGGAGTCCGGCGGCTACAAAGTGATTGAAGCCAAGAACGGGAAGGAGGCCATTGCTATCGCGGCCGAACACCGAGGCAGGATCGATCTGCTTGTGACTGACATGGTCATGCCCGGCATGACGGGCCAGGAGCTTGCTGTGAAGCTCCAGCAGGAGTATCAGGGCCTCTCAGTCGTCTTCATGTCCGGCTACAGCGAACACGCCGCCACGGAAATGGCCAACGCCGATCCATCAGTTCGCCTGCTCACCAAACCCTTCAGTCGCGGAGCTATCCTCCGCACCGTCCGCGAAATCCTCCAAACCCGAAAATCATGAATTAGTCTCTGTAGCTCGCCTCTTTAGGGGAGGTTTTACCTTGCGCTCGCGACGTTGTGCCGTGCTAATGAAAAGCCTCAGGCCTTAAGGCCTGAGCTACATCTTCGGATGCTTCTTATGCCAAATTGTTGTCTGCTGAAAAATTCTTCCCGCCATCAACACTGCCGCGTCGTCTCCCGCGCGTCCTACAAACTGCAAGCCCACCGGTAAATTCTTGTCTGTAAATCCGCAGGGGACGGAAAGCGCCGGCAATCCGCAAAGGTTTCCGATCCCGCCCAGTGGATCGGCGAACGAAAGCCCGGTAACCAAATTCAAGTTTAACGGAGTCGCTGTCACCGGCAGCGAAGCTGTCGCCAGCACATCGTATGAATCGAAGAGGTCCGCCATCTTCTTCTGCAGAATGTCGCGAATCCGCAGCGCGGTGGTGTAATCCGCTCCTGAAACGCTTTGACTGACGTATCCGCCCAGGCGCCCAACAGGATCGGTCAATTCCTTCACCCGCCCCGAACGAATCAGTTGCGAAAACGCCGAGCCCGCTTCCCCGGACAATATTAATGTCGCGGCATCTTCCCAGGGTCCTTCCGGCAGCGCGGCG
>Ga0210403_10000205_pt1 | contig 65548 bp, 52 predicted proteins | sample IncBWC19MmetaG_FD_150863 | JGI IMG/M metagenome (GOLD analysis project Ga0210403, IMG submission 150863) | Forest soil microbial communities from Barre Woods Harvard Forest LTER site, Petersham, Massachusetts, United States - Inc-BW-C-19-M | ecosystem: Environmental > Terrestrial > Soil >...
CCAATCTCTGCGAGAAGACCCGTCAGGAGGCTTTCGACCTGATGCTGCAGCACGCCGCCGAACTAGGCGCCAATGCGGTTGTGGGCGCGCGCTACGATGCGACTGAGATCATGCAGGGCGTGACTGAGGTGCTGGCATACGGCACTGCGGTCTTCGTCGAGCCTACCAAGTAACGTATTCGCAAGCGCAACGCTTGCACGAGCATTTCAATTGTCATGTCCTGTCTGCCTGAACTGTCGGCCATTCGTGAAGCGCAGCAACTGCTCGCGAAACATTTCCCTCCGACTCCGCTGGTGAAAGCGCCTAGCTTGAGCGGTGCGGGCTCGGAAGTTTATCTCAAGATCGAAACGGTGCTGCCAACCAGTTCTTTCAAGCCGCGCGGAGCAATGTATGCGCTCACGAAGAATCTGCAACGCCGCCATCTCGATGAGGTGATCGCTTCCAGCACAGGAAATCACGGAGCCGCCACGGCCTTTGCCGCTCGAGCGCTCGGAGTGTCCGCGACTATTTTTCTGCCCGAGCAAGCGAATCCTGCTAAGCGCAAGAAGATTGAGGATCTCGGCGCCCGCATCGTTTGTCACGGCAGCATCGATCTCGCAGGCGCGTTTCAGATGGCAAGCGAATATTCGCGTCGGCCTGGAGTGTACTTCCTGAACGACGCCACAGACCCAGATTTACCAGCCGGCCCTGCCACGATTGGCTTGGAGATCCTGGAGCAATTGCCGGACCTCTCCGCGGTTTTCGTGCCCATGGGTGACACCGCTCTGATCCGGGGAGTCGGCGCTGGGATCAAGCAGCTTTCACCGCAAACGAAGCTGATCGGAGTGCAAGCGGAGCAGGCACCCTCGTACGTTTTGTCCTGGCGCGCAGGTAAACCCCTTCCGACGAATACCTGTAACACCTGTGCGGATGGACTGGCCACCCGAACTCCCGAGGCAGCAAACGTAGCCGCTATCCGGGAGGTGGTCGACGAGGTTGCATTAGTCAGCGAAGCTCAGATGATCGACGCGATCCGTTACCTCTATGTGCGGGAGAACGTGCTCGCTGAGCCCGCCGGTGCCGCCGCGACAGCTGCGTACTTGGCCCGTCCGGTCTCAGGCCGTGTCGCCCTTCTTGTCACCGGGGCGAATATCGCTGACGAAGTGCGCCAGCAGGCGGGAGTCGCACATTGATGTCATCGCAGCAGCTCCGGTAGTCTTTCCTGCCGTTCGGCGAATGTGCTTTGCATTTGTGGGCGAATGAAGAGTGCATTGGCGATCGAGCTGAGAAATCCGAAGCTAACCTCGTAATCGATCACGTCGCGGATCGTTGTTCCCTCGGCTCCGTTCCTCCGCGCGCTCGCAAACTCGTGCCGGTGATGCCAGCTCTTAAACGGACCTTCATCCTGCACGTCGGCGAAGTAGCGGTCCCATTCAAATTCTGTGATACGCGCCACCCACCGGCGGCGGATCGGCAAAAACGAAAACACGCGGAATGACGTGACAATGCTCGATCCAACTCCGGCGGCCTTCTCGCCTGATCCGGCGGGTAGTTCGGGTGGAGGAACGCGGTTCAACGCAATCAATTGGGTGCAACTCGACGCCGGCATAATGCGCGGCAGATTTTCCGGATTGGAGAAGAACGCGAACACGCTTTGCAGAGGGAAGGAAACCCACTGTTCAAATTCCAAATGATGACTCATCTCGGCACAACGAGCTTAAATCATTGCGCACGAGAACTGAGGTTTTCGACACGGTCGGCACATGGCCGACCGCGTCGTTTTGACAATTTAAGATGACTAGCGATTTTGCGCGCTCGGCTCCAATGTGATTCCGGGCGTGCCAATCTGCGTGCCGATAACATCACCGGAGACGACCATTTCAACCCGGCGATTCAACTTGCGTCCAGCGGCCGTACTGTTGTTAGCGACCGGATTCGACTTTCCCAATCCGACGGCCGAAACAATGTCCGGTTTGACTCCAGAAGAGATCAGATATCCGCGTACGCTGCCGGCTCGTTCTTCGGAGAGTTTCTGGTTGTATTCCTCGCTGCCGATACTGTCCGTGTGTCCTTCGATGTCAAGCTTCAGGCCGGGATACGCCAGCACGATTCCGGAGACTTTCGCGAGGCGCTCGCGGGCGTCCGGCTTCAATGTGTACTTGTTGAAATCAAAGAGAACGTCCGGCATGCTGACGATCAGCCCGCGGGCAGTATCGCGAGTCTGAAGGACTTGATTGAGTTGCGCTAACAGTCGGGCCCGCATCTCCTCTTTTTGACGGATGGCCTCGTTCTTTGCCTGCTCAGCCTGCTGAGTCTGATTCTGAGCCTCTTCTCGCTGACGCTCCGCTTCGTCTAGCTGGTTCTGAGCTTCCTGCATCTTGCGTTGAGCCTCCTCGGCGGCTTCGCGGGCTGCCTCAGCCTGAGCCATTGCTTGCTCTTGTTGAGCCCGAAGCGTAGCTTGTTGCTGTTCAGCCTGAGCGCGAGCGGCTTCCGCCTCGGCACGCCGGCGAGCATCTTCATTGGCTTGGCTCTGAGCTTCTTCCGCGTCTCGCTTAGCTGCCTCAGCATCCGCTTGCGCTCTCGCCTGAGCCTCGGCTGCCGCTCGACGCGCCGCCTCTTCCCGCTCCTGCTCCTTCTTCCGAAGCGTCAGGACGCGCGCATCTTCGGCCATCTGAGTCGCTCCGCGCGCAGCGGTGCCGATTGGCGTTCGTCCCTGTTTCCGCTGGTAGTAGTCCTCGGCACGCTGCAACATGTCTTCCGCTTTCATGATGCTGCTGTTCGAGTACTGCTCCGCTCCCGCAGCTTTCGCAATTGCAACGGCGTTTCGCGCCTCCAGCAGGTCCAATGGAACATTCGGTTGGGCCTGGGTCGAAGGAAGCTGTTCCACGGGAACGTCGATGGTGTATTCCTTGCCCTCGAGCACATCGAACTTTGCATCAATCGGCTCTTCGAAACCCTTAGTCTGCGGAAGTACGACATTCTGAGCCACAATCACGTCGCTCGGGTGGGTGACAGCGAAATAGGGCTCCGCGGTCACGATCAGGCCAAACGCCTGCAGATCCGTAGTGACGGCAAGCTTGTCCTTGCCATTTCCGCTGGGAAGCACCTCGCCCAGGTTGACGGCTCGTCCCTCCGGAGTGACAGCCCACAGCACATAAGTTAGGTACTGACCTCCGAATTTGGTATTCGGACGATCCAAGTGGTCCAGATCGACATCGATCGCGAGCCGCCCAGCCTTGCCATCGACCTTGGCTCGGCCGGTAATTTGCGGCTCAAGCTCCGTCCCTTTCATGTCCAGGGTTGTAGAGCCGCCCCGGTTGCGATAGTTCACGGCTCGGGCTGAGCGCGCATATACGTTGACGCGGAACACTGGTGTTTGGGAGTCCCTCTGCGCTTCGACATTCTCCCGCGATTGAGATTCGGCAGTATTGCCCGGTGCAGGATAGATCGGCGGTGCGGAATTGTCCTGGCTCAGAACAAAGGCGGGAACGAAAACGATAATGAAGTATGTGTATCTCAACCATTTCATGACTCGGCCCTCGATTTCCCGAAAATGTCGTGCCTTCACTCAACGACGATTGCAGCAGCGATGCTCGGAAACGTCACTAGGGCCGAACCTGCAAATTTCCACAAGAAAATCCGCGCCAGTCGCGGGAAGCAAGAAAAATCTAAGCGAAAGAATAGCGAAAGAACCAGGAGCGTAAACGCAACCTCTTGTGGTCGTTCGATTGGTTAACCACAAGGCTTCGTATTTTCTCAATTCAGTTCTGGAGTGGAACAACGACCTTCAAGTTCCTGCTTGACAATCAATGACTTAGAGATAAGATGTGGTACAAAGTGGTAGAAAGTGGCAATGGCGGTAGAGCCCGTGGGAATTAGGGAGCTGAAATCGAGGAGCCGGTGGAAATCCGACCCAGCAGCACGACAAACAGCCCGAATCGCCCGACTCTAACCATGTTTTGCGCCGCTTTTACCTCCTTCGTTGATGTGAGAACGCACAACCAGCGCCATGTTTCGCGGCAATCATCCAACCCGGGTCGACGAGAAAGGCCGTCTCAAGATCCCGGCCGAGTTCAAGCGGGTGATCGACGAGAAATATGGGCAGCAATTCTACATCACAAGTCTCGATGGGAGGGTTGCTCAAGTATATCCCTTCGAGGAGTGGGAACGGATCGAGCAGAAGCTGACTGCTCTCTCCAATTTCAATCCCACGAAGAAGAAGTTTTTGGATCGGACGAATTACTACGGGCAGCAGGTCGAGATGGATGGGCAAGGCCGCTTGTTGCTACCCCAGTTGTTGCGAGAAACAGGACAAATCAAGGGCGAGGTAGCGGTTCTGGGGAATTTGACATTTCTCGTTGTCAGGAACCTGGAGCTGTTCAAACGGGAGATCGAAGAAGAAAAGTTTACGCCTGAGGATGAGAAGACGCTCGACGAACTGGGCATCTAGTGGGCGAGGGATCTACAGACACCCCTCAGGGGGTTGGGCATGGTGGTGGAAGAGCGATCCATGCTCCGGTTCTTTTAAAAGAAGCGATCGACTTTTTAGCCGTGCGGCGTGGCGGGACCTATATCGACGCCACGGTGGGCCTTGGCGGGCACAGTTACGAAATCGCAAAACGCCTCGGCGCACCGGGACATTTGATTGGGCTCGATAAGGATCCGTCAGCGCTGGAAATCGCGCGTAAGAAGCTGGCACCGCAAAGCGCGGATTGGCCGGAGATCACGTTGCTGCATAGATCTTTCGCAGAGATTGCGAACGGTGAGCAAGCAGCAACGGTCGACGGGATCCTGGCCGACATCGGTGTTAGCAGCTTGCAACTGGACAATGCCGCGCGCGGATTCAGTTTTCAGGCGGAAGGACCTCTTGATATGCGGATGGACCCGCATGCAGAGCGTACCGCCGAACAAGTGGTAAACCACCTCGACGAGCGACAGCTTGCCGATGTGATTTACGAATTCGGAGAGGAAAGGAGGTCGCGGAGAATCGCCAGAGCCATTTGCCGGTCGCGGCCGATACGATCTACCGCACATCTTGCGGATGTCATATCAGCCGCGGCCCGGCCAATGAATCAGGCGGAACGCAGAATTCATCCCGCGACGCGAACTTTTCAAGCTCTTCGAATCTTCGTAAACCGCGAACTGGATGATCTGAAGGCGCTACTGGCCGCAGCGCCCCAGATCCTGAAACCAGGGGGAAGAATCATAGTGATTAGCTTTCACTCGCTGGAGGATCGCATCGTAAAGGATGCCTTCCGCGACGGAGCGATGAAGGACATGTACTACCGCATTCTGACGAAAAAGCCGGTAACGGCATCGGAAGAGGAAAGCGATCGTAACCCGCGGGCCCGCAGCGCGAAATTGCGGGCGGCGGAAAGAGTTTAGCTCCGGAAAACCTGCCGGAGTCCCGGCACGCGCTGTGATGGCAGTGCCGGGTCTAGAGATCAGGTTCGACCAACGCGGACGAAGATCCGCTGGGGCGGGAAAGAAAGACGGCGTCAGCCCTCAGACGTCGGACCTTGGCAAGAAACAGCTGAGGCCTGAAGTCTGAGGTCCGAGTTCGGGGTTTACGGGTTCCGTGGTAGGAATCCAATTTGAGGTTCTAGCAATGTATACGGGCACACTCATCAACGATTTGATCGACACAGCTGAACGGATTGGCAATGTGGCAGAGTGGCAGATGAAAGAGGAACTGCACGAGATCTTCACGATGCAGATCCCGGTGACGGGAAACGACAAGGTTTACCAGGGAGCGGCATAAATGGCGGCAGCAGCGGCGACAATTCGTGGTGCGGTTCCGGCCGCAGAACGGCGTTCGTTCTGGACAGGCACGCCCGAAATCTACTTCTCCAAAGCTATCGACAACTCTCGACTGGTGAAGGTCGAAGACCCACGGCGCCATCGCGAGATGAAGCAGTTCGGTACCGCCATGGCATTACTGTTTCTGCTCGTGTTTACCTATGCCTGGCAACACTTTAAGGCGATCGAGTATGGGTATCAGATTGAATCTGCCAAGCGTGAGCTTTCCGGGATCACCGAGATGAATCACGCTCTGCGGCTCGAAGACGCGTCACTGCGTGATCCGGAAAGAATTGATCTGCTGGCCCGCCGCATAGGCCTCGTCCCCCCGGAGCCTGGACAAGTGATCCGCATGGAAGGAAGCGGCGCAGCCACCCAAGGCCCGGTTATGGCAAGCAACGCACCTGTTGTGATGGTGGTAGCCCAGTAAGAGGGTAGGGGCGGACGCCATCGTCCGCCAGAAGGTTAGTTGTGGGGACAGCTGCCTTCGGCTGTCCGCCGAGCAACGCTCGCCTGCTTTCGCCGGCGGCCTCTTAGTAAGTAGGCCGCCAAAATTGTCTGGAACCTGACTCGTAGTGTGATCTTTGTCATTCCGAGGAACGAAGCGACGAGGAACCTGCTGTTTGCGTGGGCGAGACGAAGAGCAGATTCCTCCTTTGCGCTTCGCGCATTGTCGGAAAATAACAAGGCAGAAGAGTGATGGCGTCGACCACTTCTACTCCCGCTAAGAATCCTCGCCTCTATCTCCTCGGCGCGATCCTCGCTCTATGGTGCGTCGCCATCTGCGGCCGGCTGGTCTATCTCCAAGTATTCAGTTACGGCAAATTCGTCAAGCAAGCCGGACACCAGCAGCAACGCGCCATTCCTCTCGCCGCCAAGCGTGGGGTGATCTACGACCGCTCCGGCCACGAACTCGCGATGTCGGTGACGGTCGATTCCGCCTTCGCGGTCCCGACCGAAGTCAAAGATCTCCCGACAGCCGTTGCCCTGATCACCCGCATTACGGGTGAAGATTCCAACGTCGTCCTCGCCGATTGCCGTGCGCACAAGACCTTCTGTTGGGTCGCCCGCAAAGCTAACGATGAAACTATCGAGCGCATCAACTCGCTCAAGTTGCAGGGCATCCACTTCCAGAAAGAACCGAAACGCTTTTATCCAGCGCGAGATCTTGCTGCGCAGGTACTCGGCTCGGTCGGCATGGAGGACACCGGCCAAAGCGGCATTGAGCATGCATTCGATGATGAACTCCGGGGCAAGCCTGGCAAGATGTTCATCTCCGTGGATGCCCGTAAGCAGTGGTTCTCAGACGTCGCAACCCAGCCCGATCCCGGCGACAACATAGTTCTGACGATCGATAAGAACATCCAGTACATTGCCGAAAAGGAGCTGGAACAGGCGATCCACGACACGCAGGCGATCTCAGGCACGGTGATTGTCGAGAACCCGCACACGGGAGAGATTCTCGCGCTCGCGAATCGGCCGACCTTCAATCCAAATCTTCGCAAGCAGATCAAGCCCGAGACACTCACCAACCGTGCCGTCAGCTATGTGTACGAGCCCGGTTCGACGTTCAAGCTGGTCACGATCTCTGCCGCGCTCGAAGAAAAGGTCACCAACCCCAACGAACTGTTCGACTGCCAGATGGGATCGATCGTGTACAACGGCATGCGCATCCGCGACGCGAAGCCGCATGGGATTCTCCCGGTGTGGGGGGTGCTCGCCGAATCGAGCGACGTGGGCTCGATCAAGATCGCGCTACGCCTCGGCGAAGATCGATTTTACAAATACATCCGGTCCTATGGATTCGGCCAGCAAACCGGTATCGAACTGCCCGGCGAGACACGAGGGCTCACCAAACCTCCCAGCCGATGGTCGAGGGTCTCGATCGCCGCGATCTCGATGGGACAAGAAATCGGCATCTCGCCGATCCAGCTGGCGGGCCTGGTTTCGACCTTTGCGAATGACGGCGTGTGGGTCGCACCCAGAATTGTTGCAGGCACAGTCCAACCCCAAGGCGCGCCTCAGACAGTGGCGTTCCATCCGGGCGCCGCGCACCGCGTGATCTCCCCGTATACTGCCGCCGAGATGCGCTCGATGATGGAGAAGGTGGTCATCGAGGGCACCGGCCGCAAAGCCATCCTCGAAGGTTACAGCGCGGCGGGTAAGACCGGCACAGCGCAGAAAGTTGATCCAGCAACCGGAGCCTACTCGAAGACGAAGTACATCGGCTCCTTCGCGGGGTTCGCCCCGGTTAACAATCCGCAGATCGTAGTCGCGGTCATTCTCGATTCGGCCGTCGGTCTCCACCAGGGCGGACAAGTATCCGCCCCGGTATTTCGCCGCATCACGCAACAGGTCCTCGAATATCTGCACGTCCCGCACGATCTGCCTCTAGCGCCAAAGCATCAGCTCCTGCTGGCGCAAGCGAAAGTGAAAGATAAAGACCTGGATGAAGGTACGCCGGATCACCCGGGACAGCCGTTAGAAACAGCAGAAGTGAACGAAAGCGCCGGCGAACCTGCAAAGTCCAGTGTGGCGCGGGCGCTTACGCCCGCGACTGCCGGCAGCGTCCAACCGGTAGTCCAGGCAGCAATGCGTGAATCTGTAACCCGGCCGATTCCAAGCAAGACCAACACTTCGGCGCAAGCCGCGCAACCAGAACTTCCCACGAGCGGTACAGTTGTTCTGGACGTCGAGCAAGGCGGAATCGAAGTCCCCTCTTTTGTAGGGAAGACATTCCGCGGCGCGGTAGAAGCCGCCCAAGACGCCGGCCTCGAGTTAGAGTCGGTAGGCAGCGGTGTAGCCCGCCAGCAATCTCCCCTGGCCGGCAGCCACGTTCCTGCAGGCTCACGGGTAACGGTCCAATTCGGACGATGAGGCGGGACTGCTTCAGCTCCCGTGCCAGTTTTCCACTTCCCCCCCGACTTAGAATGACGCAATGAAGCGAATCTGCGTCTTCTGCGGTTCCAGCGCAGGGAGCAAACCGGAGTATCGTGCCTGTGCTCAACAATTGGGCGCTGAACTGACCCGCCGAAAGATTGGCCTGGTCTACGGCGGCGGAAATGTTGGCCTCATGGGTGCGATTGCCGACTCAGTCCTCGAAGCAGGTGGCGAGGCGATCGGCGTGATCCCCGAGCACCTGATGTCCCGCGAGATCGGGCATAACCGCCTCACCAAACTTCACATCGTGCGTTCGATGCACGAGCGCAAGGCGCTGATGTCCGACCTGTCGGACGCCTTCATTGCGCTGCCCGGCGGTTTCGGAACGCTGGAGGAATTCTGCGAGGTCTTGACCTGGAGCCAACTCGGTTTGCACGCGAAGCCCTGCGGCATCGTGAATGTCCTGGGATACTACACTCCGTTGCTTGCCATGCTAGACCATGCCGTTCAAGAACGTTTTCTGAAGCCGCAGAATCGAGCACTGGTGCTAGCGCGCGATAAGCCGGCAGAATTGCTACAAGCTCTCGAGGACTGGCGGCCAGTTCGTGTCGAGAAGTGGCTGGACCGCGATACCAGGTAAGCAAACCTCTGTGTGCCTCTGTGCCCTCTGTGGTGAGTCGTCCTTCGTTTGACCCACAGAAAAACCGCGTGTTACGGTAATCAGTCACACCATCCCGGCAGCCAGCCACTGCTCGTTGATTGAGGTCGATTTTGTCGTCGGTCCAGGCGCCCGCCATCCGCAAAACTGCGCTGAACGCCGTCCATCGCCAGATGGGCGCGAAGATGGTGGAGTTTAACGGCTGGGACATGCCTGTCGAATATCCCACCTCGATCGGCGGCGGAATCATTAACGAGCACATGGCCGTCCGCACCGGCGTCGGCATCTTCGACGTCAGCCACATGGGCGACATCCGCCTGGCGGGCGCACATGCGATAGCTGCCGTCCAGCACATCTCGATGAATGACGCGTCGAAGCTCGCCATTGGCCAGGCGCAGTATTCCGCTCTGCTGTACCCGCAAGGCACCTTCGTCGATGACGTTATCGTCCACCGCCTTGCCGAAGACGATTACCTGTTGGTCATCAACGCTGGCACGCGCGAGAAGGACTTCAACTGGGTCCGAGACAATACGCGCCAGTTCGACTGTGCGGTCGAGAACTTGTCAGACGATTTCACCCAGATCGCGATCCAGGGACCGAAAGGCGTCAACCTCCTTCAAAAGCTAACCGACACCGACCTGAGCAAGGTGAAGTTCTATTGGGTCACGCGTGGAAAGCTCTGCGGTTTACCCAACATTCTAATGGGCCGTACCGGCTACACCGCCGAAGACGGATTCGAAATCTATATTCCCTCGGACGAAGCCACGAGCGCCCGCGTATGGAATGAAGTGCTCGCCGCCGGCAAGGAATTCGGCGTTGTCCCCTGCGGCTTGGGGGCGCGAAACACGCTTCGCCTTGAAGGAAAGCTCCCCCTCTACGGCCACGAGATTTCCGATACGATTAATGTCTGGGAAGCCGGCCTCGACCGCTTCTGCAAAATGGAGAAGCCGCAGTTTATCGGCCGCGATGCCCTGGAAAAAGCGAAGGCTGCGGGCATAAAGCGCACGCTAGTAGGTTTAGAGATGACTGAGCGCGGCATCGCCCGCGACGAATATAAGGTGCAGGATGAATCCGGCCGCCAGATCGGCTACGTCACCAGCGGATCTCCTGCCCCCTTCCTGAAGCAGAATGTAGCGTTGGCGTATGTGCCCGTCGAACACTCAGCCGTCGGCGCGAAGGTGAAGGTTGAAATCCGAGGTCAAGGTGTGGGAGCGGTGGTGGTTCCAACGCCGTTCTACAAGCGCCCGAAGAAGTAGCGCCGGCAACTTGCCGGCTGTCGGGAGGGCGTTTCGCCCCGCACCCCATAGCAGCACAGAGTTCTGAGATTTTTTGGCTGGAAGTCAGGAGCTAGACGCTTTTATGCCCTATCCCGCAGATCGCAAGTACACCAAAGAGCACGAGTGGATTCAGGTCAATGGCAATTCTGCCACAATCGGCATCACCGACTATGCGCAGGAGTCCCTAGGCGACATCGTGTTTGTCGAGACCCCCAAAGTGGGCGGAGAACTCACGGCGGGCAAGACGTTTGGCACCGTCGAATCGGTGAAAGCGGTATCCGACCTGTTCGCCCCGGCGTCCGGCACGGTGACGGAAGTCAACGCTGACCTGGCCACCTCGCCTGAAAAGGTGAACAAAGACGCTCACGGTTCCTGGATGGTGAAAATGACTCTGAAGAATCCGGGAGAACTTGACGCGCTTCTCTCCGCCGCAGACTATGAAAAATTCGTTGCGGAAGAGGCAGGCCACTAAAAGATTTCCTTCGTGCACCTTCGTGTCCTTTGTGGTTATTGCTTTTGACAAACGCGAGCCGTAAAGCCATGAATTGTGATCTGGATCCAAACGCTGCCGCCGCCAAGAAAATCCAACGGACCCTGAGCCTCATCTATATAACTTCTTATGCGCTACTTACCTAAATCACCTGCCGACCGCGAAGCCATGCTGAAAGCGATCGGCATTCGTTCAGTCGACGACCTATTCGCTCCCATTCCGGCCGAGTACCGCCTGAATCGCGACCTCAAGATCCCGCGCCAGATGGCCGAATCTGAGATCGTGGACTTCTTTCGTCAGCGATCGCGCGAGAACGGCGACGAATACACCAGCTTCCTCGGTGCCGGCGCCTATTTCCACTACCGTCCAGTAATCATTGATTCCCTGATTTCACGCGGAGAGTTTCTTACGGCGTACACTCCCTACCAGGCCGAAATTTCGCAGGGCACGCTGCAATCCATCTTCGAATTCCAAACGATGATATGCGAGCTCACCGGCATGGAAGTGGCGAATGCCTCCATGTACGACGGTTCCACCGGTGCCGCCGAAGCGGTGATGATGGCCGTGCGCCTGACCGGACGCCGCTCGGTGGTCGTGGCTCGCAGCCTGCACCCGGAGTATCGGGAGGTTCTCGGCACTTACGCCACACACCAGGGCATGCCGCTCGCGACAGTAGGATTTGCCGACAGTGGTCGCATTAACCTGAAGGAACTTGAGCAGGCGATCACGCCCGAGACCGCATGCGTGTTGATTCAGTCTCCAAACTTCTTCGGGACCATCGAAGACGTGGACGCCATCGCCGAAATTGCGCACAAACACGGCGCGATGCTGGTCGTCTCGATTGCCGAAGCCGTCTCGCTCGGCATCGTTGAGCCACCGCGGCAGGCCGATATCATCGCCATGGAGGCGCAATCGTTCGGCGTCCCGCTCGGTTTTGGAGGTCCCTATTGCGGCGTGATCGCTACCCGCGAAAAGTACGTGCGCCAGATGCCCGGACGCCTTGTCGGCCAGACTGTCGACAAGCAAGGCAAGCGCGGATTCGTGCTGACCCTCGCCACCCGCGAGCAGCACATTCGCCGCGAGAAGGCGACCTCAAACATTTGCACCAATCAGGCGCTAGTCGCTCTGATGGTGAACATCTTTATGACGGTGTATGGCAAGGTCGGACTGAAGGAATTGGCGAAGCAGAATCTCGCAAAATCAGCCTACGCTGCCGCCCAATTCGCGAAGCATGGAAAAGTGATCTTCGCTGGCGCGCCGCGCTTTAATGAATTCGTCGTGACGACAAGCGAGGACCCCTATGCAGTCAACAGCCGCCTGCTGGGGCACAAGATTGTGGGAGGACTGCCTCTGCGGAAGTTCTACCCGGAACTAGGCAATGCCGCGCTCTGGTGCTGCACCGAACTTACCACGCGCAGCGCGATCGACACCGCCGCCGGACTGATCGCCGAAAGCGAGCGCTCCCTGCGAACGGCGAAAGAGGAAGTCGAGGAGGTGGCGCGATGAAGCACCCAACCCCCAAAGCCACGCGTCACGTCAACCAGAACGAAGGCCTCATCTTCGAGAAATCCTCTCCCGGCAAAGCGGCCTGGAAACTGCCGCCGCTCGACGTTCCTGAAGTCGACACTGCTAAGCTCCTGGGCAACGCCGAGAGAAAAGACCTCGGCCATATGCCCGAAGTGAGCGAGATCGAGATCATCCGCCACTTCACTCGAATGTCCACATGGAACTACGCTATCGATCTCGGCATGTATCCGCTCGGATCCTGCACCATGAAGTACAACCCACGCGTGAACGAAGCGGTGGCGCGCGTCGAAGGCATCGCCAACGGGCACCCATATCAGCCCGAAAAGATTTCACAAGGCGCGCTGCGCATCATCAAGACACTCAGTGAATGCCTCATCGAAATTACCGGCATGGACGCGATTACGCTCCAGCCTGCCGCCGGCGCACATGGGGAGATGACGGGCCTGCTGATGGTTCGCGCTTATCACGAGTCGAAAGGCAATGCGCGTAAAAAGATTCTGATTCCCGATTCCGCCCATGGCACGAACCCAGCCACCGCTGCCATGGTGGGCTACGCTGTCGAAAACCTGAAGTCCGACTCCCGCGGCATGGTCGACATCGCCTCGCTGGAAGCGCAGATGAACGAAGATGTCGCCGCGCTCATGCTGACCAACCCCAACACACTCGGCGTCTTCGAGCAGGACATCCACAAGATCGCCGACATCCTCCACGCCAAAGGCGGACTCCTTTACATGGACGGCGCCAACATGAACGCGCTCGTGGGTAAAGTTCGTCCTGGAGACTTCGGTGTGGACGTGATGCACCTCAACCTGCATAAGACGTTCTCCACGCCGCACGGCGGCGGAGGCCCCGGTTCCGGCCCCGTCGCGATTAAGAAGATCCTCGAGCCATTCTTGCCCAAGCCGGTGGTCATCACACATTCCGACGGCACGCTCGGCTTCGAATACAACCGTCCGCATTCAGTCGGGCGTGTTCGCGCCTTTTACGGCAACTTCGGCATGTTCGTAAGAGCTCTGGCCTATATTCAGGCCAACGGCCCCGACGGCTTGCGCCAAACCACAGAAGACGCCGTGCTGAACGCGAACTACATTCGCAAGGGCCTCGAAAGCACGTACGACTTGCCGTACTCGACGCCAACCATGCATGAAGTCGTTTTCAGCGACAAGATGCAGGCCAAAAAAGGCGTGCGCACGATGGATATCGCCAAGCGCCTGATCGACTACGGATTCCATCCGTACACAACCGCGTTCCCGCTGATCGTGCCCGGCGCCCTGATGATCGAACCCACCGAGAGCGAATCGAAAGAGGAGATGGATCTGTTTGTCGAAGCCATGAAGTCCATCGCTCAGGAGACGGAAGAAGATCCGCAGACAGTGCTTGATGCCCCGCACTCGACGCGAGTGTCACGACTGGATGAAACCGCCGCGGCGAGGAAGCCGGTCTTGCGTTGGAAACCTGCCTGATTGCAGATTTCAGATTTTAGATTGCAGATTGAAGTCTGTGTGCGCGAGGTTTTCAATCTGCAATCTGAGATCAAAAATCTGAAATCCTCCCAGTGACTTCGGTGCTTCCTGTCCGCGGTTCCTCTGTGTCCCTCTGTGCCCTCTGTGGTTAAATCTCTTCATTGCCGCCAAAAGCCAGACTTGCACCCGAGCCGAAGCCGTCCGTTCTCTTTGCGTCCGCTGAGAAACGCAATCCAATCGTGTGCCTTCTGCTAGGGGTCGTAACACTAGCTTTGTACAACCCAGTCAACCGCCATCCCTTCGTCAATTACGACGACGACCGCTACGTCACCGAGAATGCACACGTCCGCCAAGGAGTGACGGGCGATACGATCGCGTGGTCCCTTACTTCGACGGAACAAGCCAACTGGCATCCGCTCACCTGGATGTCTCATGCTTTGGACGTCTCGCTCTTCCGCCTGAACCCCGCCGGGCATCATCTGACGAGCGTTCTTCTGCACGTGGTGAACGTGTGCCTGCTGTTTCTGCTGCTCATGTGGGCGAAAAGGCGGCTCGGCCCAAGCCTCTTTGTCGCCATTCTCTTCGCTCTGCATCCCATCAACGTCGAATCGGTAGCGTGGGTCGCCGAGCGCAAAAATGTCCTTTGTACTTTTTTCTTTTTTATTACTCTTTGGGCGTATGGCTGGTATGCGCAAAAGCCAGGCTGGAAGCGGTATCTCGCCGTGTTTGGATCCTTCGCCGCCGGGCTTGCTTCGAAGCCGATGGTGATTACGCTCCCATTCGTGCTGTTGTTGCTCGATTACTGGCCGCTCGAGCGAGTGGGTAAGACTGGTGAAAACAAGACGCCATGGTCGCGAGTGGTTCTCGAGAAGCTTCCACTCTTCGCCCTCTCCGCTGCCAGCGCCGTTATTACAATGCAGGCGCAGCAAACTGGTGGCGCGGTCCGATCGACCACAGAATTCTCTTTCGGCGTACGCATCGCAAACGCGATTTACGCCTATGCGATGTATCTCTGGAAGATGATCTGGCCCAATCATCTGGCTCCGCTGTACCCGCACCCCGGCGATTCATTCCCATCATGGCGCGTGCTGCCCGCCGCTGTCATTCTTGCGATCATTACAGCGCTCGTGTGGAAGTTCCGCAGTCGCCGTTACCTTTTCGTTGGCTGGCTCTTCTTCGTTGGCACGCTCGTCCCAGTGATTGGCCTGGTTCAAGTGGGCGAGGCCGCTATGGCCGACCGCTACGCCTACATCCCGCTCATCGGCATCTTCGTGATGATTGCCTTTGGCGTATCCGATATAGCCGAGCAAAAGAGTTGGGGATTTCTCCCTGCCATTCCGGCTGCCGCAGTCCTGATCGCGCTCTCATTCGCGACCTACCGCCAGATCGGATACTGGCAGTCGAACGAAGAACTCTGGTCCCACACGCTCGCGGTCACGAGCAACAACTTTGTGGGCGAAGATAATTTAGGCGGAGCGCTGATCCTCGAGGGAAGGGAAGAAGAGGCTCACGCGCATTTTGAGGCTGCAGCACGCATCAATCCAAGGGACCCGATGAGTCACAGCAACCTGGGAACCTACTACGAAACACACAACCAGATGCGCGAGGCAGTGAAGGAATATGAAGCTGCGGTTGCCATGACCTCCGATCCCGGTATGCTTGCCGCGACCTACGCCAACCTTGGTGCCGCGTACCGAGGCCTAGGCGATAACGACCGCGCAGAGACCAACTACAAGCACGCGCTCCAATACAATCCCAACCAATTCAACGCGTGGCTTGGCCTTGGTTTGCTCGCACAGCAGCAGGGAGAGTTAGTTGAAGCGATAACGAACCTTTCCCGCTCCGTCGAACTGCAGCCCACGGCTCGGGGCTACTTCGCACTTGGCAAGGTCTTGCAGCAGTCCGGAAGAACTCTCGAGGCGCTTACAGCCTATGAACAAGCGACAAGGATCGCTCCCAGCCTCGCGGAAGCGCAGCAGGCCGCCGACTCTATTCGGCAGCAGTTAAGTCACCCGCAGTTGATCTACTAACTTTTCTTGGACGTTACCGCAAAGAACGCGGCCGCTTCCTGCCCCACGTTCTTGCTCCCGCAATGCGGGCACTTGGGATTTTCCTTGTCGTGTTCGTTTAGGGTTAGGACGAGTTCGAAGGGCTTGTGGCAATCGAGGCAAACATAATCGTAGACGGGCATGAGGACCTCCCGTGGAATTGCGTTAGCAGAATTGTACGCTCGCCGGGAACTTTGGACTTTCCTATCGTGTCCATTATGCTAGAGAGGTATGACGCTCCTGGACGCAAAAGAATTTGATCCGGAAAAAGAATCGAGAAAGAGGAAGCGCCTCGTCCTCATCATCACGGTCATCGTGATCATTCTGTTTTTCGGATGGTGGTTCCGCTATTGGCCTGAGGAACACACCGTCGGTAAGTTTTTCGATGCCTTGCAAAAGCAGGACTTCAAGACGGCGTATGGCATCTGGATGCACGACCCTAACTGGCCGCAACATCCCGGCGAACACGCGAAGTACCCCTTTAACGACTTCTATCGCGATTGGGGACCGGGCGGAGAATGGGGACCGATCAAGACCGTGAAGGTGAACGGTGCGAGCACCTGCCCCGGCCCCACCCCCAGCAGCGGAGTCTTGGTCGACGTAATCGTGAATGATCGTACAGAACACGCCCAGGTCTGGGTGGAGAAATCCGATCGCACGCTAAGCTATCCTCCGTGCGAGTTGATCTTTCGCTAAGCATCGAGAGAGGATCGGACTTAACCACGAAGCGGCGGATCTACGCTTGTTGGGAAAGGGTCTCCAGCGACTTTTTTAGCGACCCCTCATCCCCAACATTGAAGCAAGTCTTCGTCCGGTCAATCTGTCGCATCAGCCCGCACAAAACCTTTCCCGGCCCAACTTCAATGAACGTCTCAACACCTTGCGCGATCAGCAACCGCATGCACTGGTCCCACTTCACCGACCCAGTGACCTGCCGCACGAGCGTGTCGAGCGTGCGCAGATCATCGTTCACAAAATCAGCATCCACGTTGCACGCCACCGGATAGACCGGCTTATGCATCGTAAGTTTCTTCAGATCTTCTTCCAAGCGATCCTGCGCCGGTTTCATCAACGAACAATGGAAGGGTGCGCTCACGGGCAACAACTTCGCCCGCTTCGCTCCACGCTCATCGGCCAGTTTTGCCGCACGCTCCACCGCGGCGGTGTTCCCCGAGATGACGACCTGCTCCGGGGAATTGATGTTAGCAGGGGAGCAGACTCCGCCTTGCGCAGCATCCCGACAAACGCCAGCAACTTTCTCGAGGTCCATTCCCAAAATTGCCGCCATCGCTCCCACGCCCACAGGTACCGCTTCCTGCATGTACCTCCCGCGATGTCGCACCGTGCGAACAGCGTCGGCAAAGCCGAACGTCCCGGAGGCGACGTGCGCCGAATACTCGCCGAGACTATGCCCGGCGACGAAGGAAGGCTTCGGAAGATGTGTCTCCACCACCCGCAATGCCGCGATCGACGCCGTAAGAATCGCCGGTTGCGTGACCTCCGTCAGCCGAAGCTGGTCCTCAGGCCCTTCGAAACACACTTGCGAGAGCTTGTAGCCCAGCGCCTCGTCGGCTTCCTCAAACGTGTGAAGGGCTGCGGGATACTTATCGGCCAGGTCCTTGCCCATACCCACTAGTTGCGAGCCTTGTCCCGGGAAGATGAGTGCGATTTTGCTGTTGATCATGGAACGGAATTTCTAATTCGATTGGGCCGCCGCCTCAACCGGCGCCGGACGCAGCGACGCCAGTCCGCGCTCGATCGAGTCGTTAATCCCGCGCCGTGAAAACTCCGCCGCGACGCGGATCGCATTCTTCATGGCATTGGCGTTGGAAGAGCCATGGGTGATGATGCATACGCCGCGTACGCCCAACAACGGAGCGCCACCGTATTCGGTGTGATCGAGCCGCTTTTTGAAATCGGTGAAGGCGCTGCGCGACAGCAACGCGCCAACTTGTCGGGTAATCGTCGCCTTGAGCGATTCTTTCAAAGCGGTGCGCACCAGGTTGGCGACGCCCTCGGAAATTTTCAGCGCAACATTGCCGACAAATCCATCGGCCACGATCACGTCGACCTTTCCGTTATAGAGATCGCGGCCTTCCACGTTCCCCACAAAATTAAGGGGAAGCTGCTTGAGCAGTTGAAAGGCTTCTTTGGTCAGATCGTTCCCCTTGCCTTCTTCTTCGCCGATAGAGAGCAATCCCACCCGTGGTCCGTGTGTGCCCGCGCGTTTGCCGAACATAGCGCGGAAGTACACATCGCCCATCACCGCAAACTGCTCGAGATTTTGTGGAGTGCAATCGACGTTCGCGCCGACATCAAGCAGCATCGCCGGATTCCCCGGCGCCGTAGGGAAGACCGCAGCCAGCGCCGGACGATCCAGCCCCGGCACCGCGCCCAGCACGATCTTCGCGGTGGCCATGGCCGCTCCGGTGTTCCCGGCGGTGACGAATCCGTTCGCCTGTCCTTCGCGCACCAGTCGCAGTCCCACGCGCATGGAGCTGTCCCGCTTGGCGCGGATCGCCTCCACCTTGTCTTCCATGGTGATGTATTCGCTGGCGTGAACCACTTCGATAGGCAGCCGTGCGGCTGTGAGATGCCGCTGCAACTCTGGCTTGACCAGAGCTTCGGGGCCGACCAGAAGCACGCGCACGCCATACTGGCGTGCGGCATGTATCGCGCCCTCAATCTCCGGCTTGGGCGCACGGTCCGAACCCATCGCATCCAGCGCGATGACGCTAGGCATGATTGTCGTTAGCTAGCTTCTTCGACGTCGACGACTTCGCGTCCCTTATAGTACCCGCACTTCGGGCAAGCGCGGTGCGGCATTTTTTTCTCGTGGCAGTTGGGACACTCCGAGAGGCTGTGTGCCTTCAGAGCGTCGTGTGCGCGCCGTGTCGAGGTGCGCTTCTGGGAGTGTCGCCGTTTTGGATTAGGCATAGTATTCGATTCCCTTCATATCACCCGCATTGGGTGCCCCACTTCCCGGTTGCTTCTGCCAGAAGTGGGGATTCTTGATTTCGATCAGTCGGATGTTGCGTGGCTTAACCGTCGCTGAAAGCTAGCGGCTGATAGCTGACAGCTTGTTTTCAGTGTTCCAACCGGCTCCGTACATCCTTCAACGCCGCCCACCGCGGATCTTCCACTTCGGTGGAGCAGGAACACTGTTCCTGATTCAAATTTTTACCGCACTGGGGACACAATCCTTTGCAGTCTTCGCGGCACGTAACCTTCAAAGGGAGCGCCAACAACACTTGCTCACGCAATACATCTTCGAGCAGCAACCCATCACCCTGATAGTAACCGATCTCGGCTTCAGCATCCGTAACTGAAAGCTCGTCTCGACCGGCATCGGCGCCCAGTGGGCGATATAGCAGTTCGAAATCCCGCTTCACATCCTGCCGTAACGGCTCCAGGCACCGGGCGCATTGCAATTCCAGACCCGCCGACAGCCGCCCCCGCAGGCGTATGTCCTTGATTACCTGATGCTTGCCGTGGTGCTCCTCAACTACCTCGGCGCGCCCCAACGCCTTCACGGGCCCCCGTAGCCGAGCCTCACCGCCCAGGTCGATGACATCCGGCTGAAACTCCTCCGCAAATTCCAGCGGGTGAAGTCCCAATTCTTTGATGTCGAGGAACATGGCGAAACCTCCGCGGCGATCGCGCCGAACCAGCCCGCGGGAGCACGCCAAAGAGGCGTAAGTACCGCAAGGAGCAAGACTTAGAATAAAGGCCGAGGACTCCAGGTGTCAAGAAAACCGGGCCTGGAGCGGGCATTCCTAGTTGCGAGGGCAGCCCTGCAGGTAATCTCCGCCATCCAAGGCCCATGCACACCGGACGCAAGAAGAGTTTCCTGCACCACCACTCTCTCAGCTTCGCCACGGCAACGATTCTTTTCGCCTGGATCGTCCTGTACGGCCACTCCGATTCCAACACCCATCTTGGTTCCTTCTTCGGTAATGCCATCGCTGATTGGACCGGCCTTCTGGTCACCGTTCTTGCCACCAAATATTTTTATGAGATCGGATCTGCCGAGAGTCGCCGGCCGCCTCACCGTTGGCTACGCCCGGTCGCCAAATTACTCCAACGGCATTCGCTAACGATATTTCTCCTCATCTCTGGCGCAGCCTGGATCTGGCTCTTCGCCACCTCCGACCCCATGTCCAAGTGGGGACAGGTCGTGGGCAACATCGTCTCCGAATGGACGCAAATTTTCGGAATGGTGGTGCTTACCAAGCATCTGCTGGAGTCGCATTCGAAGGAGAGTCACCGGTGAGATTGGGTGCTGAGAACGGCTATTCCTTCACCAGCCAGTCCATCGCCTCTTTCCGGCTCTCAAATGTGGGAATATCCCGCTGTGAAAAGCTCTTGAAATTCTCGTAGAAGACATGCGGCAGGCTCTCGGTGCCCACCCAGGCCGACTTCTTCACGTAAGGACGGTCCAACACCAATACTTCTTTGATCTTGGTGGCCACGGCCTTGTCGACCTGCGCGTCGCTAAAGTCTGCCAGAGTCAGCACCGATCCTGGTGGGTGCCTGGCAATGTCAGCCCGTACTTGATCGAGAAGCAGCAATATCTCTTTGCCCTTGCAGTGGCTGAAGTCGATCAGAAAGATGGACTGACCCTTGTGGCTTACGAAGCGTAGCCTTTCGGGAGGAGCGTCACCAACCGTGTCGTCCAGGTTCATGCGAGTAATCCCCCGATCACTCCGTAAGCCGCATCTAGTGCGGCATCCAGCTGGGAGGCATCCTTTCCTCCAGCCTCGGCAAGGTCCGGACGCCCGCCGCCCTTGCCGCCCACCTTCTGGGCGACAGCGCCGACCACTTTCCCCGCCTGCACGCGCGAGGTCAAATCCTTGGTGACGCCGACAATTAGTGCCACATTTCCGTCCGAAGCCGAACCCAGCACGACCACGCCCGAGCCAATCTTGTCGCGAAGTTGATCGACCAGCGTCCGCATCTGCCCGCGCTCGAGGTTATCGACGCGATGCGCCAGCACCTTCACGCCCTTGACCTCTTTCACCTTCTCGCCGATATTCGCCGTCGACGATGAAGCGGACTTCATTCGTGCCTGATCAAGCTCCCGCGCCAGCCGCTTGATCTCGGCGTCCTTCTTTTCAAGCTCCGCCTTCAGCGCCTCCGCGGGAGAGAAAGACTTTTCACCGTCGGAATCCGCCTCGGAAGCGGGTGCCCCATCCTTGCGCGTTTTTTGCGAAAGGGTGGGAGACACGAATGCAGACACCACGTGTTCCAGTCGATGATCTTTCCGAAAATGCTTGAGGGATCCCTCCCCGGTGATTGCGTCAACACGCCGCACGCCCGAGGACACGCTGCCTTCCTTCAAAATCTTGATCAGGCCAATCTCACCCGTCGCCCCAGTGTGCGTTCCACCGCAAAGTTCGGTGGAGAAATCGCCGATCCTGATCACCCGCACCTTGTCGCCATACTTTTCACCGAACAGCGCCATAGCGTGATACTCGTTCACGGCAACATCGATGGGGACGTTCTCAATGACCTCGACTTTGCGATTGCGCAGCACTTCCTTATTGATGATGTCCTCAATATCCTGCAGTTCCTCGTCCGCTACGGCCGCGAAGTGCGAGAAATCAAACCGCAGATGCCCCGGCGACACCAGTGATCCCGCCTGCTTCACGTGCTTGCCCAGCACCTCGCGCAACCCGGCATGCAGCAGATGCGTCGCCGTGTGATTCCGCATGGTCGCCTCGCGAATCTCGGTATTCACGACCGCGTCCACCTTGTCGCCCACGCGAATCATCTGCTTCGCGAATACCTGATGCGCCCGCACGCCTTGAATCGGGTAATAGGATCCCTTCACTTCCGCAACGACGGTGTTGTGATCGTCGGAATAAAGCCATCCGCGATCCCCAACCTGTCCGCCCGCCTCCGCATAGAACGGCGTGTGGTCAAGAATGACCTCTCCCTCTTCGCCAGCCTTGAGTTCCTTCACGCCCTGTCCGTTATGAATGATCGCCAGCACTTCGCAGCCGGCGGATCGCGTTTGTCGATACCCCTCAAACTCCGACTTGGGCAGTTGTTGATAAGCGGGATTCGCCGTCTGCTTGGCAGCCCCCTTCCAGGACGCTCGTGCGCGAGCCTTCTGCTCGTCCATCGCCCGATCAAAGCCCGTCTGGTCAAAGATGATTCCTTGATCGCGAGCTGCGTCCTGAATAAAGTCGAGGGGCATACCGAAAGTGTCATAAAGCTTGAATGCATCCGCGCCGGCAAGCTTCTCGTGAGAATGTTTGAGCAGTGTTTCCAACTTATCGAGCCCAACTTCCATCGTATGTGCGAACCGTGTCTCCTCCGCGAGCACAGCTTTCGATACCCGGCCCGCGGTCTCGTTCAACTCCGGATACGCATCCCGCATCAGGTCCCGAACTGCAAACACCATCTGATAGAGAAATGGTTTCGTCTGTCCCAGCAGCCGCCCATGAGTAATCGCTCGCCGAATGATCTTCCGCAACACGTACCCCCGCCCTTCATTCGACGGCAGCACTCCATCCGAAATAAGAAATGTCGCCGCGCGCGAGTGATCCGCGATGACTCGAAGCGAAGCCGCGGACTTGTGGCTGGAAGAGCCTGCCGAGCTTTGCTCGGCCAGACGGCCGATGGCGGCCGTCTCCACATGGCTGCTGCCCTCCTCTGCTGTTGTGGGGACAGCCGCCCTCGGCTGTCCGGGCGAGCGAAGCTCGCCTGCGTTCCCCGCACCCAACGTCAACTCTGCCGCCCGCTTGATCAACGGCGTAAACAAATCCGTCTCGTAATTCGAAATCACGCGTTGCAGGACGGCCGTGACCCGCTCCAACCCCATGCCGGTATCAATCGACGGCTTCGGCAGCGGCGTCAGCTTGCCAGACGCATCGCGGTCGAACTGCATGAACACGAGATTCCAGATCTCGACATAGCGACCACAATCGCAACCAAACTCACAGTCCGTGTGTCCCTGATCCGACGCGATCGCGCCAATGTCGTAATGAATCTCGCTGCACGGTCCGCACGGCCCCGTGTCGCCCATCTGCCAGAAGTTGTCCTTTAACCCCATCTCGTAGATGCGATTCTTGGGAACACCCTGCGCCGCCCAGAGGTCATACGCCTCGGCATCACGTTCTAGGCCGCCCTCGCCGTTAAAAACGGTCACGTACAGCTTCTCTTTCAGAATCCCATACCACGCCGGCGACGTGATCAACTCCCATGCGTAAGCAATCGCATCCTTCTTGAAGTAATCTCCGAACGAAAAATTCCCCAGCATCTCGAAGAACGTATGATGCCGGTTCGTGAACCCGACGTTCTCCAGATCGTTGTGCTTCCCGCCCGCCCGCACGCATTTCTGCGAGGTCGTGGCGCGCGAGTAGTCCCGCCTCTCGAGCCCCAGAAACACGTCCTTGAACTGGTTCATCCCTGCATTGGTAAACAGCAGTGTAGGATCGTTAGCCGGGACAAGCGACGACGAGTGCACTTCCTTGTGTCCCTTTTGCACAAAGAAGTCCAGAAATTTTCGGCGGGTTTCAGAGCCTGTCAGCATGAATCTTCAATTCTAAATGACATCTAGGGGCGGACGCATTCGTCCGCCTCGCAACCCAAGCAAGCGTGTCTCGGGCACACGCCTTCGAGCAAAAAGAAACCACAGAGTCGGATCACAAGCTCCCCTGTGTTCCTCCGTGCCCTCTGTGGTGAACTGTTTTCAGTCCTACTTCAATGTATCCGCGGTCTTCTCAGTCCCTTTCTTGACATCGTGACCCACTCCTTTGACACCCTTCTTCACGGCGCCGCCAGTTTTGTCGGCGGCCTTCTCGGTGTCCTTTCCGGCGGTTTTCACACCCTTCTCGGTATCTTTAGCTGCCGTCTTGGCACCTTTCTCGGTGTCCTTGGCCGCAGTCTTTGCGCCCTTTTCGGTATCCTTCGCCGCAACCTTCGTGTCTTTCGCCGCGTCTTTGGCCCCGGTCTTGGTGGCGTGTCCCGTTTTCTTGACCGCTTGCCCGGTGTCTTTGGCCGCGGTCTTGGCGCCCTTCTCCGTGTCTTTTGTTGCCGTTTTGGCTGCGCCTTTCACCTCGCTGCCGGTTGATTTCTTATCGCTGCTGCTCGTGTCCTGCCCGAAGGCAAAGGGCGCCGCACAGAGCAAAGCACTCAGAAGAAATGCTGCCCACTTTGGTTTCATGGGATTCCTCCTAGGTTTTGTGGGATACGTTGTGAAGTATGAAACATTTCAGTCCGCAACGCAAATAGCGATCCATCCGGACAAGCTCCGACTCATTCCTGCTCCCCCTCGAGCGCCGTCAGCGTCTCATCATCTACATCCCACTTCTTCAATATCGAAAAGATGGTCTTTGTTCTGAATCCCGCCCGCGCCAGTTGCCGGAAAATCCGAGCCGTCTGCTTCTGATCTTTCGGCTTCTCCAAGCGTTTCTTACGCAAGTAGTCGCGCGCCTGTTTTTCTTCATTGACACGTTCGTAAGCCGTCTCGACCGCTTTCTCAATCACTGAAGCATGCACGCCACGCGTTTTTAACTCCGTGATTACGCGTCCACGCCCGAACTTTTGATTGTCGCGACGCATCGACGAGTAATATGCCGCATAGTTCGAATCGTTCAGGTAGCCTTGATCTTTTAACCGCCGGATCACCAACTCCACCAGCGTCTCCGCATACTCCGATTCCGGATCTTCCACGCGCGCTCGCATCAGCCGCTTCAGTTCGGCCACGGTGCGCATGCGCCGCCCCAGCGCTCCAACGGCGTATTCATACATCTCTTCTTCGGAGTAAGTCCGTCTTTTCGGATGCGAGAACGCCATGACACGCCCACGATAGCGCACTTTCAGAACCAGCGGGAAGCTATTCTCTTTCCTCCTCCGCGCCCGCGTAATGCGAGTTTCGCGCCGGTGCTCGCCGTGCGCTTTCGCGCGAGAGTTTTCGCAGCCATCGCAGCTCCGTGCGCAACTGTTCGATCATGAGGCTGACCATCCAGACCGCCTCATGATAGCCGTGGCCAACCTCCTCCCGGATCGCGCGCAATGTCTCTTCTTCGCGCTTCATTTCTTTCTCCAGGAATTGCTGCCGCCGCCGCAGTTGCTGTTGGAAGACTCCAGGTCTCGCCTGCCAGGACAAAGCCATCCACGTGAGAAAGGAGGGCCGCTCCCGTTGCGTGGCCCATTCCTCGCGCCCGAGTGCAGCCGCGAGAGCGCTGCGCCCCTTCGCGCTTGGTGTGAAAACGCTGCGTTCCGGCCCGGCCGCCGGATCCGCATTCTCGGCAGCGCGAATCAGGCCATGCGCTTGTAACTTCTCCAGCGAATAGTAGACCTGCGGACGCGAGATGCCCGCCCAGTCCCGCACCTGCCGCCGCTCCAGTTCCAGGTTTGCCTGGTACCCGTGCATCGGACGTTCAGCGAGCAGGCTCAGCAGGACCAGGTCCGGCGTCGTCAGTGCACGTTTCTTAGCGCCGGGCATCGCGCGCTTTCCGCTGGCGGCTCCAGTACCACCACTGGCGCTTTTCCATGGGAAGCTTCGGATTCTTCGCCTGCGCCACCGCCGCCTGAAAGACATCCAGACAGCAGATATCCTGCGCTTTCCCGGTCTTGATACAGAGCTGCTCGTACAGCTTTTCAGGATTGCGGCGTGCGAGTTGAGCAACCGACTGAATCCCCAGAAGTTCGAAGTCACGAACTATCGCCGGTCCCACAGAAACCAGGTCCCCGAGACATCGTTGTGTTGTCGCCATACGGAATTCTCCTTGACATGGATATCAGAACCATCGTATCGTGGCAACTAATCTAAATTAGACTACATCGCTTTGACAAGGAAAAACCGATGCGAATCGAAACTTTGGCTCTGTCGACTGTGCTGCTTTGGACTGGTATGTCCTGGTCCCAGTCCCAGCCCCGAGGGGCATGACAAGTCAAAATCTGCGTGAGGAAAGGAACAAACCGATGCATATGAAGAAAATTACGCCCGTGTTGTTTGTCGAAGACGTGGATCCCTGCGTGAGGTTCTGGGTAGACCGGTTCGGCTTCGATAAAACTGCCGAAGTGCCCGACGGCGACCACCTCGCCTTTGCCATGCTGCAGAAGGGCAACGTCGAGCTGATGTATCAGAGCTTCGCCAGCGCCGACAAAGACATCGCCGCAGTCTCTCAGATGGTCCGCAAAGGCCCCACATTCCTATATGTCGAAGTCGATAACCTGGATGAGACGATCAACGCCGTCAAGGACGTGGAAGTCGTGATGCCAAAGCGGAAGACGTTCTATGGATCGACAGAGATCGGAATCAAGGATCCAGCCGGACACTTCGTAACCTTTGCTGAGTTTGCGCCCCCACCGCAACACTAGAGGCGCAAGTTGTCCAAACGAAAAGAGGGCGCGACGAGAGTCGCGCCCATGCTAAGGAGACACCCTGCTGCAAATCCAAAGTCTGAAGCCGGCAACTGGCCTCTGGTCTCTGCCCCCTAGCCCTATCTCCCTCCAAAGCCCGCTGTCTGCATCGACTGCCGCGAAATATCTGCCGTCGAAGCAATACCCTGCATGCGCAGCTTGAAGTCGTCGGCATTCGAAGCGTTCTCGAGAGCCGTTTCGTAGTTGACCAGCCCTGCCTGGAACAGATCCCAAAGCGATTGGTCGAATGTCTGCATGCCGTACTGCGAAGTGCCCGCCGCAATCGCGTCGCGAATCGACCGCGTCTTTTCCGGCACGAGCACGCACTCGCGGATGAACGCCGTATTGATCATGACCTCGACTGCTGGCACGCGTCCTTCAGCATCGCAGCGTCGAACCAATCTCTGGCTGACAATCGCCCGCAGCACCGCCGCCAACTGCATACGTATCTGCTTCTGTTCTGGCGGAGGGAAAATCGAAATCACGCGGTTAACGGTTTCCACGGCGTCCAGTGTGTGCAGCGTCGAGAACACCATGTGGCCGGTTTCGGCCGCATGCAGCGCCGTCGAGATCGTTTCCAGGTCTCGCATTTCGCCGACCAGGATCACGTCTGGATCCTGACGGAGAGAAGCTCGGAGCGCCGCGCCAAACGAAGGCGTATCCACTCCCACCTCACGCTGGTTGACGTATCCCTTTTTGTCTCGGTGCAGAAATTCGATCGGGTCCTCGATCGTGACAATATGCTCTGCCCGCGACGAGTTCACGCGGTCCACCATGGCCGCCAGGGTCGTTGACTTACCGGACCCGGTGACGCCAGTGACCAGCACCAGCCCGCGCGGCATATCACAGATCTGCTCCACGACTTTTGGCAGGAACAACTCATCCAAGGCTCGAATCTTAGTGGGGATGACGCGGAGTACCAATCCAACGTTGCCGCGTTGCTGAAAGATGTTCACACGGAAGCGTCCCAGACCGGCTACGCCGTACGCCATATCGATTTCCGTGGTCTCTTTGAATTTCTGCTTCTGCCGCGCCGACATCATGCTGAAGGCCATGTTCAGCATGTCTTCCGCGCTGATGCGAGGCTGATCGGTCAACGGCGCCAGTTCGCCGTCTACGCGCAGATGGGGATAGTTTCCCACCTTCAAGTGCAAGTCACTGGCTTTCCGTTCCGTTGCAATTCGAAGCAGGTCATCAATATTCATGCGAAGTTATTCCCATCGAAGCCAAAGCTTCCCCATCGACGCTCTTCAGCATCATCGCCCGAATCGTCACCTCACCCAAGATGACCTAGGTAATGGCCCCCGGCATGAATCCGGACACTCCCTCCCGGATTTGACCCCTTGTGTCCAATGGTGGTGCTCTGAGAGGGAATGACACGACCAGCAAACCGTCAATGGTCGAGTTCGCCTGCGCCTCCAAGAAAGCCGTCTTCGAACGGAGTTCCGCCTCCGCTTGCTTCCGCTGCGTGATATCGCTCATGAACCCGTCGGCACAGAGCACGCCATCGTCTTCATGCGTTCGGGTCGCACGGTCGTGTACCCAGATCCAGGTCGCGTCCTTGCGCCGAATGCGGTACCCCTCATCGAAGGCCACTTTCTCTTCAAACAGCGCCATATACTTCTGACTGACCCGCCCGAAATCTTCGGGATGAATCTGGTTCAGCCAAAGATGTGTCCCACCTCCATACAGCTCCCGATTGGTGAAACCCAGCAGCGCCTTTATTTTGGGGCTGACATACCGTGTCCTGCCGTGGATGTCTGAGGTCCACGCCACATCCGGCATGCTTTCTAAGATTCGCCGGTACTGCTCTTCGCTCCTGCGCAGCGCTTCCTTGGCTCGCTCAATCTCGCTGAGATCTCTTATCGTCGCTACCTAACAGGTCCGACCTCCGAACCGCTGCGTTGGACGTCCGCAGTATTCGGCTGGAATATAGCTGCCGTCTTTCCTCCACAGCGGTCCCCCGACCACCAGTCTTGGTTTTCCCCCGAGAATGGCCTGACTCAAATCGCATTGTTCGCGTGGATACCGAGTCCCATCCGCTCGGCTGTGGTGCAGCAAGTCGTGCGCATTCTTGCCAACAATCTCTTCCTTCGAATGACCTGTCATCTGCGACAGGGCGTCATTGCAGAAGGTGATGGTTCCTTCCGCGTCGATTCCGCAGATGCCCTCAACCAGCGCATCCAGGATGAACTGATGTTCCGTGTTGAGTTCGTCAATCACAAATGCGCCTCAGCGAGGTTGCCTCAACTGTGTCATCGGCGCTTAAGACTATTTCGTTGAATCGGATGGAGGCCAAGCGACACGAAGGTCACTGCAGGAAGAATTTAAGCTTGCTGACCTCAGAAGTAAGCTCCAACCGTGTGGCGACGGACGCTTTCGTCCGTCCCGCAAGGGCGAATCCGGGCGGCCCATCTGCCCCTACCTGGGGCATCACTGCCCCGATGTTGCAACAGATGCAAATGGTCATGTTCATGAAGAACTTGGCCATGCTCGGCGGGGCCCTCGTGATCACCCAATTCGGCCGCGGTCCCTGGAGTCTCGACGCCCGAAAATAGGAAAGCCGCCCAGAGCGGGCGGCTTGCTGCAAATAAAGGCGGACTATGCGGCTGTCTCTGCAGGCACCGGCGGCACGAAGGGCTCGTCGTAGCTGCCACCGTAGATCGAAGGCACTTTCGATCCCATCGGACGCAGATACGTCGTCAACTCGCCCCGGTGATGAATGCTGTGATTGTTCAGAAATCCCAGATAGAACGCAGCGGGCAGGTTGAAGACACCGAAGAACTCAACTGGTGTCATCAACTGCTCGGGCGTCATCTGCGCTATGCGGGCGATGCCGCGCTTCATGTTCTCGTCGTACCAGGCAACCACTTCGGCAGAGGTCTGCGGCTTATTTGCAGGCGACTCCATGTTGAACTTCGTATCGGCAATGCCGTCGAGGAACTGAATGTCGGAGTTGGCGATGTGCCACGCCAGTTCCTTCGCGGTGCGGGCGTGCGGATCAGGACGATAATCTGACTTCGCGTCGGGGACGGCGGCGATGACTTTCTTCGTGCATTCTGCTTCGCGCGCGATGCCATCAAGCATCATGGCGCGATAGCCGAGGATGAAATCTGGAGTTAGACCTTGGGACATAATTCTTTCTCCTTCGTGAACAGATGTTTTGTTTCTTTTTTCGGGCAGAGAAGCCAAAGGGGCGCCGGTCGTTCTGAAACGCCGCGCCCCTGGCTCGAATTGACTCGGGAATTATACTCCCACGGGTTGTTTGCTGCGCACCGGAACCGGCGTGAGCCAGCCGTGGCGGTCGCTCTTCTCACCGCGCACGATCGCGTAGAACTCCTTTTGTAGTGCCTTCGTAATCGGGCCCATTCCGCCGATGCCGACCTTGATCTTATCGACCGAGCGGATCGGCGTCACCTCGGCGGCGGTACCGGTGAAGAACACTTCGTCGGCAATGTAGAGCATCTCGCGCGGAATCATCTGCTCGATGATCGAAATATTCAGGTCGCGCGCGATTTGCAGTACTGAGTCTCGAGTGATGCCCGGAAGAACGGAATTGCCGAGCGGCGCCGTGATCAGTTTGTCGCGATGCACCAGGAACAGGTTTTCACCCGAGCCTTCACTGACGAATCCATTCTTGTCGAGCGCGATTCCCTCGACGTAGCCGTTGGCGATCGCTTCCATCTTGATCAGTTGCGAGTTCATGTAATTCGCGCCTGCCTTGGCCATGGCGGGCAGCGTATTCGGCGCAAGGCGCGTCCAGGAAGAAACGCAGACGTCCACGCCATCGCCATCCCCGCTCAGATATTTTCCCCAGGGATAGTTGCAGATGTAAACTTCGACCGGGCAGTGCAGCGGGTTGACCCCGGCGTCGCCGTATCCCCGGAACACCACCGGCCGGATATAGCACGGCCACGCGCCGTTGTGGGCAATGGTTTCGACCATGGCACGCACGAGTTCGTCGCGCGTGAAGGGCAGGTCCATGCGGTAGACCTTCGCCGAGTCGACCAGGCGCTGCATATGCTCGACGGCACGGAAAATCGCGGGGCCCGTGGGCAATTCGTAGCAACGGATGCCTTCGAAGACCGAAGAGCCGTAGTGGACGACGTGCGACATCACGTGCAACGTAGCGTCATCCCAGTTAATCAGTTTGCCGTTGTGCCAGATTTTGTCGGTCTTCTGGATGCCCATCGAAACTCCTTAAAGGTGAAGTAGCAACGAGGGGAGCCATTCCTCCGGCAGGGAAATTCTGAGGCGCGAACCCAACCCACGTTACAGATCATTATAGCTGACCATCGATGCGGCTTTCGGGCGCTCGGTCGCGCCAGCGGAAGGTCACATCAATCCCAGAAAAGGGGGCTTTGGGAGCTCACCGAGTTCATCCGTGCCATTTGGGGTGTTGGGTGGGGCACGGCTTCAGCCGTGCCGTTACGTACGCCAAGGAGGGGCTTTAGCCCCTGAGGACCTTCCCGTAACTCTTCCGGTCGGTTGTGAGAGCTTCTCAGTGGGTGCCCGACGGGGTCGCTGGATTCAGGGCAGCCTGCACTGTCGCGGTCGGGAGTTCGTCGCCGCGGAAGTAGCGCTGGTCTTTCGCTCCTTCTTTATGGTTCGCCGACTTCATTTCAGGCATCGCCGTAAAGGGCTTCGAATAGTCGTTGGCGGCATTCCAGAACAAGAATCCGATGCCGCCCTTCTCCTTGGCGGTCTCCACCTGAATCTTTATGTATTCCGGTGAATAAGTCTTTGTGCGCCAGTGGAAGGCCTGCAGCCAGGGCCGGATGACGACCCCGCTGCCCTTGGTGATGAGTTCGAAGCGATCCATGGACTCGCCGATGAAATGAGCCGGTTCGTCGCCGGGGTGCGCGATCTTGTCCATGCCGAAGAAGTGTGACGGATAAATCATCGGACTGAGGACGTCGCAGTAGCGAGCCATCTGGACAATGTCTTGTCCGGTGTGCGAGAGGTCAATCGGGCGTTGCCAGGCCATCACGCCGAAGACGTCGAGCGAAAGCAGCACGCCTGTGGGATGGAGTTCGGAGTAGGCCTTCTTCAGGAATCCGGCGATGACGTCGGAGCGCTGCGGCCCGCGAGGGACGTGGCAGGCCACGTCGTTGCCCTTGCGGGACTTGGTCGGATTCTTCGTTTCCGCCGTTGCATGCTTTTGCCCTTTGCCACCTGTGGCGGACGCGGAGCTGGTCTCACTGGATGAAGGATTGGTTGTACTGATGGCGGATTTTGTACCGGCAGTTGTGGAGGTTCCGCCTTGCTTCGCATCGGCGGGACGGGCGAGGCGCCCATCTCCACATGAGTCGCTGTTGCTACTAGCATCTGCTTGCGCCGCTTCGGGCTGGTCTTTTTGGAAGACGAAAGCCGCATCTTTCTGGTCGCCTTCGGCGGGAAAGCGGACGTAGTCGAACTGGATTTCGTCAACGCCGAGCTGTGCTACGTGCTTAGCAAGGGCAATATTGTAATCCTGAACTTGAGGATTGGAAGGATCGGTCCAGACCAGCTTGCCGTTTTCACGCCATGCCGTCTTGTTCTTGCGGGATTGGACGGCGAGTTCGGGATGATTCACGACCAGGCGCTCGTCGCGGAAAATGGCGATGCGGGCAATGGCGTGCATGTTCTGCTGGTGCAGGAAACGGACGAGCTTGGGAACGTCGTGAACGTAGACGTTGTGCTGGCCCAGCAGCGGATGGTCGTACGCGATGGTTACGCTGCCGTCGGAGTCTTTGATATCGAATACTACGGCGTTGCCGCCGACTTCACGCCAATGCTTAATGACGCGAATGCCGTGCTCGCTGCCCGCCATGAATCCTGTGAGGTAAATGGCTCGGACCTCGAAATCCCTGGCGACCGGAATCGTCTTTTCGGTCACCGGCCCGGCGAGAATGCCCGGAATGATGATGTTCTCGTTCGCCTTAAGAATGTTGCTCGAGTCAGTCTTGTGGTTGACGCCGCGGATCGCATCGGCCAGTTCGGACGAAGTCAGGTAAGAAGTCTTGCTCAGGTAACGCCGTGCGATGGTGGGGATTGCTTCCCCGCGCTTCGCCGTGTAGATTTCGGTGCCGGGCGTGGCGACGGGTTTGGGGTCAGGCAGCGATGGCTTGGGAGTGGTTACGCTAGCGGTCTGCAGTTTGCCCACATTCTGCCGGGCGACAGCCGGTTTGGCCGCCTGCGGCGTCTGCGCTTCGGCGACAAAGTCGTTAGTGGAATGCGGTCCAAGACGCCACGCGGCGGCGCCGAAAAGAAGACAAGAAATCCCCGTGAGAACGCGAACAGACGAGAGACGCAAGCGATTCCTCCCCCTACCGAATTTGATGTTAGAGGCAGGAGTTTTGGATCGCTAGTTACGGGTGGAGTAACACGGTCGGGCATGGGACGTCCGGTTACTCGCTCGCTGGTTTCCGCCCCGTGGTCTGTCCTCGGGCGGTACATCTTCCTTCCGTGATGGTGCAAAGTATTTACCTTATGTTCACAGAGGAGAACCATCGGACTTTGCCGAACTGCTTGCAAGGCGTTCTAAGTCTATATTCACAAAAGACTTGCGGTTAGACCCCTTTTTGCGGCGATCATGGCTAAGCGTTTGCTTATTTTCAACGTAGCCGGATGCGCCACACTTCCTGGGGGAATGGGGAACTTCCAGGATTCGGGCCGGGGGGCTAGGCCTAAAAAGTCCGGAAAAACATCTAATAGAAGAGCCTAAACGGCCGAAAGGGAATGTCCGGGTACGAGTGGACAACGATCTTATGAGAACGAATCTCGCAACAGTGCTCGATCCCAACCGTCGCAGCAACGATGCTGGAGAGTTTGACGCAGCCCTTCGCCGCCGGATTGTCGGCCAGGATCAGGCGGTCGAGAAGGTCGTAGAGATCTACCAGATGTTCCTGGCTGGGTTGAATGCGCCGGGACGTCCGGTAGGGAATCTGCTGTTCCTGGGACCGACCGGATCTGGCAAGACGCGCGTCGTCGAGGCTATGGCCGAAGCGCTGTTTGGGGATTCCCGGGCTTGCATCAAGATTGATTGCGCCGAGTTCCAGCACTCGCACGAGATTGCCAAGCTGATCGGATCCCCTCCGGGATATCTGGGACACCGTGAGACCCATCCGCTGCTGACGCAGGAAGCCCTGAACCAGTGGTTCACAGAGAAGCTGAAGCTCTCGATCCTGCTGTTTGACGAGATCGAGAAGGCCTCAGACTCCTTATGGCAACTGCTGCTGGGGATCCTGGACAAGGCGACCTTGACGCTGGGCGACAACCGCCGGGTGGATCTGTCGCAGTGCATCATCATTATGACCTCGAACCTGGGCGCGAGCGAGATGACGAGCCTGGTGGATGGCGGGTTCGGATTTGCCCCGAAGGCCGTCGAAGTGGACGAATCGTTTGACGACAAGATTCAGCGCACTGCGGTCGAGGCGGCGCGGCGCAAGTTTACGCCGGAGTTCATGAACCGCATCGACAAGACCGTAGTCTTCAAGACCCTGCGCGATGCGCATCTGGCGCAGATCCTGGACATCGAACTGGGCATGGTGCAGCAGCGCGTTCTGATGGCGGCTGGCACAAACCAGTTCGTCTTCAATTGCACCGAGCCGGTGAAGGAGTACTTACTGAAAGAAGGAACCGATCCGAGGTATGGAGCACGGCACCTGAAGCGCGCGATCGAACGGAACCTGGTGTTCCCATTGGCGAATCTGGTCGCAACGGGGCAGGTAAAGCTCGGAGATTTTGTCCGCGTCGACATGGCCTCGGAGAACAAGATGATTTTTGTGAAAGAAGCTGAGAACGCGATGGCTCCGGTGCTGCTTGAGCGTTACGGGGCAGCCACTGCGAATCAGCCGTCGGCGCGCGGTGCACGTGCAGCCGCCAATAGCCGCCGCGATTTCGGAGCTCCGTCCCCGGGCGTGGCGGAGAGCAAGTAGTAGCACTTAGCCAACAAGTTTTGTCTTCTCGCTAGACCGCATCTCGCGAGTCGTATCTCATAGGCGCCGGAAATTTCCCGGCGCCCTTTTTTGTCGCCCCGAATCCTCGCCGGAGTCTTTTCTAGTGCTCTCCATTAGGGCCGCGATCGAGGCCCATGCCAGCCACATCAAGGGTGAGTCCAGCACGCTCAGGCGGTGGTAACGAAACAGTCGGGTGTGGAGAAAAGAGTGTCCCCACAGGAGCAGCAAGACGAACACTGGCGACGTTGCCACCATGACTTCGGGTGAGCGACCTGCTCATAACCCGCTTCGAAGCACTGTTGGCACAGTGTTTCAAAGCAGGGGAGTTCTCGGTGGCAATAGGGGCAACGAGACATGTTCGGAACCCTACGGAAATTAGACCACTCCATCGGAAGATCTGCCGCTTACGGCCGTAACTCAACTGAGAGTTGTCAGTGCGAACGCTTTAGGGCAAGGGACAACATGGCGATCGCGCCCAGGTTGTTTGACTTGTCGGCCAGATCGAGCGCGGACTGGCCTTCGTTGTCACGAACGTTTGGGTCGGCTCCGTTTTCAAGCAGCAGAGGTATTGCGTCAGAGCGGTGTCCGCCCGCCGCGTGCATAAGAGCCGTTCGTCCTTTTACATCTTTGCGATTCAGATCTGCATGGTGCTCGACCAGTACTTTGACCGTTTCCTTGCCGCCATGGGCGGATGCTTTCATTAGAGCAGTCTCGCCCTCGCGATCTACGGTATTTACGTCGGCTCCAGCGTCGAGCAGAATCGTTGTGACTGTAGGATCGAAGAATCCAGTACTCAAAAGTAGAGGTACGCCACGATGGTCTGGAGCTTCGACCTTTGCTCCGGATTGGAGGAGCAGTTTCATCATGTCGAAATGCTTGGCGAAGGCGGCGTCGGCCAAGGGGCTCCAAAGCGTGGTTATGGAAGGATTCACCGGAGCTCCAGCGTTGAGGAGCAGTTGCGCGATCTCTTTATTGTCGGAGCGAATCGCAATGCGCAGCGCTTCCGATTCGCCGCCGTTCTTGCTGTCGATTCCATTTGCCGCGAGAAACTCGCGGACCTTATCGACGCACCCTCGATGGGCAGCACGATTAAGGGAGTCGGCTTGGGCGCAGAGTTCGGCACGAGTCGGTGGCGTACAGTGCTGTTGGATATTGCCAGCTTTCGCATCGATAGGGGCGTCCGGGCGTGGCGCGAGTTCAAAGTCGCGAATGCTCTCGACAATCAACTCCGCGGCCGCGCCGCCCTGCTGGCCGTAGCCGAATGCGCGATAAGTGCCGCTAGAGACACAGGTGACGCGATAGTCGGAGCGTAATCGTAGCGTTCCCACAAAAGTGAGCGTCTTGATAACGTCGGGCATTCCTTTCAAATTCTCACCTTTGCTGACTGCTGGCCATTTTGCCTGGTAAAGCTCCGCGGTCTCTCTTGAGTGATAAGCGGGAACGCCAAGGCTAATCCCGACGGGCCAGCGATATCCGTCGGTGACGAACGCTCCCTGGCAGCTGCCGCTAATCCACCATCCTTCCACGGTGCTGACGAACTCACCGCGGACTGCGACTCGTTTTCCCTTCCAGCTGGACAGATTCTGAAAAAGGGCACAGATCGGGATTACTTCCAACGAAGCAGCGTCCGGCAGAGCTTCAACCTTAAGATTCTCGAAGGAATCGAATTCCAGCTCGGCAGGTATATCGCCAATGGTAGAGAGGCGGAGACGGCCCGAGAAAATGGCGGTCGCACCGATCCCCCTGCCTTGGGTGCGGAGACGGTCGGCTTCTGCAGCGGCGTTCTGTATTTGCCGAAGCTGCACGGGGTTAACAGCAGTAGAAGGATGGAGCAAAAGAGCCGTGGGCCAGACTCGTTGACTGTCGCTCAAAGCGGACGTGTAGTGGTTATCGCAGTCGGCGGCGCCCAGGATGGTGATGTCTTTAGAGATGATCAGGTCGCCAGTGACCACGAGTTGCTGCCCGTCGGAGGTCTCCAGGTGAGAAAAGAGATCGCAAACCGATTCTTGGGCGCGGAGGTTCGGTGTGAGAATTATTCCGACCGCAGCCACAAGGAATGCGAGCGTTCGCTTCATCGGGAATCTCGGCTGCAAGTTTAGCGCATCTCGAGAATCTACTGGGTTAGGAGGGGAGATAGGGCGAGTCATGCCGCAGCGAATCGGATTATCATTGCGGGCATGAATTGCTACTCACCCTGCACGCGCATGTTTGCGCTGGCGCTGATCGTTCTATTAAGCGCATCGCCTTGTTTGGAAGCTCGCGTGGAGCCGACCCACGGGTTCGACATTTTTTCGCAGGACGAAGAGATTCAACTGGGGAAACAGAATGCGGCGGAAGTCATGAAGCAGTTGCCGGTGCTGCCCGATTCGGATCCCGTAACGCAATACGTGCAGAAGCTGGGAGGGCGGCTCGCGGCACGCGCCCCCGGATATCAGTGGCCCTACAACTTTCACGTGGTGAACGTGAAAGAGATTAATGCGTTCGCCCTCCCGGGCGGATCGATCTTCGTCAATCTCGGCACGATTCAGGCGGCGGATAATGAAGCGCAGCTGGCGGGCGTCATGTCGCACGAGATTTCGCACGTGGTGCAGCGGCACGGGACGCGGGCTGCGTCGAAGCAAATGGGAGCGCAGCTTCCTCTTTCGATCCTGGGCGGACTGCTGGGAAACAGTACGCTGGCAAAAGCCGCGGAGATGGGGATTTCATTTGGCGTGGGGTCGTACTTCCTAAAAAATTCGCGACAAGCAGAATCAGAAGCAGACCTGCTCGGCACCGACATTATGTATGACTCGGGGTATGAGCCCCAGCAGATGGCCGTGTTTTTCGAGAAGCTGGAAAAACAGATGGGCCCGGGATCGAATTCGATGATCAATCAATTCATGAGTGATCATCCGAATCCGGGGAATCGGGCAGAGGCGGTGAACCGCGAGGTAAAGACCCTGATGGCCCGGACTTATCAGGCGGACAGCGCCGACTTCAAAGAGATCAAAACGCGGGTGGCGGGAATGAAGCCGCTGAGTTCGGCGGAAGTCGCGGCGATGCAAAAGCAGGGCGGCTCTTCCGGAAGTGATGTGACGCCGAGTTCGAATCTGAAGGTGTTCACGCATAACGAGTATCAGATTTCGTATCCGGAAAACTGGCAGGTGTTTGGTGATCAGAGTTCGAGTGTGACCATCGCGCCGCGAAGCGGAGTGTCGCAGAACGCGGTGGCGTACGGAGTGATGATCGCGAACTATCAGCCGGAAGAAGCGGGGGAGAGTCTGGATTCTGCGACCCACGAACTGGTGGCGTCACTGAGGCAGTCCAACCCGGATTTGAAGCAGATTGGACGCGACGAGACAATCCGTACGAAGAACGTAACCGCAAAATCATCCGAGCTGATTGGAAGTTCGCCCGTCAAGGATGCGCAGGGCAAGGCGTTGCAGGAGAGGGACTGGCTGGTAGCGATCGGGCGTCGAGATGGCACGGTGCTGTATCTTGTGTTTATTTCTCCCGACAAGGATTTCGCGTCGATGCGGCCGGCGTTTGAGGGGATGTTAAGGACCTTGCAAGTGAAATGAGACAGTGATCGCGAACCGCTCGGCTTCGGTTTTGCGCGACGGCCGGAGGCGGCCGCGCCACATGAGCCGGCGCGATTGCCAGGCCTATTTTGCTTGGTAGACCTTCTTGCCGGCCACCATTGTCCAAACGACTTTTGTGTCCTGCATTTCCTCGGGACTCACTGTCAATACGTCACGGTCGAGCAGGACGAGGTCCGCGCGCTTTCCCGCGGCGATCATGCCGATTGAATCCAGATTTAGCGTCTTGGCTGAGTTCCGCGTGTAAGCGTAGAACATTGCTTCGCGTGGCATTGCCTGGCTTGCGTCCAGCACACCTTCTTTTCCTTTGCGCGTCTCCGCTTTGTAAATCGCACGAAATATATTCGCCGTCGATACCGGCCAATCGCTGGCTCCCGAGATAATTCCACCATTGTCGAGGATGGAGCGTGCCGGATATTGCCACTTGTAGATTTCGGGATCGACGTACGGTTTGAGGATTTCGATTGTGTCGTTGTCGCCTTCGGCCCAATAGAGTTGGAGTGCGCTGATCACCCCGAGTTCGCGGAAGCGCGGGAAATCTTCGGGGCGGATGAATTGCTCGTGCGTGAGCGTGTGCGGAAGATGAGAGTTCCCGTTCGTTGTGCGGGCGGCTGCGATTCCGTCGAGCGCAGCTTTCACGGCGCCGTCTCCGATGGCGTGGACATGGATGATGAGTCCTTCTTTGTCAGCCACGATGCAGAGTTGATTGAAGGTCTTCTGATCGAAGAGCAGTTCCCCGTTGTGTCCAGAATTCTTGTAAGGCTTGGTCAGGTGTGCGGTTTGCGAAGGAAATTCGGCAACGCCGTCAGCGAAGATTTTGATTCCGGTAATGTGCAGGTGGGGTATGTTTCCATACGTCTGCTGCTGCTTGTGCACGAATGCGAGTTCCGCCGGGGGATCTTTAGCGAGGACTTTAGGGAAGGCGACGACCTCGGAATTCAACTCGCCGCGCTCATTCAGCATTTTGTAGGACTTCAGTGCTGACTCTGGAGCGCTGGGCTCGAGCCATGCGGTGATGCCGAGACCGTAGTTGTATTCGAGGGCAGCGTGCCCGGCCGCGAGGATCTCCTTGTCGGTTGGTGGTGGCATCAAACGATCGATTTTGTCCTGTCCTGCGTCCACGAGGAATCCGTTGGGCTGCATTTCCTTGTCGTAGCCGAAATAGCTGCGCTGTTCGGGCGAGAGGGTTTTGAGGTACGCAGCGTTGATCCCGGCGCGATCGAGCATGGCGCGATTGGCCCAGGCGGTATGGCCATCCATGCCTCGGAAGATCAGGCACTGCTTGTCGTAGGGGCCCGCGCTGAAGTCCTGGTTCAGCGTGTCGGTGTGTGACCAGAATTTGAGAGGCAGGCCGAGAATTTCCAGGATCTCACCGTGCACGCCACGTCCGGATCTCTTGGCGTCCGCCACGAAAGCCTGGAGTTCTTCGAAAGTGTCAACCTTCTCGGTGGCGTCGGCGTTGATGAGGTTCAGACCGCCATCGATCGTATGGCTGTGAGAATCGATGAAGCCGGGAAATAGGCTCTTGCCGTCGAGATCGGTGCGAGTGGCGTTCGGAGCCGCTCTCGCAACTTCTGGCAGTGTGCCCACAGCAAGAATCTTGTCACCGCGAATAGCGACTGCTTCGGCGTAGGGATTTTGAGGATCCGCCGTGAAAACCTTCGCGTGGAAGAAGATTTGATCTTGCGCTTGGAGAAGAGTGGTGGCGGCGAAGAGAAGCCCCAGGATTCGGCCCATCGATTACCCTTCCGACTGTGAGTTGTGACAGAAGGAACATACTATACACGGAGCGAGTCAAAGGATCTCACTACAAGCGAGCACAAACGAAAGATGGGGCCAATGAGAAAGCGGCCCGGGAAGGATTCCGGGCCGCAGGCGGTTGATTGGGCTTTGCGTCAGAAACGAAGTTGAGCTCGGATCTGGAGAGCGCGAGGAGAGGCGTCCGCGCCCAGGAAGGCTCCGAAGATGCTGGTTGGGGTGGCAACGGTTCGATTGATAAATCCAAATTGCGGATTAGCAATGTCGCCCACGGGTTGATCGAAGTTGGGATGGTTCAGAACGTTAAAAGCCTGTGCGCCAATCTGGAGCTCTGCGCCTTCCCAGTGTGGGAAGCGGAAGTTCTTCATCACCGTAATATCGGTGTCGAAATAGTTGGGCCCATAGATCTGGTTCCGGCGCTGGTTGCCGAAACTGGCTACGCCGCTGGCATCGATAGGCGTGGTGAATTGACCAGAATTCATGCAAGGCGTAGTCGTCGCGAAGTTGTTGAACACGTTGGAACCGCTGCAGGAAAGCGGTCCAATGTTGGCATTGGCGAAGAGAGTATCGCCGTAGTTGAAGCCGTTGAGGGCTCCCGTCGAAGCACCGTCGATCGCCGTGAAGGGCAAGCCAGACCGCACGAAGAGCGTGCCGGAGATCGTCCAATCCAACAACGTGTCCAGCAGAAGATTGTTAAGCTTCGGGGTGTGGTAAAGGTTCGTCAGGTTGGCTTGCTTGCGAACGTCGTAGTCGGCGTTGCCGTAGTTGTAGCCCTTCAGGTTGTACGGGTCCTGCGGAGTGAGAATGCTGGTGTTTGTAGCAAGACTGAACGGCAGGAATCCGCCGTTGGAAATGTCATCCAGTGCATGGCTCCAGGTGAAGGACGCCTGGAGTTGGAAGCTGTTGGAGACACGTCGGGTGAAAGAGGCCGTCAAGCCGTTGTAATTGGAGACGCCGTAATTGCCGACTTCGGTGATGGTGCTGAAACGGGCATCAGGCGGCGCGGCGGGCAACCCGACGAAACTGGTGGCTCCCAGCGAAGGGGCGCAGACAGTCGGATCGCAATACGCGTTCAGTCCGAGATTTTCGGCCGAGAGATCATAGCCGTGATTTCCCACATAGTTAAGGCTGATGGAATTCCTGGTGCCAATCGCTTGCTGCACTTCGAAATTCCACTCCTTGATTTGAGGCTACGGCTGCACTTTGAGCACTTCCTGGAGCAGTTGGTGCGAGCGGCCCACTTGTAAGGAAAGTATTTTTTAGTGGGGAGTTGGTGTCGAACAGTGTCGCAACCGTCCCCGGGAAAACGTCGGAGAATAAACCGAATCCCCCACGGATTACAGTGTTTCCTCTTCCAAAAGGTTGCCAGGCGAAACCTAGGCTAGGTTCCCAACTGATGCTTTCGTAACCGGGAAGCGCCTGGTTGAGTTTGGTCTGAATGGCCTGGTTGTAGGGCTGCGCGGGATCGTGCGAGACATCGAGGAAAGAATTCGCCAGGCGCGCGAAACAATTGGTCTGGCACACGGGGTTCGAATTGTGCTGGGCACGCAGAGAAAGAGTAACTTTCAAATTGCGCCGCAGCGCCCACTCGTCCTGGGCGTAGAGTCCAAGACTATAAAGTGCCAGCGGTTGAGTCGGACGAGTGGCGAACGCCTGCTCGAAAACATCCGTCGTGCCGCTGAAAAAACTGTTCTCTGAAGCAAAGATGGCAAGAGGATTGGTCGCGAAAAATCCTCCCGGAGTGTAGTCGGTAAGATCATTACGGCGGAAGTTCACTCCGAATTTCATGTTGTGGGCGCCCCTCTGCCAGCCGTAGTCATCCGAGATCTGGTATTGCGTGACGTTGCGCCCCTGCGGCCAGGTGCCGTCGAAGACGCTTCCTGGAGTCGTGAAGAATCCTCCGGAGAAGTCGAGTTGATAGGGCGTCAGAGCTTGGGCCTTTGCCATATTCGGCGGACCAAATACTGCGCTGTACCACGACCCTGCCACGATGAACTGGTTGACGCTGTTGGCGCCGATCTGGTGAGTCTCCTGAAACTGGCCTTCGTACTGCGGCTGCACGCTCTGGGCGTTGAGCGCCGAGTTGAGAGGATCGGTGATCGTGGCCTGCAATCCGTGATCAGTGCGGAAGTGAATGAAGACGCGATCGCGGTTGCCGATGTTCTGGTCGACGCGGGCCGTCATGAGCCATTCTGTCGTCAGGTTGTTGATATTGGATTGGAACTTCAGCGCGCAGGGAGCGCCTCCCGCGAGCGTCACGGTGCCGTCGCAGCCGCCGCCCGGAAGGCTGTTGGTGGCTGTCGCGGCTCCGCGAGCGTTGTTGAAAATCCCGAAGATCTGATTGTAAAAGGAAGTTTCCGAGGACGGGATGCTCGCCAACGTCGCGGCCTGAAATTGCGGGCTGGGAATGTTGACCGGTTGCGATGTGGGAATCAGTAAGCGCAAACCTTCAGTGTCCAGGAAGAAGAAGGTCTTGTCTTTCACCACAGGTCCGCCGATCGAAGCGGCCCACTGATTGGCGTTATCGAACGAACGTGGACTGCCGCTGTTGTTGAGGAACCAGTCATTCGCGTTCAGTACGCTTCCATTCCAAAAATATTCCGCGTTGCCGTGGAACTTGTTGGTGCCGGATTTTGTGACGTAGTTGACGTTGGCGCCTGCAAGTGTGCCGTATTCGCCGGAGTAGCCGTTGTTCACAACCGTCGCCGTTTGAACGTCGTTCGCTCCCAACAGCAGGTTGGTGGCTCCAGAGTTGTTGAGATTGAGGAAAGGATCGTTCTCATTCATGCCGTCCACGGTGAACAGGTTCGACGTGGCCGAGATTCCGTAAGTCGCGCTATTGCCATACCCTCCCTGCGTGTTCATCGTTGCACCGGGAGCGGTCTGCACGTAATAACTGAGATCGTTGCCGGGGTTAGGCATGTTTTCGACGATCTCGGGGCTTACCGTGGTGGAACCGTTCCCGTTGTCGGTCTGAAGTACCCCTCCTTGTGCCGTTACCTCGACGGTCGTCGCGGAAGCAGCAACTTCGAGTTTCATGTTCACCGTGGAGGACTGTCCGACGGCAACTGACACGTTCTGATGAACTCCCGAAAAACCTGGAGCGGCGACGGAGACCGTGTAGCTTCCGGGATTCAGCAGCCCGAAGCGATAGGCTCCGGTGCCGTTCGATGTAACTGACGCCGCGGCACCAGTGTCGTTGTTCTTCAACGTGACGGTAGCATTGGGAACTGCGGCACCGCTCGGATCAGTTACCGTTCCGGTGACGGCACCGCTCGTCAAAGACTGCCCGAAAGCTGGGCAGGAAACGCCAAAGAAGCAAGCGGCCAAAAATGTCAAAGCAAGCCTTAGGGAGAAGGCATACGACTTCATAAATCGAATCTCCTTAGAGTGACAGCTACAGGCAGGCAGAGAGGCTCAGAACGGCGCTGAGCGGGGAAAGACGTGGATATCGTCGAACAACTTTCGGGACGCATCGGCAACTTCTTACAGCGGAGAGCGAGGAACCTGCAGGGCAGGTGCCAAGTGAACCAAGAAGCGGAGAAAACGTGGTGATCTCGAGCGGAGAGAGCCCGCGTATTGTACGAGCCTTGTTACCCAATAGTGCGTACTTGCTAGTTGATCGCCTTAGTGAATACTCGAATCATCCTCAAACCATAACAGACATGGTATCGGGTCGATTCTGTACACGGGCTGTAGTCCTTTTGATGTATCGGATGGAAGTGATTCCGGTGTATCCGCGATGTTTATGTGTCGGATATTTGCACCTTGATCGGCTGTCTTTTCAATACGATAAAGATAAGCGTTAAAACACCGATCAAGGTCAGCCCGCTCCAAAGATTAACCAGCGGATGAAGCCACGTTTGCAGCAGCGAGACCGTCACAGCTAGAAACCCGAATACAGATCCCCAGATCCCGAGCGGTGAACGCAATGGAAGTGCCGCTAATTCCGCAGGCGAACGTCTCCGACGAAAGCTGATGTGCGCAGCAAGCGAGACGAGCCAGGACAGGATCATACCGGTGAAGGCCGCCCCGAGCATGTAGCGGAATGCGTTCTGCGGGACGAAGAGTACCAATGCGAGCGCCAACACAATTCCGAAAGAAGAGTGCAGCACCGCGTTTTGGGGAGATCCTTCGTGGTTCAGTCGCCCGAGGCTGGCCGGCGCCCATCCGGTCCGGGCCAGGGAGAAGACCATACGCGATGCGACGTAAAGGGTTGCGTTCGCGCCCGAGAGCGCGGCAGTGAGGACAACGAAATTCATTAGCCCCGAGGCATGCGGGATTCGTACCGTGCGAAACGTGGTGACGAATGGACTCTCGCTCACTCCGGCGCGATTCCACGGCATGACCCCGAGAAGAATAACGATGGCGCCGACATAGACGACAGTGAGAATGAGAAAGGTCATCCAGACAGCGCGCGGAATATCTTTCGTCGAGCGCGATTCGCCGGTCGTGACCGCAACCATCTCGACCCCACCAAAGCTATAAATCGCGTAAGTGAGGGCGACTACGGGCGCCCAAAACCCGGCCGGGAAGAATCCGCCTTGAGCATTGTATTGCGGCACGGCGCGTCCGCTCGTGAGCAGCGCAGCTCCAATCAAGATGAAGGCGATGATCGTCGCCAGCTTAGTCATAGAGAGCCAGAACTCTACTCTCCCATAGGAACCGACACTCCTAAGGTTGATCACGAGCAAGAGCGCGCCGAAGACGACGATCCACATATAAGCTGGAACGCGCGCGAACCAAACGGACATGTAAGTTGCGGCGGCAATCATTTCCGTGCCAATCGCGAGGGCGAGACCGACCCAATAACCGGCGCGAGCAATAAATCCGGCGAACGAGTTCAGGTAGAGCTCGCCATAAACGCCGAACGATCCGGCCGCGGGATGGGCACAGGCGAGTTCGCCCAACGCCATCGCCACCGTCCAGTTGACAAAGGCGGCTGCGAGAAAGCTGAGGATGGCAGCGGGACCAGCGAGCTCCATGGCCGCGCCGGACCCCAGAAGTAGTCCGGTACCGATCGAGCCACCGACGGCGACCATTGCCATCTGCGCGGCCGAGAGTTGGCGGCGAAGCCCTTCTTCGTGGAATTGCGGAGGAGCGGAAGACTCCGTCGGCATTCAGCAACATAGCACGAGTGTTCTGGCACTACTCAATGTCCCTATACCGAAGTCGGACTTCTTGTCTGGCTCGGCGGATGGTTCACACGATCTTGCGTTGCAAGTTTCAGATATTCTTGCATTGTAAGTTTCAGATAAATGAGAAACGCTTTGGAGATGGCACTGACAGGTAACTGTTATGAAGGAGTAGGCATCTGGGTTGTACAGGGCGGGTTGACATTCCGCGACGGCTGCCCGGCATACCGTCCCCAAACCCGTGACCTTGGGAACTTGGGCGACTCCGTCGGGGTCTGTCAAGATTGGCCGGTGAGCGATTTCGGGAGGGGATGAGACCGAAGATGAGGGCGAGTAACTGTTTTCCCCGATTCGGCATCCTGGCGCTGGCTGTGCATCTCCTTGCGGCGTCGGGCCTTGCGCAAGAAACTGACGCCCAGTCACCCGCAATGCTGGATGAAACCGCAAACTCCAAAACCGACGGGAACTCTTACAGTCTGTCAGGCACCGTGATCAATGCCATCACTGGAGAGCCGGTCCGGCGCGCGGCAGTCCAGGTCTCCGGCCAGAACGGAAGTGTCGCACTTACCGATGCCGGCGGGCACTTTGTGGTGGAGGGGCTGGCCGAAGGCAATGTTTTCCTGAAGGCGATGAAACCGGGTTTCTCCGAGGATGAAGGGTCGCACCCATCATCTGTACAAGTTGGCAAGGATGCTCCGGCTGTAGTTCTAAAGCTGACACCGTGGGCCGTCATCAGTGGTCGCGTAACCACGAAGGATGAGCAGCCGCTCGAAGGATTTCAGATCCGCATTCTCGCGAAGCAGAACGTGGCCGGGCGGCTGATCTGGACTGATCAACCGAACCAGGCGCTGACGAATGAAGACGGGGAATTTCGAGTCGTCGGGCTGCAGGCTGGGACGTACTATGTCGCAGTCGATCAGAGTACGGTGACGACGCTGAGCCAGAAGGGTGTTCCAAACGCGCGGGAACAGATTTTTGCGAAGGTCTTCTATCCCGGCGTTTCTGATCTGGCGTCCGCGACACCAATCGAAATCGCTCCGGGTCAGGACGCGGAGGCAAACTTCACACTGTCCCCTGAGCTTGTGTACCAAGTTACCGGCACCTTGTCCGGCCCGTCGAATGAGGTTACGGGGCTGACGTTTTCGAGGAAAGCTGGGGACGACTCCGACTTCACCCAAACCGCGGCCTTGCAGGGTGGAAAGTTCCAGGTGAAGGTGCCTGCCGGTGCCTATAGCGTTGGTGGAACCATGGGCGGTGGGGTCGAATTGACAACACCCGTAGGGGCAGTCGTGATCCGCTCTGACGAAGCGGACCTGCACGTCCCGCTGCATGCGGCAACGACAATTCCTGTCGAAATGGAGAAAGAACAAGGCGCTGGAGGCTCGAAACGGAAGGCGCCGATGCAGGGAATCATTCCAGGAATGATCTTGCAGCTAGTACCCTTGTCGCAGTCGCGGCGAGGGAACAATTTCTGGAGAGGGCAAGCCGGCGGGATTCCGAATGTCGCGCCGGGAACTTACCGGCTGGAGATCAATACGAACGGTGAATGGTGGGTGAAATCTGCGCAAAGCGGGAACGTCGATCTTCTCAGTGACGATCTCACACTCAGTGAGGGCGAACAACCCGAGCCGATCGAGGTGACGCTGCGCGACGGCGCAGGAACGGTGAGCGGAACGGTCACAACGGCGGGAAATCCGGATCGAGTGCTGGTGTTGCTGGTGCAACCGCATGGCACGAGAAACATCGTCCACGCTGCGAGAGCGATGCAAGGCTATTTCGCTATTCCCGGCATTCCGCCGGGAGATTATGTGATTGTCGCCTTGGACGGAGGCGATCAGCTGGAATATGCCGATCCCGAGATTTTGAATCCTTACCTTTCGGATGCCGAGCACATAACCTTGCCTCCCCATGCCACGGTCACGGTCAACCTTGGTCTTACTTCGGTGAAAAGGTAGTTTCCATGTCACGACGTTTGTTTCCGCTTGTGCTGGTGGTTGCTGTCGCAATCCACTTTTGTGCCCAAAACGTCCACCCGAAGTTTCGCGTCTCTGGCAAGGTCGTGAATGCGGTGAACGGGCACCCTCTGGCGGGCGCTGAGGTCTGGTTCGGAAAGGCTGAGAATTTTGAAGCAACACAACAAAAGCTGTTGACCGGAGAGGATGGAGCATTCACTTTTGCGGTTTCGGAGCCGGGCAAGTATCTGCTGGGCGGCCAAGCGAACGGTTTCAGGAGACAAGGTTTCGAACAACACGGAATGTACGTGAGTGCGACCGTTGTAGGAGCAGGTCTGAACACAGAGAACGTCGTGTTCCGGTTGCGACCCGATGCTCGCGTCCTCGGCGTGATCGAGGATGACGGGCACGAACCGGTTCAGGGCGCGACCATCTATCTGTTCCGCACGGAAGCAAGTTTCGGATTACGGCAAACCTCTCTTGTCGAGCAAGCAGTTTCGGACGATCGCGGCCGTTATCGAATGGCCCATTTGGAGCCGGGCTTCTATTACCTGGTGGTCTCTGCCTCTCCCTGGTTCGGCAGCCTACTTCAGTCGGTGGATGCAGCCGGCAATTCTGCACTCTCCCAAAAATCAGAATTCGATGTGGCGTTTCCGACGACTTTCTACCCGGGTGTCACCGATTCGGCCTCGGCGTCCCAAATCGCTCTGAATGAGGGTGAGGACTTCACAGCGGATTTCACTTTGAATGCCGAACCCGCGCTTCGTGTGCGTGTGAACCATATCAATGTCGAGCCGCAGCAGTTCACAGTTTCGACCCTGCAGCAGACGATCTTTGGTACAGAGATCAATGAGGTAGGGCAGAGACAAGTACAGGTGGACGATTCCCAGGAGATTCGGGGCCTGGCTCCGGGTCGATACGTGCTGGAAACTGTACCTGTCAATCCCAGCAGTCGGGAGAAGCGCGCGATGCTGCTGAATCTGACATCGGATGCCGAAGTAGATCCAGACAGTACGTCGCCAGTGGCATCGATTCGCGGCGAAGTTCGGACGGAAGGGAGTGGGGGGCTGCGACAGGGCATCATAAGGCTCTGGAACAGCCGGACAGATGAAGCGCTGCAGTCGCAGATTGGCGAGCGCGGGCAGATCCATTTCGATGCGGACTTCCTGACCCCAGGCACGTATTCGGTGTACGCGATTACCGGCAGCGAGAATTCCATCGTGTCGAGCCTGAAGGCGAAAGGTGCGCGGGTGGCAGGACAAACGGTACAGATTACAGGCGGAAAGCCGGTCGAACTGGAAATATCGCTGTCGAACTCGCTCTCGAAAATCAATGGGACTGCAAAGCGGGACGGGAAGCCTATTGCGGGAGCCATGATCCTGTTGGTCCCTGAGGCTGCTGAGATCAATCTGCCGAAGTTCCGGCGCGATCAAAGCGACAGCGACGGAACATTTACGCTGCGCGACGTTCTGCCCGGGCATTACCGCATGCTAGCGATCGACGATGGTTGGGACCTCGAATGGGCGAATCTGTCCCTGCTGAAGAACCGACTTGAGCATGCCCAGAAGATTGAGGTCGAACCCAACAAAACCTACCAGACAGTCCTGAGTGTGGAGTAAACGCGGGCGCGGGAGCTTTTCGGCCGTATGGGAAGACCGGCCAACAGCGCCAAGTCAAACTTATTGTGGTTTCCAGGATTAGCCAGTCCACCTTCACGCTTAAAACAGGGGGTGACCTTCGTAATCGCGGTCGGGCGTTACCGCATTGCTGGGGTTACTGGGCACTCCTAGAATCGGAGCAGGGTTTACTCCGCCCGATTCCGCATGCCTGAGATCACAAGACGACTGGACCGAGCCGAGGTCGGCAAGCGCATTGAGCGCGCGGAAAAGCTCCTGCAAAAAGGCAAGACCGCTGAAGCCCTCGAAGAATATCTGCTGGTCCTCAAAGACGATCACGAAAACGACGTTGTACGGCAACTCACGGCGGACTTGTGTCTATCGCTCAGCCGAAACGCCGAAGCCGTGAAGCTGTTGGGGGAATTGTTTGAGCGGCAAGTTACGGCCGGAGATGCGACGCGTGCCAGCCTGACTTACAAGAAGCTGGCCCGGCACGGCAGTCCGACGTGGCAACAGAAGTTTCGCTTTGGACAGTTGCTGGAGGGATCGAACAAGAAACTGGCGGTGGGCACCTACGAAGCGGCGCTGCTCGATCTGACGAAGTTAGGGAAAAAACAGGAGGCCGCCGAGGTTCTGGATCGCATCGTGGCGATCGAGCCGACGCAGGCGAATCTGCTGCGTGTCGCAGAGCTGGCTTCTGAACTCGGAAATCGCAAAGTGGCGGCAGCATCGTTCCAGCGAGTAGCCCTCGCCGCTGCGGCGGAAGGTGGCGATCCGGCACAGTGGTATGAGCGAGCCTATCAGGAAGATGCGTCGGATCAATCCATCGCATTGGCCTACGCGAAAAGCCTGTTGGTGAAAGGCCAGGTGGGAGCAGCAATCTTCATTCTGGAACCCCAGATCAGTGCCGGGCCAGTACCGCAGGAATTCCGTGAAGCCTACGCCGATTCCCTGGTCGCAGCGGGAAGGTTTCCCGAGGCGGAGCCGTTGGTATGGACTTTGTTTGAGCAGAATCCGGCGCGCGTGCAGCAGGTTATCGGGCTGATTGGAAGTTTCTTGGATGGCGGGCAGGAAGATGAGGCGGTGGCCTTGTCCCGCAAACTAGAGCAGTTCCAGCGGCGTCGCGGCGAGCGTCGGCAGTTCACCGCGATCATGGAAGACATCACCTCGACACGCAAGCCGTCGTCGCAAATGCTTGAGTTCCTCTCCGAGCTTTACAACTCGTCCAACCGTGAGAGTGATTACTGCAGCACGCTGCTGAAGTTGTTCGATCTGTATTGCAGCACGGCAGAGTTCGCGAAAGCGGCGGAGTGTCTGGACCGGGCGGCGGAAGTGGATCCTTATGAGCCCGGACATCTGAAGCGTCTCGATATGATCAAGGGCAAGGTCGAAGATGCCCGGTTCAAAGTAATCGCTTCCCGATTCAGTTCGGCCGCGAAGGCTCCAGAAGAGCCGGTGCACGTGGACGAGCGGACGCTGGGAGCATCCACCCTGCAGGACCTGATGCTGCAAGCCGAAATCCTGGTGCAGTACGGAATGCGCAACAAAGCCGTCGAGCGGTTGCAGAGAATTCAGGAACTGTTTCCCCGCGAGGAAGAGCGGAACGAAGATCTGCAGCGGCTATATATGTCGGCGGGGGTGACGCCGCGGTATGCGGGATCGGCGCCCTTGCCTCCGGCTGCGACGCCCTCGTCGTCGTCTCCAACCGCCACAGTTGCGCCTGCGGATCCAACGCCTGACCCGGCGGCCGATGTGCGGACCTTTACCAGGGTCGCCGAGATCACGCGGAAGCTCTACCACCAGAGCACAGCTCCAGCGGTCCTCAGTACAGCCGTTAAGGAAATCGGAATGCAGTGGGAAGCCGCACGCTGCATCGCGGTGATGGGAAAAGCGGGAATGCCGGCGACCGCGATGGATGAGTTTTGCGCTGAGGGGACGAAGCGTATGAGCCCTGCCGCCATCGGCGAGTTGGTCACATGTCTGCACTCCGCAGCGCACGAACACGAGCCTTTGGAGATTCAGGATCCGGCCAGATCAACCCTGTTACAGAGCGCTAAAAAGGCCCTCGGTGAGATCGGTGCGGCAGCGACAATCCTCTCCATTCCGCTTATGGATGGCGAAGAAAGAGCCGGAATTCTGGTGTTGATGCACAGTCGCCCGCGGTCATGGCAACAGGCGGACACGGTGGTGCTCAAAACGCTGGCCGACCAAATGGTGATCGCGCTGAATAATGCAGGCCTGCGGCGGCTAGTGAAGAATCTTTCGGTGACGGATGAGAAGTCCGGATTGCTGAAGCGGGCTTCGTATCTGGACTTACTGATGGCTGAGAGCAAGCGAGCCGTTCAGAATTCGACACCCCTGACTGTCGTACTGCTGCAGTTTGGCAAGAGTGGCGCCATGGTCAAAGAACACGGCGACGTTGAAGTTCAAACCTTGATGGAACGTGCTGGCCAGATGTTTGCCGCCAATATCCGATCGAACGATTTGGCCTTCCGCTACGATATGACGACGATTGCCATCCTGCTGGGCGAGACGGCAGAAAAAGAAGCCATGCTGGCGATCGAGAAGCTGCGCAAAATCGTGGCGAATCTGCGTTGGAGCGCCAAGGATGGAGCTGAGCAGGGAGCCACCGCGCTATTCTCAGCGGGGCTGGCGGAGGCGGTGATCCGCACCGAATTTGATCCCATCGATGTCGTCACTGAGGTCATCAACCGCGTGGAGCATGCTCTGGGCCAGGCCATGAGTCAAGGATTGGGTCACGTCGTAGCGCTCGGGCCGACAGTGCTGGCCGCGGGTGCTGTCGCTTAGAAGCAACTTCAGGCGTTAGACCTCAGCCCTCGGACGTTCAGGCCTCCTCATTCCTTCTTCTCCTTCTTCTTCACCTTCTCTCTGTGTCCCTCTGTGGTGAATTCTTTCCTCCACTGCTACACTGACAAGTTTGGCGAAATCACTCTGGCCGGGTCCGGTTGGGGTTCCAAGAGATCATTCATCATGTTAAAAGCCGGTGACATTGCTATCCTCAGTGGAGCGCGCACGCCTTTTGGGCGGTATTGCGGGAAGTTGAAAGATTTCACGGCGCAGGAACTGGGCGCAGTTGCAGGAAAGGGCGCGATCGAGCGCTCGGGGATTGATCCGAAAGAGTTCGATCATGTGGTATTCGGTAACGCGCAGCAGACTTCAGGCGACGCGCTGTATGGAGCCCGCCACGTAGGCTTGCGGGCGGGCATTCCCATCGAAACCCCAGCGTTGACAGTGAACCGCTTGTGCGGCTCTGGCATGCAGTCGATCGTAAGCGCGGCGCAGTTGATCCAGACCGATGAGGCCAAGATCGTCCTCGCCGGCGGGATGGAGGCCATGTCGCAGGCGCCGTTCGTGATCCGCGGCCGCGATGGCTTCACGCTGGCGCCGGGCGGCAAGCTGGAAGATTCGTTGATGGTGGCGCTGCTCGATTCCTATTGCGGGTCATATATGGCAAACACCGCCGAACTGTATGGCTCACAGCAAGGAATTACGCGCGAGATGCAAGATGAATTCTCCCTCCGTTCGCAGAAGTGCGCGGATGATGCTTACAAAGCCGGACGCATTCAGGAAGAACTGGTGCCGGTGCCGCTGCGAAATCATAAAGGCGAAGCGACAGGAGAGTCGCTCACTGAGGATGACCACCGGCGTCCGCAGACAACAATGGAAGGGTTGGCCAAACTCAAGCCGGCGTTCGGCAAGAATGGGACCGTGACGGCTGGAAATGCTAGCGGCATCGTCGACGGTGCGGCCGCGATTGTGGTGATGTCGCTGGATGAAGTCCGCAAGCGCAACATGGAACCGCTCGGCCGGATTGTCGGCTGGGGCATTGCGGGCGTAGAGCCGAAGCTGATGGGGCGAGGTCCGGTGCCGGCGACGAAGATTGCGCTCCAGAAGGCCGGACTGTCGCTCGATTACATCGACTTGATTGAAGTAAATGAGGCATTCGCGGCGCAGTATCTGGCGGTAGAGAAGGAACTCGGGCTGGATCGCGAAAAGGTGAACGTCAACGGTGGAGCGATTGCGCTGGGACATCCGCTGGGTGCGACGGGCACGCGTCTAGTGATCACGCTGCTCTATGAGCTGCGTCGGCGCAAGAAGAAGTACGGTCTCGCGACGGCCTGCATCGGCGGCGGGCAGGGAATTGCGATGGTGGTGGAGAGTATGAACTAGTTTTCCTTTTTCTGTATGAACGGGTGGACGCGAATCGCGAATATGAATCGGCGGCTGCGGGTCGCCACCTTCGCATCTTTCATCTTCTTTCTGATTCAGCAGCTCTCCGCGGAATCCTCGGTCATAGTTCGAGTCGACGCCGGGCGAAGTCTTGGTCCGTTGAATCCCGTGTGGAACTACTTTGGCTACGACGAGCCGAACTACACCTACGCACCGCACGGGCGCGAACTGATCGCGGAGCTGTCGGCGAGCAATGCCGCTCGGGTACAAATCCGAACCCACAATTTGCTGACAACAGGAGATGGCACGCCTGCCCCTAAATGGGGATCAACCAACGCGTACACGGAAGATTCCGCCGGTCATCCGCTCTACGATTGGACGATCGTCGACAAAATCCTCGATACCTATCTTCATTCTGGCGCGAAGCCTTTTGTCGAAATTGGTTTCATGCCCCAAGCCCTTTCCACGCATCCGGATCCGTATCGCCATCACTGGCCCAAGGACGAACTCTTCGTGGGCTGGACCTATCCTCCGAAGGATTTTGCCAAGTGGGGTGAATTGGTCTATCAACTGGCGCTGCACTGCGTCGCTCGCTACGGAAAAAGCGAAGTCGCCGGGTGGAACTGGGAAGTGTGGAATGAGCCGGATATCGGCTACTGGCACGGAACTCCCGAGGAATACGACAAGCTGTATGACTTTGCGGTTGATGCCGTGCGGCGCGCATTGCCGGAGGCGAAGGTGGGAGGGCCGGCGACGACTGGACCCGGAGCCGCCAAGGCGGCCGAGTTTCTCCGGCAATTTCTGCGCCACTGCGCTAGCGGCGCGAACTATGCAACCGGAAAAATCGGAGCTCCGCTCGACTTCATAAGCTTCCATGCGAAAGGCTCCCCTGAAGCAAAGGATGGACATGTGCAGATGGGACTCGCCTATCAACTGCGCGACGTGGATGAAGGGCTGAAAATCGTTTCCTCATTTCCGCAGTTTGCGCACCTGCCGGTGATTCTGAGCGAATCGGACCCGGAGGGCTGTGCCGCCTGTTCGGCGAAGGATCATCCACAGAATGCGTATCGAAATGGCACGCTGTACCCGGCAAATACGGCAGTGGCGATCCGCGAGATGCTGGATCTGAATGAGCGCCAGAAGACCAACCTCGCCGGAATTCTCTCTTGGGCGTTTGAGTTTGAAGACCAGCCTTACTTTCTGGGGTATCGAACTCTGGCAACGAACGGGATCGACAAACCGATCTTGAATCTGTTTCGGATGCTGGGATTGATGTCGGGAGAGCGCGTTGAACTGAAGAGCAGCGCGGCCGTGAGTCTCGATGAGATGCTAACGTCTGGAGTCCGCGGAAAAGCGGACGTCGACGCCCTGGCAGCTCGTGGAGATCATGAAGTCAGGATGCTGCTGTGGAACTATCAGGATGATGAGGCGTCGGCCGCGGAGTTGTCTGTGCAACTGACCGTTGCAGGATTGCCAATCAGTGCAGGAAGAATTCTGGTGAAGCACTATCGCATTGACCAGAACCACAGCAATTCCTATACAGTGTGGAAGGCGATGGCGTCTCCGCAGTCGCCAACTGCAGAGCAATACCAGTCGTTGAAAGCAGCGGGGCAGCTGCAAACGCTGGAATCGCCGAAGTGGGTAGATAGCAAAGACGGGGCGGTCCGCTTGGATTTTTCCATGCCGGGTGAGAGCGTTTCGTTGGTGGAGGTGAGCTGGTGAAGGCTGACTTTTACTTGCGGGATTGCTCGGGAGCCTTGGGCAACTACGTTTAACTTCTTTGACGGGGAGGAACACAGATTTTTTCGCGGACATATTGAACGTTGTCATCCTGAGCGGCGCTTCTGCCGCGAAGGATCTATGCATTTTGCAGGCGCAGAAAAGAGTGCATAGGTCCTTCGCTTCGCTCAGGATGACAGAGTGAATTTTTCGAGGAAGCAATTATGGAAATCAAGAAAGTTGGAGTTCTGGGTTGTGGCCTGATGGGTTCTGGCATCGCCCAGGTTTGCGCGACGGCCGGATTCGACGTCGCGGTGCTGGAAGTCGAGCAGAAGTTCCTCGACAAGGGCTTTGCCGGGATTGAAAAGTCTCTGTCGAAGTTCGCAGAGCGTCCAGTCGAGAAGGGTGGAATCACAGCTGAACAGAAGGATGCGATCCGGTCGCGGCTTAAAGGTACGACCAACAAATCCGATCTGGCCGATTGCGATATCGTCATCGAGGCGATCATCGAGAACGTGGAAGAAAAGAAGAAGATGTATGCGTCGATTGACGCCATCGTGGAGAAGGATGCGATCTTTGCCTCGAATACTTCTTCTATTTCCGTGACTGAGCTTCTGACTGCGGTGAAACGGCCGGAACGGTTCATCGGGCTGCACTTTTTCAATCCTGTGCCGCTGATGAAGCTGGTCGAAGTCGTCCGGACCATTGCCACCGCCGACGAAGTGTACGAGTCCGCGTACGCGTTCGCGAAGAAGTTGGGCAAGGTTCCAGTGCGGACATCGGACAAGACCGGATTCATCGTGAACCGCCTGCTGGTGCCGTATTTGCTCGATGCCATCCGGGCGTATGAAGAGGGCGTGGGGTCGATTGAAGACATCGACAACGCCATGAAACTGGGCTGCGGCTATCCGATGGGACCGTTTACGCTTCTGGATTTTGTCGGACTCGATACGACGTACTACATCACGCATGTGATGTACGACGAGTTCAAGGAGCGCCGCTTCGCCTCGCCTCCACTGTTGAAGCGATTGGTGATGGCAGGCTGGTACGGACGGAAGTCGGGCAAAGGGTTTTACGATTACTCAGACCCAGAGAAGCCAAAGGCACAGAAACTCTAAATGAATTGCCATCCTGAGCGCAGTAAGAAGTTCGCGAAGCGAAGTTCTTACGCAGTCGAAGGATCCCTTTCAGCATACCTGACGATGGATCCTCCGGGGAATTTTGACTAGGGGCGTCCGGAGTGAACTCCTGTCAAAGCCGTGAGTTCCCTTGAGTTGAAAGGGATGCTTCGACTCCGCAAAACAATTCGCTTTGCAACGCTCAGGACGACAGATGAGTGGGACTGATTCTTATGAACTTCGAAAACATACTTCTCGAAAAGAAAAACTCCATCGCTTACGTCACCGTCAACCGTCCGAAGGTCCTCAATGCGCTCAACATGGCCACCATGGAAGACCTGCGGGCAGCGTTTCATGACATCAAGAACGATGCCGCAATTCGCGTCGTCATCTTTACTGGTTCCGGTGAGAAGGCATTCATTGCCGGCGCCGATATAAGTGAACTGGCAAAACAAGACGCGGTTACCGGGAAGGAATATACGCATCGCGGGCAGAATGTCCTTAATCTGATTGAGAACTTGGGGAAGCCTGTCATCGCCTGCATCAACGGCTTTGCGCTCGGCGGTGGGTGCGAGATTGCCATGGCTTGCACCATGCGTCTGGCGAGCGAGAATGCGAAGCTGGGCCAGCCGGAGGTGAAGCTGGGGATTATCCCGGGATACGGCGGAACCCAGCGCCTGCCGCGGCTCGTCGGCAAAGGAATCGCAATGCAGATGGTGCTCGCTGGAGAGATGATCACGGCCCAGGAAGCGCATCGCATTGGCCTGGTGAACGAACTGCTTCCCTCTGCCGAATTGATTCCGCGTGCCGAGGCGATCGCGGCGAAGATCATTGCCAACGCTCCCCTGGCCGTGCAGTACGCGATGGAGGCCGTCAACAAGGGAATGGAGATGACTTTGAGCGAGGGGCTCTATCTCGAGGCCGTCCTGTTTGCGGTGGCTTGCTCCTCTGAGGATAAGACAGAAGGAACGAAGGCGTTTTTAGAAAAGCGGGCAGCACAGTTTAAGGGGAAGTAATTTTTAGCGAGGGTAGCGTAATACTATTGTCATCCTGAGCGGCGTCTTTTGCCGCGAAGGACCTATGCAATCCGTGGGCGCCCTCGAACTGCATAGTTCGCGAAAAGCTGCGGCGCAGGATGACAAGCATTACAGTTGGGTAAGGACCAACGGGGGAGACTGACATCGCTGTCAAGGAAGACATACTGAAGATTGAGCCGGTGCCCGACGCACTTGGCGCTTTAGAAGGCAAGCTTGACGCGTCCGGGAAACGCTTCGCCATTGTGGTCTCGCGATTCAATTCTTTTATCACTGAGCGCCTGTTGTTGAGTGCCTGTGATGGGCTGCTGCGGACGGGAGCTTTGAAAAAGGACATCGCCGTGGTCCGCGTGCCGGGTGCCTTTGAGGTTCCCTCAGCCGCCCGGATGTTGGCTTTGACGGGAAAGTATGACGCGATCATTTGTATTGGATGCCTGCTGCGTGGGGATACGGCGCACTACGATGTCATCGTCAACGAGGTCACGCGGGGGATCGGGCAGTCGGCCCAGGAGACTGGCGTGCCGCATGCCTTCGGTGTTTTGACGTGCGACACTCTGGAGCAAGCGATTGACCGCGCTGGACTGAAGATGGGGAACAAGGGATTCGAGGCGGCCCTGGCCGCAGTGGAGATGGCGAATCTGGCGAGAACCGTCGCCGGTCGCTCGTCGTCGGTTAGCAAAAAGAGCAAGTCCGGAACTCCTAATCGCGGAAATTCGAATCGGCGATCGAAGACCCGGCGTTAGACTCCAAGCTGCTCTTTCATCTTTTGGTTCCTGTAGACTGAACGCTTAGGGACTACTTCCGCCACTCGGCAATCCACGCAAACGACCAAGGACCAACGACGAACGACGCCCCTTATGGGTACTCGACGAAAATCCCGCGAGATCGCATTGCAGATGCTTTTCCAGGCCGACATGGGAAAGCAAAATGCGGAACAGGTGCGGCGGACGTTCTGGGCCGAACACGGCGCCACCAGCACCGAGGTGCGCGGGTTTGCCGATGATTTGTTTCGGGTGGCGACTGATCGGGTGAGTGAGATTGACTCGCTGATTGAAAAGCATGCCGAACATTGGCGCATGGAGCGGATGGCCGCAGTGGACCGGAATCTGCTGCGGGCGGCGGTTGCGGAGTTGCTGGCTTATCCCGAGACGCCACGGGCCGTTGTGATCAACGAAGCCCTGGAGATTGCGCGCAAATTTTCTTCCCCCGAATCGGTGCACTTCGTGAATGGAGTGCTCGATAGTGTGGGGAAGGACTTGGGCGGCAGCCAGTAGTCAGTTCTCAGTTCTCAGTTCTCAGTTCTCAGTTCTCAGTTCTATTTCTCTTCCTCGATTTATTCTTTCGCGTTTCGCACTTGCCGCTATGATCTCCGTTCGACCTCGCCGTCGCGGGACAGCCGAGGCGGTCGTTCCTACATATTCCCGCTAGATACGGCGACTTAGGGCCTGGATTGCACAACATTGAGTGTGCAAGGGCCGGCGACTGGAGTGAAGGAGCAAAACGGGTTCAGGCCATTCGGGATGTTGGGAAATGAAATGGGAACCGCGTCGCCGCCACCCAGAGCCGTGCTGACCTCGTGCAGCATGCCGTCACTGCCAGCGATGACGATGGTCCCCGCATCAGTCGACATGTCGGCGGTGAGCGCTGTGGCGTTGTTCTGAAGCTCGATGCCTCCGATCACGGACCCCGTGATGAAGCTGTAGACAATGATGCTCGAACTGCTCGACGACACAACGTACAGCTGCGTGTTATCTGCCGAGTAGAAGAAGTTCACCGGCTGCAGTGTCCCTTGCCCTAATTCGATCCGCTGGACCGCAGATACACTCTGATAGTCGGTGAAGGTCAATTGCTGCGGACACAATGTCGTTGGATCCAACGGCGGAGTAATGACTGAAGTGACGATGTCGAATCCGGTGGAGTCAAGAATGAGTATGTGTATGCCGTCCGGGATCGGATGGCCAAAGGAATCTGTGCCGTCAATGTGCAGTGCGGGCAGAACTTTCATCAGGACTGGCGGCCCGGGTAACCCGATACTTGCGGCGGGCTGGATCGGGGCAACGGCAGGATTAGTGCAATTGGCGAATGCGGTGAGATTGGGGGCACCCCCGGACTCAGCGATATAAGTGAAAGCCGCATTCGGCGAGAATGCTATGGCAGTGGCTGGTTGGTCGAGACTGATCGGACCTTGCAACGCTTGAAGCGTCGAGTAGACATACATCGAAGTCAGGTTCGATCCCGCGATGATAAAGGTCTTCAATCCGTCGGGTGAAAAGCCAGCGATTTCGGTTAATGGAGGCACCGGACCAGGAATGTTGAGAGCAGTCGGTGAACCCGTGTTCGACGAGTTGACGATGTAAACCTGGTTCGGAACGTGGACGGTATCAGAAAAGGCGGCAGTGGTCCCGTTCACTGAACTCGCAAGGACTTTCCCCGTCACTGTGCCCAAGGAAGTGAAGGGATTAGTTGCGCTACCGAAATTGTTTGGGGTCACAATCTCCGCGCCAAAGTCGCTTCCCATCCAGACTTTTCCCCCCGTGGGGTCGAACAAAAACGAATTGGGCGAAACCGGCAGAGGGCTTTGATTACCCGCCGACGTCCTCGTCGAGACGAAGTACGCCGACGTATTACACGTCGATGGAGGCTCCTTCGCGCATCCCATGCTCGAAGCGAACACCGTCGGTGAAGATGTAGACCCGGTGACGATGCCAGAAATCGCGGCCATCGGCGAAAGCGGCAGCGTTGGATTTTTTGGATCTCCAGGATCGACGAAAATCGGAGATGCGTAAACGGGGACCGGAATGAGTTCCCTACAGTCTTTCAATCGGGGATACAGTGCCTGAAAGAAGTTGGTGCAGGCGTTGATCTTGTTGCTGTCGATCACACCATTGGTCAGGAACGCGTTGGGGATGGTGGGGAATCCAACGTTACAAGTCGGCGGCGAGCATGAGGCGGTCACGCTGGCGGAACCCGGAGTTGAGAGGGAGAGAGTGCAGGACTGGGTGCATCCTGTGGTCGGCACACCGATTGATCCTGGTTGCGAGGAGGTCCAGGTGAGAGGAATCTTACTGAGAACGATCCCTCCGTCCGTGTTAGGCAGGGAACTGACTTCCATAATGTCGGTCAGGGTTGCGATCACCGTCTGTGTCCCGGATCCCTTGGGCACTGCGAATGCGGTCCGGCCTGAGCCCGCTGCCCCAAGTTCGAGCGCGATGTTCTGGACCGGGCAGGTCGCAAAGAAATCGAGGACTGGAGAGCCCGCGCCCTGCGCGTTGGTCAGCCGTGGCTGCTGAAACGAACTGCTGCTCACCCCGTTGACGGAAGCGTAGATGTAAGTGATCCCCGGAGTGTTCGCTTGGGCCGTGGCTTGGTTGGTGGCGAAGCTAAGAGTGTTGTTGGTCAACGGCGTTAACGTCACGACGGATGCATTGTTGGCAGACCAGGTGAATGGGCCGACAGAAGCGGTGACATCGGTTCCCTGGCTGTAGGCGTGAGCCTCGACAGTCATGGACTGGGACTGCGAAAGGCAAGGCTCCTGCACCTGGGCACCGTCTGGAATAACGCCGACTACCGTGATGTTGTCGATCGGGGGATGGACAAAGACAAAGGTTGGAACGCTGCTACCACCCAAGGCGCTTGCAGTGACTGTAACGGGTCCCATGGCTCCCGGGGTACAAGTGGTAAAAGCGACATCCCAATGGCCCGCGCAGGCGACTCCATTCGGAGCCAGATTGAGAATGGCGGTATCGTTCGATGCGAATGTGACAGGTACGGCGAGGTTGGTTCCGGACGCGGTTTGGACGCTGGCCGTGAACGTAAGAGTGCCGCCCAGCACCATGGAAACGGCCGAACCTGGGTTGAGGTTAATGCGCCCCGGGAACAGAGGCGGCCCCGGGTGGGACCCTCCGCCACATCCGGTGATGGTCAAAAACGATAGAAAGGCAACTGCCAGGCGCAGACTTAGCGAACGAAACCGACCCATGCACTCCTCTTTGTCCATCGCTTATGAGAGCTAGCCATGCCCCTGCGCTTAAAGGCGCAGAGAAACTACTCGAATGAATTGGAAAACCTGTAGTGTAGAGGTTGAGGCCGGAATCGGCAAGCACCCCGTGCCCCCTTCATGCAACCGCTCGATATCCCGTCAGTGGGATGCAAAAGAACGAGTTGACGATGTTTCGAACGACTTGCTATAGTAGTTTGGTTCCGCGAGTTCATCCAGGCTTGCTGTATGCTGCGACTTTTTGCGGATGTGTGTGCACAAGGTGGCGGTCGAGCTTTAGAGAAACAGGGTTTCCGGATGCAAGTTAGGTTCGGAAACATTCCTCGCTGAAACGTACCTGCGGCGCCCTTCGCCCTTATGCGAGGGGATATGCAGGGCAAGGCTGACGAAACGGAGTGCCCCCGGAGTTTGGCCGGGCGCCACCGTCGGCGGCGTAAGTCTTAAAGGGAATCCAGAATCTCTCGTCAGCGCGCGCATGCGAGTGCTGCGCAATAAGAGACGAGAAGTAATGGTCGGCATTGAGCCGGTCATGCCCACGGATGCGCTTCTGAGACTGTGGATTTTGAAGCCGCCGCCGAGTGCGGGTGTGCGGCTAAGGAGTAGCAAGAGTGCCTACGTTTAATCAATTGGTGGCCCAGGGCCGGAAAAGGCCTCGTTACAAAACGGCGAGCCCTGCGTTGCAGGGATGTCCGCAAAAGCGCGGCGTTTGCACGCGCGTGTACACGCAGACCCCAAAAAAGCCGAATTCGGCGTTGCGGAAGGTGGCGCGTGTGCGCCTCACGAACGGGATCGAAGTGACGACGTATATCCCCGGAGTCGGGCACAACCTGCAGGAGCACTCAATTGTGCTGATCCGCGGTGGCCGCGTTAAGGATTTGCCGGGCGTGCGCTATCACGTGATTCGAGGAACACTCGATGCGGTGGGCGTTGCCGGTCGAATGCAGGGGCGCTCGAAGTACGGAGCGAAGAGACCAAAGAAAGGCTAGTGGCCAGTGGTCAGTGGCCAGCAAAGCTCAAGCTAGAAGCTATGAGCTAGGAGCTAGAACCTGAATGCCTCGTAAAGGACATATCGCAAAGCGGACGGTGCCGGCCGATGCTGTCTATCAGTCGGACCTGGTAACGAAGTTCATCAACTCGATGATGTGGCAGGGGAAGCGCTCAACGGCTGAGGGCATCTTCTATGAAGCCCTTACGAAGCTGGAGTCGAAGGGCGGCGATGAAGCCCTGAAGCTGTTCAAGAAAGCCGTCGAGAACACAAAGCCGTTGCTCGAAGTGAAGACTCGCCGCGTCGGTGGTGCGAACTATCAGGTGCCGGTCGAGGTGAATGCCGACCGCCGGACGTCGCTAGCCATCCGCTGGATCATTAGCTATGCGCGTGGGCGTGGCGAAAAGGGAATGGTCGACAAGTTGAGCAACGAGTTGCTGGACGCGGCCAACAGCCGCGGCGCCGCCATCAAGAAGAAAGAAGATGTGCATCGCATGGCGGAGGCAAACAAAGCGTTCGCGCATTACCGCTGGTAACCAAATTGAGTGATTGAGTGATCGAGCCATTGAGTGATTGAAAATGCAGTCTGTTTGAATTTTTTTAATCGCCAAATCACTCAATCGCCCAATCGCTAAATCAAACTGAAGTTTGAGCCCCAGAAAGAGCAGATAAGAGTCGTGCCAAGAACAGTCCCATTAGAGCGTTGCAGAAACATCGGCATCATGGCCCACATCGATGCCGGGAAAACCACTACGACGGAGCGCATCCTGTTTTATACGGGCCGGACGCACCGCATCGGAGAGGTGCACGAAGGCACTGCGACCATGGATTGGATGGAGCAGGAGCAGGAGCGCGGCATCACCATTACGTCCGCGGCGACCACCTGTACCTGGCGCGACATTCGCATCAATATCATAGATACGCCCGGCCACGTGGATTTCACGGCTGAGGTGGAACGCTCGCTGCGCGTGCTTGACGGCGCAGTCGCGGTATTTGACGCGGTGCACGGGGTGCAGCCGCAGTCCGAGAAAGTATGGCGCCAGGCCGATAAGTACGGCGTCCCGCGAATTTGCTTCATTAACAAGATCGACAAGATGGGTGCTGATTTCGAGCATGCCGTCGACACCATCCGCAAGCGCCTCAGTGCCAAGCCCGTCGCGATTCAATTTCCCATTGGTCAGGAAGATAAGTTCAAGGGCGTCGTCGATCTGATCAACATGAAGTCGATCGTCTGGCAGGACGACACCATTGGGGCCGAATATCTCACCGAAGAAATTCCCGCCGAGCTGAAGAAGAAGGCCGAAGCCTTCCACGCGCAACTGGTTGAGACCATCGCCGAAAACGACGACGAAATCCTGCACAAGTTTCTGGAAGGCGAAGAGATTACCGCCGACGAGTTGCGGGCGTCGCTGCGCAAGTCGACTATTGCGTTGAAAGTGTTCCCGGTCGTCGTGGGCACGGCGTTTAAGAACAAGGGCGTGCAGCCTCTGCTCGATGCGGTGGTGGACTATCTGCCTTCGCCGCTGGATGTCGGCGTAACTCACGGAAAGAATCCGAATAACGGTCAGGAAGTGACGCGTAAGCCCGACGATAAAGAGCCTTTTTCGGCGCTGGCGTTCAAGATCATGGCCGATCCGTTTGTCGGCCAGTTGACGTTCATTCGGGTTTATTCCGGACAGCTCAAGACCGGAGATTCCGTGCTGAACGTGCGAACAACAAAGCACGAGCGCATTGGCCGCCTGCTGAAGATGCACGCCAACAAGCGCGAAGAGATCAGCGAAATTCTCGCGGGCGACATTTGCGCGGCAGTCGGATTGAAGAACGTTTCGACGGGCGACACGATCTGCAACGAAGCTCATCCCATCGCGCTCGAATCGATCGAGTTTGCCGCACCTGTAATTTCAGTTGCGGTCGAACCCAAGACCAAAGCCGACCAGGAAAAAATGGGCATGGCGCTCGGACGCCTGGCCCAGGAAGATCCCACCTTCAAGGTTCACACCGATCCCGACAGCGGACAGACCATCATCAGCGGCATGGGTGAGTTGCACCTGGAAATCATCGTCGACCGCATGATGCGTGAGTACAAGGTTGAGGCGAACGTTGGCAAGCCGCAGGTGGCGTATCGCGAGACGATTCGCAAGCACGCCGAAGCGGAAGGCAAGTACATTCGGCAGACCGGCGGCCGCGGACAGTACGGCCACGCGAAGATTTATCTCGATCCCCAACCACCCGGGACTGGATACGAATTCGTCAACGACATTGTGGGCGGTTCGGTGCCGAAAGAATTCATCAAGCCGATCGACCAGGGCATTCAAGAAGCGCTGGAAGGCGGCGTGTTGGCCGGCTATCCGATGGTCGACGTGAAGGCCACGCTATTCGACGGCAGCTATCACGATGTCGACTCGAACGAAATGGCGTTCAAAATCGCCGGGTCGATGGCCTTCAAAGAGGCTGCCCGCAAAGCTTCTCCCGTGCTGCTCGAGCCAGTGATGGCCGTCGAAGTAGTCACGCCGGAAGATTATGCCGGAACGATCATGGGCGATTTGAGCTCGCGGCGCGGCCGCATCGAAGGCATGGAGCATCGTGCGGGATCACAGGTGATCAAGGCGATTGTTCCGCTGGCGGAAATGTTCGGATACGCGACCCACATGCGTTCGTCAACGCAGGGCCGCGCGGAATACTCAATGCACTTTGCGCGCTATGAAGAGGCTCCGCGGTCCGTCGCCGAGGAGATCATCGCCAAGGTGCAAGGAACAGCGAAGTAGATTTGAAAGGGCGCGGCTTCAGCCGCGCCGACCAGGCAATCATCAGACTGGGGCTTTAGCCCCTGAGGAACGGAAATGGCGAAAGAGAAATTTGAACGGAATAAGCCGCACTGCAACGTAGGGACGATTGGCCACATCGATCACGGCAAGACGACGTTGACGGCGGCGATTACCAAGGTTCTGTCGAAGCACAATCCGAATATCAAGTTTCGGTCGTTTGATTCGATCGACAACGCGCCGGAAGAGAAGGCGCGCGGCATCACCATCGCAACGGCGCACGTGGAGTATGAGACGGCGAACCGTCACTACGCGCACGTCGATTGCCCGGGCCACGCCGACTACATCAAGAACATGATCACGGGCGCGGCGCAGATGGATGGCGCGATCCTGGTCGTGGCAGCGACGGATGGTCCGATGCCGCAGACGCGCGAGCACGTGCTGCTCGCCCGCCAGGTGGGTGTGCCCTACATCGTCGTGGCGCTGAACAAGTGCGATGCGGTGGACGATCCCGAACTGCTGGATCTGGTCGAGTTGGAAGTGCGGGAGTTGCTGAAGACCTACAAGTTCCCTGGCGATGACGTGCCGGTGGTGCGTCTGTCGGCCTTGGGGGCGCTGAACGGCGAAGCCAAGTGGGAGAAGCAGATTGACGAGTTGATGGCGGCGGTGGACAAGAGCGTGCCGCAGCCGGCGCGTGAACTGGACAAGCCGTTCCTGATGCCGATCGAAGATATCTTCTCGATCTCGGGCCGCGGCACGGTGGTGACCGGCCGAATCGAGCGCGGCAAGGTGAAGGTGGGCGAGGAAGTAGAAATCGTCGGCTTCCGCGAGACCCGCAAGACGGTCGTCACCGGCGTGGAAATGTTCAAGAAGCAGCTGGACGAAGGCATGGCGGGCGACAACGCCGGTCTCTTGCTGCGCGGTATTGGCAAGGACGACGTGGAGCGCGGCATGGTGCTGGCCAAAGGTGGATCGATCACGCCGCACACCAAGTTCAAGGCCGAGGTCTACATCCTGACGAAGGAAGAGGGTGGCCGTCATACGCCGTTCTTCAAGGGATACCGTCCGCAGTTCTACTTGAGAACGACGGACGTGACGGGCGTGGCGGAGTTGCCGGCGGGCACGGAAATGGTGATGCCGGGAGACAACGTGAGCCTAGTGATCGAACTGATCACGCCGGTAGCCATGGAAAAGGGCTTGCGCTTCGCCATCCGCGAAGGCGGCCACACCGTGGGAGCCGGCACGATCGCCGAGATTATTCAGTA
>Ga0210403_10000208_pt1 | contig 65060 bp, 116 predicted proteins | sample IncBWC19MmetaG_FD_150863 | JGI IMG/M metagenome (GOLD analysis project Ga0210403, IMG submission 150863) | Forest soil microbial communities from Barre Woods Harvard Forest LTER site, Petersham, Massachusetts, United States - Inc-BW-C-19-M | ecosystem: Environmental > Terrestrial > Soil >...
CAAGCTGGGCGCGTCGCCGATATATTACCGCGTGATTGCTAAGGACATGGCAGGAAATTGTGTCTATTCAAACACCCTATCGGTGGCATGAAGAGAGGTCAGTGAACAATGCGCAGGATGAGTACCGGAGAAGCTAGAAGACGATTTGCCGAGATCATCAGGGAATCAGCACATACAGTTATAACAAGACATGGGAAAGATATTGCGGCCGTGGTTCCTATAAAAGATGTCCGGCAATTACCCCCAGGTGCGATTCAAGTTCTACAAAACCATGAGATACTGATCTACTCTGGAAAAGATGGGTATTAATGAGCGAAAGTAAGCTATAGATATGCGAAGAGTCAGCTTACTCTTACTTATTGTATCGCTTGCTACGACACTGATAGGGTTGTTGGTTTCGCTGCCAAATCGCGCAAATATGCTTTTTATGCCGTCAGGGTCAGGTGGTGGGATTAGTCCAGATGGATCTTTTATTCAAGCTCCGGCAACTGGAGTCACGGGCGCTGCGGCGGGATCATTAAGGACCGTATATGGTACTTTCTCATTCGGGGATTTATACGCGCCTGTCCCGCATTATGGTGGCGGACAGCTTTACATCCCGTTGCTAAACGGCGTGCAGATGGAGCCGGGGCAGACGTTCGTATGGGCGCAGTTCTTTTATGTCGGGTACGGCGGGAACGCTTTTGCAATGGTTACGGGTGATCAGCTACAAGCATCGTGGAGCAATAGTTCGTGGAACGGTGATAATGGTGGCACAGGGCCGGGACCATTTACCGGGTTTCCAGGCTTTGGCGGGGCTAATCAGATACCCGTTGGGACGCCGACCCCACCAACATTGCCGACAGCTTGGGCCGGTCCTTACACACCATCAGCAGATGGTACAGCGATCTCAGGTGGAACAGGAACCTTAACCTCAGCACGGGGAGATGGTGGGATATGGACTTTTGGTGCTGCTAGCGGCGGCGGATATATCATGCAGCGCCAGGGTATCACCGTATCGACGCCCAATTCAGGCTCGCTCACGCCTTATATCGTCACCGATATGCAAATAAGCGCGTTTGGCTCGTTATTTTTTAAGACGGTAGATACAGTGTGGCACGTATGGAGCGGTCATCAGGCGAACGCCTCGACGGGGCCGCCCGGTACGGTGCCGATTCCAGTGGCGGTTAACTTCACGCCAAATGGATCGCTACCGCATGTGACGGTTGGCTCGGCGGATGGAACATTCGTCGCAGGCGTCGTGACCACTATGAGTGATGGGGGCAGTTCTGTCGGCACGCTTTCTATCGGCCTCGACTTTAACACTGGTACGCGATTGTTGCGTAACTGGAATAGCGCCGATCCCTGTCCGTCTAGCTGTTCGGCAAATACGACGATAGTTGTGTGCGGCGTTGGCACTATAGGCACGGGGCTGGGATGCGTCGGCACTTATAATGGATCGAGTTCTCCGGTGACTGTAACGCAAAATGGAGCTTCGATCGTGTCAAAGATTAACGCGCAATGACCTAATGAGGATCTCCCTCGACTATCAGACGGGTAGCGAGCATAAGCGCATGCGGCTTTGCCTGAGCTTCTATGGCAACGGCTGGCGCCGGAGCATCCCCGTCTGGTTTTGGACCAAATCGTTTTTCGTGTGAGGGAGTGACCACACCTTATGGGCTCGCTAAGTCTCGCTCATTGGCTGGTTGTTTTCGCGATCGTCACATTTCTATTCGGGGCTGGCAAAATCCCCCGACTTATGAGCGACGCGGCGAAGGGTGTAAAAATTTGGAAGAAAGAAATTCACGCTCCGCTCGAAGATGTTGTTAGCAACGTGAACGAAACATCTGCAGAGGTAAGAGCACTTAATCCGTTACCCACAATTAAAAAGCTTGGATTACGATAATTCGCGCGTTTGTATGGATCTTAATATTACTGCTTGTAGCTCCGGCTTTCGCTAAGCCAAAACATGGTGGCGGCGGAGGCGGTGGGGCGCCGTCGAATTTTATACTGAATGACGCAGGAACTGCGATTCTCACCAATGACGCTGGCACACAGAGGTTAACTCCGCCATGAAACGATATCTTTGGTTTCTTTTAGTTTTTATATTTCCTGCATCGTCTATGGCCGATGTAACTTTTAGCTCGACTCGGGCGTATCAATCAGTATCGCTAACTGGCAGCGCATTTATTCCAAATGTTCTGCTTGGCTCAAACTTGACCCTAACTCTCGTTCACGGAACTTGTCCGTGTACATTGAATAATATGACCAATATTTATCCTGGTCAGTTCGGTGTAGTTCATATTATAAATAGCTCTAGTGGTAGCGAGATTCTTACCCTATCAGGTAGTCAATATTCGTTGACTGTAACGCCTCCTTTTACACCAGATCCAGCATCTGAAAACGATTGGTTTTATACAGTCAACGCGGATAGCAAGGTATTATTTACATCAGCGGCATTACCACCTTCGATCTCTAACACACAGGCGAATTTGCTCTCCGGCGCCGACGGAATGACAAGTGGCTGGACTGCACAAAACGCGACGCTTGCCACGGGCGCGACATGTACTAGCCCAATTGGCGGCACAAATACCTGTGCTTTATTGACTGAAGATACGACTACAAATACGCATTTCGCGTTTCAAAACACAACGCTACCGACATCCACAAATACCGCGAGCGTGTTTGCCAAGATAAATTCCGGCACACGTTTTGTAGAGTTTCGAATAGCTGACAATTCTTTTGTCAATGTTGCTAGTGAGATATTCGATCCGGTAACGTGCTCGGATACGATATCAGGTACTGGTGCTACCACGATTGGAACGGCGGTAATTATCGGTCATGGGACCATAGCGCGCTCAAACGGGTTTTGTGAGGGATGGATACAGGCGAATTTAGGCGGCGCTGTTCCGGTATTTGAGAATATCCAATTAGCAACACCGGCTGGTGATAATTATCTTGGAACGGGGCAGAGTAATTTATTGTGGCGTCCTGCAGTGAGGAATTGTGTATGCTCACCACCATGAAACGAATTATTCTTACACTTGCTATTGCGATGGCGAGTGCATTTCCGGCGCTTGCCCAAAATCAGGGAACTACTAGGCTTTTTCCTCCGATCGATGACTTGAGCCTGGTGAATCATCAGCCCTGGGCCTGCACTCAACTTACTGCTGGCTGTGCGTTTAACGTAATCACGCCAAATCCAGGTATTGATCAGAGTGCCCAGATACAGGCTGCGCTTAATGGGTCGAAAACTTTGCCGGTAATGTTAGTTGGCGGTCCATTCATTTCTTGCACACAGCTCCAGGTTCCCAACTATGGAACCTTTTTAAGCTATAATACCCTTGCTTATGATCCATTTTTTGGGACAGAAGCAAATACTTACCTGTCATGCAATAGTACATTTCATGGCACTAGTTTTGTTGCCTTTACTGGGTTACATGGCGGGTTGATTCGAGATATCGCTATTGATGATAATTATACGCATCAAACAACTTTTGTGGGATCAATTTCGGGAACAACACTTTCTGTCGCTTCAATTACATCGAGCAATCTATCTCCAACGATTACGGTCGGCCAAAGTTTGCAGGACGCGGCAGGTCATATTGCGATGACGACGCAGATAACCGCACTTGGTACTTGTGGAAATCCCGTTGTTCCGCCTTGTACTTTTTCTGTGTGGCCGTCACAGACAGTTGCAAGCGAAACTATGGGTGCTACAGTACACTGCTTTGAAAACATCCATAATGCTTCGTTCACCACTGCCTACGATATTCAAGGTGTCCGCTGTACGGGGGATGGATATCATGTTGTTGCCGATGGTAATCAGCCGGGTGGGCAGGGAATTGGTGGCGCTATCATCCGTCCATTAATTGGTGGCGCCCATACATATCTATCACTAAATGTTGGCGCTGGATTACGTGTCGATCAGGTAAATAACGGATTTGCCTCGGATCTTTCAGTGCAATGCTGTCTCAATGCAGCAAGCAACTCGAATAACGGATTCTTCGGTCAATCAGTCGGGGATATTATACTGGCTGGGACAACTGGTCAATATGACAACCTTCGGACAGAGCAAGATGGAGCGTGTGGAGTTGTATTGCTTAATAGTGGCTACTTAACTCTTTCTAATTTACACGTTGACTCAAACTCATGCGTTGTTAAGGCGTTTAATTCATCGCTCAGTTTGATAGGTGGAGATGCGTTTAATAGGTTTACTGGGGTCACGGCGATTCAATTATTCAACTCCACTATGACTATGCAAGGATTTTTTCTAGGCCCCGGATATTCATCTTCGATCCAAGCTGACGCCACGTCACATTTCTCCGGTTGGTTCGGCGGTACTAACCCTGGAATATCTTTTGCCGACCCCACAAGCGAACTTGTAGTGGGCCCAGGATTAATAAATTCAGTCGGCGGCAACCCGCCAGCTACCGTAACGCTTACCGGAGCCGCTTTTGCTGCACCCGATTTATTACGCTCGGCCAACTCTATATTTGCCTTAAATCATGCGGGTTGTGCAGGTGGAACCGGCGGACATTGCTCTGTTCCGAACCCGACTTTTTTCACTAAGGGCACGAATGGCGTTTTTGAAATTCAGCAAAGTCTTACCGGCAATGATACAATTACTTGGGGTTCTGCATATGTTAATGCGCCAACACTCAGTACGGGAGCTGGTGCGGTAGATTATGTACCGTGGTATGTAAATTCAGTCGGTCAGGTAGTGCTCGAAGCGCCTAATCAGAATCGGCTTGTTACAACTCCTGTTCCGGCCCAGCCTAACATTGTCACGCTACCATTGAGTTTTGCTGGTGGCGTATGGGGCGGTGGAACGCCTACGGCAGGTCAACTCGATCCAGAAGGCGGCACTACAGCAGTATTATTTACCGAAGATTCCAGCACCGGTTATCATGGCATATCAACTAATGTTACAGGTGCTGCTGGCACTTATACCGCCTCGTTCTTCTTCAAAGTTGGCGCTACCGGGGCGACGCGTTATGCAAACCTTCAGATCAATTCGACTACGACTAATGACCAGGTACAGTATCAGGTCAATCCCTGTAATAATACAGGAGCGAGTGGCGGAGAAATAGTTGCAAGCGGGTGCATCATGTCACCAAATGGATATGGGCGGGTGTATTTGACTGTGGCAGCGCCGAGTGCATTATCAAGCGTCATATTCTTTATGGGTGATTATAGTAATTATACCTATACGGGCGACGGCGTTTCTAATGGTTATTTCTGGGGGCCAATTATGCGTGCTGGGAATGCGCCATAAATGAGCCTTAAGTGATATATTTGTTAGTTGGACATGGAAGATTCTAATGAGCGAACAGGAAAAACCAACTCTCTGGTCTCGTATTCGCGAGTTCTTATATCCACCACGGCCTGACAAAACAGCCGTTGGTTACCTTGACTTTGCAGCTGGGGTTGATGACTGTGGTCGTTGCGCCCATTATCTTTCTACTACACACCGCTGTAAACTTATCCGTGGTCGGGTATCTCCTAACGGATGGTGCCGGTACTTTGTAAACCCAGGGGAGAATCAGCCCTTTTAGGTGTAAATAATGAGCGACGAGCGAGAATTCTAAGTGGCTACAGATGATAACGGCATCTCCGAGTTAAGAAATGCGACTGATGAACTTAAACGCGTTATTGACTTAGTACGGGACCGCTCCTCTATATGGACGCTCCCGCCTCAGTCGTCGGTGGGATTACCTATAGGTTCAGATAACTGGAATTTTACTACATTTGAGAAATATATTAACCAGCGCTTTGGCGATCTTTCGTTACAGTTGCGCGAGCGCTATGAAGCGCAACAGACTGGCGTTATTGCTGCTTTGGCCGCTGCCGAGAAAGCGGTTAACGCAGCGTTGATCGCCGCTGAGAAGGCAGTTGATAAAGCAGAAGGTGCCCAGCAGCTTCGTAACGAAGCGCAAAATGAGTTTCGTAAATCACTTTCCGATCTTTCAGGATTGATGTGGACTAGTAAAGAAGGCTTGGCAGCGGTTGATTCAGTACGACGCGAGCTTAACGCCCTAGTAACAAATGCGGAAAATCGTATCGGCGTGATTGAAAAGTCTATTGCTGATAAGTGGAATTCTAAGGATGGCCAGTCAGCGGTAGATTCGGCGCGCCGTGAGAGGGTTGAAAGCTTTAGTCTTTTGGAAAAACGCACCGGAATATTAGAAACTGGTTACGCGAATCTTCAAGGGCGCATTTGGGCTGTGAGCGCATCATTTGCAATTATAGTTGTCATTGTTGAGATTGCTATGCATTTCATACCTTCTTCTGTTTCTCCTACACCCATCCCTTCTATGTATAATAGTACGCCATCATCTCAGTGGCCGACGGCGGTTCCAACCGCACCCGGTGGTCCACAAAAATGAACGAAACCGATCCTATAGCAATAGCGCGATTCTTTTTAGAAATCTTTTTACTTATTGGCGCCATCGGAATTTTGCTTCTCCTTATAGATCATAGATAAAATTATGCCCACACTTCCTTATCTTCCTAAAGTTACAACCGATACAGTAATCGATATAAGTCATTATGAAAAGATTAGTCAAGATTTTACACAAGTTGCAAAATCAGGCATCGTTGCAGTAATTATGAAGGCCACTCAAGGTGTTAACTTTGTCGATCCGACATTTCTTGAACGTGTAAGAGAGGCTAAAGCAGCCGGATTATTAGTCGGCGCTTACCATTTCTTAGATGGATCTAATCCGGCCGAACAAATAGCGCACTTTTTAACGGTTGCAGTAAGCGAAGGTGGAGTGGAATGGCTCGCGCTCGATTGGGAACCTTATCCAAATTCGCAAGCAACGGCAATGCAAGCGGCTACAGCAGCAGCGAGTATAGAAGCAGTACAAGATGTGTGGCCGACGTTATATACTATTCGTAGTATGCTTAATGGACCAAATAAGACACTCTTAAATTGTCCCCTATGGCTAGCTGAGTATGGCTCGAGACCAATACCGCCTCCAGGATTTACGGCTTGGAAGCTTTGGCAACATACGGATGGCCAAGTAGGAAGCAGTGTTAATCCCGTTCCTGGTATCGGGCCGTGCGATAGAAGTAAATTCGCTGGTACAGTAAGTGAGCTTAAAGCTTGGTGGGCGAACCCGGTTTAAATGAAAGGAATCTGGCTATGAAATTGATCATGTTGGCGTTTCTCGGCATTTTGATGTACGCAACGACGGCGCAAGCCGCTAATTGCCGATGGACATACAATGGCTATGTATGCGCTCCGGGCTGGATGTGGCAGGATGGTCGCGAATGGAGCGAGTATGAGTGGCGCGAGCAGCACCGGCATCACGAGCGCGAGCGCGAGGGTGATTGGTCCCGTCATTATCACTACGATGAAAGGCATTAATAATAAATTTTAACCATGCTTATCTTTAATAAGGCGTTATTTTGATGAAAATGACTTAGATGCCATATATTGTTCCTGATAAAGTAGTTGAGCCGTTATATGCAATAGTGCCGTTGAGTAATCCGTGGAGATGGAAAGCTCGGTGGAAGCACGTAGAACGATCAATCAAGCATTTCATGGACTCCGGCGCAGTGGTTGTCCTTGTGGAAGTCGCTTTCAATCGCCGCGAGTTTGCCTTTGCTAATAGTGGCCTCGACGGAACACCAGCTAACTGTGGCGTGCTTGGCAGTGACCATCGGTTCCGCCATCGCTATATCGGCCTTCGTAGCTCGCATGAGCTTTGGTTCAAAGAGAATCAGATAAACATAGCCGTCGCACAAGCGCTGCCCTATGACTGGCAGAATATGTGCTGGTTGGATAGTGACCTATTATTTCTCCGACCGAATTGGGTAGGAGAATGTATCCACAAATTACAACACTACGATTTTCTACAAATGTTTGACCATGCTAGAGATGTTGGGCCGAATTATAGAGTTTTACCGGGCGGATATCCTCACGCTGATGGAACAAGTTGGGTGAGATGGTGGCTTGATGGAGAGCCCGATTTTAGCGAGATTGCAGTCCGAAAGGGCGAAGATTTAGCAATCGATCCCAAGCGTCGGCATAAGAAAAAGCATCATCCATATCCGCCTCGTGTTTGGCCGGGTTTAGCATGGGCCGCGACGCGCCGTGGTTTTGATGCTGTAGGAGGTTTGCTCGATTTCGCTATATGGGGTGGCGGAGATTATCACATGGCACATTGCTTGATTGAGCGCAAAGATGGCATGATGCGTAACGATCTTCATCCTAACTATAAGATGAAAGTAATGGAGTGGTTCGACCGCTGCCAGCGTCATATTAGGCGAAATGTTGGAGTTATGGAAGGTAGCGTTTTCCATTTTTGGCACGGGCGCAAGACTGATCGGGGTTATAATGCTAAACACGCAGCTCTCGCGCGGATCGGATTTGATCCATTACGGCACTTGAAGAGAGACTATCAAGGGCTCTATCAGCTCAATGACGACGGTAGCGAAGGCTTTGTGCAGATGCGTGATACGCTACGAAGAGTCGCAATAGAACGCGACGAGGACAGCAATGATACGCGGCTTGATCTTTGGGATCAGGGACACTGACAATGCGTGACTATTGGTACGGCATAATTATATCTATTTGTTTCGCAGTCGTGGCTATTTGGTTTGGGGCATTTGAAATCATCAGATATCGGGAAGAAAAGAAGAAAAAGATATCTCAGCTATGATACAAGATTAGATTGGGACATTAAACATGAGGTTCAGATATCAGGGTGCAGACGTGCAGAGCGCACGGCATTCGATCTTCGATGGGCCACCGCCGCAAATGGTCGTGGAGGGAGAAGTTGTCGGGGTGTACTATGATCCCGATACAGAAGGACCGCAGCTATTACTGTGGGATGATAAGGCTGGCTGTATCAGAACATGCCCCGCTCTTGAATCTAAGAAAATCTATCCATGACTAAGATCATAACCCGAGTCATCTCGACGTTCGACACAAGTGGAAATGCGACATTGGTGATTCCGAATCACGCCGAGAGCGTATCGCTAAAATTCTACGAGAATCCGCCGGACGATATTGGACAGCAGATTGCGGTAATCTTACTATTGGATGATCCGCCTATCGTAGCTGGGACACACGAGCGTAAGTTTGTAATCGTACCAGACGGCCAGCCTGTGCCGGTAGAGTTTAAGAAGTATGTAGCTACTTTTCCTTACGGGCCGAATAAGATATTGGTTCATTGTATCGAAGTAGGGATACAGGAGATGGGAAGTTTTAATCCTGATACAGCAGTGATTTCATGATGCGTTTAATCGCGGGCCTAGCTATACTAATCATCTCGTATATTCCAGTTTCGGCACAGATCACTAGCCTTTCGCCAGATTTGATAGTGAATTGTCCTAATGGAGCGCTCCCTTGCACCATTGCTTCTCGCGCGCCTTTAGTTACTCATGGAGAGCAAAGTCTTAGTCTTGATCAAACCTTTATAGGAATGACTGTGGTGAGATCCTGCGCACCAGCGACTTGCCTGACAGGGATGAAAGACACTGTTGTTGATCCTTCAGTAATCGGTAAGAATAACTCCTTTGGCGTATGCACCGGCGCTGGATGGGATACCATAAGTGCAGTGACGCCTGTAATAAATGGCGCCAAATGGATATCGTTAACTCAGTGGCAATGCGCTGATTTCTTTTCGGACGGAACGAATTACCTGGTTGTATTAAGTTGGCAGGCGGGAAATAATATGCAAAGGTGTCCGACAGGGCAACATATGACTTCGGCAGCGCCTTTCAGGTGCGGGCCGCCATAATGACCAACTGGCAGGCTCAGTTGCTTGTAACCACCAGTATTATTCTCGCGATGATAGCAATCGTCATTTGGGGAATGTGGGATTATTTATAAACAAGGGCTAGGGCGTTCATGATCGACAAGCAATATACTGTGGAAGAAATAGACCGCATGCGATCGGCGGTGCGTTATATAATATTTCCCGATGGCCATTTCTCTGACGATTTTCCTATAGAAGAAAGGTATGTACAAAAGCAGACCGAAGATCAGCTTCGGACGTACATGATAAATGGGACACGCCCTGAAGAATTAGAAGAATTGGTAAGTGATAAAGAAGAATGGCTTAGATGGAGAAATAAAGAACGACAGAAATGTTGGGATACTGCTCCTCCTGATAGCACAGTAAAATACCCTGAAGAAATACAAGGCAATTGGCGTCCCGGACGGAAGGCAACATAAGGACTATAGTTATATGAGCATAATTACAACACAATCTATGCATTCTTATCTTAAATACCCAAGCGCCGACAATATCTTAGTTGATATGCATGGGAATGATTTTCCTTGGCGAGTGCCCCAGCTTTGCGCTTCTTATAATTGGCCTACAAATGCGCCAGGTGGCGGAGTTATAGGTATAGTCGAATTAGGAGGCGCCTGGATTTGGAATGATATGGGGAAGTTCTTCACCGGCTTAAATCAGCCGGTTCCTAAAATTGGCGATTTCTCTGTTGATGGAGCGATGAATAATGGAGATATCACAGACCCTGCTTCAGCAGAAGTAACGCTAGATATACAGATTGCTGGAGCATCTTATTTCGCAGCGACTGGAAAGCCAGCGATAATAAGGGTATATTGGGCCGGAAATACCGTCAATGCAATCTCGCAGTCTATCACGAGAGCAGCTGCTGACGGGTGTGATACGTGCTCGATATCTTGGGGCGCTGATGAGGCTAATTGGGGAAATGCTGCAGCAATGCAACTTGAAGCCGCTGCCGCTGCAGCAGTTGGAGCTGGGATGATAGTATTCGCCGCTGCCGGCGATAATGACTCTAGCGATGGCGGGCCGACTGCCGCTAATGTAGATCTTCCAGCATCGGCCCCACACGTTATTGGATGCGGAGGAACAACTAGACCGCATAGCCCTAGTGCGGTTAAACCTGAAATAGTATGGAATCAATCGCCCGGTAACGCTAATGGCGAAGGTACGGGCGGCGGATTTTCTACTATCTTTCCTGTCTCACCTTGGATGGCAGGGGCGCCGTCTGGCCCAGGCAGGATGGTCCCTGATTTAGCCGCTAATGCAGATCCAAATACTGGCTATCATGTAACTCTTGGCGGCCGAGATGTTATTTTTGGCGGCACGTCGGCAGTAGCGCCTCTATATGCCGGATTATTCGCCTCGTTCGGCCTCAAGCTTGGATTTGTCGCACCCAAACTTTGGGCGAACCAGCTAGCGTTTAATGATATTACCAAGGGCGACAATGGCCAGTTTCGGGCGCTTGTGGGGCCAGACGCTGTGACTGGCTTGGGATCGCCTCGAGGAGCTCGCCTATCTGATCTATTCGCGCTCCGTCTATATATGAGGTAAATATGAATAAATGGGTTGATGTAGGGATTACAGCATTAACAGCATTTATTATTACAGCTGGAGGAGCATATACGACTATTGTAACTGGAACAACTGCAAGTCCAGATACTGCTCAGATAGTGACGTGTATTGTTGCAGGAGTTATGGCGGCCGCATTAGTCGTACAGAAACATTTAGCTCCGCCGCCGCAATAAAGGATATCTTGTATTGGCGTTACACAGGGCGACGACCGTAAGGGAATATCTGCGTAGCGAGTTAAGTCTTGGCTTAGCTTCGCCCCTGGTATCCAAGTCCCTGCACTCTAAGCCCAAGGGACGGCGCACCGGCCTGGTCCTCCGGCAAGATTATTCAATCTTGGGCATTTAATTGTATATTAACGTGCATTCTTGGTTAATATACTGGCGGCCGGAAAGAGCTGGGCAGCCATGTGTCAAATGCCAAACTTGATTGGAGCTACCTAGAGATGCACCTAGGTAGTAGCTCCAAGAGATTAAATATTTGTCTCTTTAAGCTTAGCTTTGTAAGCTTGTTTTGCAGCTTCACGAGCTTTTGCTCTACGAAGAATTTGTTTGGCTCTTTCTACTACCATCCAATGGAGGTCACCCCAAATTGTGATTAATACTCCTATGAATACTCCTAGGCAAAAAATTCTAAAAGCCCAACTATTAAGTATGTCTGTCATAGCCTTATTTCTTTCCTCTTGTTCTGGATCTTTAACTGCAACACCGCCAGCACAACCTACGCCAGAGGCTATTCAGGCTTTGAATATCAGACTATTAGCTATTTCTTCCGATCCAATAATGACTTGGCAAATAGGAAATTATTCTGTTCGGTCGGCTTGTCATGCTTATCTTAATGCTATGGCGGCGCGAAGTGCCAATATTAATCTTGCATCTGGCTCCCTTGGTCTTGCTGGGCCGGCAGCTGCAGGGTTTTTAGTAGCCGGATCAAATCCTATGGGAGCGGCTGCTGCAGGAGCTATAGCGGCTCTTGGGCAAACATTCTTGAATCTATTTAATTCTAGCGGCTCAATTCCTTATACTGCTGAAACATCTGGCATCATCCAAGCCGCCCTTGATGCTTATGAGGGTGGAGTTAATCTTTCTCCACCCTCAAGTATTCCCCAAGCAATTTCTTATATTGATGATCTCTGGTGGCAATGCTCAGCTGGTGGATATGCAATATTAGTTAGTAAGGCTATTAGTACGGCTAATATTGGCGTTCAGATGAATGGAATGTTTTCGTTCCGTTCACTTACACCGACAGGTCGGCCGGTGATTACTGTAAATCCACCGCCAACTACTACAAATTCAACATTCGAAGAAATGCCACTACCGCGACCCAGATTGCACCGTAAAATAGCACCGCCACTAGCACGGCAACAAATAGCGTCACCAGAGGCGGCCAATTTACCTGCCAATTTACCTGACGATCTTGATAAGCTGGCTCGTCTGCGTTGGCTAAAGGCAACTTGGACTTGTGTTCGGATGTTAGATGGAACATGTTAGTACCATTTATTTCCTTTCCTATTGCATTTATTCCCAGCTGACTTTACAAACTATCACTACGTTGTCTCCACAAATACCGGGAGTTACAGCTGCACATGGAGATATTTGAAATACGATCGGAGCTTGACTCAAGTCGCTTGCACTGATATTTCCCCAATTTGCTGCACCGCCAGCAGTCGTTAGATCGACGCCGTAAACAATTCCGTCATCTGAGCCGACTCCATATCTCCCGGTCGCAGGGGTACTCGCTGTTCCTGGCACCGCCGTATAAAACCAGCCGCAATCTGGATGATTTGGTCCATTTGCCGTTGATGAACCATGTAATACTGCATTACCCGATCCGGCATTAGCTACACTTGTGAGCAACAAAAATGCCGATGTAAACGCTAACAGCTTATTCATCTTACTTTCTCCTTTTTAAGGTCCTGGATAAAAGTGCAGTCCGCAACTACACTGACCCGTACACATATTTACTAGATATGCACATGCAGGGCCAGATAACCCACTTGGATTCCCTAGCAGAAATACTCCCTCTAAAGTTCCTACAAAACTATAATGCCCTCCTCCATCGCATATTCCTCCAGGTGATAGATTATTCAACTCTGCTCGTGGGCCGAATGATACTCCAGATACTCCTATTGCTTGTACTAGTCTTACATGCGTTCCTAATATAGCTTGTGCTCCATTCATTGCCTTTAAATCGCAATCATTCGCGCTTAAACCCGTAAGCTTCTGCAACCCTGCACCAAATGCAGGATTTCCTATATTTGGCACACAAGGAAATCCTCTTCCTCCTGGCACTTGACTACCCATTCTTGGGTTGCACGGACCTTGAGTCTGAAATCCAACCCAAACATTGTTATGTTCCGCTACATTGTCATTGCTAAAATTGTTTAGCAATCTTCCAATTATTAATTGCGCCGTGATATCTACCACCACACCCGCAACAATATCGCTTATTGCTGGTTGCCCTGCTTTTGCTGGCCAACCATGAACCAATAACCATCCTAATATTAACGCTCCTATTCCTATTGATCTCATTCCTTTTTACTCCTTCTTTATCCACAGCCGGTGTTATTGCCACAGTTTGGGCATGTTAGACAAGTTCCAGTTTGGTTCATTTCAGAGCCGCATTCGGGACATAAAGTTCCTGAGCGATAAGAAATTAAATCTTCATGATTTTGATTTACATTTTCATTTTGATCTCCTATCAAATCTTTAGCAACTTGAACAAGATTAGAATTACCCAGGTCGTTACGGGCTAAATATGTTATTCCAAGATCACGGAAGATTAGGTCCACAATGCTTGAACAAAGTTTAATCGTATCATGGCCTTGGACGATTCCGGAAGGCTCAAAGCGAGAATGTGTAAAGGCGTCTATATATTCCTCAAGTGGCACCCCGTATTGGATTCCAAGTGAAATTGCTTTTGAAAAACATTCCATTAATGCTCGCGTGGTTGAACCTTCCTTAGATAGGTCTACAAAAATCTCACCTAGTGAACCATCAGAATAATTTCCGGTATGAAGGTACAATGTCTGACCGTTGATCTTATATTTATTTGTATATCCTCTGCGGCGTTCGGGTAAAGAAATTCTCTCGCCTCGGTAATGACCGTTAGGTTTAGTAGTAATATTCTGTAAATTTCCGTAATTCTCTTTATCTATTGATATAGATTCTTCTGTTAATGTCCATTTGTCTTGAGATTTAGTTTTACTATAAATAGAGCTGGTATATAGTTCATTTGTTTCGCTTATGGCTTTATTAAGCAATTCTTCTTTAGCCCAAATCTCTTCTTTTGTATTTGAACTTAATGGCTGCGCTAACTTACATCCGTCTCGATAGATTGAGATTGATTTGAGGCCAAGTTTATGAGCCAATCTATAAATTTTATCTACATCTGCAACCGTAGCTTTATTTGGCATATTGACGGTTTTACTGACTCCGCCGGATAAGAACGGCTGCACAGCCGCTACCATTTTAACATGGCCTTCAGGAGAAATACAATTTTCTCCGACCGCAGTTGCGAATACGGGCCAATGTTCTTCTTTTATCCATTTTCTAATATCAAATCCGGCTTCGACTTGTTTAACGATTTGGGTAGCTTTTGTAGAATCGTAGCCTAGTTCAAATAAAGCCCCGTATACGGATTGATTAATAAATTTCATGTTACCTCCCCCGGCTAGTTTCTTGGATTTAACTAGGGCAAAATCCGGCTCTATACCTGTAGTATCGCAATCCATTAAGAGCGCTATTGTTCCAGTTGGCGCGATCAAAGTTACTTGAGCATTGCGAAAAATAATAGAATCACTTAAAAGAGTTTTCCAAACAAGATATGCTTTACTGTCTATTACTGTCATTGGAGTAACTTGGGCTTTTCTGTAATGTTTATATATAATTTCGTGCATGAATTTACTATTTTCGCCGAATCTTAGAAATGGACCTAGTTCGCCTGCTAGTTCAGCACTAGTTTTATAAGCAATGGCAGTCATTAGAGAAGTAATTGCGCCTGCTATACTTCTTCCTTCATCGCTATCATAGGCTAAACCGTTGCGCATGATTAGTGCGCCAAGATTAGCATAACCGAGGCCCAAAGTACGGTAATTGTAACTTCCTAGAGCGATCTCCTTTGAGGGAAAACTAGCCATATAGACGCTGATTTCGAGTACTATGGTCCATAATCTTGTTGCGTGTTCAAAAGCTTCGATATCAAAATCTTTATTGGTTTTTAAAAATTTACATAAATTTAATGAAGCCAAATTACAAGCGGTATTATCTAAGTGGAGGTATTCCCCGCACGGGTTAGATGCATTGATATCACCATCAGCCTTGCAAGTGTGCCAGGATTGAATCGTATCATGAAATTGAACCCCTGGATCTCCGCACTCCCAAGCGGAGCTACAGATTTGATCCCATAATTCCTTTGCTTCAAGTACTTTAGTGACATGTCCTGTTGTACGTTCAGTCAGGAACCATGGTTTGTCTTCGCTAAGCGCATCGATAAAACTATCTGTAACTCGAACTGAGTTGTTAGAATTTTGGCCTGATACTGTATCTAAAGCTTCATCGGGGCTCCAAGCTTCGGTAGCTGAAAGGACCTTTGCTTTCTCTTCTTCTTTAACTTTCCAATTTATAAAATCTTCAATTTCAGGATGATCAAGATCACAAACTCTCATTAAGGCCGCACGGCGTGTTGTTCCGCCGGATTTAATGGCGCCAGCCGCCCGATCGCCGACACGAAGGAAACTCATCATGCCGGAGCTAGTTCCGCCACCGGATAATAATTCTCCCTTGGCTCTCAACTTGCTTACATTTGTCCCTGAACCTGATCCGTATTTAAAGATCTTTGCTTCACGCAACCAAAGGTCCATAATTCCGCCGGGATTGACTAGATTATCATCTACTGGTTGAATAAAACAAGCGTGCGGAGTTGGATATTCGTAAGAGTCCTTACATTCGACTTGATTTCCGTCCTCGTCGTTTCTCCATTGACCATTAACATTTCCGGTAATTCCATAGGCCCAATATAAGCCTGTGTTAAACCATTGTGGCGAATTGGGCGCTCCGATTTGCTTTGCGAGCATCAAGTAAAGCTCGTCATAGAATATTTGAGCATCATCGTGATTATCTAAGATTCCTTCGCGCCAGCCCCAATAAGTCCAACAACCTGCGAGCCGATGGAAGACTTGCTTGGCGGAGGTTTCGGAACCGAAAGTTAAGTTTATATCAGGTGCTGGAATGGATGGTAGGAGCCAAATTGGCATTTCGCCATGAAGTTCTTCGTCCCCTTTTAAATACCCTGTCTTATTTGGCATTCCGGCTTTACGAAAATATTTTTGCGCTAAGATATCTGTTGCAGTTTGACTCCAATGATCTGGGACTTCAATATCTTTCATCTCGAAGATTATATTTCCTTCGAGATCGGTTATTTGAGAGTCTACTCGTTTCCACGCGACTTGATCTTGAACTGGTGTATTGGGTAAAGAATAAAATCTCTCGAATTTCATTAATTTAGCTCCTTTTCCCAGCTAAATGAAGGTATAATTCCACTCTCAGAGATAGCAAGTTCAGCATTTTCTGACAATAAGTGGGCAAGGGTATGCTTAGGCTTCCTTCCAGGGCGTTTGCAACGTGAGGAACCGAGTAAGATATTTAGGGCTTCTTTTTTATTCCTTCGCCACCTTTGTGTTCGCTCAATGTGCTTCTTTGGGTCTTCATTTATCTTTGCTACTAGCCAGGTCATAATGATATTACTTTCCGAATTGCAAATGGTGAATTGCATCCGCTGCTTCTGATAATGCGTGTTTTGTTTCGATAGAATGAGGTAATATATCGCGAAGGCGGAGAACTATTAATTCTGCTTGATCCCTCATTTGTTCCACAGTTTTGGGCGGAGTAAAATGGGCCTTCCAAAGTGGATGGTTTGGATGCCATGCTAAACCACATACTTCTTGAGATAAGGGTTTTATAGATTTTGGCATATAGAAATTTTCTTTAGCTTTAATATGGTGATACATAAGTAGTATTGCCATGTGGGTTTAATACTATATATCCACCATTATTATCGGGAAATGCGTAAGAAGTTCCTTTAGAATTTTGGATTATATAATTTGGTGGGTAAGCTGGAGCGATAGTTCTATTTGGCATTTGAAGTGGGTAGAACTGTAAAGGAGGAATTTGTGTATATTGCGCATGAGCAGAAAAAGAAATAAATACACAAGCTAAAATTATAATTGTTTTCATAGTTAAAACTTCTTTCCATGTTCGGATTGTCTGTATTCTAAATCATGATCGATTCTGTCTTTATTGTATTTCATCTTAGCTTCAATTGCATGTTCAAGATCAATGTTTAATCGTCCTGCTAGATCGAAGATACGAATACATGCGTCTGCAAGTTCTACATTAATACCAGGTAGATATGGTATATGATCATCCATTGTTCCTTTGCGAAAAGCTTCCATAGCTTCGCTAATCTCAGAATGGATTAGGGCGAATTTTGTTCCAATTATATACTTGCCGACATTCTCAGGTGTTAGATTATCACTCCCAAAATCATTCCACCAGCCTCGATCATAACTTTCTTCAAAGCACTTCTCAACTAAATCATTTAAGTGCATTTTATAAATCTCCTATATAAACTCTTTATTTATTTAAATGATTCGTCGCGCCTGAATCGGTGCTACACATTTCAGCTGCAGAACCAGTTAGAGAAAATTTCTCAGCATAAGGCCGAGCGAATTTGACATATATTGGTTCTCGATTTGCTTCACTTAAATTATCTTCAAAGTGCATATCCCCTGGCCAGGGAATTAGTTCGTAGATTTTTTTATTATTATCAATTTCTCTATTATTAGCGGTAAGTGGCATAGGTTTAATCTTTCCTTTACTTTAGTTGGGTGTTGTCCTAAGATACACACGGTACTTTAGGACACCCAAAGGTTGTGGTGATTTACACTAGCGCGGGCCGAGAAATAATTAATCTTGAAAGGATAACTTTCTCTCGGCTTTGCTAAGGGGGACCAGACCTTCCTGCCGTCCTGAGGCTTAGAGTTAACCGGGCTTGAATGAGAGGATAAGAGAATTGATCCATCTTACGCGCACTCCTTTCCTTACGGTCGGGGGCCGGCAATCACGCCAATGAGAGCTACGTTGTTTTTAGCCGTATGGCTTCAAGGATCGGTAAATTCGCTTCAGTTGGGACATAGATCGTCTCGCCTTTACGTTCTTCCATCATCTTAATCCATTGCCATCTCAGATAGAGATCGTGCTGTTTTAGGTTGTCACCAATTATCTCTATCTGCTTAGCAACTGCTTCTGCCTCAATGATAGCTGCGGCCTTATTCAAATCAGCAGCCTTTAGGCGCCCGTTGGCATGGGCGCCTTGAATCTGTTGCTCGTTCTGAGCCCGTGCAAGGTCCGCAAGTCCCTTCTGGTGGGCGAACCATACGCGATAGCGCGGAAATCCCCAAAGCCAGATAACTAAAATTGCCAAGATTATTATGGTGGGTAAAATTAAATTGTCCATGTCAATAGAAGCTCTTATTTAGAGAAAATGTTGGGGTACACTTCGCGGACACCAGACAAAGCTGCATTCTGCTTAGCATAATCCGACATGGATATAGCACGAAGTTCATCGAATGGCATAATAACCTTATTAAAAGATCCTTCTAACTCTAGTGTACTAGGTAAATCATTAGCCTTTTCATTCTTACGCCTGATTAGCTCGGCTATACGATTATAGTTCGCTTGTGCTTGGTCAATATCCTCGAATCCAACATCGTGGAAAACGGGATTACCTATCATACCAAATGAAGCTTGAGTTAATCTTATTTCTGCCACTAACATACCATTTATTCCTTTAGTACTTGTAATCTATGTAAAGTTGTACTTGTTATGTCGCGGATTTTTATTAAGCTTGCGATCAGTTTATCTAAGTCGAAGTTAATTTTTTTAGTTCCTATATCAGATATGACCTGACAGGGATTTATTATCGGTTCGGCCCAAATTTTGGCCATTATATCTATTGTTTGTTTTTCGATGGGATTTCTTTTAGACATGCCATCTACTCACAAAACAGTGTAGTAATTCGTGTGCCCATGTTTCGTTGTTAGCCTCTTTTACCCATTTCGCCGACCATTCATCTGTCGTTATCGCGTGTAATTTTTGTTTCGTTGGAAAGTGTATAGTACATGTGCCATCATTTCGTACTTGTGCATAAGCATATGCGCCAGGAACACGTTTTGTTATGTCCTCTGCAGGATCAAAATAAATCGTGACTTTTCCAGGTAGTGTCTCTGCCGTTACAAATTGGTGGGCCTTTTCCTGTATAGTCAAATCTCTATTCCATCCAATATTACCTTTGTCGGTCCGAATAGTATTTGTAGTTATCAACCCGACTACTATGCCAACACATAAACCAAGAAGATAAACTATTATGTATTTCAGCATATTGCTTATTTTTCAATTTTGGTTTTCATTTGAATCAACTTTTTCTTTAGGGAGACGATTCCATAACTCGTTCTCTATAGATTCTAATTTATCCCAGATAGAGTTTAATTTTTCACCAATTATCCATATACTACACCCTAATGCTAGCTGTATCAGGATAAAAAATATACCAATTCCAATTTCCATTTTATAATTTGTCCATTCCTGAGCCTTTAATTTTACCACGATAATTATAAATTATATAGAATGGACCAAAATGTAAGCACCAAAAAGCTTTTTGCCTTTCTAATAACCAGACCCAATTATGAGAATCATATCCGAATAGTAATGTTGATGGAAGCATTCTAATTTACTCTATAGGAATTAATTTAAAGCCATATTTAGCAGCTTGTTTATATAAATCCTTTATTCGATCTTCACGCCATACTGCACAACATTCAGGGCAATCTTCTTTCCAGGTTTTTCCATGTCCGCACATTTTCAAATCAGCTGCTTCTTGTGCAATGCGTAATATGGCATGGTCTAGGTTACGTTTATGAACAGGAGTAGTAATTGACATTGCTTTATACCCTTGTATGTTCGTTCATTGGCCTCGGTATCCAATGCGGTGATAGAGTATTAAATTTGGGATCTCGGCGTATCATTCCTGATCTTTCGGCAGTTTCTATGATTCGCGGTATCTGAGGACTAGGAACCCGATCTTTTAAGAATGTCCAAAGAAACTTATCTTCAATTGCGATTCTTTGTGTTGGAACATGACGGTTGTATTCGGTGTATATGAACTGCCATAGGTCATGGATTAGCTGCGAATCACTTCTTTGGCCCATTGCACGGAATACATCGGGCATAACGCTCTCGGCTTCACTTAACCATTCATGGGCGCGCTCATAATCTTCAATATCAATATAAAGATTTCTCCCTGCACTAACGCTTGATATCATCGCAAGTTTCATTATCTGAACGCCACGGCGTGAGGCGTAATGTTTTAATCGCGAATGATCCGGGGCGCCTGGCTGATCTGCATCTAGCCAATTTATATGCGCCTCTTGTGCTTCTAGGCTCCACTCAAACTCCCCACCTAAGTTAAACATAAATTCTAGGCTTTTAACCAATCTTTCATTATCTCTTTCACTGCGCTTCTTAAAGTAATTTTTATTGTCAAACTTAGTTGCATCGCTATAAATGAAGATTAACCGAGCTGTAAAACCTTGGCCCCAAGCAGTCTCAGGAAATAAATCTCCCATAAAGTCCGGCGTGATCCCGCATAACATATTAAAGTTTGGTTTATCTAAGTTTCGATCTTCTACTGTAGCTCGGGGCTCGGAATAAGTATCAGGATTATCGTAGATATGACTTAGGATGCTTAAAAATTCCATGTCCCATTTAGGAAAGAAGATGCCAAATTCTTCTACTGGAGCTACTAATGAGCTAAATATGTGCAAATCGCCGGTTCCGTTTAAGAATGCTCTTGTGCTGGTTTCAAATTCGGTTATAAAACTTGCGTGGGTGACGTTATCACTAGCGATGTATAATCCGTTTACTTTTGTCCATAATTTTCGGGTTTCTTTGATAATGATTGATTTTCCTGTAGCTGGGGCGCCGACTAAGGACACCCAAAGATTGGGACATAATGGGGCTGTACTAGCTTCGGTATAGGTATAAACGCGGCGTTGAAGCACTCCTGCTATAGTAACTAATCCGGCCCATAGGCGAAATATTGGAGGGGAGCGAATACCTTCTGTGCTTTGCATCCATGAGTCGATCCAGTCCAAGATAAGAGGTCCATACTCTATGAGATTTTATATTCTCGACAATCAAGTTTGCAATCGCCTTCTTTTAATGGACAATAACTACAAGTGTATCCTTGCGGATTTGGGTTTACTTTTTCAAAATAAGTGAATTTATCATTATCTATTTTAGATAACCAGCTTGGCGGACCCCCTTGTACTTCGCGTGCCCAGATCATTCTTCTATATAGTATAGTAGTCGCTATCTCGTACCATTCGTATATATTATATAATTCTCCAGTGGGAGAATAATTGAAAATATCTTCTGGACTAGTTGGATCAGGGTGACCATTTTTACCTTTGAGGTATTTGGATTCAAATATAACTTTACACATGTCTAATAGAGTCATATTAGTTTTCCAAAATTGATTTCTCTAAGTTTCTTTTAAGGCTTCTATAAGCGTTTGGGCGTGCACCGCGACGGCCGAGTACAGCATCGTCGCGGCCAGCACGATTGGCCGTAGTCTCATCGGCTACGCCTCACGATCCGGATGCCACGGGGACCGAATTGCATCGTCTGGATTTCGCCACCAACGAGTATGGCGCACTCGCCTGTTTCTTCATCAGCAGAGACGATCAACCCAGAGACCTCAGCGTAGCTGTCCGTCCGCACGAGCTTCCAGCGGGCCTTGTCCTCAGCGCTGTGCCACGTTTCGAGCTTCATCGTGGCTATCCAGTTGTCGATGGCGATCATGAATTCATTCCCTTGTGCGGCGTCGGTTGTTTTCTATTTTCATCTGATAATTGCTTTATAAGATTTGCAAGAGTCAGCGCATCTGTTGTTGTCATTACCATTCCTGTATGGGGCGTTTCGTTTCCATCAGGAGTTGTGTCGCAAAATGTTATTCTCGTAATGGTAGGGCTTACGCTAACATAAAACCTGTTCGCAAAAGCCGACGGTACGAATCCCACAAACTCTTTGCTTTCACTCATCGGAATATTCCTTTGGTGAATATGGACATGCTATCTCTTCGTCTAACTTCTTACCTTCAAACCAATCTTGATAAGTGATTGGTTTTCCTGATTTGTAATCGATATTTTCTTGTTTGCACCAAGTTACGAATCCAGCGCAGATTTGATTAGCGCTGTGACAGCTCCAATTAATGTTTTCATTATCTTTGAGAGACATTATCTCATATGGGTCTGGGACGCAACCATAGTTTATGGCGCGCTCGGAAGTTTCAGAGCCCATAAATGGGCATGAGGAGCAAGCGGTCATGCGACTAGCTCCAAGTTGTTATTTACTCTGGTTCTCTTATCGCCACTTGTGGTCCATTTGATTAATCCGTCGGGATGATCCTGATTTGCATTGCCCCAACTCCAGCCTACTTTAGCTTCACTAGGAACAGTAAATCTCCGGCCTCGATAAGATAACGGAACATCTAAATGTTTTTGCATTTCGCTTATTATTTTAGCTTCATTAGTGTCAAATTCAAGTCTTTGCCCATAAACTGCGTCGTGTAATTGCGCTATAAGTTCTACGGGATGATTGCTATTTGGCCCCATGTATTTCCACATGCGCCATAAACCAAGATTAAGGCGCCTTGCTGTCGGAGCCTGGGACATGAAGGCAATGCCTTCTTTAATTGTATCATTTGAGTCTGCGCGGCCAAAAAAATCACGCCTTCCTCCGAAAGCATCTATTAAATAATGCTCGCGTTGAAGTTGTCCGGCTACCCAAGTAAAGAATTGATTTAAGCAGGGATAAGTAGCAAACATTCTTTCTTGGGCAGATTTAATGAGCTTATTTGGTACTCGAATTTGCCGGGCAATTTCTAAATAGCCGCCGAATTTTTCCGTTCCATGACGGACGCGTTTGGCAACTTCGCGATAGCTGTGTTGGCGGTAATATAATTGATCTGCAATTTTGCGATCATGTTTCAGATCCCCATTCCAATCTAGATCGTTTTCCCAAATCTCGCGCGCTAAGATAGTATGAGGGTCGCCGGATTCGGCTGAGTCTAAGTAGCTTGAGTCGCCAAATAATACCCAACATAGCCATCCGGTTTCTCTTGTTTCGGCTTGTTCTAAATCAGCGCCAAATAGCTTCTTATCTTTATTTGCTATGAACATATATCTTAATTCTTCTTCGATATTTTGAAAATTTCTCCCGGTTCCGGTTATTGATTTTGATGAACTAAAGCGCGATGTTGTTGTCATAGCGGGATTGAAACTGGTACGCATTCGCCAATCGGAATCAATTTCGGTTTCTAAAACTTCAAGTTGTCCTTCATTGTCGCGATAAGATAGAATCGCAGCTATTATTGGCCTTGCTATAAAATAACCTTCGAGTTTTTCTAAGATTTCCCTTTCCATTGGTTTTGTTAATTTGCCTTCTTTTTTTCTTATTATTGGTGGGATTTGCAGTATATCGTAGAAGAAAGTTGCTAATTGTGAGGTTGAGTTTGGGTTTAAGGTTTTTGGTTTCGGGTGGTCATTGGTGGCTTTGGTCGGCGAGCGTAAGTCACAAATGGCGCTGACGTAGCAATCAATTATATCGCTTAATCGTTCTAAGCGTTTTCTTAACTTAGCTATCCCATCTTCTCTTGCCCAAGGGTCAATTTTCCAGCCGCGTAAGTTCATCTCAATTGCGGGTGCCTGTAAAGCGCGCTCAAAGTCGTAGATTAGCTTTGGGCCTTGAAGCTCGATAGGAGAATTGTGACTTGGAAGCAGGGTTTTTAATTCGTTTAAAACCTCACAAGTCAACATGCTATCCATGGCATTATAGACTTGGATCGATCCGCAATCAGTATCAAGCTCGTGTGCGGCTATTAATGGCATTATTTATGTTCTTCAGTAAGAAAAATTATTATAACTATTATGCATACAATGATAAATAGTGACCATGCTGGGTTCATTTAAATTTCTATATCAGAGCCAGATTCGTTGTTATAAGAATAATCAGCCCAATCGAACCAATCAAAGATGCGTTTTTGTTTAGCGCGCTCGTCCCAAATAAACCATGCGTAACAAGTATTGCTTGGCGCTTCAGGGCCGGTCCAATTGTATCGGTGCATCATAGGCAATCGGCGTGAAGATATCCAAAGCCGTGCTGGTGGATGTTTGCGAAAGAAGGGGAGTCTATTACAGCTTTCTAAGAAATTGGTTCTTAATAAGAACGCTACATAAGGAACTTCACTGATTGCTTTCTTGGCGAATTCGACTGCGAGCTTATAGGGTGGATTTGTTATTATACCCTCCCATGACATTTTAACTGCTAGGAAAAAATCTACCATTGAAGACCCATATCCATAATCCATAATATCTGAACTAAAAACATCAAAATTATTATCTTTTAAAACTTTACTTATTGCTCCGTCTCCACAAGCGGGTTCCCAAATGTAATGAGGAATAAATTCTTTTTCTATATTAATTAGTGATATTGTAGCCTCTGGTGGCGTGAAATATGCATCTAAACCTCGGTCTTCAAAATTATGCGAGCTTTGAATTAGCATAACTTTATCTTTTTAACGTATATTTCGTTCTGTAAACGGGATGATTAAGTTCTTTTCAAATAATCTTTCTTTTGCTTTTAACATCCCTGGCGACCATCCTAAGTCAATATAAAATGCTATTAATTCGGCACTTGACCACCAAGCATATCCAGATTCTATCCCCATTTGCCTTTGTTCCGGTTTATTATCATCTAAAAATAATGGATATAATAGATGTGATCCAAATGGAGCCTCTCCGCGTTTTAAGCTATCTAATGCAGCTTCATAAGCATAAGCTTTATTTAAGGCTATATTGCCAGCAAAAGGAGATTCTATAATAACTCTACGACGTAATTGCATTTTTATTCCTCGCGTTTTAAACTCTCGCCATGAGCAAGCATAGACTTCCAGGCAATTTCGTTGCTGTATATCGAAGCCAAGTAACCCAGCCCGCGCCGCTTTTCTGGCAACGTGGCGTGTTGTAAAATCATTGGATCATCGGCGCAATTATTAACTATGATACCTATTCGTAGAAAATGACTTATATCGAAGATGCCATTTTGAAAGGCTTTTGGAACTGGAGAGCGCAATGCGCCTATCAGTAATTCCCATGCTTGAATTTCCTCTTCTAAACTTTTCCAATAATTAAGCTCGGGATCTTCTCGGGTCATGAAAGGAATTACAAGCGATTCGTAAGGACTTCTGGCAAAACTTACCATAGATATAAGTTCGGATAAGATCCGCCGCATTGGAACTGGCATATTTTTGATTTCAGACCGGGAGAACAGGGCATATCCGGTTTCGATGTCGATTGTATAAGATTCAGCAGGCTGAGCTAGCCAAGTTTTGATTTCACTTAGGGTTATCTTTTCTTTCGTTTTTGGATCTTCACAAGTTATCCAGCGTTTGATTCGTCTTATTTCGGGAAAGTTTGATTCGTAGGCGACCTTTTGTAGATCTGAAATAATATCTGTTCTTAGTTGTTCTTGGCGCAGTGCTGCAGGATGGAATGTTGGAAAGACCTTTTTATTAAATCTCAAGCTTAGCTTAGGCGTGCCTCGAATTGAGCTTATATTAGTTATGCCTAGTAACGCCCAACAGGCATAGTTTCCTAAAGCGACGATTACATTGGGATTATGATTCTCTATTTCTTTCCATAAGTTCTCGATATGATAGCGATATTCGGATTTGACATAAAAGATGCGGTTATTGATCTTGATTGGGGGTAAACTTGTGTCTATATTTCCTTGTGTAGCGAAGAATAGTTCGGTCTTATCGCCTTCCGGGTGTTCGTTGAAGACATTTGTTACTGCAATTTGGTGCTCGTCTTTTAGCCATTTCCAATGAGAGATCATGTCTTCAAGGCTTGGATAAGGTACGCGCAGTTCAGGCGCAAGATTGGAGCTTCCTAGCATCTTTGCTAATTCTCGGCCTGACCAGCCGACTAATGGATGACCGACTAGGGCTTCATTTTTTCCTAAACTTTCGGCTACAAGAACTACTTTCATCTTACAGCTTCACTAGCTTTTCTTTTAGATCTTTCTTTTAGAGTTAATTCGTTAGCTTTGGCTGCGTATTCTTCATTAATTTCAATTCCCAGTACACTTCGGGCGCCTAGGCTTTCGGCAGCTCGAATTGCACTTCCGCTGCCGGAACATATATCTAAAAAATCTGTAGCGTTATCGACTAGCATTGATAGAAAATGTTTCAGCATTGATTCTGATTTTTGATTAGGAACGATTGGAGATGTAACTGCAGGGGCCGCGTAACAGTCTGTCATTTTTTTAAATAAGGCTCGGTCGCCCCGGGTAACTAATAGACAACTTTCATAGCTTGGCTTAGGATGCAGTCCACGCACACCTGGAGCGCCGTTATTTGTGTCTGATTTGAACCAAATTAAAGGATAATCGGTAAGAAAGAATTGAGAATTGATAAATTTATTTATGATTGGCAGGGAATCTCCTTCACGATCTAACCAAAACATTATATGACAACTGTAACTAGCAAAGTTGTCTATATTATCAATTAATGAATTTGGCAAAGCATAATACGAATTTTCATCATGTGTAAAATCACAATGAATCAGGTTAAATTTATCTCCGGAATAACTCTCGCTCCAAGATATAAAATCGGTAGTTATAATTGGAGGAGTAGCTTTATCCAAATTCGGCTTTGGTTTTACATCTGTAATAATAGTTTCAGTTTTTGAAATTGGCATTAATTGTTCATGATTTGTGTCAGTATAGATATCATGTGTATCTGAATAACTAACTAATGTTGGAAGGACAGAATCGGCTAGTTTTGTTACTTGATCCTTATTTAAGGGGGCGCGTAGTAGTTCTTCGACTAAATCTGCGGCTTTTTTTTCCTCCTTTCGTTGTAAGATGCCTAGGGCTTGCGTAAAGTTATCAGCGTTAGATAATAGTGGTGAGTCTAATTCTTTAAAGACATTTAATATGTTTCCGATTTGTTGCGGGGTGTAATTTAAAGCTTCAGCTGTTTTGGAGTTTGTCCAAGAGATATCTTTGCTTGTTTTATTTTTATGAAAATCTCCTATGGCGCTGACATGATCCTGCCAAGATAAGTTTTCGCGCTTGATATTTTCTTCAAGTTCGATAATTTGAAGCTCGTCTGGATCTAAGGTATCGTAATAACGTATGGGAACTTGGCTTAAGTTTAGTTCTAATGCACAAAGTAATCGTCTGTGTCCGGCGACTAAGGTTAGTTTGTCTAATCGCTCTAGCTTTTCTCTATGAACAATTATTGGGTTCCAGATTCCTCTGGATCTTATGGAATCTATTAAACCTTCTGTTGTCGCATTCTTTCGTTGGCGCTCGCCTATATTTATCTCGCCTGGATCAACAAAGTCGATTTCATTTGTTATTGGCATGGGTTTGTTCCGGTCTCCTTTGGAGGCTGGATGCGCTCCCCGATTACACTAATGTCTGAATAGACAACCATCTCCTCTCCTTGAGCCAGGATAAACCATTCGTGGCCGGTCCATTCCGCAGGCTCCCATTTATTATGAGAACTAGGCTTGACCCAATAAAAACCTTCTTCTAGTTTGATCTTTGGCATAAGGAAATTAACTTATTATCTGACGCCAATAGCATTGATTATTCCGACGATTTGTAAGGTTCCATCGGGTCCATTTCCGAAACAAGGCACCATTGGGGCCGAATAAGGAAATACAGGTGTGTAGTCGAATACAGTTGCTACTTCGATAGGATCGTTAGCGAGGTATTTTGTATGTATTGTGGTCCAACGCATTTGTGCGTCAGAGTCATGGACGTTAATGGCGAAGGTTTTACCGTTTACTACAAATTTTGCGCATAGCGGCCCGGCGGGTAAGAAGTCGCTTGGGACCCCTGCAGCACTCCAGGTTGCGTTGGATCTTATTGGCGGCGACTGTGCTAAAGTTGCATTGGTGATTGCGATGAGACTTGTAGTGGCGAATATGATTATTTTAAACATAGATTATCTCCTTAGGTTGATTTTTTGTTAGGTTTTTGAAGTGATTTTCGCGAGCTTTTGGCGCCTTTACGTTTCATAATAGCGCTTGACCGACGGCGTTTGGCAGTTGGGGTTGTGGACATTTTAAATTTTCTTCCCTTATAACATGGGGCTCCCCTCGTCGTTACCCGAAGCTAAGCGTTCAAAATTAGTCTGCCGAGTAGGCACAGACTACAAAGCTCCGCCCATGTTATCTTGAGTTGAGTTGACTTTACTTTAGTTTACGAAGTCTACTCCTGGGAGAAGTACACCCCCATCGTTGCAAAGGACTGTATTGGTGCTGCCGGTGCCGAGGGCCGGATAGGTGTTGATTTGCATGGGGAGGCCGCTAAGGGCACGGAAATCCATCGTTTGGAGGCGTGCGAGAGCTTGTGCGGCTGGCGTATGGACCAAATCGACCGCGACCTGGACGCCACCAACGGTGCGCTTGGCGCAGAACGCCCCCGCTGTCGCCTTGCTAGGGTCATTGGTTCCCGAAGCGGTTACTACCGCCTGAGCCGATGCGTAATTGCTGCTAAGCAAAACGGCGCCAAAAGCGACTGCGATAGCGAGATTAATTTTAGACATGATTTGATTCCTAGATTAGTTTGAGATTAGATTAGGGTTTGACTTGAGATTGACTTGACTTTAGCTTGACTTGACTTATCGTGGCGCCCCGACCATAAAGCTGATATTATTGAACACTCGTGGGGCCGCATCTTCTGGTTCACCTGGCCGTTTCTTGCCCGGCCTAGATGTAACGGTTAGCAATACCCGCTTTCCAATAACTTCATCTACCAACTGATCGGTGGATAGGTTTTGATTAAACTCTGGGAAGGACTTGAAGAGAATCTTAAAGGCGTGCATGCGATTTGTAGCAATTTCTAGTGCATAGGGGGGAAGGTTCATGCTTCGTAAATCAACGCCTTCTAGATCTTCCGTTGAAACATCTTCGGCTGGTTCAAGTAGTTGGCAATGATAAAGAATAGCTTCGGTTTCGGGATTCCAAGGGGTCTGCCCTTTTTCTCGTCGGGTGACTACGCCGTAGTAATGGCCTGCTTTTAGTGTTGGCGGGCCGTCAGGCAGGGAAGAGACGGGCGCTGACATTGGATCTTCATGATAATCGCGCGCGTCGAAAGCTTTAGCTGTTTGAGCCATAAAGTTGGGTTCCTATAAGGTTAGGTTAGGATAGGGTTTAGGGTTTGTTTGGGTTGTGTATAGTTCGGTTTTGGGTCCTCCTTCTTAAAGCTGGTTCGGTTTTGGATAGCTTCAATTAACTCTTTTGGTTCAGGCTTCCCTTGAAGTTTGCAAAATATTTCAGCTAAACCAGTGCTTACATCGTAAGTTGGCTTTAGACTGAAGGGCGCGCTAGTTTTGACTGCTATTGCGCCTTGAGGAGTTGTATGGATTAGTCTTTTTGTATTTCTCCCGGTTCCTTCTATTCGCATTTCGACTACATTATTAAAGTATCTTCCGAATCTTGGACCCAAAGCGCGGCCAAGTGCACTTGGAAAGGCTTTTTCGGAGCCGAAAATATCGCTTGAATTGGAGCTTAGGACACGATTTTTTTGTCCGGTTTTATTATCCTCCATGAAGCTTTCACTTATGTAATTTATATGGGTGATTACTATTACATGGCACTTGACTGCATCGGAGTATAGAAATCGTAGTACATTTTCCATTTTTTCTTGTGCGGCGCCTATAAATCTTCGCCATTCGTTACCTAATGGTTCGGCGCCTAATTTACTATTCATTTGTTGAACGTAGCTTAAAGCTGCATAGCCAGAGAAAGTCGAAGAGTCGAGTACTATTACGCTATCTTCACTCCAAGATGTAATTGGGCCTAATTTGACTCCACAGGCTTCGTCCCAGGAGTTTAGTAATTTTTCTATCTTTGGCCAAACGGTAGCGCTTTGGGGTTGAATCCTGACCTTATCTCCGCCTAGATCCATTGTTATCATTTTATGATTAACAGTTTCGTATCGGAAGGATTCTTCGAGATCGAGACTTTGTGCAATTTTATAATATGGGCTTTCAGGATCATGGAGGCAATTTAAAATTATATCTAATCCGTTATCGACATCAATAACACGCAATTTATGACCGTTTAGAATTAAGGAAACTATGGCGCCGCTTTTGCCGACACCGGAATCTCCGGCAATACAAATCTTGATTGGTTTCTTGCCTAAACCTTCAGCGCCGGAAGTCATTTAGGATCTCTTCCAAAGTATGATATTAATACTACAAATAAACATGCTACAAAGCCGGAAATACATATACATTGCTCCCAAGTCATGATTCAAATTACTCCTTAACCATTCTCTGATTTTGTTTCTTCTACTTTTCCGTGATTAAAGTTCGGCCCTGCTTTTGGGTCAGGATCGATTCGCTCCCCGGGCGGGTGTTGATGTACGGTGCCATCAGGACGAATGTAAAGTGGTATTTGCAGATTATCACTTAATTGTTGAACTTTGGCTTTAGCTACAGGGTCGATTTCTTTTGTTTTCACTTGTAGTGCTCATCATTATCTTTTACTAATTTTTCAGCTGCGGTTTTGGCTTGTTCTTTAGTTATGTATTCGCCAAACCCCGCCCCGTTTTTATAAACACCCCACGGATTTGTGGTCTGTTTGGCGTGCATTACCATAACTAATACTTTGCCGGTACTTTCTTCAACGAATCTCTCATATTCTTCAACGCTGTCGCTTGATGCAATCCACATCGCTGCCACTATGGCGATAATAGGCTTGTTCATCTCTTTATTTCCGCTTTAGGACTATTCTGATTGAGTGCGGCCCGAAATTTATTTGTTGCGTTTCGCCTTTAACTTGTAGAGTAACCTCGCCTGTTACTTCATCAGCGGCTATAATATCCCCGGGCACATCGCGATAACTATCGGTGCGGATTATCTTATATCTAGCTTTTTCTTCTGTGTTATCGCCGGATTCGAATTTCATAATAAATCTTCCAACTTTGGTGGATTATAGCGATGACGGCACTGCTGACATTCGTATGGCTTATCATTGGCATTTAAATGAAAAATTTTGGTAGCTCTACCGCTGCATTTGGGGCAGACCCGTGGTGAAGTCCATTTTTTAGGAGCCTTTAATCTGTCCTCTATGATCACGGCTTTTCTCTACTTTTTAGGGGATCCCAGACTCGCTTATCATAGTTAGCTTTTAGCAGGGTTTCTCTTATTTCAGGCGCTTCAGCGCAGACTTTCCTGAACGGGCATTGATAGCTTAATTCGCCAGTTTGTGGATCTTCATAAACTTGTCCACACATTTTTTCGTTCATAGGCCAATGATTTCTTTCAGCGGCTACTTCTGCTAAGCTGATATAATATTCGGTATCTGTTATCCATTCAGCTAGGTAACTTTCACTTCGGGCTATCTCTCTTCGTTCAAATTCAGTGCTTTCTACTTTGATTTGACTTGCGTCGATGATCACACCTTTTATTTCTTCACTGAAGACGAGTTTACCAGCGTAGGAGTAAAAGGAGACTTGATTATCAGGTGAGTATTTGGCAAAATAAGCGGAATTTAAGGTAAATTTGGTTGTCTTCGCATCGGGTATCCAAAGTGCTTCTTGAAACTCAGCTATACGATCGAAATGGCCGCATAAAATATATGTTTCGCCAACGGTTCCGGTGCCGTTACAATTTCTGCATTCTTCTAAGCCATCATCAATGTGATCTGGCAAATTTAGATTGAGTGGTTCTCTTAATATTTGTCCGTCGCCGAAACAAATTGGACATTCGACTTGAGTTATAGTTGTTTTCTTATCTAGTTCTAATCTAAAGCTTAGTTCGACTGCGGCTTTTCCATTAGCTAAGATATAAGTCTTAAAGCTGTCATTTTTAAAATTATCTAAATAATCAATAATGGAACGGATTAAGGTGATTCGGTTTTTATTGGGATTATCACTTATCCAGGGACGATTAAGTTTATCATCCCAGGTTGATATTAGAGCATGCTTAACTGACTCTATTAAGGCGCTTTCGTGATCGTCGCCGGCTGCTAAGCGGTGTTGGTATAACTCTAATGCGGAATGATACTCTAGGCCAAAACGTAGGTGAACGGACTGTTCACGAGGAACCCAGCCGTCAATGATAGTATATTTGTAACGCCGTTGACAGCCTTTAAATTCTCCAAGCGATGTCGAATCCCAAGCTAATTGAAGGGTAGGAAGGAGTTTAGAGAAGCTGGAATTAATGTACGGGCCTTCCACCCGCGCGCCAGTTCTAGCCTGGTTCTCCTGACCGGCCATATTTTCGGTTTCAGGCAGATTGGAATTATTGATTATTAGCTCTAATTGGTTCATTTATTTGAATAATCTCATAAATTCAACTAACATAGCTACAAAAACAAATCCATTACACCAAGCAAAGATGATTAAAAGTCCGTCATATTTTCCTAATCCAATACCGAGCGCCATCATTCCGCCAGTTAGAAGAAACATAAGAAACATGATTAAAACAAACCAGCGCATTTCACTTATCTTGACTTAAGTGCTGAGCAGTTTTCAAATTACTTAATGCGATATGGATTTGCGTTTGTGCGTTATTTGAAAGCTTCTCTTCTAGAGCTTTGTTTAAATAAAGCTCTATATTGCTCATAAGGAACTTAATTGCTTTTAGCTCGCCGGAACTAAGCCGCTTCGAGCGTGAGCTTGGATTTGTTTTTGTTTCGCTCATATCTCAATATCCTTGGCCATATCTAGGGCTTCGCTTATTGAAACTGTTTTCTTTCGGGTCTTTTTTGGTTCTAGTAGATCCTTTTCGATTTTTTCTTTGGCTAATTTGGCGAAATGAGATTTTTTATCGCGGACCCAACGAGCTAAGTAACGGACATTTGTAGTTAGATCCTCATTGCTTAACGATAATGGGTTTGTATTAAAAGTAATCTGCGCTCGTTCCATAAGCTCGTCTAGCGATTTTGGATCGGCTTCGCTTAATGGCGAATTAGCACTGGCTTCTAAGAGAGCCTTTAGTGGCGATTGAGATTCTTCATTCATTTTGGACGGTCCGGGCAGTAATCGCACATTAATGGTGCGCCAATTAATATAAACGTTGCGCCGTGCCAATCTAGTTCGGGGTTCATTTCTTCTGGATTCTCTACTATGACATAGTGGAACAATGTCTTACGACTGTAAGGTCGTGCAACTTCCTCCAATTTAATATGGACATGGGATACATAGCTTATATTATTCATCTTGATATCCTTACTAATTATACATCCGAGCCTAATTTTCTCATAGCCTCTGAGCGTAGTTAATTTGCGATCACGCAAATCTTGTGCTTCTTGAGAACGGTCATTGATATACAGCATGCCAATGAATTCATAACGCTTTGTATAGGCTGCATACCAAGTCACGATATTAGACCTGACTTGAGTTTCATTGCTTATTTGCTCTCTTCTTTATCTATCAGCCGCCTGGCTATATCTTCAGTTTCGATTAGAAATCGTCGAATTGCGATTCGAACTGCTTTACTGACACCAATTTTTCCTTTACCCGCGAAAAGGAATTCTAACTTGGTATTGTCTTCCTTATCGACCATGTAGTGTTTTTTGATAAGGTTCTCTTGGCGAGCGGGAGGCATGAGAATCTATCTCTTCTCTTTTTTTATCATTTCCAGTCCAGCTTTTAGCCTTGCTTCAACACGTTTTTGAGCCGAAGCTATAGTTATTTCGTCGTTTGATCCTTGGGCTTCTTTGGCTATCTCTTCGCTATGATCAAAGTCAGGGACTTCTAGTTTCATTTGGCTTGAGATTATGTCAGCTTCTATTTGGACCTGAAGATTAGTTAGGTTTGGATGATCAGCTATAAATTGAATTAGTCCTTCTAAGAGTTGATCTAGGAAGATTTTATTTAGAATTTTGGCTTCAATAGTTCCTAATGAATCGCCAGGATTAAATCTTGGTTTAAGGGTTATAATCAGCTCGTCTATTATTACTAAACTCACTTTGCTTTAACTCACACGCTTGATTTCAAAGGTTGGGGTTCTTTTAATTAAAATGCAGGGTTTTGATTCATGCTGTTCTAAGATGAAACTTAAACCGATTCCGATTTTCTTCCGTCGGCGTAAGCTATAGCATGCGAAGCGGAAACTTTCGGCCTCAGAGATGTTATCGAATTTAATTAAAGCTTCAGCGCCGTTTAAGATTGGCATTAGAGCAGCTCTAATTTGCTCCTCGCTCCATTTATGTCTTAGGGACAATTTAACTTAGATCCTTATCTAAAATAAACCTGAAACCCACCAAAGCCAGGCTGCAAAGATAGTGCTTGTCGTTGCCCGAAGTGTATAAACATCTGCACCCTTGAACTGACCGCCATTCGCGGCAGCTACTAAGCAATATGGTATATCTAACACTAATGAAAGCAATAGGAACCATTTCATGGGTTGGTCTTTATCACCTAACTTAAGCTTTGAAGCTTACTTTGAGTTTATTGTTTAGATCAAATATTAATTCGCCTTCGATGTCTTCTGTTCCTATGTCCATTTTTTCGGCAAAGATGGCTGGGATATAGCCTAATTGGTGCTCGGTTAAATCGCAGACTTCATCTAAAGTAAATCCGGAACTAGCTAGGGCAGATATTAGCTCTCTTTTATCGACTTTTAAGAATTCTTCTGTTTTTATCCAAACGCCGATTGCATTGGCTCGTGTTTTGGGATGATCGGGTTCTTGGCGTAGGATTAACTTTGCGCCGATTGGAAGGACTTCTAAGATTGCTTGAGCAGGTGGTCGGTAATGGGCGCCCACGATTTCATAGCTATAGGCAGTTTTGAGACCTGAAGACATGAGTACCACGGTCTTGTTCATTGTTATATCTCTATTTCTCTTTCTAGCTCGAATTGGGTTTCTTGAAGTTTGTAGCTTCGCTTTAGATCCTTAGCAAATTCAACATCGCTGGGTTCATTGATTGAGCTTAGATTAATTTCAAATAAAGTCTCTAGGGTATTTTCTGGATCAAGCCGGTAAGAGTTGATAATCTCGCTTAGCTTTTCGTCGGGAATTATTCGTGTGACTTGGCGAGATAGATATCTTCCGGAACCGGAGTTTGGAATCATCGCACTTATTGTTATTGTTTCGTCTTGATTTGGAAATAGGTTTAATCGCGGCACGACGACGCGTTTGCCGAGTAACTCGGGAATATCATTTATTCTTTTTCGATTGGGGTCAAAGAGGTTCAAGGGTTTAATTCCTTTTTCAAGTTCTTGCCTCGTTACGACTTCGCTTCATTGCCCTTGCTGCTCGAATGTTGCTTTTTTGCTTTAACCTGAAATGCTCTCGTTCGCGCGATAGAATCTCAATTGCTTCTGGACTTAATAAAGGTTCTGCTATGGCCGCATCTATGGCTTGGATGTAGGCTAGGAGCTTACTTGAGCTGGTTTCTTGATTTGAATAGAAAGCTTCTATGGCTTCTTGCGTATAGGTTTTTATCATTGATTTTAATTGTCTTTGGCTTGTGATTGCTTCATCTACAATTTGTATTAGGGCTAGTAGGCGGTCTTGAGTTATGGGCATAAGATTAGATTTTTATATCTTCTGAACTTATTTGTTCTTTATCTGAATTTAGAATCCATAACTCATATTCGGGATTGTCTGGGCTTATTCGGATCTGCAAGTTGGCATATTTAGCGTTTGGGTATTTGGAGCGGAATTTGTAAAGTAACATGCGGGCTTGAAAGGAGTCTTCGGTGCCGATTCTATAGCCGGTTTGGGCGTCAGCCCCGGCGCTTAGTGCAGCCTCACACATAATACCTAGAGGGGAATCTAGGGTTAGATAATTGTATGAAGCCTCTGTCATTTTATTTCTTTTTCTTACTTTGACCGCTTTCGCTGAGCCCGATTGCTATTGCTTGAGCACGCGATTTTACTTTAGGGCCGGACTTGGAGCCGGAATGAAGCGAGCCGGATTTGTATTCGTCCATGACTTGTTTCATTGCGGCGCGCTTTTGAGGCTTGGTTACGGGAGTTTTAGAGGGCAATTTTAAGTTCCTTTCTCATATGTTCATTGCAATAAAGAAAAATAAAATAGCAATGAGGAATAGTATATCTATAAATGGCTCTAGATTCGCGATTATAAATCCGTTGCGCGTCGAAATCCAAAGCCTAGTTCCAATGAGCTTCATTTTTTTCTAAACCTTATCTTCCATACGCTTACTTGAAGATTGGGTAGTTGATTTTAGTTTGGCTCAACTACCAAAAGCCAAGAAGATTTTAGTAGGGCTTTCTACCCTACTGTTTGCATTTTAAAATCTCCTTTAATGGAGGTATCGCCTGCCCAATGCGCCAATATCTTGCATCAAAGGGCAGGGGAAGTCAAGGGCTTTTTGCTAAGCATACTTTTGCCAAGCATGGTTTATCCTTCTTTACCTTTCTGGCATTGGCCGGACTGGCTTCACTTCTTTACTTTCATATGTTGTTAGATGCCTATGGTTTTTGTGTATTTTTGGCCAAGGTGTTTGCTGGCCGATTACATATTCGCTCATTGCTATTAGTCGGGTTGCTATTTCTTTTCTAGTTCGGAAGGAATCTGTTAAATAAAGCGCTCTTCCCATTAAGAAAAGTTCTCTATAGTCGTCTCGATTGAAGCTCATTTCTCTTGATCTCTTGTTCTAATTGCATTTACACATCGTTTATAACTATCGCTTGGCCCTGGTTCAATGGGCCAAAACCATCCGACAGAACAAAAGGTGCATAAATAAGGGCTTCCGCTGTAATAATCATCATCTGAAGATTGCCATACAAAGCCTTTAGCACCGCAACATGGACAATAATATTGTGTCTTGGTCCAAGATTCTCCGTTAAAGTTAATACTCCTTTCACTCATGATCTATGTTTCCTTCTTAAACTCCAGCGGACCTTGGCCGCATTGGAGGCTATGTTAGAGCGTTGGGTGGGATTTAATTTGTCGGCCCTTGCCTTTCCGCCTAGCTTACCGTTGGTGCTACGGATTTGGCTTATATGGGCTAGCTTGCGCTCGTGTTCGATTTGCTTTTCGTCGCTATGGGTTCCGTCAAATCGGGCCGGGCAGAGGAACTTGGATTCATCTACGTCCCAGAATAGCTCGAGGCCGCAGTAGCATTTGTTGAAATTGTTCATGGAAGGTTTTCAGTGCGCAAGGGCGATTATGGCGCCCAATGACGCTACGAGCAGCGCAAGCAAAATCTGGGAGATCGCTGCGATCTTGTTTTCAGATGCGGTACGCTCGCCAGCGACGGGGGTTAGCGAGATCTGCATCTCGCCAGATTCGAGTTTCTCCCGAACCCCTGGTGGATAGACGAGCGCTCCATCAGGGCCTTTTTTTGCTCCGGTTTCTGCCATGTATTGATTAAGGATGGCAGAAAAGGCGGCTGAGCGTGAGTCTCGTTGGGCCATTTTCATTTTTCTCCTGTTGAAGTTGTTCATTTGTTTTCCTTTAGTTGCTCTAGGATCTTTTCTAGCGTCATATAAATACGCCATAATGCCATGTTCACTGTTGCTGATGTTAGCACTAGAAGTAGTATTATAGTGGCCATCATTGGTTATATCTGCCCCGATTCTACATCGTAGCAATAATCCTCGCAGATGTCTTGTAGAGCTTGAGCCAGGGATTTTATCGTATCTTCGGAAGCTTTAGAGTCTTGTAGGAAATATTGAGCCAATTCGTAGCATTTTTCATCATATGAATATTTCCTATTCATATCTCGATCTCCGATTCGGGTTTAGATATTTGTGATATTTCTTTTCGTAGTTTTGGTTCGGACTTAAATCTTGGTTTGTTACCTAAGCTTAGATTAGGAAAACCCCACCGATCGGTGTGCTCCAAAGCTCGCTTTAGATAATCTAGGGACATATCTCTTGTTATTAATATATCTCCGTCGTTATCGCAGAGATAACGGTAATTTTGAGCCCAGATTGGGAGGGTGAAATAAGTTGTGCTCTCGTTTTTCTTATTCCAATGCCAAGTTGTTACGTCAACGACCGCATTTAAGGTGCCATGTTCGCTTAGAAATTGAGCTAGTGGGCAATAATTACGATCGCTTGCTTCGCCAATGATGGAATCTGGAGCGAAGCTTTCGTGCCAAGATTGGAATTCGGTTGGATCTAGCATGAGATTTATCGCCTATTTATAGTACATTCCTTGATTCGTTGTCGTCGTAGGTTACTTGTAAGTTGGATTCACATTCGGAGATTGTTTTTGGGAGCGTAAAGGCTACTCGGCCCCAATGATTAAGGTCCATTAGCCATTCAAGGGCCGATTCAAAAACAGATTCGGAAATTACATGATTGTTGTTGATTAGCAACTTGGCGGTTTGATAAGTGAGCATAGTTAGGTTTCCTCTTCTTTTTGGGGGCAATCTTTATGCTGCGTCCTTAGCGGCTTGCTTGTGGGCGCAAACACCACTACTAAGCGAATAGAAATCGCCACGGGTGCGGAGTGCTTTATTAAGCAGGAGCTTTGTTTAGTTCAGAGCGAGCATCCCATAGGCCGAGCGGGATGGTGTTAAGATGCTCGTCTCCCTTTTCGAGGGCAGCCTTGATCACTGGCAACAGAGCGGAACCAACATAGCTAATGTGCGCGTCCTGATAAACTCCGCGGTAATAGTCGGCGTGCGTCGCGCGACCATCCATGTAATCTTTGCGGGTAATCATTTGTAGAATTCCTTTAAGCTGAAGTTTGTATATTTCTTTAGGATTTGTTTTTCTCTTTGTTTTAGTTTTAGTCTCGCATACCTTCGGGCTCGCATGCGGACTAGGATTGTAAGGCGTTCTAGGGTCATGAGATTTGATCCTTCTCCTTGTTGCGCTTGTCAGCCTTGCGTTGAAACCGAGAGCGTTTAGAGGGGCGATTGATTTTTTTGTGTAACTTGGGCGTCTCATCGACAACTGACTCAGGCTCAGTTAGAAGGTCACGGCCAGCCATATCGCAACGTCGAACTTCTGTGAATCCTTCACGCATCTTCAATTCATGAGCAGTGATACCAAACCAGTTTGAGCGATAAATCTTACCGTCAGCCACGTATAGGTAACTACCGTGAATCGGATAGTCGTCTGGTAAAACCGGCTCGTCTAATTCTTGATTGGGCATGTTTTCACTCCTTTTGGTTTTGGTAGGTGTGGAGGGACTCGAACCCTCAAAGAGAACGGATTTTAAGTCCGCAAGTTGTGCCAGTTCACTATTATCTCCACACACCTAAAAGGGTTTTGCTAAAAGACTCCTGCTAGAGCTAGGATTGCGAAAGCTAAGATTGCACTTGCGCTTGGGCCGATGATATAGTCTATGATTTGTAGTGAGGTCATGGTTTAAATCCTTGCGGGTTGCGGTTTGCAGTCTACCTTTTGTTCGCCATTGGAGATTCCACTGAGTCCTAGCCCGATCGATACACCTTCTGCGGCTGCCCTGCAGAGACTCTCGGTCGAGTAGCAAATGACGGTGCCCTGATGTGGTGGATTGAATATGAGCGCCCAACTCATTGTTGCTGCGTAGCATAGCTGCATTACTCTATCTCCAACCGATTGTAGCTGGAATATATGAAGCCAGTTCTTTAAGTTCTTCTTCGTTGAGCGTAAGTGTATATAGATTTTTATTGTCTAACCCGGATAGCTCGAACACATATGAGCCAAAATCGGATCTTAGCCGGGATTTGATCTCGGCTTCTAATATGCATAGCCGACTAAAGGCTGATGTTTTATGAATCTTCATGATATCGGGCTCCTTCCTTCAATATAGCAGTGCAAAACCCAACGATCCCACCACGGTTGAATTTTTGCTAGACGTATAACTTCGGCGTGTGTTAGATACTTGTGGTCAATTAAAGTTTGCATAGTAGCATTTTTACCTAGACATTTCTTGGCTAGTTTTAGCCTTGCTCTTACTGTTCCTGTAGAAATTATAATGTTATCATTAATTTGTCGAATGACATTCTGACTTTGTTTGTAGCTTTTCCATTGCTGTATTAGTTTCATGATTTATTTCCTTTCTTAGTTTTTGGCTTCCCGTTATACAAAACCCAGTCCGATTGAACTGAATCCATAGCACGTCGGGTTCTATCAGTCTCGCGAGCCAAATCTTCGATTAGCTCGTCTGTGAGCTTGAAAGCGCTTTCTTCGGGATCGTAAGAATCGGAATCTAGCTTTGACATTGTTTTTTACTCCTTTACACGAAGGAAGGGTGAGTTTAGGCTATGATTGTTCGGCCCGCCCCATTCGGTTCCGAGGGTTCCGTAACTATATAGTCCAACTTTAAATGGAATCCTTATACGATCCTGGTTACGTTTTTGCTTCCAAAGCTTGGTAGCTCCGTTGCGCCGGATTGTCCACCATTTGCCATTTTGCATGGCAATTTCTAGGCGACCAGCGTCTAATAATTGATCTACGTTGTCTTTTGTTAATGGTGGTGCTTTTGATATTTTCATCTTACTTGACTCCTAAAGTGTTAGAGAGTGTCATGGCGATTAAGATTAGTGTCATAATCACTAAGCCTACGCTAAGTATGTAAGCTGTTCTTTTCCACATTTTTGCGATTTTGTACCAGTAAGTGTAAAGTCGCACAAATTCTGCGAAATCATATTCTTGATTCATAGGTTTCACTTTTTCTCTGGTTAACAAGCCAGATATGATCCTATTTTTATTTCATATCTGGTATCTTAATCGGAGCCTAATTTTATCCTTGCCTGACTAGTTCGAACTTTTGAATAGCTTGAATAATACTTGACTCGTCGAATTCTGGTGATTGCTTGCCAATACGAAGCACATCATTGAGAATTTGTATGGCTCCGTTCCATATGGGAGCATCATCAGCAGTACAAAGAGCAGCATGAGCAGCAGCATCAGCAGTACAAAGAGCAGCATGAGCAGCAGCATGAGCAGTACAAAGAGCAGCATGAGCAGCAGCATGAGCAGCATGAGCAGCATGAGCAGCAGCATGAGCAGCAAGAGCAGCATAAGCAGCAGCATGAGCAGCAGCATCAGCAGCAAGAGCAGCATAAGCAGCAGCATGAGCAGCATGAGCAGCATGAGCAGCAGCACAAATTATAGAATAGTTGGCGTTATCTGGTAAGCTACGAAGGTTAAGGGCGATCATTGGCAGAGTAGGATCAAGGATTAAGGGAACAATTTTTCTCAACGTTTCAAGAATTATAAAGTGTAGACGGGCTGCTTCAGCAGCAGGATCTCGATTTCCTACGACCCGGAGAATGAAGGGCTTTAGAAGTTGGCGTTTTTTAGTAGGCATATAATCGTTCAGTGCGACCGCATAAGCTCGGATTATTGGACAAGAACAGGGCGGGTTATCGCCGATTTTACCGTAGACTAGCCACATACCCGCATCGAAAAGGCATGCGCCGTTACGTGGATGATCAGTAGAACCTTTACGAAGATCATAGCGCCAAAGATTAGAAATGTCGGTGGTCATTTTGGAACTCCTGAAGAAAGTGAGTGGTAGGAGAGGATTCTCCTACCACTAAAATAGTTTGAGGTTTAATTTATCCTTACTAGTTCACGTTGTTTGGAGGGTGAGAAGGGGATAAGGAGCTTACCGGCTTCACGTTCAAGCTCGGTTCGAGCGTCTTGATGCGTCAGACTTTTGGCGTATGCCGTTGCGGCTGTTACCGCATCGAAGATTGTTTCGATTGGATGATCTTCCTCGACCATGTGTTGAGTCAGGAGGGCGCTAGTATTGATCTTGCCAAAGCGCTTGGATAGGAATTCTTCTACGTCGCCCTTGATCTTGGCGGCTTGTGCGGCTTTAAGAGTCTCCTCGAACGGTTTCGCGCTGATATCGGTCCGTGCCAATTGTGCTAGGATTGGTTTGACTTCTTCCTTCCACTTGTCGGGCGCGCCTTTAGTGTGCTTGAAGGATATTTCCACCTGCTCTTGTACGCCCCAAAGGATACGATTGCCGCAGGCGTAATCGAATAGAAAGGCGCCCAAGGTGTATTTCTTGAAGCCGACTTCAGAGTTGGAGATATAAAATCCTCGGGCAAAGCTTCCGGATTGACCATTGCGACGATTTGGTATCTCGACTCGATTGGTTTCGTCGGCTAAGAAAATCCACATATCGCGGTCGGAGCCGTAGATTGTGGTGTTTTCTTTGGTGATGTTAACGCGCTTACCAAACTCGCCTGGTACTCGCCAGTCGCCACTAACGCCGTCGCCGAATTGATGGACTAATTCGTCTGTTACATCGAAATCCCAGATTCGGCCGTAGTTGGGGCCGGTAGCGGCTGCAATGGAAGCCTGATTTGTATCGGGATCACGCCGGAGCAGGATACCGATTTCATCCACGCTCCGAGCCTGCTGTAGGCCCCAATTCATGCAATCGGCTACTAATGGGCCAGGAATACCGCTGCGCATATAACCCGCAGGAACGCTGGCTAGGGCGCTAAGTTGACTGAAGCTCCAATGGGTAAAATTGACCGGGATGCCGGTTTTTCCATTTTCTGTTCTTGTCAGTGCGATATCGAAAAGATCGGTTGTGGATGGTACAACGGTTAAGCTACGATTTGTTGTTACTAGCTGTTTGCTATGCTCGCGTTGATAGCGGCGTTGGGCCGCAAGAGCAGTTAAGCTTGTATATCGTTCATCCGGTCCCCGCTTGAACCATTCTTTGCTTACTACACTATTGGTTCCATTGTTGATTTGGGTTACTTGGGCTGACATTGCTTAATTCCTTTCCATAGCGTGTTGAGCAAGTTGCACGTTAATTTTTCTTAATTCATCTTTATTTAATATAACACGATATGGAATATCTTGATATTTACCTCCACGAACGGCTAATACAATACTATCTTCCTTAATTGTTATTAGAGGATAATCTAATTCTGCTCTTGTTATCCATATTCCCTTGACACTGTGTAGAATTTTCATTTGATCTTTACTCCAGTTTGTGACTAAGAGTTATTCACGCTTAATCACGTTAGATATGCTCTGATGAACATACCAAGTTAAGGTAAGGTTGGTTTTATTATTCCTTACCTTAATTGTGCTATGTTCCTATTGCTCGGTCATCGTCAAGCATGATTTATATCTCCTCTTCATTTGTGTTTTTTTTTCCCAGATACAGAATGAGCAATCGAATTGGCCTACTTGGTTAATTTGAAATAGGAGCCGCTTATGACCGTGTGCGATAAATTCGTTATAAATTTTCTCAGGATCATCATTTTGACCGGGATGCCAGCCGCTTTCGTATCCACATTTTAATTCACGGTAGCCATATTTACTTAGATCAATATTTGAAAGATTGATTGCTCGTTTTGGAGTATTTTCTAGTGTAGCAATATCATCTTCTGTCAGACATTCGAGACAGTAGCATTCGTCATTATTTTGTAGATACGATGGTTGCCAGCTATGACTATCTGGGGATATACGGAGAGCGTTACCACAACCATTGCATATGGTCCATTCATCTTCCCATTCTATCTCGTATCCCGCCCGTTCTAAAATAGAAGATAGATCGCGTGGGAAATAATTCCAGTTGGAAAATAGAATGCCGTGCTTTGGGTTTTTATATCCAGGTTCGGCATACTCATGGGCGCCTTGTAAATTTTCAATATAACGCTCTGCTGTTCTACGCCATCCGGGTTCGTTGGCGCAGGATGGTGCCCGGCATAAGCTCTTGCGCATGATATATTGCGGGGTCATTGTTTACATTCTCCTTGGCTAGATTTCGATTTCTAGATCGTCTTCGCTTGGGATTCGCTTTGTAGTGAAGAATCCGTAGCGCCCGACTAGTTCGCCGCTTTGGGCCATACGCTCGATTTCTGAATTGTTGAACCCTTCGCGGCGTAATTTGCGCACTACATTTTCGCTGGGTTGAAGGACTGTAGGATCGATGAATTTAAGAGCACTTGGATAATGTGCAGCGGTATATTCGATGGTGCGGATATGGCGTTGGTGGGCCATGAACTTTTCGTGCTCGAGTCTCTTTTCTTGCTCTTTCTTGATCGCCTGCTCTTGCATTATTATTTGTTGAGCGAGAAGTAGGGCATTCTCGCGGATTGTGTCTGCCAGCGATTCGGCGCTCGATACAAAGACCTCGATTTGATCTAATTCAATCTTCAGGCGCGAACCGTTCTTACCGGGAGCTTCAGCTCGTAATGTTTTAAAGTCGTTGCGGAATAAAGTGATTTGGGCAGTCATATCTCTATCTCCGTTGCATCTGCTTTGCGTTGCCTACAAGCTGCATAGTTGTGTGTTCTTTCTGGCACTTGACCTAATCGGATCATTTGTTCGAACCAGTTATATCCGTGCCCGTATTTCCATCCACCATATATCAAACCTTCCATTGCATGAGCGACCTCATGTAGAAAAGTTGATATTAGGGCTATTTTTCCTTGATCTCTTAGTCCTGGATGCAAGTGTATTTTGCTTGTGCTGCCGCGACCGGCGCACGATTTTAAGTTCCAATTAAACGCAACTGGAATTTGCTTTGTTTTTTCTAATCTTGGATCGAAACTTATAGCGCGGGATAATATATCTTGTAGGCCCAGTTCTCGTGCGAAACTCTCGACAGTTCCAAGATTTTCTAACATAGCTCTGGTTCCTTCCTTTTCTTAATGATTTCCTAAGATGGAAATTTGACAATTAGAAGGAAGTATAGTATTTATATATCGTAGCGTTTCGCTATTTCCTGCGGAAATTTCTAACAAGGCGTAATTCGTGAGGTCGCGCGAGTCTTCTTTTGTTATGGTGTTATCTAGCGTATAAAATGCTTTTGCGATTAAACACTCGATTGTTGTAGCGTCGTAGGTTTGGTTGTTTATAAGGAATTTTTCCATAGCGGGTGGCGCCTTTGGAAGAGAGGGTTGGATTGGAAGTGTAGCACAATGGGACAATGGGTTGTCAAACATTAATTGAGTTGAGGAAATAGAAGGATGCTCAACGCAGGGTTGTACTACTGACTAAGGCTCCACGAACTAATTATCGTGATTAGTCCAAAAAATATTAATCCGAATGCGCAAATTAATGTCTCAATTTCCCAGCGAATCTCTGATGGAATAACGCGCATGGTGAATCTGTCACCTGGTCTGTGAAACTGGCGGTCTGCTGTTTAGCATAGATTTGTGACTTTTTGTAGAGGGTTTGGTAGGGGATGCTTGGCAAAGCAGGCTATGTTAACGCCGATGTTGACCTGTAATGTTAGGATGGCAGAGTGGGCGCGCCGTGGTTCGATGGGCATGATTGAGCTTAAAGTGATGTTAGCGTCGATGTTGTAGTATGATGTTTAAGCGACCCGGGGAGGGTGGTTGTGTGTGAGGGTATCTAGGGTTGTAAGAGGGTACAACCTAGGGTATACTTACTTAAAAATATATATAAAATTAACTAAAGAGAGAAAGACATTTTCAGTTCTAAGGACGGAAATTATAATATATATACTTATACCAATACCCTTTTGGATCGATGGCCATCCGAAAGTACCTTTACCACCCCCACCTTACCCTGCCTTGCTTAAACATTATAGCCTAACATCAGCCCTAACATCGAATCTGACCTAATCGCGCCCATAGAACCTCCTCAAGATTTGAATTTTGTGCTTAGTATAGGCGAAATGGGAGCCGGGCCGGAGCGGGCTCGAGTCGCGTGAGATAGTTCCCCGACGGGTTGTGCCCGACGACGCCGCAAGCGCCCCGCTCCTCCGAAAAAAAAACCATCAAACCCCAAAATAAAATTTGACAACTCTCGCGCCATATGAGATAACTCTCTCGGTTAGTCGATACCGATTAGCTGGAACCAAAGCAAAGTGGAGTTTGAAAATGTCTGAGAATCGTAAGCCGCGTGAAGTTCACGATACGGTCGCAACCCGGCTGAGCAACCTGAGCAACCAGTATCTCGTGTATGTCAAGGACGAGGCTGCTGACGTTCATATCCCGGTCGCATACACCCCGCGCTTCACGCCAGGGGGTGCTGTGACACCTGAGCTCGCACGCGCTCTCAATTGGGCGCACGTCGAAAAGGCTTCCATGTCGGCCTCTATGGCGCTCCGGAAGCACTCGGATATGCCTGACAACTTGAAGGGTGAATTTGTCACCCGTCACGTTGCGGACTATAACTTTCCGAGTGACTTCGGCGACCTCGGCGGGAACATGCTCACGCGTGCGGCTATGGAAATCGCAATGGAGCTCGGCAAAGCGCAGCTGTCCGGCCTGACAGACGCCAAGCGCGCGGCAAAGGCGGCCAAGGCTGTGGAGGCAATCCTCAACACCCCGAGCGTCGCGGACAAGTACACTGACCGCGTTTCGCAAATTGCAGCCGGTATCCTCGCGACCCGTAAGCCAGTCTCGAAGCGCACTAAGGGCAGCGATACCGAATCTGACGCAGGCGATATCGCCGTCTAACCAAGAAAGGAAGTGGTAGGGCTGATCCCCTACCACTTAATTCCCCATGTATCATCTAGTGATCAAAGGAACCAAGCTTCAAGCGGAGCAGGCTGCTACCGAACGTGGTGTATCAGTAACATTCATAAGTTACTACCCACAGTGGGATCAAACACTAGCCCATACCGATGCAGACCTTTCTACTCTTGCCGAGTGGTATCACGAATATGATGAAACTATGGATAAGACGACTAGTACTATAGTAGGAAGGTATCCGCCCGGTAGCCTACTTGTATTCAGCTCTACACAAATAGAGACTACAATTTACAATAAAGAAGGATAAACATCTCATGCGAATACCAGCCCTCATAGTTGTTGGCGCACTCGTTGCCTCTTGCGGGTCATTACCACAACTGGAAGATTACCCTTATCGCTCGTCTCAGATAGCAGTCATTAACGCCGCGCCAAGCTTTGCGCCTACGCAACCATTACCCTTCTATCCGCTATCATTGCCGACAGGATATAACTCTCGCTCGACTAACTTCACTTGCTTCTCATCCCGTCTTAGTGCTTCGATGGCATATACTAACTGCAATTGATAAAGAAAGAATTAACTTGAGGGGAGCTTAATTGCTCCCCTTTTTATTTGCCCTGAGTTACAACCCAAGCTTGTTCAACTCTTAATTTCAAATCTAATCTCAAGCTTAGTATTTATCTTATCTTAATCCATCCTTGGTTGTAAATCCCTTGTAGAAAAACGATATCCCTTTTAATATCTCCTGCCACCCTTCGCCAGAACCAATCCCCAACATATCACATTTTTTCCCCCTGCAAGAAATTATTCAAAGAAGGTAAGCGCGAGTTAAAGGTCAAGTTTAAGCGCGGATAAAAGTGCCTAAAAAAGTGCCTAAAGGGCCTTGAAAGCTTGCGGCTCTTGACTATACGCGGGCGCCCGCATATATATAAAGCAAGGAGGGTAAGCGCGATCGGTCAGGAGCGCTCAGTAGAGGAACCCATATCATGCCCATCAATCAAAACCTATCCTTAATCCCCCGGCGCGGCCTGAGCGCCCAAAATATCACCCTGACTCTCCTAGGCGAATTAACCCAAGCTGATCTAGCCCGGTTGCCATTAAAGCCGAAGACCTCCCCGCCGACCTTGCAAAAGGCCCGGGCGATCCACCACAAACAAGCCCAATTGATAGCGCAAGGTTTCAGCTTGGCTGAAATAGCGGCCCAAGTCGGCTCAACCGAATCCCGCCTAAGCTTGCTTAAAAGCGATCCTACCTTTGCACAGCTAATAGCTTTCTATGCAAACCAGCAAGATATAATTAATTACGAAGCCCATGCCCGGGTGCAAGAGACATTAGTTGATGTCCTTGAGCTAAGCACTAATGAAATTCAAGAAAGATTAAGTGATGAAACGGTAAGGAAGAAAATTCCTATCCGTGAGTTGCGCCAGTTAGCCGAGTTCGCAGGTGATCGCAGTATAGCACCCCCGAAGGCAACCCAACAGGGAAGCATTAGCCCACCGCAAAAGATAACCCTAAATTTCGGCTTCGAAACAAAACTCAAGCCCGAGCCGCAAATTATTGATATGGATACGAATGACTAAAGATGCGCGTAGCTTTCGATCTCAAAGTCGCGTTTCCAAGCATCTCAAAGTATATTCCAGAGCCGACTTCAATTCACGCCAAGAACGGCCTAAGATACGAGCGAAAGGTAGTTAAAGCCCTAAGTAAAGCTTATTTATTATCACACAACCCTTGGTATTTCTTTGAAGATATGAACGGCCCGGGCCATATCGTCCCTGATGCTATAATTGAATATCAAGATCAGCTAATAATTATCGAAATAAAGCTGACCTACACCGCTGAAGCAATCTTCAAATTGCGAAACCTATACTGCCCCGTCATAAGCTATGCTACAAATAAGGAAACTTTACCTTTAGTTATAACCAAAAATCTAACTTCAGCGTCGCCAAATCCAGCCTTCAATGTCTCCTCAGCTTTAATTAACCCCGAGCCACTCTTACATTGGCTAGGGAAAGGGAATTTAGATTAAGAACCCTTTCAAGCCCCTATGGCTATCGTAGGGGCTTTTTGCGTTTCGGCCCGACATCTCCCATTGCCCCATGTACTTATCTTCTATAACCTCGCCTCGGATCAGTGTGTTTTAGTAGCCTGGCGTTCCCCCTGATGCAATTTTCCGCATAGCCATGCTTTCTCTTTAGAGCTAAGATACACTGATCCAAAGCAAAGGAAATTAAATGTCTTGCTTCAGTGAACAGTTTTGCATTGAGTTAGTAATTCTCTTTGCACTAATCATGATTATAAGGTTGGTTGTTCCAGCACTTTTAAATTTCTTCGGCCTCGGCGGCGTCGTAGCTCAAGTTATATCTATAATCTTGTGGGCAATTATAACTATAGTTGGGATCAAAATACTGTGGGTGTTATTTAGTTGCTTATGGTCGTCTATGGGCGCAAGCGGGATGAAGTTCTAGTAAAGCTCCAATGGCTATTGAATTCCCACGGCCCCAATTACCAGCCAAGATAGCCCTTGGTATGTTTTGCGACGCCAAGTTAAGCTTATTCGAGTGGTGTTCACCCAAGTCAGCCCGGGTAGAGTCGGGTTTAGCTTGGCTAACTGAGCGCGCCTTTGCTGGCACTGTAGATCAAAATTTCTGGTGGGTCGGCCCCGACTTTAGTGCTTGCGCTCAAGCACTAATAACTTTAAAGAACGCCCTAAGCCCCGGCTCATTTACTATCCCTTCCCGCACGCCTGCCCTGACTTTGCTCAACGGTGCGATGCTCCACTTCCGCCCGGCCGAAAACCCGAACGTGTTATACGGCGACTCTGTTTACGCCTGCGTACTTGATCAAGCAGTTCATGTTAGCGAAAAAAGCTATCGGGCCTTGCAGGAAACCCTTGCTAATACTCGCGCGCCTTGGCGGATTACAAGTACAGTGGGCGGAAGAGCAAATTGGTTTAATGAGCTTGCGCGCGAATCTGAGGACGATCCGACTTCCGGTATCTTTTACACCCGGTTCAATGCTCTCGATGCGTGCGAAGCAGGGTTATTGGCTCAGGAGGATATAGATTACGCCCGGGCGACCTTACCTGACCATATGTTCCGGGCGCTATATCTAGCCCAGCCTTATGACGATAGAATCGAAGCCGCTTATAAAGCCTCCGATCCGAGAATCATGCGCGATGAAGAGCTGGCTATCATAGCCGGATTAAATCCCGAATCTATCAATTCTATTTCCGATGGTGAGCTTCTTAAACTCATTCATCCTAACCTGAACGAAAGTAATTCCACTCTCGTTCATTAACTTGAAGGGAATTTAAGATCATGCGTAATATGGGTAAAGAGGTTAACATCATTAGCGATTCGCCGCATATGCCGCAAGAGCACGGCGATAGTGCGATGCAGAATACCAGCGTTGGTTCCGGCTCCCGGCCGACTCCAAGCAAGTTCAAGATCGATACTTCGGCCCCGGAAGATCCACACACCCTGGGCCGTGATGTGCCCGGCAGCTTAAAATAAAGCCCTAATATGCCAGACGCTAATAAATATGGGGGCAATGATTCCTGGGATGATTATGATAACACCAATACCCAAATAGCGCGTGATCATCCTAAGATTCCTATGCCTAAAATGCCTACTAAGAAAGACTTTACAAAATCCTTCGCCAAATCAAATCCTCCTATGACCGATGCTGAATTAAAGGAGGATTATGAAGGCATTCGAGCTGACAGAACTAGTGACACCATAGCTCGTAAAGGAGGAACTTAATTCTATGAATAGTAATGGCGCCAATAATTACGGTGGCAAAGACTCTTGGGACGACTACGACAATTCCAATACACAGTTGATCAAAGATCAAAAAAAATCAAAGCCTAAAAGTAAAGATTTGCCGATCTGGAACGATCCTAAAGATTCAAAATTGCCTCCGCCTAAGCAAGACCCCAATGCTTATGATTGGGGCCCGCCATTCGGGAAAAATTGGCCACTTTAATTCAAGGAGCCACTTAAATTGTCAACCCAATATGCAACTAGTTATCTCAACCAACTGATATTTGCTGATAGAGATACTTCAATTCAGCTTCCTGATCCGACTAAAACTGGCGGCCCACTAGCTATCGGCGCCAAATTTACAGTTGAAGATAATCTTGGAAGGGCCGGGGCCGCTAATATCGCCATTGTCGGCCCGATTAACGGCGGGACTACTGGGGTTTCAATTACTACTGCGTACAGTTCTATCGAATTCACCTGGGTCGGCTCAACTTATACGCAAATTAACGGGCCGTAAGTTGGGCCCGGAGTTGTTGGCGTTTGTGAGGGTTATCGTCCGTAAGGGGAATCCTGCATGGTCGGTGGAGTATCGCCCGGCTTCTGATCCTAAACCCTCTTTCTCTGTGCCCACGTATTCCTGCGTTCTCAGGGAGCGATGAGCGTAGTCCATCACGCGAGCATCGTATTTGGGTGCCATACGGCTTCCACCCCCGTATGGCCGCACCCAAGGTTTTAATTAAACCTTTATGGAACTTAAATCTTGTCCACACTTTATATAGCTGAATTTAATAAACTCTTAGTTGATGCTGATGCGCAATCAGTCCTTGCGCCGAATTATCCAGCCTTGCGTGAACAAGTTGTAGCTATAGGCGGCGCTTCAACTCAATCAGTTATGATGGGCTCTGAGACTAGATTTGTCCAATTATCTACTGATGTTGTATGTTCCTTTGTAGTCGGAGTAAATCCTACAGCTACTACTACTAACTCTCGTATGGCTGCTAATGAGACTCGATTTATTGGTATAGTTCCTGGTCTAAAAATTGCTGTAATTAGTAATTCATAGAGATCCTAGCTATGATGGGCTCACCACCACCACCAATTTCATCTAATGTCCAAGCTTTATCTGTATTGACTGAAATTGTTGATCTATTACGCAATGGGCCGAAAGACATTAAAGATCAAATTAAATCTCTTCAAGACTTACATAAAAGTGTTTCTGAAGAAGTGATAGCGCTAGATAAAGTTAAAATAGAACATTTAGCTTTAGCTAATACTAATACTAAAGCTAGCGAATCTTTATCTTCTCGTGAAGTAGAGATTAATAATAAAATCTCTTTGAATAACGAAAGAGAAGTTAAATTAAATAAATTTAATGAAGACTTACATACTCGTCAGCAGAAATTGAATAATGATACTAAAGAATTTGAAGCTTTAAAGAAGACCACTGCATCTGATCTTTCACAAAAACTTAAAGCTGCTGAACAAGAGATTGCTACTAAACTTCAAGTTTGTGATAAAGAAATTAAAGCCAAGCAAACCAAAGCTGATCAAGAAATAAAAACTAAACAAGAAGCTTTTAATGCCTCTTTAGAGACTCAGAGAGCCGAACTTGCTCAACAAGCAGCCAGAATAAGCTCTTCCGAATCTCAACTTCGCTCCCGAATGGAACAACTCCGTGCTGTATTGCCGAATTTCAATGGTGCGTAATAGGTGGCCAGTGAAAAAATCAGCGCAATGCCAGATGCGGGCGCGCTTACTGGTGCCGAACTTGTTCCCGTTGTTAGATTTGGTTCTCCAAATTTAAATCTTAGCACGACTGTAGCTGATATTGCCAATTCAGGGTCTTCTCTTGGTATAATTGAATACATCAATAATACTTCTGGTCTCCCTATAACATTCACTCTTCCATCAAGTCATGTTACAACTACAATCAAAGATGACGGATTTAATGCAACTTTATTCCATATTACTGTTGTAGACCCGGTGGGAAGCTTAATTGATAATAGCTCTAGCTTTGTTATTAACCAATCTGGGGCTGCTTTTACTTTTGTGTGGCAAAATGCGCGAAGCAAATGGAACGTATTTTAGGTTTAAGTTTAGCTTTCAGTTTAATTATTGTCCACTTTTCTTATGCTGACGGGCCACAAGCTTGTAATGAGAAAGAAGATCCTGTTGTATGTATGCTTAAAGTCGAGCGTAATAATTCGCAAGATGAATTAGCTATTGCCCAAGGTACTATTATACGAACCTTGGATAAGGAGAAAGATCGTGCAGAGTATTGGAAGAAATGGGTGGAAGGGGATATTGAAAAGTCTGTCTGGTGGAATAGTTTCGTTCACGGTTTGCCTACTATATTCCGTAAGTAGTTTTGCAGCTTATACAGGATCACCGCCGCTACTTGTAGCTAATGGTGGAACGGGTGCGCAAACATTTACTGCACATGGCGTGCTGTTAGGTGAAGGCACTAATCCGCTTGTTCCAACTGCAGTTGGCACGAACGGCCAAATGTTTCTTGGTGCTACTGCCGCTGATCCTGGGTGGCAGACAATGGGTGGCGATGCGACTCTAGGAACTACAGGTACTTTGACTTTAGCTACCGTCAATGGTGCGGGCGGTAGTTGTACGCTTTGCAGTATTACCTCGAATGCTAAGGGATTAATTACTAGCTTTTCTAGTGGTGCGGCTACTATTCCAACACTTGCGACTGCCTCTGGTGCTTCGCCAATTACTATCACTGCAACTAATTTGCTTACTACGATTGTTTCTATGGGAACTCCTGCGGCATCAACAATCAATCTTCCTACTGCTGTCCAAACGGCCGGGTTCCGGCTGTGTGTTAAGGATGGAACTACGAATTTTGCTACAAATAATGCTACGGTTAAAAGCCCAACTGCCGGCACAATTGATGGAGTTGCTGGTGCAACTGGTATAGTAATGAACCAAGCCCATCAAGAATTATGCTTCATCAGCGATGCTAGCAATTGGTTTATAGAATAATTTTCGTAATTCTTTAATTGCTACAAGATGTCGCTAAATTTACGATGGGGACTTATTATTGGCGCTATTGTTTGTACTTTGTCATTATCAGTTCGTGCGGCTTATTTAGGAACTCCAACTTATATTATACCATGCGCCAATTGTTTATCTGGGACAGCAGATGTTACAACTACAACATCAACAAGTCTTATTGCGGCGCCGGGAGCTAGTTTATTTATATATGTTACCCATATTAGTTGTTTTAACAGTAGTGTGACTAATACAACAGTAGTTCTACAAAATGGTAGTGCCGGGACAACTATTTGGAAAGGAATTGCATATGCGGGAAGTGGTTTTGTTGCTGACTTTTCCACTCCGCTTGGTGGATCGGTTAATATGACTGCTAATACAGCACTCTTTTTTGCAGCAGGGACTGGCGTTACAACGTTAACCTGTAGTGCTGTTGGATATAAATCGTCTTAATATGGAGATCAGGTTATGAAAGGTTCAGTTACAGTATTTAGTGCTGCGACTTTGCTTATGATTGGTATTGCTGCGGCACAGGGTGCTTCAGTAAGTGGTAATCTATCAATTACAGTTCAACCTGGTGCTTTAGCACTAGTATTAAATCCTGCTACAGTTACGCTGACTTGTAATACAGCGGCCGGGACTCTAGTCAGCCAAGCGTCAACTACTGGTGGCGATGGAAACACGGTGACTTTTTCTATGACGGGGAACGTCACGGATTTTGCGATAAATTCTTCAACAGGTGCTATTACAGTAGTCGCCGGAGGTATTCACCCCGCAGATTGTAATATGTCTTTTACAAATGTCGTTACTGCAACGCAACCATAAGATATTAATTATGTATAGGCGCTTACATTTTTATGTAATCCCTCTGCTTGTATCTTTATGCTTTAATACACCTGCACATGCTGTAACGTATGTATTCTTTGCAACCGGAACAAATGCCAACTGGTGCCCTGGCGGCGCTACTACTTGTTTTGGTGTTGGCGATACGATAACTGCGGAGTGTGTTGGGGGCGGCGGCGGAGGCGATGTCAATAGTAGCAGCACCAGTGGTTCAGGTGGCGGTGGCGCGGCCTACGCCCATACGGGAGCAACACCAGCAACAGTTGCCCAACGCACAGTTACATCTGGCGATATTGCTAATGGGATTCGATATACGGTCGGCCCTGGCGGCACGGGTGGTTCAACTGGAAGCGCAGGAACGGCAAGCACAGTTCTGGCTACAACTAGCACGTCTTTTGATACGACGATTTGCAATGCGGGCGGTGGCGGCGCAGGGTCAGTAACAGGGGCTGCTGGAACAGTTGGAACCTGCACGGGCTGCTCGGGATTTGCTGGCGGGGCCGCTGGTGGAGATGCTACAGGTTTTGGCGCGTCCGGAGGAGGCGGATCAGCTGGACCGCATGGAGTAGGTAAAAACGGTGGTATTGGTAATGCCGGAAGTGCTGTTGCCGGTTCCGGCGGGGGTGGAGGCGGCGCCGATGATACTTCCGCTACAGTCGGGAGTGCCGGTGCTAATGTTTCATCAAATATCGCTACGGGTGGGGCTGGAGGCGCTAATTCTGCTGGCTCAGGTGGCGGCGCTGGAGGTAACACAACAGGTGCGGGCGGCGCTGGTGGTTCAGGAACCAACGGTGGCGGCGGTGGCGGCGGTGGCGTAGGTTCCAGCACAGGTATTAAAGGCGCTGGTGGTTCAGGCTCGGCTAGTAATTTGGATTGGGATGCTACACATGGAGTCAGCGGTGGCGGTGGAGGCGGGGCTGGAAATGCAGCTTCAGCTGTAACGGGTGGGGCTGGTGGAACGCCACCATGTTGTGGTGGTGGCGGAGGCGGGGGCGGTTCGGGAAATTTATCATCGATTGCTAATGGCGGGGCTGGCGGGGCCGGTGCTGCTGGCCTCATTATCTTCACCCGGACTTTAGCAGCAGCTGGTGTTCATCAACTTCTAATGCTCCATGTAGGAAACTAATTTCTATGCGGTATGTAATAATATTATTATTTCTAATTTTGGTTGTCCTGGCTGGTGCTGCCGTTGCCGCTACGGTTCACGCTAATCTATTCATGACTGTGACGAGTGGGGGTGGGGGCGCATGCCCGAGGGGCAATAGCTTCGCGGATGGGTGTCCTGGCGCTCCGGTTCCGGCTACAGCTATTCAATATCCGAATATTCTAACGTCATATGGTGCTAACCGCCCGCCCTGGAATGTTGCGGGCGTCGATTACTATGTAGGGAAGCCGAATGATGGTCTAACACTAACAGATTGGCGAACGATCCAGACGGACCCAAACTGGTCAAGTTGTGGTGGCGGGTGTTGGCGCTTCAACGGGACCACGCTTGTTATGGATCATTACGACTTCACGACGGGCACGGCTGGTGAATGGAGCATATACACTACTAGTGCAGCCAGTATCACCATAACGAATAGCGTCATTGGCTGTAATGGCCCTACTGGCGGCTATGACGGAATTAACAGCCAGAGTAGTCCATTCGCCTTTGTATTTAAAAACAATACCGTCGATTTTACCAATTGTCAAGGACACGGTACTGGTATCGTCGGTATGGGTGGTCTCGGCTGCAGCGATTGTAGTATGGACTTCGAGTATAATTTTCTTAAATATATATATGCAGATCCATTTGGTATTGGCGGTACAATTACGAGTGTAATATATAAGTACAACCTTATCGACACACCTGCGATATCCGATCCGACTTGCGGTAGTTGCATTCACATGAACAGTTTGAGCTTTCTTAACGGCCCATCGTATTCAAACGTCGTCGTAGCGTTCAATACCGTTTTCGCGAGTAAGAGTTACACGGGCGGCGAGTTCATGCAATTCTATTTCAATGCCGGCGGGACGGCTAATTCACCAGTTCTCTCGAACAACACATTCCCATTCAGCGCTTGCGGATGTGTGTCGTATAATATTCACGGTACTGGAGGATATAGCCCAACCACCACGCTAGTTGGCGGTGGGACCAACAGCCAGAATTACTTTGATATTACCGGCAATGGCGGCTCGAATCCGTACTACCCAACTTCTATGATAGGTTGGACCAATACGGGTAATATAAATATGGTCACAGGTGCAACTATCACGCCGCCGTGAGCGAGTAGTGCCATTGGTGTTGGTAGTGCCACCTGCAATGCATATGCCGGGTCTTGTTAATTGAGTGAAGATGTAATTTTACTAGAGCTTAGTGGCGATCCAATTTTACTGGAAGATTCTAGTGGAGATATTTTACTTGAGGTTCAACCTAGTCCTGGTCCTGGCGGTGAAATTATTTGGCCCACAGATTTCATAGCTAATATGGCTCGTTTTATGGGTAGAATGGGGTCAAGTTAAGTGAGAGTTAAATTGGCTCAAGTCTTGATTTGTGTTTATATTCTATTTCTTAGACGTTACTTGGGGCTTTAATTTTGTTACAAGATTTTGACCAATCTTTTGGAACAACATGGAACCCGACTGACAATTCGGATGCGTTGTTAAGCAACGGTAACTTGACGGCGCTTTTTGGCGCCTCAGTTAATGTTTTCCACTCGATTCGATCTAATAGTTCTAAGACCTCTGGCAAGTTTATGTTTGTTACACAAATGGATAAGGTGGATTCAGTCGGCGGTTGGGTGATTGGGGTTGGATCGTTATTTGAATCTTTATTTGTCAAACCTGGTGATACACCTTTGAGTGTAGGAGCCTTATTTGGCGCTCCAATTAACAATTTATATATCTATGCAAATCAATTTAAATCTCTTAACTTGACCTCTCGTATGCGCAATCATATTGCAACTTGTGTTGATGTAGATAACAAATTGGTTTGGTGGAATAATTTAGATCAAGGCTTTGGTTGGACAAATATAAGCACGGGCGACTTTAGTGGCGATCCAACTCAAGGTATTGGAGGCACTGAATTTAGCTTTGATACTTCCTTGGGCTTGTTTATTATTGGCTCTGGATATAATTATCTTAATGAAGGCGATTCTTTAATCCTTAATCCCCAATGCTTCGGTTACACAGACTTTATTCCGGATGAATTTCAATCTTGGGATTTATTAACTAAAGGCTTTACAGTAGCTGAGCAATGTTAGAAAATAATTATGGCAAACCTTATAACTCCAAGTGAAGCTGCAGAATTAATCTTAGCTCGACGTAAAGCTCGAGCTTCTATGGTTGAGTATGTTAAATATCTTGACTTGGGTTTTGTTCCTGCTAAGCATCATGAACTTATGTGCGCCAAGCTTGATGCGGTCGAACGTGGCGAAATAGATCGCTTAATGCTTTTCCTTCCTCCAGGATCAGGCAAATCAAAGTATGGATCAGAATTATTCCCAGCGTACTATTTGGGAAAAAATCCAACAAAATCAATTATCGCTTGTTCACATACTCAACCTCTCGCAGATCGGTTCGGGCGTCGAGTTCGTAACTTGTTTATGCAACCAGAACATAACGCCCTGTTTGGAATTGGACTCGCAAGTGATTCTAAGGCCGCTTCGTATTGGAGCACTGAGCGCGATGGAGAATATTTCGCTGCTGGTGTAGGTGTTGCTATCTCAGGCCGCCGGGCTGATATTGGCTTGATCGATGACCCCGTAAAGAATCGTGAAGATGCAGATTCGATTACCTCTCAAGAGCGAGTATGGGATTGGTATATAAATGACTTCTATCCTCGCTTAAAACCTAATGCCTCACAGATAATTATCTCCACACGTTGGCACGAGCGAGACTTGTCTGGCCGAGTTATTGAACGTGAAGGCTCTCGTTGGGATATAGTTGAGATTCCTTTTCTTGCTCGTGAGAATGATTTACTCGAACGTGAAATTAATGAACGTCTTTGGCCTGAATGGTTTACACAAGATCAGGTCGATACGGCCCAGTTAGATGCTCGTAGCTTCAGTGCTTTATATCAGCAACGCCCGGTTTCAGACGAAGGAGAATATTTTAAGCTGAATTGGTTCTCCGAATACGATCAAATTCCTGAAAATGCGCATAGATATGGGGCGAGTGATTATGCCGTTACTGAAGGACATGGAGACTTCACGGAACATGGAATTTTTGCCTTAGATAGTTTTGGAAATTTATATATTGAAGATTGGTGGCGAAAGCAAGCTACAAGTGATGTATGGATTGAGGCACAGTGTGATTTGATTCAAGAATACGAACCCTTACGCTGGTTTGGCGAATCTGGGCCAATTCGTCGTTCAGTCGAGCCTTACCTTGCCCTCCGTATGACCGAACGCAATGCAGGCTGTTATATTGAATGGCTTCCTTCGCTTCATGATAAAGCCACACGTTGCCGATCTTTCCAAGCCTTAGCTTCTCGTGGTAAAGTCTTTCTTCCTCATAATGCCTCTTGGAAAGCTGAGCTATTAACTCAACTTACTCACTTTCCGGCTGGGCATCATGACGATGGTGTTGATGTGTGCTCGCTATTAGGCCGTGGGTTAGATCAGGTAGCGGCGCCAAGGATGAAAAAATGGAACCGAAATGAAAATCTAACTACTCGTGAACCTAGTGAACATGGTTGGATGGTAAGTTAACTCAGGAGTGTGGAAATGGACGAGCGTTTGAAATTATTCTCAGATCGGATTATAACTAAAGATAAGCTTATATATGGTGTAACTACGCCAGAAGAAGTTAGTAATAATTTTGCTGAAATTGCAGAAATAGTCAATAAATTATTAATTGAAGAAATTAAAAAAACTGAATTAATACTTATACATTATCCTGATTTTGTTAAACATGGCACAATGGTAGGGGATGGCTATAAAGCTATTCAGCTCAATTGTTGTACTGATCATTGGATGGAATCAGGCTATATGCAAAACTTTTGTTCAAGATTAAAAAAAATCCTACCAGCAATGGTAGAGAGTCTTGTTGCTGGAGTAAAAGATCACAAATTTACAAGAATATATACTCTTGAACTTCCGATGGGGGTTATAGACTCCCGTCATGCAGGAATCTCCCGTCTAGTTACTGCTTACAATATTAATATTGACGATTATTTTACTAGAATTGATATAATTGGAGCTTAATTTATGGCTAACAGTCCCGATCCGCATTCACAAACACTTTTAGATGATTATAATGCTCAATTGGTAATTTTGGTACAAGAAGTTCGTGGCCTTAAAATTATAGCAAGTGATCCAAATATAACTCCGGATGAATTAAATATTGTAAATATACAAATTGGTGCTCGACAACTACGTGCTGATCTGATTAATGCATCAATTGTGGCAATTAATGCTTTGGCTGTGGATGATTATCCTGATCTTCTTCCTGTTGTTATCCCTCCAGATATACTTAAAGCAATTCAACAAGAGGTCTCTGATGTAACAATTGCAGCTGCTATATTTGCTTCTCCTCCTGCTGAAACAGGGGATTTTAACCCAGAACTAGCAACGATTACACCAAATAATCCTATTCAAACGGCGCGGTAACGCTCGAAGCCGCAAATTAACGATCATTCATCGAGCATTATGTAAGGAACTAAATTTATGGCTACCCCAGTTGTACTTGCTACTATGACTCCAGGCCAAACAGCTGTTGGAGTTCTTACTTTTGACGAAGCACCGCCCACTGATGGTGCTGTTACAAGCGACAACACTGCAGTTATGACTATTAGTCTTGCTCCAGATCATATCACTTGGACAGCTATTGCAGTTGCTGTTGGGACTTGTAATTTTAATTATACTGGTACTTCTCTTCCACCTGATGTTGGACCGGTTGTAGTTGCAACTATGGTCGGCACTGTTGAGGCTGTACCTGCTGCAGAGGTAGGGAATTTTAATCCGGCCACTGCAGTTATTACTGGACCTTAATTAAATCTCTGGACAAGACGGTGAGTGTCCTTGGTAGACCTAAATAACCCCGTCCGCCAATGGAATCCCAGGTTATGTTTGGCCACACGACTTAATCATGGTTCGCGATTGGCAACTTTAAGAGAGGAACTTAATTATGCCTGCACCAAGTGAAGAGAAGTTATTTAAGTATTATCCGGGCCGTGCACGTAAACGCGAGATTGAGGATAGGCTTGAAGATAAGGAAGGCCGGAGTCTGGTCCGTCAACATGATGCCCAGCCTGATTGGGGCCGAGAAACTGAGAATAAACTTGCTAAGAAACGCAACATGAATGGCCCGCAAGGAATCTTTTAATTGGTTAATTCCTATTCCGAATTTGAATTTTATTCGCCAATTTTAGATTCTGTTTGCCTCCGTGTCTCTGTCTCCGATGGCCATATTGGGGAATTTTTTGCAATTGTCCCGAAACCTTCACAAGGTTCCTCGTTGCGTGAATTGAGAAACCGTGTTCTTAATGCTATAGAGGCCGCAATGGAAGCTAACCTGCTGCCTGGTGAGGTCAAGATAGATTTGGATAAGATATCTCCATGAAACAAATCAAATCTGAAATCAAGCCGGTTAAATTAAAGGCTGATAAAGTACCTGCACTTAAAGGTTCTACACTTAAAGTATCTAAGCTTAAAGGACCAAAGCTAACCAAACCCCGGCTTTCTATGGGTTCAGGTGTTAGTAGAAAGCGCTAGTTTTGCAAGACCCTCTTAAGCCTTTAAACGACGGTAAGATCGGCTTACCCACGGTTGATGCTGGGCATAATAAAATTGCGCCGAATTCTCTTAATGACTCTAATGATGGTAAAGTAAGACCGCTTCGGGCCGAACAAGTTTCTTCTGAAGAGGAAGACAATGAAATCTTGACTCGCGCCCGTAAACGCTTTGAGCGGGCGATCCAAACCTCGGCTGATAATCGCCGTGATGGTTTAGATGACGATAAGTTTTACTCTGGAGATCAATGGAGCGCGGATGTTCGCGCAAGGAGAAACGCTGAAAAACGGCCTTGCCTAACTTTAAATAAGTTTCCGACTCTGGTTAAACAAGTCACTAATGATCAAAGACAAAATCGCCCTACAATTGATATCCATCCGGTTGGCGATAAAGGAGATGTAACTTCTGCAAAGATTTATCGAGGCTTGATACGCGAAATCGAACGGGAGTCTTATGCAGATCGTGCTTATGATACCGGATTTGAATCTGCGGCCCGTAAAGGTTGGGGTTATTGGCGTATAGTTCCGGAATACGAATCTCCTGATACTTTTGATCAAGTCTTACGGATTCGTCGTATTCGTAATACATTCTCTGTTTATGATGATCCTGATTCGATAGAAATTGATGGTGGTGACTCTACTTGGTGGTTCATTACTGAAATGATGGATCGGGACGATTTCAAACTTAAATATCCCGATAAAGATCCAATGCCGTTTACAGCAGCCGGTTATGGCGATGCTTATAGAAACTGGCTAGATCAGTATAACATCCGTGTCGCGGAATATTATGAGACTATATTAAAATCTCGTGAGCTTGTTATGCTCAACAATGGTTTTGAGGGGTGGAGGGACGAATTAAGCAAGGAAGCTTTGGATCAATTTGAGATTGTTCAAAAAAGAAAATCTCTTGTTCCTACAATTTGGTGGTATAAGATTACAGGAAAACAAATACTAGAGCGCTCAAAATGGCTCGGACAATTTATGCCAGTGATTCGCGTAATCGGCGACGAGATTGATATTGAAGGTAAGGTTAAATATTCTGGCATAGTTCGCCATGCTAAGGATGCCCAAAGGAGCTACAATTATTTTCGTACTGCTGAGGTAGAACGAATAGCGCTTATGCCTAAAGCGCCTTATTTAATTGCTGAAGGCCAGCTTGAGGGCTATGAAGGGGTGTGGAAAGAGGCAAATACCAAGTCGCATCCGTATTTGCCATATCGAGTTGCTGAGTTACATGGACACTTAGTCCCGCCTCCACGCCGTGAACCTCCTATTTCTCCTGATGCTGGCGATGCAGCTATAGCGGCTAATGCTGCCCAAGATATGTTGACAACAACAGGGATTCGCTTCGACGCTACACTTAATGAACGTACTTATGACGAGTCTGGTAGAGCACTTCGTGAACTTCGCCGCTCGGGTGATATTGGCTCTTTCAATCTTGTGGATAACCTTATGCACTCCCTCCGCCATACTGGCGAAGTTTTAGTTGATGCAATTCCGAAGTATTACACCCGTCCGGGCCGAGTGCTTACAATTATCCGTGAGGATAATACAGAAGAGATGATTAAAGTCTCTGTTGGCGGGAACCAAAGTCCAGTTTCTGAAAGTACTGATCCTGATACACAAAAAATCATTCGCGCTTTTGATCCCAAGGTCGGCAAGTATGGCGTGACTGTTACTATCGGCCCAAGTTACGCCACGCGACGGATTGAGACTGCAGAATCTATGATGGATTTCCTACGGGCGATTCCGACTGCAGCACCAGTAATTGCTGATCTTGTTGCTAAAAATCAAGATTGGGAAGGCTCGGAAGAAATTGCTGCGAGGTTGGCTACCTTGCTTCCGCCTGGCCTTAATAAACCTGAGCTACGCGATGTCCCGCCGCAAATTCGCGCAGTTATTAATCAACTTGAACAACAAGTTCAACAACTTACCCAAGAACGGCAAATGCTTACGGCTCAGATTAATGATCGTAATGCCGATCGGCAGCTTGCCCGCGAACGTATTAATCGCACTTTTGAGGTCCAGCTTCTTAATGTCGTTCAGAAAGCGCAAACAGCGGCGCAAAAAGTTGAGGCTGAAGATAAGCGCACTGCAGCTGCAAACATGCATCAACTTGCGGGCGACGTGTTAGATCTTTATGCTGATTTAACTAAGGCTGCCGATAAACCAGAGAAAGAGTCTAAGGGTGGTAAAGGGACTTAAATCATGCCAGATGTGATTGTTAATAATGCTCCAGCACTTAGTGCTACCAGTGATCTTCCGCAACCAGCCCCTGTAGATACTAATGCTGCTACTACTCCGCCGGTGGCTCCGAGCGCGGAAACTATACCGACTGAAACTACAGCGCCGGCTGCGCCACCAGAACAAGTAACTACACCACCCAGTGATAGAACTATTACTGGTAGGTTTTCTGAACTTGCAGGTCAGCGGCGCGAAGCAGAGCTTAGAGCGCAAAGGCTGGAAGCCCTAGCGGCCCAACAGGGCGAGCAAATCTCACGCTTGTTAGATACAGTTGGGAAGTTAGCAGCTCCAGTAGCACCTAGTGGTCCTGAACCAACGCAAATATCTACTTTTTCTGAGCCTCGGCCTTCTCGTGAGGCTTTTGAGGATTCTGAAGTTTACGAATCTGAGCTTGTATCTTGGGCGGGCCGAGAAGCGGCCTCTAAAGCTGCTGCAGAAATGCAACGTCTTCAAGTCGAGGCTGATGCTGCTAAAGCCGAACATGAACGCGTAGCTGGTGAGACTAAAGCTCGCGAAGAATCTGAAGCCAAAGCCCGTGAAGACTCTAATAAACTTCAAGCCTCTTGGCAAGAACGGCGCGAGTCTGCTGCTAAGAAATATGAAGATTTTGATGAAGTAACTCAAAATCCTGATCTGCCATTTGTTCCTGGCTCTCCTATGGCCCACGCGATTCTTAACCGCGAAGATGGGGCCGAGCTAGCTTATTATCTTGGCAAACATCCAGAAGAAGCAAATAAAATTGCTCGGATGGTTATCCCAGGTCAGGTTTTCCCGCCTGGTTCGCCTCAAGCCGGCTTGCCTATGTGGGATTTTATGGGACAGGCACTTGAATTAGGAAAAATTATAACTAAGCTTGATCTGACTCCAGCTACAGTGCCAGATACCCCTGTACCATCAAGCAATGTCCTTGCTGCACCTGAAACTACTCCTGAAACTCCATCTGTACCTTCAGCTCCTATTTCTTCTCTTCCCGAACCTCCGACTCCTATTCGTGGTGGACAAGCTGCGGCTTCAATGAAATCCCCTAATGAAATGACTATGGAGGAGTATGCAGCTAAACGTACTCCGCAAATTATTGCTGAAAGAAGACCCGGACATAGGTTATTACAATAGGAACTTTACTTATCTTAGTCCACCAGAGGCTTAATTCTGGGAATAAAGCTTTGGCTTTATTTCGCTTAGGGGCGTCAATCCTAGCTGAACCAAGCAGCATATCTTGGGCAAATCCGCGGAGGCGTTACTCAACTTTACTTATCCCGAGGCATGGAAAGGGCCTCTTAACTTTAACTTTTACCTCCCGGAAGGTTATATAAATGGCAGACAATAGTTTACTACAGCCTAGCATTATTTCTAAAGAAACTTTGGTTATCTTGGAAAACAATTTGGTTATGGCGGGTAAGGTTAACCGTCAGTTTGAGAATCAATTCGTTAAAATCGGCTCTAGTTTAACCATTCGGAAACCGAATAAATTTCAGATTCGTACTGGTCCTGGATTGCAAATTCAGAATGTGACCGAGCCTAGTACTTCTATTACAATTTCTAATCAACGTGGTGTTGACTTTCAATTTAGTTCTACCGACTTGACGCTTACTATTGAAGAATTTTCTGAGCGTTATTGCAAGCCTGCAGCGGCCACTATGGCTAATAAACTCGATCTAGATATTATGCAAAATTTTACCAGTATC
>Ga0210403_10000210_pt1 | contig 64668 bp, 55 predicted proteins | sample IncBWC19MmetaG_FD_150863 | JGI IMG/M metagenome (GOLD analysis project Ga0210403, IMG submission 150863) | Forest soil microbial communities from Barre Woods Harvard Forest LTER site, Petersham, Massachusetts, United States - Inc-BW-C-19-M | ecosystem: Environmental > Terrestrial > Soil >...
ATAGCGAGTGGGAACCACCCGATCCCTTTTCGAACTCGGAAGTGAAAACGCTCTGCGCCGATGCTAGTGTCGACTTTGTCGATGTGAAAGTAGGTCACTGCCAGGCTCTTAATTTGATGAAAACGAAACCCTCACTGGCGCAAGTTGGTGAGGGTTTTTTCGTTCCCGCGAGTACGTGTTGACTGACTGGCCCGCCGACGGACTCAGCGCTTATCGACCACGACCTTGCCGCCTTTCATGACCCACTTGACCTTTAGGACCGCTGCAATGTCCTTGAGGGGATTGCCGTCGATCGCTACCAGATCTGCGAAGACGCCCGGCGCAACGGTGCCAAGTTCCTTCGACTGGCCGAGTAACTCGGCGCCTACAATAGTTGCGGAATCGAGAGCCTGTGCCGGAGTCATGCCGGCCTTGACGAACCAACTGAGGTCGCCGGTATTTTCACCGAATCCGGTGAAGACGGCGTCCGAGCCCATCGCGATCTTGACGTGAAACCTGACGGCGCGGCGAAGCGTCTGCGCATTCCTCAAGATGTAACCGTTCAGCCTGTCCACGGCAGCTTGGTCGTACCCGAATTCGTCCTTGTGGTCGATGTAGTAGCGGTTGTGATCCACCGTCGGAACATAGACGGTGCCGCGTTTGACCATTTCAGTGAAAGTCGCGTCGTCAATATCGACGGCATGCTCGACGGAGTCCGCCCCGGCCTTGACCGCATCCCGGGCGCCGTCGGGTCCGTAAGAATGGATGGCGATGCGCTTACCTGCTCGGTGCGCCACCTCGGCTGCCGCCTTCATCTCTTCGTAGCTGAACGTTTCAAAGCCCGTCACGTTCTGGTCGCTGCCGGTGGAGCCGTACATCTTGATCCAGTCCGCTCCCGCCGCAAGTTGTTGCCGGGCCGCCCGCTGCACTTCTGCGACGCCATCGGCGCGGCACGGATCCGGCTCGGTGACGCCGGGTCGAAACGGGTCGGACGTGATGTGCAATCCGCATCCCGACACGAACATTCGTGGACCGACCAGGGCTCCGCGCTCGATAAGATTGCGCATCGCCAGGTCGTTGCCGTCCCATGACCCCAGGTCGCGGACCGTGGTTACCCCGCTTTCGAGCGTCTTGCGGGCGTTTTCTTGAGCCAGGAAAACGGTGACGGCGGAGTTGAGGGTGCCGAGTTGCGTCCATGGCTTCGAGCCTGGGGTCTTGTCCCAGTAGAAGGTCATGTGCGTGTGTACGTCGATCATTCCCGGAATACCGGTGAGTGGCCGCAGATCGATCAGACGAGCTTCCGCGGGCACCGTGCTTGCCCCTGAACCAACCGCCGTGACCCGATCCTTTTCGATGAGCACCACCGCATCCTGGATAACCGTGCCTTTTCCCGTGACTAGCTGTCCGAAACGGACCGCGACGGTCTCGGAAATTGCAATCCGTGGGGTGCCGAAGGCGACGATGGCGAGCCCAGCCACAACCAGGTTGATCGTCGAGCGGGGAATAAAGCTGGAGACGGTATTCATAGGACTCAAGAATACCTGTAGTTTTTCAAGTTTGGTTGTCGGTCAAAATTTGGCGCGCACCCCGAGCTCCAGGGTCACGTCGTAGAACTCCCGCTGGATTGGACGATTGGCGCTGCCCTCGTCAAAGCGCAAGGGCGTATTGAGCAGGTTTTTTGCGTTGAAATAGACCTGGGCGTTGGCGAGCACGGCGTAAGTCGAAGTTAAGTCCATGGTGATCCGCCGGTCTTGGATGACGTCGGTGGAGGAGCTGGCACCGATGGTGGAGAGGCTTTCTCCCACATCCTGTACAGAGAGCTGCACCTCTAGACCGTGTTTGGCATAGAAGATCGAGGCGTTGGCGGTGACCTTCGATGTCGCCGGCAGAAGGTGGTGCTCTCCCGCGCGCAGTTCGACGTCGGAGCTCACCAGTGTGACGTTGCCGCTCACGCCAAGGCCGTCCAGAACGCCCGGCAGGAACCACAGGGGCTGCGAAACGGCGGCCTCGAGGCCTCTGGCATAGGCGGTCGGCGCGTTGACAAAGGTAGTGATGAAGGCCTGGCCCGCCACCCCTGGGAAGACTCCAAAATTGGTCCGCCCGACGACGTAGTTCTTGAACTCCTTGTCGAACACGCCCAGCTGCACGAGGCCGGCGTGCGGTAAGTTGGCATCGAAGGAAAGATCGAAATTGTTGCCCGTGATAGGGTGGAGATTCGGGTTCCCGGTGGCGACCGAGGCCGGGAACACGCCCAACTGAATCTGCGTCGACGGCGCGATCTGCGTGAAACCCGGTCGGCCGATACCGGTTGAATAGGTGGCGCGCACGATCGCGTCCGGATTTAGCTGATAGCGGAGTTGCGCGGTTGGGAAGACATTGGTGTAGTCGTGCGGCACCGAGGTCGGGGTGATCGTTGGATTGCCATTGGCGTCTACGGTGACGATGTTGCCGGTGTAGTCAGCCCTCGTCGCTTCTACGCGGACCCCCGTCAGGAAGCCAAAATGACCCAGTGTGGTCTCGTACTGGCCGTAGCCGGCGTAGATGTTCTCTTTGGCCTTGAAGAACGCGGCGGCGTTGAGAATCGGATCGTTCGGGCTTTCAGGAAACGCCGCCTGATTCTGCTGGAAGAACCTTGCGAATGCATTTGCATCGATGTTGGATCCTACATTGTAGCGGCCACCATAAAAATTCGTGTACGGGCCGTCGCCCAGCACGCTGGTCAGGTTAAGCGCCGGGCCGCCAAAGGGCGCACCGAGGAACACTTGGGTGATCGGCGTGTCGATCTTGTTTCGCAGGCGCACCTTGGCGCCGAATTTGAGGCGATCCGCCGCGCTTAATAGATCGACGGGAAATAAAATATCGGCGCGGTAAGACCATTCGTGATCCACGGACTGATCGGTGAGATTGAACGTATACAGTAAGTTGTACTGTGCCGGGTCGTGAACATTCACACCATTCAAAATGTTGAACGCAGGAAAGCTGGGGTTGGTGTTGTTGTCGTAGGAAAGCGATACGCCGGGACCGCTGAATACCGGATTGAAGTCGTGATTCTTGGAGAAGGTCGCCCGCGAATAGGCGACTTCATAAGTCAACGTTGCGGCGCCGATGCCACTTGTGCCCCCCAAGGCGACGACAGTGTTACGGTGGGCTTCCTCCTCGCTACGTTGAGAAAGCTGTGTTCCGGCAGCCGGTGCGAGAAAGCCCCTTGGGTTTTTTGGATCGAACACCGCGGTTCCGACAGCAGGATCACCGGTCGGCGAGAGGAAGTTGCCCGAGGGATCGAACTCCAGTCCCGTGTAGTGGAATTGTTGATTGTTGACGCTCTCTATGTAGCCCGCCGCGTTGGCGCGCAGATAGACGGTGTTCTTGTCGTTGGCTTGGAGGAAGAGTTCTCCGCCGATGCCGAAGCGCCGGCGATGATAATTGTAGCGGCGAAAATTTATCGAATCGAGCACCTTGCTGGCGCCAGGGAAGGAGTTGGGATAGCCGGCGTCCACCGCATAGAATGGTTCGATGTCGTCGATCGCCCGCCGGTCGTCGTTTTCCGAAGCCGTGAACACGAAAGCCAGCGGTCCGTCGGCGGATAACCCGCCTCCACCGAGGCGACCGCCGACAACGAGCTCGGCGCGCCGGGGCGAAAAGTTGGGCCGCAACGCCTCATAGCCGCCCCCCAACGCCACCTCGGCGAACAGGGGCCGCCGGACCGCCGCCGCTGAGCGCGGTGTGAGTTCAATCGAACCGCCCAATCCTTCGGCCTCATGATCGGGGAGGCCTGTCTTGGTGACGATGATTCGGTCGATCGAACCCACAGGAATGGTGTCCAGCTCCACCCCGCGCCCCGATCCGAACAGGGTTCCTTGCGGCTGGGTGTTCAGCAGCACCACGCCGCCGAAGGTAGTTCCGTTGAGATTGTTGTCGATTCCGCGGATGTTGACGAATCGTCCCTCGCCGGTATCGCCGGTGAGCGATACTCCAGGAACCCGGCTGATTGCCTCGGCCGCGTCAAAATCGGGAAACTTAGCGATCTGCTCGGCCGACTGAACGTTGATCAGATTCGGCGCGACGAATTCTTGCAGACGAGCGGTCGCCTCGGCTCTGGGAGCAGTGACGACGAGTTCTTCAATGGTCGACTCGGAGGGGGCCTGGACGGTCCCCGGCGGCACCGGCTGCGCAGTCTGCCCTACGGCGGGGTGCGAAAGCGCGGCGAAGCCGACCGCGGAAATCAGGCGCAGGAACACTTTCGATGGATTCATAGTTGTTATCTCTTGACGCCTGATCGGCGTCTCCCCAAGGGGATATTGCGCCCGTGATTGTCAGCCCCACGGTAAGTGCCGGCCCGCGGGCAAAACGTTCGACTCGGGAAAATAAATAACTGATATGGAGCGCGTCTCGCAGTAGCGCACCTAGCCAATGGGCGTAGGGGTTTCTATGCCGGGCCCACGCGAAAGGCACAGAGCTTGTTGCCGTCCGGATCGCGGAAATAAGCGGCATAAAAAGCCTGCGGGCCTTCTTCACCGCGAACGCCCGGCGCGCCTTCGCAGGATCCGCCGAGCTGCAAGGCTTTCTGGTAAAGCGCATCGACCTTGGCCCGCTCCTCGAGGACGAGAGCAAGCATGTTGCCGTTGCCCGGTCTTGCTTCCTTGCCATCGTAAGGAGGTGTGATCGCCAGGGCCGGCCGATCCACTCGGGCCCCATACAGGGTGAAGCCTTCGGGCAACTCCATCAGGCGTTTTGCCCCGATTTCCGCCAGCAAGGCATCGTAGAATGCCCGCGCACGGGCCAGATTGTTCGTTCCGAGGGTGGCGTAGCCGATCATGGGTCTCTCCTTGCGTACTTGAGTTTTTGCAATTCTAACAACTGTTCGATGGGAGAAAACGCCTCATGCGGTATTTGAAGATCGGCGCGGCTTCGCTCGCGGCACTGCTGCTCGTCGGCCTGATAGCAGTGATCGCCCAGGATCGTTTGAGCCAGCCGCCGGCGCCGGCCCGTGCGAGCCTGGTCGCTCAGGCGGAGCGCTATCATGCCCGCATCCAGCGCGACCATTATGGCGTGCCGCACATCAGCGGCCCGACCGATGCGGATGTGGCATTCGGTTTGGCCTTCGCCCATTGCGAGGACGATTTTGCCACCATTCAGGATGCGGCGATGATCGCGCGTGGCCAGCTGGCCGGCGTCAACGGCGCCAAGGCGGCGGTCACGGACTATCTGATTCGCCTGTTGAAGGTGCGCGAGACCGTGGCCGCTCACTACGACTCGGCCCTGCCGGCCGACGCGCGCGCGGTGCTGAGCGCGTATGCGGATGGGGTCAATTACTATGCCGCCCTTCATGCTGAGAAAGTCCAGCCCGGCCTGTTGCCGATGACCGGCCGGGACGTTGCCGCCGGGTTCGTGTTCCGCACGCCCTTTTTTTACGGACTCGATCACGTGATCGGGAACATCATGGCGCCCGCGCCGAAGGCGAGCCGCGTCGCGATGACCGGATATTCACTGACCGGATCTATACCGATCGGCTCAAACGCCATCGCGGTGGCGCCTTCGAAGTCGGCGGACGGCGCCACGCGTCTACTGGTCAATTCGCATCAACCCTATACGGGGCCGGTGGCCTGGTACGAAGCGGTGCTCGATTCCGGCGAGGGCTGGCACGTCGCCGGCGGCTTTTTCCCCGGCTCTCCGTTCATGCTTCACGGCCACAATGCGCACCTGGGCTGGGCCAACACGGTCAACGCGCCCAACGTGTCCACTGTCTACCGGCTGGACGTGAATCCCGCCAATCCGGACCAGTACCGACTGGACGGTGAGTGGAAGAATTTCGAAAAGGGCGATGCGGCGATTCGCGTGAAAATCTGGGGGCCGCTGATCTGGACAGTGCACCGCCCGCTGCTGTGGTCGGTCCAGGGTCCGGTGTTCAGCACCGATCACGGGATGTTCGCGGTGCGCTACGCCGGCATGGACGAGGTGCGCCAGTCGCTGCAGTACTATCGCCTCAACAAGGCGGCCAACCGGGACGAGTGGGTGGCGGCCATGCGCCTGCAGGCCCTGCCCAGCATCAACTACATCTATGCTGACGAGAAAGGGAACATCGGTTATGTCTACAACGGCGAGTTCCCGGTCCGCGCCGAGGGAAGGGATTGGACGCAGATCCAGCCCGGCGATCGGTCCGACCTCATCTGGCAAGGCTATCTGCCTTTTGACCGCGTGCCGCAGATCTGGAACCCTAAGTCTGGTTATGTGTTCAACTCCAATAACACGCCGTTCGAGGCCACAGCAGCACAAGATGAGCTGAATCCGGCCGACTTCAGCTCCACGATGGGCGTCCAGACCGACATGACCAACCGGGCCTATCGCGCCGAGGAGACCTACGGCGCCGACGCCGCCATCACCGCGGAGGCATTTCGCCACTACAAATTTGATATCGCCTACAGCGAGCGTTCCGACATCGCCCGGGAGATCGCCGAGGTGGTCAAGATCGATCCGGGTTCCGACGCGGATCTCAGTGCCGCCCAGGCGCTGCTCAAGGGTTGGGACCGGCGCACCCATATCGGCAGCCGCGCGGCGGCGCTGGCGGTGCTGATGCGGACTGCAGCTGCGCACTCCGACAGTCATCCAGATGTTTCGCCCATCGATGCACTGCGCCACGCCATCACGACGCTCAAGACCCACTTCGGCCGCATCGATCCGGAGTGGGGCCAGGTCAACCGCATCCGCCGCGGCAATCTCGACCTGCCCATCGACGGCGGGCCCGACACCTACCGCGCCGTCTACGGCGTTGCGCAGCCGGACGGCACTTTGAACGCGGTGGCGGGCGACACGCTGATCATGTTCGTGACCTGGGACAAGGCGGGCGCCCTGACCTCGGACAGCATCAACCAGTTCGGCTCGGCGACGCTAGATCCGCATTCTCCTCATTATGCCGACCAGACACCGCTGTTCGTGGCCATGCGCACTAAGCCCGTGCTGTTCACCCAAAGCCAACTCGCCGGTAACGTTGAGGCCGATTACCACCCGGGCGACCTCGACAAGGCGATGCACTGAAAAGGAAATATCATGCCAAGGACTGCGCGAGTCCCGTTGCTTCGGATGATGGCCGCCCTCCTCTCCTGCTGCACCATCCCGCCGACGATTGCGCAAGACGTATCGGGCGGTGACGGCCGAATGTTGCCGATGAACCCGATAGCTGCCCAGGGGGCCAACAAGCATGATGCCATGTTGGCATACCTGGTCAGGGTGCGTACCTCGAAGCCCCACACCGTGATCATGTCGACTCGACATCCTTGCCGGTGCCTCTGGGAGGTGGACACTCGTACCGGAAAGGGCAATATCGCCAGGCATGGCAATGATGTTACCGCTGCTTGGGTCGTAGACAGAGATGGGCGCGCCGTGGCGCGCGAGGACTGGGATTGGTACCACCACGCTTATCGGCTGCTTGCGGATGGAACCGCAGTCGTCGTGCTTGCGGCCAATGGGCGAGCCCACTAGGCTGCCTGGGCCCTGCCGCTCGACGGTTCACCCGCGAGGCTGATAGCCGAGGACCCCGATGCGGATATCACGAACGTATACACCGATCAGCATAGCGGCTCGATAGTCGGCGTTTACGTCAGCGGCAGCGTCGCCAACGTGCGCTGGATCGACTCGTCGGCACAGCATCGCCAGGAAGTGCTGCAGCGCTCATTTCCGGGTCGCGAGGTTGCCATGTATGGCTGGACCGCCGATGGTACAAAATCACTCGCGCGTGTCGAAACACCGTCGAGCCCGCCCGTGTACTACCTGGTCGTACTTCGCCGCGCATCGCGCGGATATCGTCGCAGAAGAGTACCCCGCACTCGCGGGCGTCGCGTTAGGAGATGTAAAAGAGATCTCGTACAAGGCGCGCGACGGGACGGCCATTCCTGCCTATCTGACAACCCCGGCCGCCAAGTCGGCTGTGCCCATCCCGCTGGTCGTATTGCCGCACGGCGGTCCGCAAGCGCGCGATTACCTGACATTCGACTGGCTGCCGCAGTTCCTGGCCTCGCGCGGTTATGCCGTCCTGCAGCCGCAGTTCCGTGGCTCCTCGGGATTCGGCGATGCCTTCCAAGAGGTGACGGATCTGCCCGCTCTGATGCGCGAAACCGTTCCGATTTACGGAGGTACGCTCTCCACCACGTTGTCCGCCTGGAAAGCGCGTATCGGGGCCACAAACGATTCGAACCTCGCCGCAAAGTCACCGATCAATGCGGTGAAATCGATCAAAATCCCCGTCCTGATCCTCTATGGAACAGGCGACGGCGTTGTGCCCAATGAGCAATCCGAGCGCATGGTCCGCGCGCTCACGGCTGCCGGGAAAAACGTCGCCGTCGCAGTCATGGCGGGCGAGGATCATTGGTTGTCTCGGACTGAAGCCCGCGTCCAAGTGCTGAAAGAACTCGAGGCCTTTCTCGCAAAGAACCTCTAACTTGACCGCACGCAACCGCGCGATCCAGCAGCGTCACGATCGCGACAGATGCAACCCGACTTTGACCGGCGCGCTCTCCGGCAAGGCGTGTGACGCGATCAAGCCGACCAGCACCCCGCCGATCATGTACCACGCCGGCGCAAGCGGGTTGCCCGTGAGGCGGGTAAGCCACGCAACGATGAATTGCGCAGATCCGCCGAAGATGGAAATCGACAGGGCATAAATGATGGCGAATGCGCCCGAGCGTGCCCGGTGCGGCAGCGACTCGTTGACCGAGATCAGCGCCGAGGAAGCGGCGAGCGTCGAGGCGCAGGCGAGCACTCCGCAGGCGACGTAGAGCGCAAAGCCGCTGCGCTCACGCTCGAGCAAGGTGAAGCAGGGAAAAACCGCGACGGCAAGACACAGCCAGGGGACGATCATCACGGGCTTGCGTCCAACCTTGTCCGAGAGCCAGCCTCCCAACGGATCGCATACCACTCCGCAGAGGCCGACCACGGCGGTCGCGCCGAAGGCAATCCTCGGGGACATTCCCAATGTCGAGCTGGCATAGGTCGTCATGTAATTCAGCAGGTAGCTCGTGGTGGTGCCGGAGGCCAGCAGCGCCAGCCCCGCCGCCGCGACACGGCCGTAATTGCGAATGGCGGGAACATCGGCCGGACCGTGCGCCGGCTGCAATGTCTCGACGAGCGTTCGGCGCAGCACCAGACCTACGGGAATGATCGCCGCTCCTGCCAGAAGAGCAACCCGCCATCCCCAGCTATCGAGCGCCGAGGGCTCCAAGGTGCTCGCCAATCCCACGCCGACCAGGCCCGCGGCCAGGACCGCGACGTCGGCGCTCGTCGCCTGCAGCGAAATGTACAGACCGCGCCGCAACGGTGGTGCTGCCTCCATCAGGAACGCGGTGCTGGGGCCGACCTCTCCGCCGAGCGCGAATCCCTGGATGAGCCGAAACCCGATCGCGAGGATGGGTGCGAGCATGCCGATGGAAGCGTACGGCGGTATCAGCGGCAAACCGGTGACCCCCACGCCGATCAGCGTGAAGGAGATCAGCATTGCCGGCTTGCGGCCGAGGCGGTCGCCGAGCCTGCCGAGCACGAAGGCACCGAGGGGCCGCGTCAGAAACCCGACGCCGAAGGTCGCAAGCGATGCCAGCAGGCTCGTGCCGGGCGTGTCGGAAGGAAAGAACGCGCGGCCGATCTGGGCCGCGAAAAACGCGTACGTCACGAAGTCGTAGAACTCGATGGCATTGCCGAGCGCGACGGCGAATACGTGTCGAGCCGGTATTCCGGTCGGTGCGAGGGTACTGATTGCGATTCTCAGCGGCGGTGGGTGATCAGTGCGCGGCGATCACCGCCGCGGCGCCGGCCGGCATGGTCGCGCCGGTGCGATTGGCGAATTCCTGGCTGCCGTGCATCACTTCGCGACCGGCAGGTCGATATAGCTCGCGGCGTCGGGTTTGTGGAACACACGCTGCGTGGCCTTCATGTAATCGGCGGGCTTGGCGAAGAAAATGTTCGGCACAAAGGTTTGCGGGTTGCGGTCGTAAAGCGGAAACCAGCTTGATTGAACCTGTACCATGATCCGATGGCCCGGCAGGAACACGTGATCCGCATTGGGCAGCCGCAGCGTGTAGCCGATGATTTTGCCGGCGGGAATTGCCGCCGGATTCGCCGGATCGTCGCGATAACGGCCGCGCATGATGTCCATGGCGACCGGCAATTGATAACTGCCCATCTCGACGTTGCCCGGGACCTCGTCCGGATACACATCGATGAGCTTGACCACCCAGTCGCCATCGGTTCCGCTGGTTGAGGCGAAAAGATGCGCCACCGGCTGACCGGCGATGCGCAGCGGTGCGGTCAATACAGCGGAAGTGTAGGTCAGCACATCCGTGCGATCCGCCGCGAAGCGCTGATCATCCACCAGCCAACGCCTCCAGGTTGAATCGGCTGCATAAGTCGGTCGAATGGGCCGGGGCCGGTAAGTGACCGGCTTGGCGGGGTCCGATACATACTCGTCGAACGCGGCGCCGCCGGTTTGCTTGTCGAAAGTCAATTTCGCGCCGGCCGCCAGATACAGCGGCACCGACTTGAACGGACAGCCGCTCGCGCAGGATTGCGGCCATTGATCGTAGCGGCGCCAGACGTTGACGCCTGTCTCGAACGCCGTGACGGTCGCGATATCCGCCTTCGGCGCGTCATCTTTCAAATGAGAATCGAAGAACGGCAGCAGGACGTGCAGACGAAACCAATGGCCGGTGTCGGCGTCGAATTTGATCGCCCCCAAGGAGGAGCCATCGCCGTTGCCGCCGCCGTGGCGCCACGGTCCAATCACCAGATGAGAGTTGTCGTGTCCCGCTCCGGACTGCGATCGCGTCGCCGCAAAGGCCGCCACGGCGCCGTAGATGTCTTCCTGGTCCCATTGGCTGTGAACGTACAGCGTCGGTACCGTGAGCGGATGAGCGGCGAGGATCTTGTCCACCGCCTGCTCGCGCCAGTAGCGATCATAGCTGGGGTGCGCCGCGAGGCGCTGCCAGAATGGCAATTGATCCATGCCCAGCGCTTTTCCCAGCGTGCCCGCGGAGCCGATGGCGAGCCAGGTGTCATAGGCGTCATAGCGCGGTGCGATCCACTTGCTCTCCGAGGACTTTTCGGCGGTCTGTTCGAAGATGTAATCCGCGTAAGTCTGGCGCAGCGCGCCGTTGTGAAACCAGTCATCGCCGATCCAGGTGTCGACCATGGGGTTGAAGGGGGCGGCTGCCTGCAATGCCGGATGCGGATTGACCAGGCTCATCAGCACCGTGAAGCCATCGTAGCTCGTGCCCATGGTGCCGACCCTGCCATTGGATTCCGGCACGTTCTTGACGAGCCAGTCGATCGTGTCGTAGGCATCGGTCGAATGATCCACCGGCGTGTGATTCAAATCGCCTGACAAGGGCCGGCTCATCACATAGTCACCCTCCGACTTATATTTTCCGCGCACATCCTGGGCCACGATGATGTAGCCGGCATCGGCGAGCTCGCCGAAGCTCAAGGGCAGGATCAGCGCACGGCGTGGGCTCTCTGCGCCGCGGGTGAACTTGTTGGCATTGTACGGAGTGCGATCGAGAATCATGGGCGCATGCACCGCGCCTTTGGGGATGACGATGACCGTGTGCAGCTTCACGCCGTCCCGCATCGGAATCATGACGTCGCGCTTGATGTAGTCGTCGGCCTCCGTGACGACTTTGAAGTCCGCGGGGATATCGCCGGCCGGGGGCGCCGGGCCGGCAAATGCCGCCGGGCCGCCGGTCCGCAACAACAGGGCGAGCGCGGCGATGGATGCCTGGAACCGTTGACGGGTCATTTCTTCATCCCCTCATTGAAAGACGCGACTTAAGCATTTCAGATCGCCTACTTCAAGCCTGGCGCAATCCCGTCGCCACCGCCGGCATGGACGCTTCCGCAGCGTAGGCCGTTTTGACGCCGATAAACGTACTGCGCCCGGAGGTTCGATAGCTTCCCTCCGTCATCTCGAACGCGATGTCGGGCCCGAGGCCATCGAACTGTTCGAGCACGAGGTCGAAGCCCGCGTCGCGCACCGCTTGCAGCAGGTACTCGCGCTGGATCCAAAACGACTGCTTGTTGTTCCAGGATGCCCAGCGGCGATTCGCGCGATCGAGAAAAGCCCGCTTGCTGCGAAACTCCGGCAACCAGCGACCGGGCAACCCTTCATTCTCGCTCAGGAAAGACAGCTTGTGCGTGGTGGTGCCGGTGTTCCTGAGCGGCAGCAGCCTCGCCAGGACGCGCCGCAACCGCCGTGGCTGGATGAAACTCGGCGAATCCTTGGCCTCCGAGAAATGCGTCTGCAGGATCAATACACGCTTGGTCACCCGCGACAGCAAATCGAGAAACTCGCGCGGCTTGTCCAAGTGATAAAAGAGTCCGCAGCAAAACACCGCGTCGAAAGTGCCATGCGCGGCGATGTTCCACACATCGTCACGGACAAATTCCAGGTTGGGCAGATCGACCTTGGATTGAACGTAGCGGCACGCTTCGATATTCAATTCGCGCACATCGAGTCCGAGCGCTTGCATGCCGAGGCGCGCAAACTCGACCGTGTAGCCGCCTTCGAGGCAGCCTAAGTCCGCGATGCGCACCTGCCGCTTATCACCGGGGAAGGTCACATCCAGAATGCGTTTCGCCGCAAGAAACCACGGATGCAGGTCCATCGAATAACCGATGTCAGGCTTGGTGTAAGAACCGTCGTCCAATCGAATGTTATGTGAAGTAAAGCTGACCGGCATTCCAAGCTCCTGGCGATTCTCCGCGCGGATCTTAACCCCTTTGGCAACGCTGTTTCGATTCAGGTGGGACGAGCAACACCGGAGGTCGTATGAAATTCGCTGGAATCGGGGTCTTACTCACGGGCTTGGGGATTGGGTGCGTAAGCGGCAATGCGCATGCCGCCGGCAGGCTCGCGGATGTCCAAGTCATCGATCGCGATACCGGCAACGTGCTGCCGATGTATCGAAGCCACGGAGAATGTTGGGTCGCCGGCCGGCCCGGGGCCCGCTATTCGATCATGATTCTAAACCGCCGCGGCGAGCGAGTACTCGCGGTGACCGCCGTGGACGGCATCAATGTGATCAGCGGCGAGACGGGCGCTTGGGGCCAAAGCGGCTATGTTTTCAGTCCGGGCGAGAGTTACGAGATTACCGGCTGGCGCAAGAGCAATGCGGAAATCGCCGCCTTTAATTTTACCGCGGCAGGCAATTCCTATGCGCAACGAACCGGGCGGCCCGCCAACGTCGGCGTCATCGGCGTGGCGCTGTTTCTGGAACGTCCGGCGCGAGTGCAAGGATACGAGCCGTTCGATCGACGATCCGAGCAGCCGGGATACGCTCAGAGACAAGGCGGCGTGGCTGATGGTGCCGCGCGTGGAGCACTGCAGAGCCCCGGCGAGGCGGCGGCGTCGGCACCCCCGTCGGAGGAGGTCAAGCCGTCGATGCCATCGAACCTGGCGAACGCGGCGCCCGCGTCGAAACTCGGCACCGGACATGGTGCGCGCGAAACCGCGTACGTGCAAACCACGACATTCGATCGTCTGTCTCGCACGCCCAATGAGGTCATCAATATTCGCTACGATAGCGTCGAGAATTTGGTGGCGATGGGAGTCGTGCCATCGCGGCCGTGGCAGTCCGCGCCGCAACCCTTCCCCGATTCTGTCATGCCGAGGTATGTACCGGATCCGCCCGGCGGTTGATAATGGGGTGAATGAGCCTGTCGCAGGAGACCGACGAGAACTTGATGATGCGTTTCGGACGCGGTGAGGCCGCCGCGTTCGAATTTCTGTACCGGCGGCACGAGCTGCGCGTATTTCGTTATCTGCACCGCAACGTTCAAAATGAGGCCAGCGCCAACGATTTGATGCAGGAGGTCTGGTTCGCCGTCGTGCGCGGAGCTGCAAATTATCAGCCGACTGCGAAATTCACGACCTGGCTGTTCACCATTGCCCACAACCGCATGGTTGACTTGATTCGCGTCAATCGCCGGCTGCAGAGCCTGGATGCCGGCGACGCTGCGGATGCGGAGGGTCCGACATTGCTGGACCGGCTCGCGGTTGACGTGAAACTCGAACCCTTCGCGCAAGCCCAATCGCAAGATGAGGCGGCGGCAATTTTGAATGCCGTAGGGCAGCTTCCCGCGGAGCAACGATGCGCATTTCTGCTGCAAGCGGAAGGTGATCTTAGCGTTGAAGAGATTGCGGACGCCACCGGATCCAACTTCGAGACCGTCAAGAGCCGGCTGCGCTATGCGCGGGCGAAACTGCGGCAGCTGTTGTGGGACTACGCATGACCTTGAAAGACGATACTCAAGACGAGGAATTAATCGCTCGCTACCGGCGCGCCGGCGATGCGGACGCCGCTGCGCCGAGCGAATCGGCGCGCCGCGCCATCCTCGCCGAGAGCCGCCGCGTCGCCGAACAACTCGCGAAGAAAGCGCCGCAACACCGCTTTGACGTATCGCGTCCCGCAGCCAACGATGCCCGCTGGAAAATCACGGCGTTTGGCACGGTCGGCGCCGCGCTGCTGGGGACACTGCTGATCGCGCCGCGCCTTTGGGAAAGTCGGCACGCCACCGAGGTCAGCAGCGTGCCCGCGGCCGCGCCCGCTGCCGCAACGGCGGCGCCCGCCGTACTCGCCGCGCCCGCTGCACCCGCCGCCAAGAATGCGTCCTCGGACGCCGCACCGGCGCCAAAACTGGAATCCGCTTCATCGACCCGAGAGGCCCTGAACGAGGTCGTTGTGATCCAAGCGCAACGCAAGTCCGTGTTGCCCGGCGTGGCGCAGAATATCGCGCCGCTGCCGAGCAGTCCGCCGGGCGTAGCCCGTGGCGGTGCCGTATCCATGAGCGCGGATCGCGCCGCTCGCGCGGGCAGCGTGCCGACGCCGGCGAGCCTGCCGGCTGCCGCCGGCTTGGGCGATGTCAGGCAAGCGGCCTTGTTGCTGGATCAGGGAGCGGCCGTCGATGCCCGCGACGAGGAGGGCCGCACCCCGTTGATGCTGGCCGTGGCTCGCGGTCGGCTCGAGGTCGTGCGCCTGTTGCTGGCGCGCGGCGCGGACCCGAATGCAGCCGACAACTCGGGCCGTACGCCATTGCAGCAAGCCAGAGCGGGGAATTTGCGGGAGGTCGCCGTGTTGCTGGAGCAAGCCGGAGCTCACTAGCCTGCGGAGCTGCCACAGCTGCCGCCCGCAAGCGCCGGCGGACGCGCGAGGGATCGCTTCTATCCCAAGCGAGAGCCGGCCGAATAATGTTTGCGCTCTTGCGATTGCAGCGCCCACCAGGCCTCGACCTGGGCAGTGAGTCCCGCAAGATCGAGTCCGGCTCTGGCAAGGCAGGTGTCGCGCGTCCCATGCTCGATGAAGCGGTCGGGAATGCCGATGTGCAGCGTGGGCAGCTGCAATCCAGCCACCGCGAGCGCTTCGCTCACGCCGGCGCCCGCGCCGCCCATGATGGCGTTTTCCTCGATGGTGATGATGGCGCGGTGACGCGCGGCAAGGGACACGATCATTTTTTCGTCGAGGGGCTTCACGAAGCGCATGTTCACGATGGTTGCGTCGAGCCGCTCGGCTATTTTTTGCGCCGAATCGACCAGCGCGCCGAACGCCAGAATCGCCAATCCGCTGCGGCCCTCGCGGCGCAGCTGCGCGACGCCCAGGGGGAGCGCCGCCATCTCGGCGGCGACCGGCACGCCGGGCCCCGTGCCCCGCGGATAGCGAATCGCCGACGGCGAATTCAAGGTTGTGCCGGTGTACAGCATTTGACGGCATTCATTCTCATCCGCCGGCGCCATCACGACCATGTTGGGAATGCAGCGCAGGAACGACAAGTCGTAGCTGCCCTGATGCGTGGCGCCGTCGCTGCCCACCAGGCCGGCGCGATCGATGGCGAAAACCACCGGCAAATTCTGCAGGGCGACGTCGTGGATGAGCTGATCGTAAGCGCGCTGCAGGAAAGTCGAATAGATGGCGACGACCGGCTTCAGTCCTTCCGCGGCCATGCCCGCGGCCAGGGTGACGGCGTGCTGCTCGGCGATCGCAACGTCAAAATAGCGCGCGGGAAATCGTTTTGAATATTCCACCAGACCCGAGCCCTCGCGCATGGCCGGCGTGATGCCGACGATGCCAGGATCGCGATCCGCCATGTCGCACAGCCACTTGCCGAAGATCTGTGAATACGAGGGACCGCTGCTGGCTTCCTTGAAAATCATGCCGCTGGCCGGATCGAAGGGTCCCGGCCCGTGCCACTTGATCGGATCTGCCTCCGCCGGCGCGTAACCCTTGCCCTTGCGCGTCACGACGTGCAGGAACTGCGGGCCCCGCAGCTTTTGCAGGTTGCGCAAGGTATTGACGAGCGCTTTCACATCATGACCATCGATGGGTCCGATGTAGTTGAATCCCATTTCCTCGAACAAGGTTCCGGGCAGCACCATGCCTTTCAAGTGTTCCTCGGAACGGCGCGCGAGCTCCCATACGGTCGGCATTTGCCGCAGCACCTTCTTGCCGCTCTCGCGCAGGTGCGAATACATGCGCCCGGAGAGAGCGCGCGCCAGATAGTTCGACAGCGCGCCGACGTTCTCCGAGATGGACATATCGTTGTCGTTGAGCACGATCAAAAGGTCCGCAGGCAGCGAGCCGGCGTGATTCAATGCCTCGAATGCCATGCCGGCGGTCAGCGCGCCGTCGCCGATGATGGCCACGACTTTTCGGTCCTCGCCGCGCTGCGCGGCCGCGACGGCCATCCCTAACGCGGCACTGATCGAGGTGCTGGAGTGGCCGACGCCAAACGTGTCGTATTCGCTCTCGGCGCGCGTCGGGAAAGGCGCCAGCCCCGCATCCTGTTTGATGGTGTGCAGCTGCTCCCGTCGCCCGGTGAGAACCTTGTGCGGATAGGCTTGATGTCCCACATCCCAGACGAGCCGATCAACCGGGGTGTTGAAAACATAGTGCAGGGCGATCGTCAGTTCCACGGTGCCCAAGCCGGCCGCAAAATGGCCGCCGCGGGTCGCCACGCTGTGTATCAGAAATTGGCGCAATTCCTGGGCCAGATCGGTCAATTTCGCCGCGGACAGCTTGCGCAGGTCCGCCGGTGAGGCGATGGTTTCGAGCAACGGATAGCTGGGAGGCGGCGGAACGTCCATAGTGGCCCAGTTTATACTGTGCGCCCCTCGTGGTGGCAATTGACTACAGGGGATTGTTGCGGATTTGCACCAGGGCTAAGCGGCTGACATGATGCTATTTTTGCGGGTTTCCGAGATACTGCCAGCATGGATTCCGTGAGTTCAGATGAGGTCTACCAGGATCAGATTTTGCCGCATGTTTCGCGCACTTTTGCGTTGACCATACCGCAACTGCCGCCTGCGTTGAGCATTCCCGTGACCTGCGCCTATTTGCTGTGCAGAATCGCCGACACCATCGAGGATGAACCGGCGTTGTCCGCGTCCGAGACCCTGGCTTTTCTGCAGCGTTTCAGCGCCGTGGTGGGCGGCAGCGGCGAACCGAAGGCCCTGGCGCGCGATCTCGAGTTCCGCTTGTCGGAACGCACCTTGGCGACCGAACGCGATCTGGTGAGCAACATGGATCGAGTCGTCCGGGTGGCGGCCAACTTGGGCGCGGCCCAGCATGCTGCCATCAAGCGCTGCGTCGAACTCATGTGTTACGGCATGCCGCGCTTCCAATTCAATGCCAGCGTCAAAGGACTGCCCGGTTCGAGCGATCTGGACGACTACTGCTACTATGTGGCGGGAGTCGTGGGTGAGATGCTCACCGAACTATTCTGCGATTATTCGCCCGATATCGCGCGGCTGCGGCCCCGCTTGACGGCCCTTGCGGCCTCGTTTGCTCAAGGGCTGCAGATGACCAACATCCTCAAGGATGTTTGGGAGGACCGCAGCCGCGGCGCCTGCTGGCTGCCGCAGGACGTGTTTTCTCGATACGGTCTCGATCTGGCGCAAGTCTCCAGCGATGTCGATGACCCGCGCTTCAGGGTGGGGATCCTGGAACTGGTCGGCGTTGCGCATGCGCACCTGCGCCGTGCTCTCGATTACACACTATTAATCCCGCGCAGGGAGCAGGGTATTCGCCGCTTCTGCCTCTGGGCGATCGGTCTCGCCGTCTTGACGCTGCGCAAGATCGCGCACAACCCGGGGTTTACCGCCGGCGCGCAAGTCAAGGTAACGCGTACCGCGGTCAGCATGACCATGATGATGACCAATGCCTTCATCGGCAATGACTGGATGCTGAGGCGCCTGTTCGCCGCCGCGGCGCGCGGCCTGCCGCTGGCGCGGCTCCCGGAGGCGAGTTGGCCGCGGGCCGCGCCGGCCTTGAACAACGACGACGCAGAGCGCGAACCTGAGCAGGCCCTGCGGCGCTACGGGAGTTCGGGATCGTGAATCGAACGGCCCCAAAACCCGCTCCGTTCCCGACGGAGCTGCCGGACGCGCGCAGCGACATCGTTGCGCTCACGCTGAAGCGCACCGCCGATTCCTCGCCGCTGGACCGCGCGATTGCCGAGGCACGCGCTGCGCTGATTGCGCAGCAGAACGAGAAGGGCTATTGGTTGTACGAGCTGGAAGCGGACTGCACCATTCCTGCGGAGTACATCATGATGATGCACTTCCTCGATGAGATCGACTTGGACCTGCAGTCGAAGATCGCCAATCATCTGCGTGCGCACCAGGCCGAGCACGGCGGCTGGCCTCTGTACCACAATGGCGAGCTGGACTTGAGCTGCACTGTCAAGGCGTATTACGCGCTCAAGCTCGCCGGCGACGATGCGCAAGCGCCGCACATGGCCAAGGCTCGCGCCGCAATTTTGCAGCGGGGCGGCGCAGCCCGGAGCAACGTGTTCACGCGAATAGCGCTGGCACTGTTCGGCGAGCTGCCGTGGCGCGGCGTCCCGTACATTCCGGTCGAAATCATGTTGCTGCCGAAATGGTTCCCCTTTCACATCGACAAGGTTTCGTACTGGTCGCGCACGGTGATGGTGCCGTTATTCATCCTCTGCACGCGCAAGCCAAGGGCGAAGAATCCGCGCAACATCGGCATTCGCGAGCTCTTCAGCACCGCGCCCGACGAGGAGCGGCATTACTTCCGGCGCGCGGGGTTCCTGGCAAAGGCTTTTCTGCTGTTCGATCGTCTCGGCCGCATGATCGACCCGTTGATTCCTACGCGCATGCGCGAACGGGCGACGCGGCGCGCGGAAGCGTGGTTCGTCGAGCGGCTCAACGGCGACGACGGCCTCGGCGCGATCTTTCCGGCGATGGTCAATGCCCTGGAAGCCATGGTGATCCTCGGCTATCCGGCGGACGACCCGCGGCGCGTCACGGCAAAGCGAGCGTTGCAAAAGCTGCTGGTGGTGGGTCCCTCGAGCGCCTATTGCCAGCCGTGTGTCTCGCCCGTTTGGGATACGGCGCTCGCCGCGCTGGCAATGCAGGAAGCCGGCGACGAGGCCTCGCTCGAGGCATCGAGGCGAGCGCTCGATTGGCTGCAATCCAAGCAGTTGCTCGATGAGCCCGGCGATTGGCGGGCACGGCGGCCTCATCTGGCCGGCGGCGGCTGGGCGTTTCAATTTGCGAATGACTTCTATCCGGATCTCGACGACACCGCCGTCGTGGCTTGGGCCATGCATCAGGCCCGTGATTCGTCGCGCTACGACGAAAGCATGCGCCGGGCGCTCGATTGGCTGGTGGGAATGCAGAGCCGCAATGGCGGCTTTGCGGCGTTCGACGCGGACAATACCTGCTACTACTTGAACAAGATTCCGTTCGCCGATCATGGCGCGCTGTTGGATCCGCCCACCTGCGATGTGACCGCGCGCGTCGTTACCGTTCTCGCGCGCATCGGCAGGCCTCAGGATGCAGCGGCGCTCGAGCGTGCGATCGCCTACCTGCGCAAGGAGCAAGGCGCGGACGGGTCATGGTTCGGCCGCTGGGGAACGAATTACATTTATGGCACCTGGTCGGTGCTCACGTCGCTGGCGCAAGCGCATATCGCGCCCGAGGATCCGATGGTGAAGCGCGCGGTTGCCTGGCTCAAGAAGAAGCAAAACCCGGACGGCGGTTGGGGCGAGAGCAACGACAGCTATGCGCTGCAAGCGCGCCCCGCGGAGGATTTCGGCAGCACTCCTTATCAGACTGCGTGGGCGTTGTTGGGGCTGTTGTCGGCGGGCGAAGCGGGAGCGGATGCCGCGCGGCGCGGCGCGGATTTCTTGTTGCATGCGCGGCAAGCCGACGATCTGTGGAGTCATCCGAGCTATACGGCGCCGGGATTCCCGCGGGTGTTTTATCTGCGCTACCACGGCTATTCGGCCTATTTTCCCTTGTGGGCGCTCGCCGCCTACCGGAACATGACGCGTCGCGGAACCGCCCATTGAGCCCAAGACTGCAGCATTGAATGCGGTGGGCGTCGTCGCGGCGCTCGCATCGGAAGCCCGCGCATTGGGGCCCTCCATGGCCCGCGGCGAGCCTCCCTTGAGCGAACTCGCACTGCTCGGCGCAGGATCGCTGCTGGCCGTGAGCGGCATCGGCCGCGCCGCGGCTGCCGCGGCGGCGCAAGCGCTGGTCGATTCCGGCGTATCGGCGCTGATGAGCTTTGGGATGGCGGGCGGACTCGATCCCGCGCTGCAACCGGGGAGCGTCGTGATACCGCGCGAAGTGCTTGCTGGCGACGGTGCCCGGTACGCCGCCTGCCGATCATGGCGCGAGCGCGTGGCCGCCGCCGTCAGTTCTCTGTGCGCCGTGACCGAGGGCGATATTTTGACCAGCGCCCAGGCGATCGACACGCCGGCGGAAAAAGCCGCGGCGCTGCGCAGCACCGGCGCGGTCGCGGTCGACATGGAGAGTGCGGCCGTAGCGGAGGTTGCCGCCAAGCACAATCTGCCGTTCATTGCGGTGCGCGTCATCGTCGATACGGCCGCGGACCGCCTGCCGCGCGCAGTCGTCGCCGCGAGCCGAGCGGGGCGAGTGCGCGGCGGGCGACTGCTCGGCGGCCTCATTCTGGCGCCGCGAGAGATCGCCGCGTTGTTACGGCTCGCCCGGCGCCATCGAATGGCGATGCGCTCCTTGCGCGCCATCGGCGCTCACCTCGGATGAAGGCGCTGGTCACGGGGGCGACGGGATTCGTCGGCGCGGCCGTCGCCAGGCGGCTGCTCGACGATCAATGGCAAGTTCGCGTACTGGCGCGTCCGGGCTCGGATCGGCGCAATTTGCAACGCCTGGATGTGGAGCTGATCGAAGGCGATCTGACGGATATGAATTCGCTGCAGCACGCGGCACACGGCTGCGAGGGCTTGTTTCACGTTGCCGCTGACTATCGATTGGGCGCGCGCGACGCTCAGCAACTGTACCGGACCAATGTCGAAGGAACCCGCAATGTGCTGAGTGCGGCGCGGCGCTCGGGCGTGCAGCGCATCGTCTACACCAGCAGTGTCGCAACCATCGGCATTCCGGCCGACGGCACGCCCGGCGATGAACGGACGGCCAACTCCCTCGAGAACATGATCGGCCACTATAAGCGCTCGAAATACCTGGCCGAGGAAGTCGCGCGCGAAGCGGCGCGCGAAGGGATGGCCGTGGTCATCGTCAGTCCTTCGACGCCGGTGGGACCGGGCGACCTGAAACCCACGCCGACCGGTCAGCTGGTGCTCGACGCGGCGGCCGGCCGAATGCCCGCCTACGTCGATACGGGGTTGAATGTCGTCCACGTCGACGATGTCGCCGCCGGGCACCTGCTCGCCTACGAGCGAGGCAAGGTGGGGGAGCGCTACATTTTGGGCGGAGAGGATATGACCTTACGCGACATTCTTGGGCAGATCGCGATGCTGGTCGGGCGCAAGCCGCCGCGTGTGCGGCTGCCCTACGGCGTGGTCCTCCCCATCGCCTACGCGGCCGAAGGTTTCGCCAGGATTTCAGGCCGCAGCGGGCGCATCACACTGGAAGGCGTGCGCATGTCGCGCAAGCGGATGTTTTTCTCCAGCGCGAAGGCCGCACGCGAGCTGGGTTACACGGCGCGTCCTGCGCTGCATGCGTTCCAGGACGCGATCCGCTGGTTTCGCGACAACGGCATGCTGCGCTGAGCGGACAGCATTGCGCTGTCGTCAAGGAAAGCACTGGTGCGCAAGACACGACGCTCGAGGGCCGATATGATTCTCGCATGAATACCACGGCGTCGGATTCGGACGCGCTGATTCTGGTCGACGAGGCGGACCGCAACCTCGGATTCTTGAGCAAAGCCTTATGTCACGAAGGCCGCGGCGTTTTACACCGCGCATTTTCATTGCTGATCTTCAACGACTGCGGCGAATTGCTCATTCAGCGGCGTGCCGCTTCCAAGCGGCTATGGCCGATGTATTGGTCGAATAGCTGCTGCAGCCACCCGCGCGGCGATGAGTCGTTGGAGGCGGCCACGCAGCGGCGCTTGCACGAGGAGCTGGGAATTCGCTGCCCCCTGCAATTTCTGTTCAAATTTCGGTACCAGGCGCAATTCGACGCTACCGGGGCGGAGAATGAGCTGTGCTCGGTGTACGCAGGACGCTGCCGCCAGCCGATCAGGGCGAATACCGACGAAATCATGGACTGGCGCTGGATCGCGCCTCAGGCCCTGCAGCGGGAGATCGCCGCCGAGGGTGGCCGAACCTTTACGCCCTGGTTCATGCTGGAATGGGCTCGAATCCGGCGCGACCACCGGCAAGCGCTGCTGGTAATATAGGCGCATGGCCATTCCACTCTTGCAGATGTACAAGGTTGCCCGCTATATCGCCGGGCGCAAGCTGCGCGGCGACAAGCGCTATCCGCTGGTTCTCATGCTGGAACCCCTGTTCCAATGCAATCTGGCCTGCGCCGGCTGCGGAAAGATCGACTACCCGAAGGAAATCCTGCAGAAGCGGGTCGGGGTGGAGGACGCATTGCGTGCCGTGGATGAGTGTGGTGCGCCGATCGTATCGATCCCGGGCGGCGAGCCGCTGATTCACAAGGAAATGCCGCAAATCGTCGCCGGCATCGTGGCGCGGCGCAAGTTCGTGTACTTGTGCACCAACGCGCTCCTGCTATCCAAGCACATCGACGAGTACCAGCCCTCCACCTATTTGACATTTTCGATCCATCTGGACGGCAACCAAGCGCGTCACGATGAATCGGTGTGCCAGGAGGGAGTGTTCGACAAGGCCGTTGCTGCCATCAAACTGGCGCGCGACAAGGGCTTTCGCGTCACGGTCAATTGCACGCTGTTCAACGGCGAGGATCCGGACGATGTGGCTGAGTTCTTCGACACCGCCATGGCGCTGGGCGTCGAGGGGATCACCGTGTCTCCGGGTTACAGCTATCACCACGCGCCGCGACAGGATGTGTTCCTGGGGCGCAACGCCAGCAAGCAGCTGTTTCGCGACATCTTTCGCCGCAGCCGTCGGCCCTCGGGAAGACCCGCCTGGTCTTTCAACCACTCGGCCTTGTTCCTGGATTTTCTCGCCGGCAATCAAACGTATCAGTGCACGCCATGGAGCAATCCGACCTATAACGTATTCGGTTGGCAGAAGCCCTGCTATCTGCTATCCGACGAAGGCTACGCCCCCACCTATAAAGCTCTCATTGAGGACACCGAGTGGCAGAATTACGGCGTCGGCAAGAATCCGCGGTGCGACAATTGCATGGCGCATTGCGGATTTGAGGGGACCGCGGTCAATGACGCCTTCAGCAATCCGGTCAAGGCGCTCCTGACCGCGTGGCGCGGACCGCGCGTGGCCGGGCCCATGGCTCCGGAGCTGCCGTTCGACTACACCGACGGCGGCGCACGCTACGCTGCCGTGACCGCCATTCCGCTCAGCGACATCAAGCGTGTGAGCCGGGGGCCGTGAGCGATTCCGCTGATCGGCGCATTCGCAGGCAGGATGCGGACGATTTCGGCGCGCAGTTGGAGACCTGGCGACGCCGCATGGAAGCCGCTTTGGCGGCGCGGCTTCCACAGGCCGACGTCATCCCTGCGCGCCTGCACGAGGCCATGCGCTACAGCGTTCTCGGCGGCGGCAAGCGCATACGGCCTGCATTGGTATTCGCCACCGCGCGCGCCGTCGGCCTGTCGGAAGACGACGTCGAGGCCGCAGCCTGCGCGATTGAATTGGTGCACGTGTATTCGTTGGTTCACGATGACCTGCCCGCCATGGACGACGACGACTTGCGCCGCGGCCGGCCGACCTGCCACAAGGCCTATGACGAAGCCACCGCGCTGCTGGTGGGCGACGCGCTGCAGCCGCTGGCGTTTCAGCTTCTGGCGCGCGATCCGAAGTTGCCCGCCTCCCCCGCGATCCGTCTGCGTCTGATCGACATGCTCGCGCAGGCCATCGGGACGCTGGGAATGGCCGGAGGACAGGCCATCGATCTGGCCGTGCAGGGCAGAAGGCTCGACATCGGTCAGGTGGAAGACATGCACGCACGCAAGACCGGTGCCGTCATCCAGGCGAGCGTACTCATGGCGGCGGAATGCGCGCCGCCGCTGGATGCAGGCCTGTACGGCGCGCTGTCGCGGTTTGCGAACGCCGTCGGTCTTGCATTCCAAATCCAGGATGATCTGCTGGATGTCACGGGCGATGCCACCATGCTGGGCAAGGCCACGGGCGCCGACAGCGAGCGTGCGAAGCCGACCCATCCTGCGATCATCGGCATCTCCGCATCACAGCAGCGAGTCCGGCTCCTGCATAATCAAGCCATTCAGGCACTCGCGCCATTCGGCGCGCGCGCGGAAGCTTTGCGCTCCTTGGCCCACTGGCTCCTGTCGCGACAGTACTGAGCGCACGTATCCCGTGCGTGTACAGCTCGCAGCCGGCTTGGTTTTTTGGCTCGGAGGCTTGGGTGCCGCGCAAAGCGTTGCTGCCGACGCCATCGTCAAACTGCGAGCCCTGGGTCCTGCGGCTGTGCATCCGACCGCGCAAGCCGTTGCCAGCGGCGCCCTCGACGCCGAGTTTCAGCCATTTTCGAAGGCTCCCGGACACAATTATTGGCGCGACTACTGGCTGAAGATCACTCCGCAAGACCCTCCCGCGGTCAAGGGAGTGCCGGTCGTCATCTTGAACACCACGCGCGGGTTGCACGCCGAGCTGGTGGCGTTTCGAAACGGCAGCGCCGTGCCGCTGCAGTTCATCACGCAATTGCCGGCGTTTCTTGGCGGGCGCGACAATCTGTTCACGCTGCCCGAAGGCGTGCCGGCGACGCAATCCGTGTACGCTCATCTGACTTCCGACAGCGATTCGCGGCAGTACTTGTCGGTGAGCCTGGCCGCGCTCGATACCACCTTGGCATTGGGCGCCGAGCGCGCACGCATGATCGCGCTGACTTTCGGCGCGCTGATGGCCGTCTCGCTGGCGGCGTTGCTCATCTGGTTCCTGCTCAAGGATCCGTTGTTCATCTTGTATGCGACCATGTTCTCGCTGCAGGCACTGTACGTGGCCTTCATTTCGGGACAGGGATTCGATTGGCCCGTCCTGTCTTACGGCACCAATCTCGACGCCTTCGCGTGGAACGTCCCTGTGGCCTTGAGCGGTGCGGTGGCGTGCCTGTTCACCCGCGAAATCGCCGACCTGAAGCGCTTCTCGCCGCGCATCTACAAGAGCTTCGGCTGGTTTGCCGTGGCCTTCGCCGTCCTCACCGCAGCCAATGTCGCGGACTTCGTGGGACTGTTGAGCGTTGTCAACATCATCGGCAACATCATGTTCATCATCGCGCCGATATTTACCGTGATCGTATGCTTTCTGGCGTGGCGGCGCGGCAATCGCGCCGCCGGGTGGTTCCTGGCAGCCTGGTGCCTGCTCGAGGGGTTCACCATCGCCGCGGCTGTGCGCCTGCTGGCATCGTCCGTCGGCGCGGATTCGCTCTATTACTACGGTCTGCCGTTGTCGATGGTCGCCGCGTCGATCCTGGTCGCTCTCGGCGTCGCGGATCGCTTGCGAGCGCAGCGCTTGGCGCTGACCGAGGCCGAGCGCCGCGCGCAAACCGATCCTCTGACCGGCGTGTTGAACCGGCGTTCGTTGATCGAGCGCCTCGAAGCCGCCTGCGTCCGCGCGAAAGCGCGCGGTCTGCCGATCGCCCTGTTGTTCATCGATCTCGATCACTTCAAGACGATCAACGACACGTTCGGGCACCAAGCGGGCGATGCGTGCCTGCGCGCCATCATCGATCCCATTCACGCCGAACTGCGCCAGTCCGACGTCATCGGGCGCTACGGCGGCGAGGAGTTTGTCGTGATCTTGAGCAGCGCCGACGCCGCCTCGGCAACTCCCATCGCGCAGCGCATCGTGGAGCGCGTCGCCGACGTGCGGGTGCCGGGATTCGGCGCTCCGATCAGCGTCACCTGCAGCATCGGCATTGCCGCGAGCGACACGCTCGGCATCTGGGGCGAGCCTCTGCTCGCGCAGGCCGACGCGGCCGTCTACGTTGCAAAGCGATCGGGGCGCAATCAGATTCATCTCGCGCCGCCCGAGCCTGCCTAGCCTAAGTTGCGCTAGCAGGGAGGTGTCGGACAGGGCTCCGCGCGCTGATCGCGGCCCTTAGCCAAGCGCCGCCTTGCGGTCCTTCAAGGGCGGCGGGGTCCACTGGTAAATCCACGTTTCCGTGAGCGGCCGGCCGTCGATGCGCAGGTACATACGCAAGTCGATGGCATCGTTGCCGTCGTCCGCCGGCCTGATGTCGAACAGCGCGCGATAGCCTTTTATTTCCTCGACATAGTGCGCCGTCACGTGTTCCGTCGTGCTGTTATGGGTGGTGCTGATCACCGCCTCGACGTTCGCGTCCCTGGCCAGCGCGCCGAGTTCGCCGCCGGCAAAATCGACCGCGAAATGCCACGAGTAATATTGGCGTTTCTGGCCGACCGTGCCGCCGAGACCGGTGCGCGTGGCAATGGTTTGCGCCAGCGGCGATGAGTATGGCATGCGGGTGCCCCAGTAGAGGCGATAGCTGAACAGCATCTCCTGGCCGGCCTTGGTTTTTTCAGCGGGGTTCCAAAACACCACGATATTGTCCGAGGTTTCATCGACGGTCGGAATCTCGAACAGCTGCACGGCGCCCTTGCCCCAGCCGCCGCGGCCGCCGGATTTGGGCTCGACCCACAGGCTCGGCCGCCGGTCGTAGTACACGCCATCGTCCTGGTAGTGATCCCAATTCCGATCTCGCTGCAGCAAGCCGAAGCCGCGGGGATTTTCATCGAAATAAGAATTCAAGTGATTTTGGGCAGGATTGGTCAAGGGCCGCCAAATCCATTCGCCTGCGCCGGTCCACATCGACAGGCCGTCGGAGTCGTGAATCTCCGGCCGCCAGTCGTTCGCCACGCGCCGCTCGTTTTCGCCATAGAAAAACATGCTGGTCAGCGGGGCAACACCCAACCTGTCGATGGCCTTGCGCGGATACAGCGCCGAGTCGATGTCCATGATCAGCGTGCCGCCGGGTGCGATGAGAAAACGCACTGCTCCGGTGATGCTGGGCGAGTCCATCAGCGCGTACATCGTCAAGGTTCCGGAACCTTTTGCCGGCCGCTCGAACCAAAAAGAGGTGAAGCGCGGAAATTCCTCGGGTCGGGGGTAAGCGGTATCCACGGCGAGTGCGCGCGCCGACAACCCGTATTGCCGCGTGTCGCCGCCGACGGCGCGAAAGTAGGCGGCTCCGAGGAAGGCGGCGACGTCGGCCTTCCAATCCGTCACGAACTGCACGCGGAATCCTGCAAAACCCTGGTGGTCGCGCATTGCCGCGGGGTCGATGCCGGCCTTGTCGAACTCAAACATGGCCGGCTCATAGAGTATCTCGCGCGCCTGGCCGTCGTTCACTTCGTAAAGATGCACCGCCTGCGCAAAGCCGCGCCCAATGTGAAAAAATTGCAGCCGGAAGGGCAGGCCGGCATCGCCCCAAAGCGAGCGGTCGCCGCGAAATCGCAGCGACTGATATTGGTCGTAGCTCAATGTCGCCATGCCGGCAGGCAGCCCGTCCTTGGAAGTCTGATAGGCGCTGCCGGCGAGAAATCGCGCCTGGCCTTTGAGCCACGCATAATCGAAAGCCTTCGCCGGGCCCGTACCGGTTGCCGTTGCGGGCGGCGGCGCAGCGGCCGCGACCGCATCGGCCAGATCGGTGCCGGCGAGCTGCCCGGCGGCCAGAACGACTGCAGATTTCAGAATTTCGCGTCGACGAATCATGAGCTTAAATCCTAGATCGTGAACGTGGGGTGTATGGAATCGGGGAGCAGCGCCAGTTGGTTGAGGAAGCGTGCTTCCGCGGCGACCTCGACGCGCTCCATCGGCGTCAGCCATTGCAAGGCCTCATCCAATGATCGGGCCTCCATCAATTTCCGTTCCGCCGTGAAGGCGTGCGGATCAGGCTGACCGCGCGGATCAGCCGGCCGCGGCAGATTGCCCTGGATGTGCGCGAGGCGCGCCTCGCGATGGCGCGCCAGAAACCGCAATCCTTCGACGGGCAACGCTTGGCTGCTGCGCACCAATTCCTCGCGCCGTGCAAACAACGCCGGTGTGTCGACTTCCTCCGGAGTGCGCAGCAGTGCAAGCCTCGACAGGAATCTGCCCAATCCTTCGCTGCCGCTGATCTGCGACAGCGGCACCGCCAGAAACAGGCCGAGAAGCGCGGGCGACACCCAGGCGAGCAGGGGCGGCGAGATGAAGTACACGATGACGGCCGTGGCGCAGCTCAAGAGCATGTGCCGCCGGTGAAAGCGCCAGGCATCGCGCCAGCTCGTGTGGCCGGCGGCGCGGCGCTGCGGCTTCCAGCCGGAATCGCGTCCCAAGAATACTTCGAATACATGGCGGCACTGCACGATCATCAGGATGGGCGCATACAGCGCGGACAGGATGGCCTCGAGCAGGACGCTCGCCGCTATGCCGATGACGCCGCCGGCGCCGCGGCGAATGCGGCGCGACAGCAAGGCACGAGCCAGCCCGATCATCTTCGGAATCAACAGAACGACCAGGCTGAACCAGAACAGCGCCATCATCAGCGCAACATCGAATCGCGGCCAGGTCGGAAACAATTGAAAATCGTGGCTGAAGTATTCCGGGCGGATCAGGCGCGACTGAATCGCGAGGGCGAAGCCGATGCCGATCATCACCAGCCACATGGGCGAGGACAAGTAGCTCATGATGCCCACGCCCAGGTGCAGGCGGCTGATGAACCTGAGGCCGGCGCTGCCGATGATCTTCATGTGCTGCAAGTTGCCTTGCGCCCAGCGCCGATCGCGAATCGCAATGTCGATCAGCGTGGGCGGCGATTCCTCCCAGGAGCCGCCGCAATCGGTCGCCATGCGCACCTTCCAGCCGCCGCGGCGCATGAGGGCAGCCTCGACGAAATCATGGGACAGCACGAAGCCGCCAAAAGGCTTGCGGCCCTCGAGCCTCGGGAGGCCGCAATATTGGGCAAACGCGCCCACGCGGATGATGGCGTTATGGCCCCAGTAATTGCCGCTGTCTCCGGACCAGGCGGACAGGCCGCGCGTGATGACCGGGCCGTAGACGCAGGCAGCGAATTGTTGCAAGCGGGCAAAAAAAGTGCGTGCACCGATGAGTTGCGGCGCCGTTTGTAAAATGCCCAGCTTAGGGTCCGCGTGCATCGCTTGAACCAGCTGCCTGAGCGTGGGGGCATCGATCAGGCTGTCGGCGTCGAGCACGATCATGTGATCGTAGCGGCCGCCCCAGCGCGTGACGAAGTCTTCGAGATTGCCCGACTTGCGCGCAATATTGAGCCATCGCCGCCGATACCAAACCGGCATGATCATGGCCAGCGCGCCGCGCAACCTCGCGACGCTCAAGGTCTCGCGAATCCACGCATCGGCGTCGGTGGAGTCGGAGAGCATCACGACCTCGAAGCCGCGGTGCGCATCGATGCGTTGCAGGGCCTCCGCCATGGCCTGCAGGGCGGCGGCCGTGCGGGCGGCATCCTCGTTGTAGATGGGCATCACCAGCGCCGTCAGGGAACCGGCCGGCGCTGGTTCGGGCGGAATTGCATCGCGCCGTTTCGACGCGCCCGCCAGGACCGATCCTGCGGAAAATGCGATCCACCCCAAGGATACGGCGAAGAAAAAGATCATCGTGCCCTGCAGCAGCGTCATGCTGGCGAAACGCACGACCTGCAGCATCTGATAGACGCCATAGGTGGTCACGCCCACCGTCACCGCAACCAGGATGAAGCGCGCATACAGCACGGCGGCGGAAATGAGCCGGCGCTGCTTGCGCGAAGGCTTGGAGTGCAAATCCTGCGCCGGCATGGCCAGGGGCGCCTCCGGCGGCATGCCGCCCGGCGAGGCGTTGCTCTCGACTGCGGCGCTTAGGTTCAGCCGGAGGTCCATCGGTACAACCAGGTTTCAGAGACAGGGGTGTCGCCGCGCATGACCCGCAGCCGCATTTCAATCACTTCGGCATCCTTTGGATCGATCTCGAAACTGGCCCGCAGGCCGTGCCGTTCGCCGTTCGAAACCAGCGTCGAATTGGAAATGGTGCCGGCGGACGAGCTTAAGTCCAGACGCAGGCCGTCGAGCCGTTCACCGGCTCCCACGATATCCAGCAAAAACACGCGCCGTCTGCGATCGATGCTGGCGCCGGAGCGCGTCGCAACCACTCTGCCCATTCCCTTGGGCAGGGGGGGCTCGTCATTCCAAGTGATGTTATAGGCAAATTGGGCGGGGCGACCCGGCAGCAGCGGCTGGCCCGGCCGCCAAAAGGCGACGATGTTGTCATTGGTTTCGCGGCCCGACGGAATTTCCACCACTTCAACGGCCCCGGCACCCCAATCGCCCTTGGGCGTGATCCAAGCGCTGGGGCGCCGCTCGTACTGCGCGTCGAAGTCTTCAAAATCACTTTGTTGCCGCGATCGTTGCACCAGCCCGAAGCCCTGCGGCACTTGAGTTGTAAAGCTCGAGACCTGCAGCTGGAGCGGGTTGGCCAGCGGCCGGAACAATTGTTCGCCGGATCGGGTGGCGATCTGCAGCCCGTCCGAATCGTGCACCTCCGGCCGGTAGTCATCGAGGCGGCCGCGGTTGGTCTCATCGAACAAGAACATCGATGTCAGCGGCGCGACGCCAACCACGCGCATTTCGGCGCGTGGAAACAGCGTCAGCTCCACGTCGGTTTCGGTCTCGACTCCGGGCTGCGCGGTGATCTTGTAGGCACCCGTCGCGGACTTGCTCTCCAGCAAGGCATAGATGACGATGGCGTTCGCCTTGGGACTCGGGCGCTCAATCCAGAAATGCGTGAACACCGGAAACTCTTCGCCCGATGGCTCGCCGGTGTCGATCGCGAGTCCTCGGGCCGACAAGCCGTACAAGAGATTCTTGGCCACCGCACGAAAGTAACTGGCGCCCTGGAAAACTAAAAACTCATCCCAGACTTTGTTCGAGTTGATGCGGCTGCGAACCCTAAAACCCGATATCGGCACGGCGACCTTGCCGAGCTGGGCCGGTGCGGCGCCCGACATCTGGAACATCGCCGCCGTCGCCGCCACATCCGTGGCGATACCGTCTTCCACCGTCGAGATGATAACCGTCGGCAAGTTGGGCGCCGCCCGCAGCAGCTCGAGCCGAAACGGCAGCATTTCCGCACGCCAGATGCCGGCATCGGAATTGAAATGGATGCTGCGATACTGTTCCGGGCTCAACTTATCCAGCGCGGAGGGCACGGTGTTGCGCTGCGGAGTATAGGGCGCGGCGGAGCGGCGCTTGGCGTCCTCGAGCAACGTGCCGAAGGTAAAAGGATAGGTCGCCGCCGGCCTGGCGGCGGGCGCAGGTTTGGGTTTCGCCGACGCGCGAGCCTGGGCATGGGCCTGCAAGGCAACCACGAGCCACAGCATGCCGATGGATTTTCCGATCGATACCCGCAAGGCGTCTCCCCCAAAACAGCTAGTATAGTGCCTGCCCTATGCCGCCCGCAGATCACGCTGGCCAGGAACCGCAAAGCGCCGGGGCCGTGCTTATGGTGCGGCCGGCGAGTTTTGGCTGCAATCCGCAGACAGCTCCGAGCAATGCCTTTCAAGCGAGGCCCGGAGAGGCTCCGCGAAACGATCCACAAGAGACGGCGCTGCGCGAATTCCACGGCCTGGCGAGCGCTCTGGAGCGCGCCGGCGTGGAGGTGCTCATCGCCTCCGATAGCGACGAACCGCGCAAGCCAGACGCCATTTTCCCCAACAACTGGGTGAGTTTTCACCATGATGGCACGGTCGCGCTCTATCCCTTGCTGGCGCTGAACCGCCGCTGCGAGCGCCGCGACGAGGTACTGCAGCAGGTGGTGCGCAAGGGCGGATTTCGCGTCTCGCGCACGGTGGATCTGACGCATCGCGAGTCGCAAGACAAGTATCTCGAAGGAACCGGCAGCGTCGTTCTCGACCGGACGCACCGGATCGCCTACGCCTGCTGCTCGCCGCGGACGGACCTTGATGTGCTGGGCGAGTTCGCGCAGCAATTGGACTATGAACTCCTGACCTTCGATGCCGTGGATCTGGGCGGTCGCGCGATCTATCACACCAATGTCTTGATGGCCATCGGCGGCGGATTTGCGGTGGTTTGCAGCGAGTCGATCCGCAGCGATGCGCATCGCGCGGCCGTGCTGTCCAAGCTGCGCTCGACCGGGCATTCAATCGTCGAGATTACCCAGGCGCAGATGGCGCAATTCGCGGCCAATGTTTTGGAGTTGGCAGTCCCGGGTGGGAATCTCATTGCCCTCTCGACGACGGCGCTGCGCAGCCTGGCACCGGCACAACGCCGCAGCCTGGAGTCCCACGCGGCACTGATTGCAGCGCAGATCCCCACCATTGAGCGCATCGGCGGCGGCGGCGTACGTTGCATGCTGGCGGAGATTCACCTGCCGAAGCGGGATACGGGGCGGCCGGGCGGAACACTCGGGCAGGTTCCTGAGTCATAATCGCCGCATGCTGGAACTCGGCGTCAAAATCCTCATCGCGTACCTGCTCGGCACGCTCCTCGGCAGCGTGATCCTCGGCCGCCTGCGCGGCGTCGACATCCGCAGCATGGGCAGCGGCAATGCCGGTGCGACCAACGCCCTGCGCACGCAGGGGAAACTGTTCGGATTTCTGGTGCTGGCCATCGATATCGCCAAGGGCATGATCGCGGTGGGGTGGCTTCCCTCCGCCGCGTTTCCCGGCATCGATATCGATGCGGGTGTATCGCGCGAGTGGCTCACCGTCGCATGCGGCCTGGCGGTGATCGTCGGGCATGTATATCCGGTGTGGTTCGATTTTCGCGGCGGCAAGGGAGCGGCGACCGTGGTCGGCGTGGTCGCGGCATGGGAACCGCGCCTGCTGGTGGCGCTGCTCTTGAGTTGGATCATCGTGCTGTTGCTGTTCGGCTATGTGGGCCTCGCCACCATGCTGTCGGCCATCGTGCTCACGGCCGCCGTTCTCGTGCTCGAGCCGGGCAATATCCCGCTGTGCACTTTTTGCGCCGCGGTCGCCGTGTTTGTGATCTTCACTCATCGCGGCAATATCGCGCGTATGCGCGCGGGAAAAGAAAATCGGGTGAGGCGTCTATGGCTGTTTCGGTCGCGAGCGGCCTAGAACCCCCGCGGCTGCTTGAGCTGCTGGCGGACGGCGAAGTGCATTCCGGCGAATCGCTCGCAGCGGAACTGCGGCAAACCCGCGCGGCGGTATGGAAGGGCGTGCAACGCCTGCGTGCGGCCGGCATCGAGGTGGAGGCCCAGGCGCGGCGCGGCTACCGTCTCGCGAGGCCGCTCGAGTTGCTCGATCTCAGCCGGGTCCGCGCCGAACTGGGCGGGGATCGCAAGCCGCATTTGCATAGTCTGGAGCTGCTGTTCGAGGTCGGATCCACCAACACGCGCCTGTTGGGCAGCCCGCCCCCGCCCCCGAGCACGGCCGATGTCTGCATTGCCGAGCGGCAGTTTGCCGGCCGGGGGCGTTTGGGAAGGCGCTGGATCGCGCCCTTCGGCGGAGGCATCGCCCTGTCGCTCGGCTGGACCTGCAGCGATGTCGTGCGCACCTTGCCGGCGCTCAGTCTGGGAGTCGGCGTTGCGGTGTCCCGTGCATTGACGCGCGCCGGCGCCCACGGGATTTCGCTGAAATGGCCGAACGATATTTGGTTCAATGACCGCAAGCTGGGCGGGGTACTGATTGAAATGCGCGCCGAGGCAGGCGGCCCGGCGCACATAGTGATCGGTGTCGGAATCAATGTGTCCCTGCCGGCGGAGGCGCGCCGTGAAATCGAGGCGGCCGGGGCAGCCGTGGCGGCCGTTACCGACGCCTGCCGGGAGCCGGTTTCGCGCAATGTGGTGGCCGGGGCCATCTTGGACGAACTTTTGAGTATGCTGGTGCAATACGAACGCCGCGGATTCGCGGCCTTTCGGGATGCCTGGACAGCCCTCGACGGTTTGAACGGCCGCCCCGCGCAAGTGCTGGTGGGAGAGACCGCGATAGTCGGGATCGCTCGCGGCGTGGATGCGGACGGTGCTCTGCTGCTTGAAACCAAGGATCGCTTGCAGCGGTTCGTGTCCGGCGAGGCTAGTTTGCGCTTGATTCATGGGTGACGCGTGACGCTACTGAAGACCCTTGTCGTGTGCCTGGTGCTGGCCAATGTGTGCTACTTTCTGTGGGAGCACGGCGTTGGCCAAACCCCGGAGAACGTGCCGGCGCCGCCGCGGCCCCCGGGGACCTTGCAACTTGCCTCGGAAGTCCCAGACAAGGCGCGCACTGAATCGAACAGCCATGCCGCTGCCGCGGCGCCTCCGGCGACAGCGGGCGCGCCCGGGCCCTCGGAAGGCGCGCGCGACGGCGGCAATGCCGGCCTTTTGACCAATGTGATGCGTTGTATCAGCGTCGGGCCGTTTCGCGACGTCTCGGAGGCGGCGCACGCGGCTTCGACGCTGCGCGGCGGCGGATACGATCCGCGCCAGCGCGTCGCGGAAGGCGAGGTATGGGCCGGTGTGTGGGTCTATTTGCCCCTGCCCGCGGCACGATCGGTGGCCGACCAAACGGTGGCCAAGCTCAAGGCCGGTGGGATAGACGATGCATTGGAAATGCCCGGGCCGAACGAGGGTTCGGTGATTTCCCTGGGCCTGTACAGCGAACCGAAGCGGGCACAGTCGCGGGTTGCCCAGGCGCAGGCGCTGGGATTCAATCCGGGCATCGCCGATCGCAAGCGCACCGGCAATGTCTATTGGATCGATATCGACTTGAAGCCCACCGACAGTCTGCTGAACCCCGGGGATCTGCAGGGCGAATCCGGCCGCATCGTTCGTCTCGAGGTCAAAGGATGCCCCGCAGCGGGCGGACAGACATGAGCGTCCGGACCGCCGTGCTGCGACTGACGGGCGCCATCGGCGCACTCCTCGGCTACGGCTGTCTTGCGGCATTTCTCTGCCTCATCAGCCTGCAGCTGTACAGTTGGTTTCGCCAAGGTGAATGGACGCATATCGGGGTGGGCGACGGCATCAAGGCCGCACTGATGCGCTGCTGCGTCAGGGACGACGGCACGGGGCATTTCGCCGGCTTTTTGCAGTGGTGGGACTCGCCGATGGCTTGGCTGGGCTTGCATAAGGTAGTCGAGGTCATTCCGGCGTCGCTGGCATTGTTCGCCGTGAGCATCGCCGGCAACAGCTTGCTCATCTACTGCAAAGATCACCTGGCACCGCGCCAATCCTGATGCAAAGACCAATCGCAATGATCACAGGTGCCTCGGGCGGCATTGGGGAAGTGTTTGCGCGCAAACTGGCGCCGCAATACGACCTGTTGCTGGTTGCGCGCAACCGGCAACGACTGACGGAGCTCGCGGCCGAGCTTTCCGCCCGGCATGGAGGCAGGGTGGAGGTACTGGCAGCCGATTTGAGCGATGCGATCGAATTGCGGGCCGTCGCCGCTCGAATCGCCGCCGAGCCGAATCTCGCCCTGCTCGTCAACAACGCGGGCTTTGGCGATCGAGGCCGCTTTTGGGAAACCGATCTCGAAGCATTGGAAAGCATGCATCGTCTGCACATCATGGCGCTGGTGCGATTGAGCCATGCGGCATTGCGCATCCTGGTGCCGCAAAACCGCGGAGCGATCATCAATCTGGCCTCGATTGCCGCATTCGTGCAGCGCGCCGGCAATGCCAGCTATTGCGCAACGAAAAGCTGGGTCGCGGCGTTCAGCGAGGGACTGTATGTGGATCTGAAGCAGGCGAAATCAGCGGTGACGATTCAAGCTCTGTGTCCGGGATTCACCTATTCAGGATTTCACGACCTGCTGGGCGAGGACCGCACGCGTCTTGCGCCGGCCTCGTTTTGGTTGAGCGCCGAGCAGGTAGTGGATGAATCGCTCGCGGCCTTGAACAAGGGCACGCTGTTCGTGATCCCGGGATGGCGCTACAAGTGGCTTGCCGCCATCCTGAGATCATTGCCTTTCTGGCTGAAATTGAAATTGGAAACACGCGGGCGTTAGTCCCGCTTGCGCACCGCGAAGTCGCGGTGACTCATGGGTCAACCCGCAGCGCGCGAGTCCAGCAGCGCGCGAATTCGGCTCCAGTCATTCGGGAAGCGCCGCAGCGCGCCGGCTTTGTCGGGCTCGAGCATCGCATAGCGCAACTGCATGCCCTCCTCAACCAGGCGCGAATAATTGTCCGCGATGACTCGCGAACCCGGGTCGGTATTCATGATCAATCCCAAGCCGGTGGGCTCCGCTGCAAGCGTGTGTATGTTCAGGTCGGGCCGGTACTTCAACAGCAGAATCAACATGCGCCATATGTCGCCGCTCCAAAATCTTGGAGTTTGCTCGCGCTGTGAACTCGGCTCATCCAGCGGATAACAGTCATGCACGAAGATGACCGAGCGCGAATGGCAGGAGCGCTCAATGTTCATGAAATCTCGAAGCGCGAATTCAAAGCGATGCATGCCATCGATCAGTGCCATGTCTACCCGTTGATCGCCAAATTCCTTGATCGGATCATGCCGCGCAAAAAAATCATCGCTGGTTTTTTTGAAAATACGAATATTCGCTCCGGGCGGATCTTCAAGGTGAGGCTCCGGATCGATTCCCAGTACACGCGTGGACGGCGCGGCGAGCTTCAGGGTGTCACCCCTAAAAACGCCAATTTCCACATACGTGTGGGGCCGCAGGTGGTCGTGCACGCGGCCGAGCACTTGAAGATAGTCCTCGCCCGGAAGCTCCAAGCGCGCCAAGCGCCGGCGCGCACGCTCGTACCCACCGTGCGCAATGGCAGCGCGCAACAGCGCCATGGCGGACCCTCTGAGCCCCAGAAACTCCGCGAGCCGAGCGCTCCGGTAGATCAATTTCGTGAACAGCATCCGCGGCAATATAGATTAAATTCCGACGCAGGCACGGAATTTCCCACAAACATTTCGCGAGGCCGCGGGCCCCCCGAGGGTTGCGACATGCGTAAACCGCCACGCGAGACTACAATGCGCGCATCGGCGGGCCGCTGTGCACGCCCCAAGAAGCCACCCTGCCAATGTCAGGAATATTCATCTATCAGATTTTTTACGCAAAGCCCGAGGAGTTGGACCCCGGCTTTTTGACGCTGGATAATTCTGCCAATGAACGCCCCGATTGGTTCGAATATTGGCCGATTCGCAAATTTCTGCGCAACGAACCCATGGACGAGGAATCGTATTACGGATTCCTTTCGCCGCGATTTAAACAAAAAACGAATCTGAACGCCGCTGCGGCGCGCGAGTTTGTGAGCCGGCAGACGCCCGCGACCGATGTCGTATTATTGACTCCAAGCCTGCACCTGACTGCTTATCATTGGAATGTATTCAAGTATGGCGATGTCGTGCACCCCGGTCTGCTCGATGCGGCCACGCAATTTTTCAAGCGCATCGGTCAACCGACCAATTTTGATCAGCTGGTCACCACTTCGCGGAACGAAGTTTATTCTAATTATGTCATTGCCAAACCCCGCTTCTGGCGGGCTTGGCTCGAGGTCACCGAGCAACTGTTGGCGATCGCAGAATCGCCGACCGATCCGCTCGGCGCGGTGCTGCGAAAGACGACTACGTACCGCGGACGCCGCGACTCGCAGATGAAGGTATTCCTGTTGGAGCGCATTGCCACCTGGATTCTCGCGCGTAACCCCGGGTTCACAGCCAATGCCCGGAATCCCTTCGTCGCCCGTTCACGCATCTACAAGTTGCCCGGCGCGATTGTGTGCGACGCCTTGAAAATTGCCTATGCCGCGAACGGTCGTCAGCAACCGTATCGAGATTTATTCCAGCTGATCAGCCACTTCGGCAAATTCCTGGGCTGGCTGATCCGGCTCGGCTCCTTCCTCGGATTCAAACGCGTCCGAGCCTGCATGACATCCCTGTCTTCGTATTGGATGAAAGCCGGACAGCCGTAATGGCGCGTGCCGCAACGTTCAGTTGACCGTCGCTTGATGCCTCGCTAAAACCAAGCGCGCAGGCCGGCGACAAGGCGGACTTCGTGCGGATTTCCCCCGGCTTGCCGCACATAGGCGGCGGTGGTCCCGAACTGGCGTGCCCAGACGACGCCGATATAGGGTGCGAACTCGCGCCGCAACTCGTAGCGAAGGCGCAGGCCGATTTCAAGTTCCGCCAGTCCGGAACCGAGTTGTCGCGCCGGATCGGATTTGCCGTACAGGTTGGCTTCGCCTTCGGGTTGCAGGATCAAGCGTTGAGTGAAGAGCAGCGCGTATTCCGCTTTGAGCCTCATGGCGGTGCGCCCTTGCTCACCGACATAAAACGTCGCCTCGGTGTTGAACCAATCGGGCGCGAGTCCCTGCACGCCGATCGCCGCCCAGGTCCGGCCCGGGCCGGCACCGAAATCCCGGCGTCCCCCCGCCTGCACGCTCCACCAACGCGCCAAGGTGTGGTCCCACAAAAGATCGGCGCGGGCATTTTGCGTCGTGCCGGCGATGCGGTCGCCTTCGGATCGAAGCCACGCCTTGTTGTCGTCGCCTCCGTACCAACCCTCCGCGTCCCACACGGCGGCATTGCCCGCGGCGGTGCGGCGCCATTCGAACTGATCGAGGAGCACCATGCCGGTGCGCTCTCGGTCGTCCATTTGCATCATCGAGGCCATTGTCGGGTACGGCATGTCGCCCATGTGATGCTGCGGCGGATCGGGCGGCACATGGGCCGCTTCGCTCCCCGCGTCATCGGTGGATCGTTGAGGCTGATCGGCGAGTGCGGCCGCGGCGAGCATGAGTCCCAGGGCGCTGCAAAGGAGGGTGAGCGGCGCGCGCGCCATCACGATACAGCTCCATCCGCGCGCTCGACTCGTACCTCGCGAAACATGCCCGCTTCCATGTGATACAGCAGATGACAGTGATACGCCCAACGCCCGAGCGCATCGGCGGTGACCCCGTAGGCCAGGCGCTGACCCGGCTGCACGGTAATGGTGTGCTTGCGGACCAGGAACTCTCCTTGCTCCGATTCAACCTCGCCCCACATGCCGTGCAAATGAATGGGGTGATGCATCATGCTGTCGTTCACGAGCACCAAGCGCAGGCGTTCGCCGTAGTTGAATCGCAAGGGCTCGCTTTCCGAGAACTTTTGCCCGTTGAACGACCATACGAAGCGTTCCATGTGACCGGTGAGATGCAGCTCGACATCGCGCCCCGCCGCGCGATGATCGATCGGGCCGCCGAGGGTGCGCAGGTCGGCGTAGGTCAGGACGCGACGGCCATTGTCGCGCAATCCCACGCCCGGATCGTCCAGGCGGCTTTGCGGTTGCGCAGCCACCATATCCACGTTGGGACCGAAGTCGGCGGGCGCGTGATGCGGGGCCGCGCTCATACCCGGCATGTGGCGCATGTCGTGGCCCATCCCCATGTCCATCATGGTGAGGAGCGCGCGGGAGTCGAGCGAGGGCACTTCCGCCTGCATGCCCAGTTGGGGGGCGAGCGTGGCGCGCGCATAGCCCGAGCGATCGAGCGACTGGGCGAAGACCGTGTAGGCACGATCATCCTGCGGCTCGACGATCACGTCGTACACCTCCGCGAGCCCGATACGAAACTCATCGACGGTCACGGGTTCCACGTCCTGTCCGTCCGCGGCCACGACCGTGAGCTTCAGCCCCGGAATGCGCAAGTCGAAGAACGTCATCGATGAGCCGTTGATGATGCGCAACCGAACCTTCTCGCCGCGCCGGAAGAGTCCTGTCCAGTTACCGGCCGGCGTCGTGCCGTTCACGAGGTACGTGTAGGCGTATCCGGACACATCCGCGAGGTCCGTCGGATCCATGCGCATTTGTCCCCACGTCCGGCGCTCCGCAAGCGTCGGTTTCAAGCCTTGCTGGCGTACATCGCTGAGAAAGTCGCCGACGGTGCGCTGATGAAAGTTGAAATAGTTGCTCTGCCGCTTGAGCGTGCGGTAGACGTGCTCGGGATCGAGATCCGTCCAATCCGACAACAACAGAACGTGCTCGCGGTCGGCGCGGTGCCGCTCGGCGCCGCGAGGCTCGATGACGATGGGCCCATAGAGTCCGGTTTGCTCCTGAAACCGCGAATGGCTGTGATACCAATAGGTCCCGGATTGGTTGACCTTGAAGCGATACACGTAGGTTTCGCCGGGTCCGATGCCGTCGAAACTCAAGCCCGGCACTCCGTCCATGTCGGCGGGCACAATCATCCCGTGCCAATGAATGGAGGTCGGTGCGGACAAGCCGTTCGACACGCGCAGCGTGACGACATCGCCTTCGCGCCACCGCAATAAAGGTGCCGGGAGCCGTCCGTTCACGGTCGTCGCGATGCCCGGCTGACCCGTCAAGTTCACGGGCAATGCGCCAATCCGCAAGTCGAATTCAGTGCCGGACAGTTCGGCACCCTCGCCGCCGGCGGCGGCCCAACCTACGTGACGGGCGCCGGCGACCGCCAGCGCGCTGCCGGCGAGCCCCTGTACGAAATGACGTCGGGATAGATCGACGTCCCCAGACAATAAACGAGATCGATACATCGCAATGTCCTCGGCCCCGGCCCTGCAATCGCGAGCGGCGGCCAGCCCCAGTCGGCATGTCAGTGGGAATAGGCGCGCAGATCGCGCCTTAAAGACTCAAGCGATGGGAGGGCGGAAGAATTCAGCCGTGCGGGCAACGGGAGGCCGCGCATCTCTGGTGGGTGTTAATTCCGAGGAAGAAAAGGCGGCGTGTGCCGGCGGCAAGTCGAGCGCCCCGGGACTCTGCGCGGAGTGACACCCGCAGTCCAAAGAGCGACAGCAGTCGTGTTCCCGCGCAGGATTGTGGTGCGAGGACGGCGCGCCGGTCGATGCGAGGGAACCGCCGCGCGCGTCGATCGTCGAGTCCGACCGATGGGCCGGACACCGGCCCGCTTCCCCAATCGGGTGCCCGGGCAGGGCCGAGGCCGCATGCGCCGCCTGCCATGGCAACGCGACGCCGAGCTGCAAGATCAGCAGAGCGGCGATCACCCAGGTTGCGGGCCGGTTACGCATGACTTGAGCGTACACCCGTCGCCGCGACGAGAGAAGCGGCGCGGCATCAGGGAGCCCGGAGAGCTACACTGCGGACCCGATACCTGGAACGAGGTCTTGACATGCGTGTGCTGCAAATCTTAGGCGCGGCGTTGATCCTGGGCGGATTGTTCGTGCTCATCAGATCCCCTTCCTATTCGAGCGAAAAGAGCGTGCTCAAGATAGGGGATGTGGAGGCCAGGGTTTCGCAGGAACACGCGATTCCTGCGTGGGTCGGAGGCGCGGCGGTCGCGGCCGGAGTGCTACTCTTGGTGGTCGGCGCGCGCAAGCCTTAGTCCGGCGCTGACCGATTCACAACGACATGCCGGGGCTTACCTTTGCTTGACTCAGACCTTGCACCCGATGCGCGGCAGGCCCGCCGGATCCTCCTGGCGAGCATGGTGGGAACCACGATCGAGTTCTACGATTTCTATATCTATGCCACGGCCGCGGTGCTGGTGTTTCCACGGCTGTTCTTTCCAAAGGGCGACCCGGCGGTCGCGGCGCTGCAGTCGCTGGCGACCTTCGCGCTGGCCTTTGTCGCGCGGCCCATCGGGGCGGCGATCTTCGGGCATTTCGGCGATCGAGTCGGGCGCAAGACGACCCTGGTCACGGCGCTGATGACCATGGGAATATCGACCATTTGCATCGGCCTGCTGCCGACCTACGCATCGGCCGGGGTCTACGCTGCGGTGCTGCTGGCCCTTTGCCGCGTTGGCCAGGGCATCGGTTTGGGCGGTGAATGGGGCGGCGCCGTGCTGCTTGCCACAGAAAATGCGCCGCCGGGCAAGCACGGCTGGTACGGGATGTTTCCGCAGCTGGGTGCGCCGCTCGGCTTGGTCATTTCCATCGGCGCGTTCCTGCTGATCAGCAATCAGTTGTCCGAGACGCAACTATTCAGTTGGGGATGGCGCGTGCCGTTCTTGGCGAGCACCGTGCTGGTCGCGGTGGGCCTGTATATCCGCCTGCAGCTGGTCGAAACGCCCGCGTTCAAGCGCAGCATTGCCCAGGGAGAACGCGTACGCCTGCCGTTCAACGTGGTATTTTCGAAATTCCCATTGCAGCTGTTCTTGGGCACGCTGGGATCCACGACGACTTTCCTGGTGTTCTACCTCGCCAACATCTTTGCGCTCGGCTGGGGCACGAATTCGCTCGGGTTCCCGCGCCAGCAATTCCTGGTGATGCAGATGCTGGCCGCCGTGTTTTTCGGCTTGTTGATACCGGTGGCCGGCGCACTCGCGGACCGCATCGGCGGCCGCGCGATGCTGATCATCGCCACGCTCCTGATCATTGCCTACGGTTTTGCATTCAAGCGCCTGTTCAGCGCGCATGAGACAGCCGCCGTATTCGTGTTCCTGGCATGCGGTTTCGGCTTGAGCGGCCTCTCCTACGGACCGCTGGGGAGCGCCTTGGCGACCCTGTTTCCGACTCCGGTACGCTACACGGGCACCTCGCTGACATTTAATTTTGCCGGCATCCTGGGCGCTTCCCTGGCGGCACCCTTCGCTACGTATTTGGCGACCCATTACGGCCTGGCCTTTGTCGGGTACTATTTGTCCACGGCCGGGCTCATGACGTTGATTGCTCTGATGTTCATCAAGGGTGATGCACGATGATTCAACCCAAATTGGCATTCGCTTGCTGGTTGATCTGTGCAGCTTCGCTGTCTGCGAGCCCTCGGGCGAATGGCGCCGATGAATACGGCGCGGCGCTCGCCCATGCGGGCCGGCCCGCGGCCGATTCGGCGCGCGATGCGATCGATCACCCTGCGGATATGCTGCGTCTTGCGGGCATCAAGCCGGGCATGACGGTTGCCGACGTGCTCGCGGGGGACGGCTATTTCAGTGAGTTGCTGAGCGAGGTCGTGGGTCCCAAGGGTCATGTTTACCTGATGAACAATCTGGCATTCGACCATTGGAGCCAGCCGGCATTGAAGGACCGTCTGGCCGGCGGCCGATTGACCAACGTGACGCAGCAGACCGTCGATCTTAACGATATGAAATTGGTGCCGGCGAGCTTGGACGCGATACTCCTGGTCAAGGTCTACCACGACCTGTACTGGGTGGATACCGATCCGAAGAGCCCCTGGCCAAAGATCGACGTCAACGCCGTTCTCAATCAATTGTCGAGAGCGCTCAAGCCCGGCGGGGTCCTGCTGCTGATCGATCATTCCGCCAAGGCTGGACATGGAAAATCCGACGCAGGGGAATTGCATCGCATCGACGAGGCGTTTGCCGTTCAGGATTTCACGGCGCACGGATTTAAAGTCATCGCCAAGAGCGATTTGTTGCGACGGCCGGATGACTCGCGGGATCTCATCAGCTACAAAGGCCCTGCGCTCGGCAAAACGGACCGCTTCGTCCTGGTGCTTCGCAAGACCTAGGATCTGGACAGGCTCCTGGGGGAAACTCTGCTCACTGGCAAATTCAAGTTAAAAGTGCCCATTTAAATGGTAACTTATTGAATTAAAATAAAATTAGTGACCATCGATTCCAGCCTGCGTTAACCAAGTTCGCGGGTATGCCCGCTACCACTTGGATGCGCGCGCTCATGCCTTCGCCTACTTCGGTTGTGCCACCAGGATGAGGAAGCTGTCGGGTACGACGGTCGCGCGCGCCCGCGGCTGCTCCTCGCTCGCTGCGGGCGGCGGTCCGAATTGCGCGGCGGCCAGGTAAATCCTGTGGGTGGCAGGATCGAGCGCCAGAGCCCGGGAGCTCACCTGCGTCGTGACCGTGGCGATGACCCGATATTCATCGGGCGAGTCTTGGTGAATCACGGTAAGCGTGCCGTCGATACCGTTGGAACTGAAGGCCAGGCCCAGTTCTGGATCGAATACCGCGCCATCCGATCCCCGGCCGGTCACGATCTGGGCGACGGCTTTGCCCGACACCGCATCGGTCACGGCCATGACCTGGTTTGCACATACCGAGAACAATCGGTGATTCATCACGTCGATCGCGAGCGCGGTGGGTCCCGCGCATTGCTTGAGCAGCCATTTGGCTTTCACCTTCAGTGACTTGGCGTCGATGAACACCAGCCTCCCGGGTGCGGTATTGATGTTCACATACACATGCCCTGCATCATCGGTGGCCATGGATTCCGGGGGGCCCGGCAGCGGTATGGTCGCTACGACTTGGAGAGTGCCGGCATCCAGAACCGATAGATTCGCGCTGTCCCGATTGGCGGTGAAAATGTGATTTTGCTGCGGTTCGTAAAGAATGGCGCCCGGCGATGTGCCGGATATCGGGACTTCATAAGCGACGCGCAGCGTGTCGAGTTCGAAAACCGACACGGAATGGGAGCGGCCGTTGCTGGTGAAGCCGCGTTTCAGCAGCGGCGCGAACGCGACGCCGCGCGCGCCGGCCGTGCGCGGGATATTCCCGATCAGTTTGCCGCTGACAGTCTCGATGACATCGACATGGTCGTCGCGGGTAACGAACAGTCGGGCGCCGCTGCCCTCCAGCGCCAGCGTGTCCCAACCGTTGGTGCCGCCGATCCGCCACGATCTGGCCACCGTGTAGTCCGCTGCGGGAATGGGCGAGGTCTGAGAACCGGCCGGATCCGCCGCCAGGAGCGCGCACGCAAAAACCATGAGGAAATTCCGCAGCACTGGCCGCCTTGGCGTTCGGGAAACCGCTTAGTCTACGCATGGTTTGCATGGGAAGAAATCGTATGTTGCCGAGCCGCCATGCGATAACATTTCCGTATTACCAATTACACAATGAACACTTCACAAGGGGCGGGCGCTTCACCCATGATGCGCGCAGTTCTTGGCGGTCGGGTAGCAGGAGAAAGCGATGTTTATTCGGTTAATGGCCGCCGCCGCGGGCGCGGGGGCCATATCCATCGGTGCGGGCGGCTGGGCCGCCGCGGCGCCCTTGGCGTCCGGCGACCACGGTGGCCTGGAGGAAATCGTGGTCACGGCGCAGCGCCGGGCTGAGTCCGCACAGAACGTGGGCATCGCCATGTCGGTACTCGCGGGGCAGACTCTGGCGGACAAGTCCATCAGCTACGTCAACGACCTGCAGAACGCGGTCCCCAATCTGCAAGTAGAGCCGGCGTTCGGCAGCAGTCAGCCGCAGTTTCGCCTGCGCGGCGTCGGTTTCATCGACTACACCTCCAATAACACCTCGCCCGTCGGCGTCAGCCTGGATGGCGTCGCTTTTGCATTGCCCATCCAAACCCAGGGGCAGCTGTTCGACATCGATCGCGTCGAAGTACTGCGCGGTCCTCAAGGCACCTTGTATGGCCGTAATACCACGGGCGGGGAGATCAATTTCATCGGCAATCGGCCCACCGCGGATCCGCATGCGGGAGTCTCGCTGGAGTACGGTTCTCACCAAGAACTCAAGGGGCAAGGGTTCGTCTCCGGCAGCATTGCCGGGGCTCTGCTGGGGAGGCTCTCAGTCGCGACCGAACAGGGCGGAGCCTGGCAGCGCAATCGAGTCACCGGGCAATCGCTCGGCGACAAGGACAAAATCGCGGTTCGCGGTCAATTGCAATGGGATCCGGCCGAGGCACTCGATTTTCGCCTCGGCGTGCATCTGGCGCGGGATAAATCCGATGAACAAGGACTGTATCTACTGCAGCCGTTTACGCCGGGCAGGGGGCCGCCGGCCATACCCGCGGACACATCGCGATATGCCACCGGCTGGGCGCTGAACCCGGCATTTGCCAAGCTCATCGGCATCAATTCGAACTCCAAGCCCGGCCTTGACAACAGCAACGCGGGAGCCGACCTGACTGCCGATATCGATTTTGGCGGTGCGAAGCTCACCAGTATCACCGCCTACGACAAACTCATCAGACGTGAATATGCGGACTGGGACGCGACCCAATTCAACGACTCCGACGAATACCTGAATAGTGATTTCAACGTGTTTTCACAAGAGCTGCGCCTGGCGGCGAGCAACGGTGCGTTCGGCTGGGTGAGCGGCGTCTTCTACTCCCACGAAGACCTTCTTGAGAATTTCTATTCCGATCTCACCGATCGGCTCGGCGGCATTGCGGTGACCAACTACGGCCAGGTCGTCAACTCGCTGGGGGTGTTCGCGCAAGGCAACTATCGAATTACCGATACCGTGGAGGCAACGCTGGGGTTTCGCGAGGACCACGAGAGCCGTGAACTGATCGGGCTCAACACCGCGTTTCTGCCCGGGGTACCGTCGCTGACGGGCGGCGCTCTGGGCGGCTCGATCACGTCGAACCTGCCCTCCGGAAAAGCCGAGCTCGATTACAAGCCCATATCGAGCACGCTGCTTTATGCCAGCATCAGCCGCGGCGTCAAGTCGGGCGGCTTCACCGCGCACAACACCGTGACGGCGCCGGCGGCCGATCCGTTCGAGCCGGAAAGACTCACCGCCTACGAAATTGGCGCGAAATCGGACATGACCCGCACGCTGCGCGTGAATGCTTCGGTCTTCTATTATCGCTACAAGGATCAGCAAATCCTGGGAAAGGTATTCGACCAAGCGTCGCAGTCCTTCATCGGCCGATTCGTCAACGCCAATTCGCGCAGCAGCGGCGGCGAAGTGGATTTGGAATGGCGGCCGCTGGCAGGCATTTCGATATCACAATACGCGGGATTCGCGGCAGGCTATTACACCAGCAAGCTGTTGGATGTTCCGTTGAACCCGGCGCTGCCGCCGGTCGACTTCAACGGCAGGCCCGAGAGCTTCCCCAAGTGGAGCTATGGAGGCGATGTCAGCTATTCGAAGGTTTTGGGCGCGTTCAGCGTGACCGCCGAGTCGAACTACAGCTTTCACGACACCTACAGCCAATTCTTCCTGCTGGGCAGCAACGATTTCACCATTCCGAGATACTGGCTGGCGAATGCGAATCTGTCCCTGGCGCCCGCCTCGGGCGGGCCGTGGACGGTCGCCTTGTGGGGCCGCAATATTTTCGACAGGTCGTATGACCTCACACGGAATTTTTTCCTGCCGAGCAGCGAAGTCGCCGCGGCGGGCGAACCCACGACCATCGGCATTCGAGTGACCTACAAATATTAGGCAGGGCCGCTTATCCGGACACCGGCCCTTGCCGCAGCCGGAGATCCCGCGGCATTCGGCCGCGGACGTGGCGGCCTTCTTGAAGGCCGGTGTCACATAGGGAACGCCGGTATCATGTAGGAATGCGAGACTATCTGGGCAATCCGCTCACCCCGCAGCGCGGCGGCACGTTGCGGGCAATCGATGATTTCATCGAAGGCTACCTGGCTTACGAGACTCGCGCCGAACGCATCTTGAGCGCCGCCGACGCGGATCCGGAGTCCTGCATGGCCAACGTCTACGCAGGAATCCTCTGGATGCTGCTCGAGGCGCCGCCGGCCGCTGCGCGCGCCGCGAAGTACCTGGCGGCGGCCGAACGTTCGGCGCCGCGCGCGACGCCCCGCGAACAGCTCAACGCCGCGATGCTGCGCGCCTGGGTCGACGATGATCTCGAGCGCACCCTGCGCTTGTGCGATCAGGTGTCGGATGAGTTTCCGCGGGATCTTGCCATCGTCAAGACTCATCAGTATTTCGAATTCAATCGCGGCAACGCCGCCCAGATGCTGCGGATCGCGTTGAAGGCCGGCGCGGCGAGCGGCGATATTCCCTATGTGTACGGTATGAAGGCCTTTGCATACGAGCAATGTCACCTGCTCGAGGAGGCGGAGTCCGAGGCACGCGCCGGCCTCGCGATGCGCCGCAAGGAACCCTGGGCGCAGCATGCGCTGGCGCATGTGTTTTTGACGCGCGGCCGCATCGACGAAGGCGCGCAATTCCTGGAAGACGCCGCGGACACATGGTCGGGGCTGAACTCCTTCATGCTCACGCACATTTGGTGGCATTTGGCGCTGTTCTATATAAGCCAAGGCCGAGAGGCCGAGGCGTTGCAGTTGTATGACGAGCATTGCTGGGGCATCGCCAAGGACTATTCGCAGGATCAGGTCGGCGCCGTCTCGTTGCTGGCCAGGTTCGAACTCGCCGGCATCGATGTCGGACCGCGCTGGCTGGATCTCGGCGATCATCTGGCGGCGCGGGCCGGGGACACGGTTCAGCCCTTTTTATCGCTGCAATATCTTTACGGGCTGGCGCGGGCGCGCCGCCCGGAAGCGCAGACTCTGCTGGAATCAGTTCGAGCGCACGCGCAGCGTGCGCCCCCGTTTACGCGCACCGTCTGGCGGGAGGTGGCGCTGCCCGGTTGCGAAGGTTTGTATGCTTATGCGCACGGCGAATACGACCGCGCCTGGCATCGCTTGAGCGTCGCGGTGCCGCGCATGGCGGAAGCCGGCGGCAGCCACGCCCAGCGCGACCTGTTCGAGCAGGTGTTGCTGGATGCCGCTCTCAAGAGCGGCCGATGGGGCGGCGCTCAGCGCATGCTGGAACTGCGGCGCAGCGCCGATCCTGGCGGCGTCCCCGTCAACGCGCTGCTGGCGGCCGTGTACGGCAAGCTCGGACTGGATTCCCTGGCCGAACAGGCGCGCAGCCGGGCCGCGCTCACCCGCGCCCGCCATGCCTCGAGAGTGTCATGACCGGAGACCGTTTTGAAGATTTGTTCAGGATCATCGAGGCGCGCCGCGAAGACATGGTTGAGCTGGCGCGGGACTTGATTCGCTTCCCTACAGTCAATCCACCCGGGGAGGCCTATCAACCCTGCGCGGAATTCATCGGCCGGCGTTTACAGGCGCGCGGGTTCGCGGTCGAGTACGTTCGCGCGGCAGGCACGCCCGGCGACAGCGAGCGCTACCCGCGCATCAATGTCGTGGCGCGGCGGGAAGGCCGTGCCGCCGGACCGTGCGTGCATTTCAACGGGCATATCGACGTGGTGCAGGCCGGCGCCGGGTGGACGGTCGACCCGTTCGCGGCGCTGGTCAAAGACGGCAAAGTCTATGGCAGAGGTGCCTGCGACATGAAGGGTGGAATCGCGGCGTCCATCATCGCTGTCGAAGCGCTGATCGATTCGGGCGCAGAATTGCCCGGCACCCTTGAAATTTCAGGAACCGCGGATGAAGAGTCCGGCGGCTACGGCGGCGTTCACTATCTGGCGGAGCGCGATTGGTTTTCAGCGCCGCGCGTCGATCACGTGATCATTCCCGAGCCCCTCAACGTAGATCGAGTGTGCATCGGTCACCGCGGCGTATGGTGGGCGGAGATCGAGACCCACGGCCGCATGGCGCATGGTTCCATGCCCTTTTTGGGCGATTGCGCGGTGCGCCACATGAATGCCGTCATCGAGCGCTTGGAAAGGGATCTGTATCCCAAGCTTGCGGCCCGGCGCACCGAGATGCCGGTCGTCCCGTCCGGCGCGCGCCATTCGACGCTGAACATCAATTCCATTCACGGCGGCCAGGCCGAGACCTTAGGCTTCCCTGCTCCCTGCGTCCCCGACTCGTGCCGCATGGTCATCGACCGCCGCCTGCTCATTGAAGAGAGCATGGACAGCGTCAAGGCCGAGGTGCGCGCGCTGCTGGAGCAACTTGTGCGCGAACGCGAGGGCTTCGCCTATGAGCTTCGCGATATATTCGACGTGCAGCCCACCATGGCGGATCGCAACGGCCCGGTTGCGCGCAGCACCGCCGCGGCGATTCGACGCGTGCTGGGCCGAGAGGCGCAATTCATTTGTTCGCCGGGCACATACGATCAGAAGCACATCGACCGCATCGGCAAGCTCAAGGACTGCATTGCCTATGGCCCGGGAATTCTCGACCTGGCCCATCAGCCGGACGAGTACGTGTTGATCGATGACATGGTCAACTCCGCAAAGGTCATGGCCGTGGCCGCGCGTGCCTTGTTGCACGGTAGCGCATGATGCCGGCCCGGCAGTGCCGTTGACGCGCCCGGTGCGATCGGCGCCGGCCGTGCTCACGGCGCCGGCCGTGCTCGGGGCGCTGGCCGTGCTCGGGGCGCTGCTGCTCGCGGCGGGCCCGGTTCGAGGCGCGCAGCGGATGATCATCGGCACGCAACTCGAGCCGCCCGTTCTCGATCCGACCGCCAATCCCGCGGCCGCCATTTCCGAGATGTTGTACGGCAACCTGTACGAAGGCTTGGTGCAATTCGCCGCGGATGGCTCCGTGCGGCCGATGCTCGCGTTGTCATGGGACATCGGCGACGACGGCCTCACCTATGTATTTCATCTGAAGAGCGGCGTGCGCTTTCACGATGGCGCCGCCTTCAATGCCCCGGCCGCGAAGTTTTCCTTGGATCGCATCCTGGCGCCCGGCTCCCTCAACCCGCAGCGATCGCGCCTGCGGGCGATTCGCGCCGTCGAGGTAATCGACCCTGCGACACTGAGGCTGGTGCTCAGCCGCCGCTCCGGCGGGCTCCTGCAAGCGCTTGCGTTCGGATCGGCGGTGATGCTGTCGCCGGCTGCCGCCAACAATGCCGTGCAGCCAATCGGCACCGGACCGTTCCGTTTCTTGCGGTGGCGGCGTGGCGACTCGATCACGCTGCAGCGCAATCCGGATTTTCAGGGTCCGCCCGCGGCTCTCGCCCAAGTCACTTTCAAGTTCATCACCGACCCGACCGCGGCCTTCGCGGCCCTGATGGCCGGCGATGTGGACGCATTCTCCAATTATCCGGCGCCCGAGAGCTTCGCGCAGTTCGCCGCGGATCGCCGCTTCAAGGTGTTCACAGGAACCACGGAGATGGAGACGGTGCTGGGACTCAACGAGCGCGTCTCACCTTTGAGCAATCTGCTGGTGCGTCGCGCGATTTCGCATGCTTTGGACCGGCGCGCCATCATCGACGGCGCCATGTTCGGCTATGGCACCCCGATCGGCAGTCATTTCCCGCCGCGCAATCCTGCGTACGTCGATCTGACCGGCCTGTACCGGCACGACATGGCCAGGGCCAGGGAGCTTCTGACCCAGGCGGGGTACCCGGACGGATTCGCGCTCACACTGAAGCTGCCGCCGCCCAGTTATGCGCGGCGCAGCGGCGAGATCGTGGCCGCGCAGCTGGGGCAGATCGGAATCCGCGTCAAGATCGAAAATCTCGAATGGGCGCAGTGGCTCGATCAGGTTTACACCCGGCATGATTTCGACATGAGCATCGTCGGTCATGCGGAACCACTGGACTACGACATCTATGCCCGCGATGATTATTACTTCGGCTATGCCAATCCCGAATTCAAGGGCCTGATTGCCGCGCTGGACGACAGCGTTGACGCCGCGGCGCGCAAGGACCTGCTGCAACAGATTCAGCGCAAGCTCGCCAGCGACGCGGTCAATGGGTTCCTGTTCCAGTATCCGCGCTTGGCTATCTGGAATGCGCATGCGCGCGATATCGGCTTCGACAATGTGCTCGGCGTGGTCGATGTCACGCGCGCCTATTTTGACGGCGCCGCGCTCGTCGATCACGACGACGAACTCGCCGCTACCCCGGCGTTTCGCCTGCCGTCATTCAGGATCGCCGGCCTGCTCTTTTGGGCGGGAGCGCTGACTTTGCTGGGCTTGTGCTGGCGCCGCTTCGGCAGCGCGTTTATTGCCGGGCGCTTAGGCGTGCTGCTGGCGACGCTGCTGGCGGCGACCGCCATCGTGTTCGTCATCGTGCAGGTGGTGCCCGGCGACCCGGTGCGATACATGATGGGGCTCCAGGCCGAGCCTGAAACCGTGGCGCTCATGCGTCAGCAACTCGGACTGGATGCGGGTCCCTGGCAACGCTATTTGTCGTGGGTGGGCGGATTGCTGCACGCGGATTTCGGTTTGAGCTACACTTACCGCATTCCAGTCGGCGCCCTGCTGGCCGAGCGGCTGCAGGTGTCTTTGCCGCTGGCCGTCTACGCGCTGCTGCTCTCCACCGCACTGGCCTTTCCGATCGCTCTCTACGCCGCCGCAAAACGGGGGCGCATCGGCGATGCAGTCGTCAGCGGCGTGACGCAGCTGGGGCTGGCCGTGCCTAATTTCTGGCTGGGGATGCTGCTGGTGCTGCTTTTTGCGATCGGGCTTCGTTGGGTGTCCGCCGGTGGATTCCCCGGCTGGCAGGCAGGGTTCTGGACGGCCGTGAAAGCCTTGAGCCTGCCCGCCGTGGCACTCGCCATGCCGCAAGCCGCGATCCTCGCGCGGGTTTTGCGCGGCAGCCTCATCGATTCGCTGCGCGAGGACTACATTCGCACCGCGCGCGCCCAGGGTGCCGGCGAGTGGCGAGTCCTCGTGCGCCATGCGCTGCCCAACGCACTGGTGCCGGTGCTGACGATTCTCGGCATGCAATTCGCGTTTCTCCTCGCCGGCGGCGTCATCATCGAGAACGTATTCTTTCTGCCGGGTTTGGGACGCTTGGTGTTTCAAGCCATCGTGCAGCGCGACCTGATCGTCGTGCAGAGCGTGGTGCTGGTTTTGGTCTTCGCCGTGGTGACGCTGAGCTTTTTGGTCGATCTCTCCTACGCGCTGATCAATCCGCAGTTGCGGCCGCGCGGCACATGAGCGCAAAGTCACGCAACACCAGCCTGATCGCCGGTGCCTTGATCACCGCCGGCTTTGTCGCCGTGGCGGCGCTCGCGCGCTTTTGGACGCCGTTCGATCCTCACCTCCTGTCCATTGCCGACAAGCTGCGGCCGCCCGGCGCGCAGCACTGGTTCGGCACCGATCAGCTGGGCCGTGATGTGTTGTCGATGATCATGGTGGGGGCACAGACATCGGTCGGCGTGGCGCTGCTGTCGGTGCTCATCGGCGCACTCATCGGCGCGCCGCTCGGGCTGCTCGCCGCCGCACGGCGCGGGCCGATCGACGAGATGGTGATGCGCGCCAACGATTTGATATTTGCATTTCCCGCGTTGTTGCTGGCGATATTGATCACCGCGGTATTCGGTCCCGGCGCGGTCAATGCCATTATCGCCATCGGTATTTTCAACATTCCGGTGTTCGCCCGTGTGAGTCGCGCGGGCGCGCTGCAGCAATGGACCCGCGACTACACCTTGGCAGCGCGGGTCGCGGGCAAGGGTCCGCTGCGGATCTCCGCGGAGCATATTCTGCCGAATTTGGCCGGTTTGCTCATCGTCCAAGGGACCATTCAGTTTTCACTCGGCGTCATCGCGGAAGCGGGTTTATCGTACGTGGGCTTGAGCGCGCAACCGCCGACGCCCAGTTGGGGCCGCATGCTCAATGAAGCGCAAAGCTTGACGGCGCTGGCGCCATACCTCGCGCTGTTTCCAGGTTTCGCGGTGCTGCTGTTCGTGCTGGGGTTGAATCTTCTCGGCGAGGGATTGCGTCGCCGCGCCGGGCCTGGCGCATGAGCGCGGCAACTTTACTGGAAGTCGTCGATTTGAACGTCGTCATCGATGCAACTCGCGTCGTCAACAATCTCTCGCTCGAACTGCGCGCGGGCGAAATCCTCGGGTTGGTCGGTGCATCGGGGTCGGGAAAATCGATGACGGCACTGAGCATCATGCGGCTCTTGCCTCCGCGTGCCTCGTCCACGGGAGTCGTACGTTTGAACGGCGAGACGCTGAGCTCGACACCTGAGTCGCAGATGCAGGCGATCCGCGGCCGCGATATAGGCATGGTGTTCCAGGAGCCCATGAGCGCATTGAATCCCTTGCTGCGCATCGGCGATCAGGTCGCGGAAACGGTGCGATTGCATCGTGAGGTGTCCGATGCCGAGGCGCGGGCCGCGGCGCGCGGTGCGCTGGATCTGGTGGGATTGCAAGGTGAGCAGGGCGCGCTCGACAAGCTTCCCTACGAGTTGTCCGGCGGTCAGCGCCAGCGCGTGGCCATTGCCATGGCGATCGTCTTGTCGCCGCGCCTGCTGATTGCGGACGAACCCACCACGGCCCTGGATGTCATCACCCAGGCGCGAGTGCTGCTGCTTCTCAAGGAATTGGTGCGCACCCGCAACATGGGCTTGCTCCTGGTGACGCACGATCTGGCCGTGCTCGCGCAGCTCGCCGATCGCGTCGCGGTGATGCATCGCGGCGAGATTGTCGAGCAGGCGCCGGCAGCGCAAATCCTCACCCGACCGCGCGGCGCCTATGCCGCGGCACTCTTGGCGGCCGCCCGCTTGTCGCCGAAGCGATCCCCGGCGGCCCGCGACGCTGCGCCGGCCATCTTGCAGGTGCGCGGCATCGTACGGGAATATCCGCGCAAACGGACCTCGTTGTGGCATCGAGCGGCACCGATGCGGGCGGTCGATGATGTCTCGTTGGCCGTTCATGCCGGCGAGACGGTCGGCCTGGTGGGTGAGTCGGGGTCCGGCAAGTCGAGCTTGCTGCGAGTCATCCTCGCGCTCGAAAGGCCGCAAGCCGGCAAGGTGAGTCTGCTCGGCGAGGAGTTCTCGAGCGCCAAAGGCGCCGCGTTGCACCGGTTGCGCCGCTCGATCCAGGCGGTTTTCCAAGATCCGTACGCCAGCTTCGATCCCAAGTGGACCGTGCAACAGCTGATCGGGGAGCCGTTTTTTCTGTTGGGCTCGCCGCCTTCCGCCGCGGAGCGGCGGCGCAAAGTGGCCGCTGTTCTGGAGCAGGTCGGACTGTCCGCGGGCGATGCAGCGCGGCTGCCGCGCGATTTTTCCGGCGGCGAGCGCCAGAGGATTGCGATTGCGCGCGCGCTGATCACGGAACCTGCCGTGATTGCATTCGACGAGGCCGTTTCCGCGCTCGATGTGCTGATCCGCGACCAGGTCCTCAAGCTCCTTGCCGATCTGGCCGAGCGTCTCAAGGTGTCGTATCTTTTCGTGTCGCATGATCTGCACGTCATCCGAGCGATCGCCGACCGCGTCTATGTGATGCGGGAAGGCCGCATCGTGGAGGAGGGCAATGCGGAGGCGGTGTTCGCCACGCCGCGCCATGCGTACACGCGGGAACTGATTGCTGCCAGCCCGCGGATCCTGGCTGAGTACCCGTGAACGAGACAGGCGCTTAAGCGTCTTGCTTCAAGAGCGTCCAAGCCAGCAACGCGGCCTTCTTCTGATCGGCGCCCCAGGGCGGTCCGAAATCCCGGCCCAGCCCATTCACGATATCGAGGATCCGATTGAGCGGCATGCGCAGGCACTTGCCGGCGTGAGCTTCCAACTCTCGGGCCGGTATCCGGCACACTTGCAGGCGGCATTGCTCCGCAGCCGCATGCAGCGCGTTTCTGAAATGGTCGCCGTCAGCGGCATGAATCAGTGCATGCGATGCCAGAATCGACCGCAGCGAAACCTGCTTGCGGCTGGATGAATCGACGATGCCGACCGACTTCACGGAAATATCGCGTCCCTTCAATTCCTCGCACTGGGCGCGAAGGGCTGCCTGCGCCATGCCGGTCGCGACCGCCATGTATCCGTCCAAGCGGCCGGTCGCTTCCTCGACGCAAAGGAATTCGACCGCGTGATACGGCTGTTTGGACTCAAGGTCCTGAGCGTCGATCAATGCGACGCGCGAGCGCGCGAGCAGGCGTGGTAGCGCTGCGGGGCCGCCGAGCAGGACCATGGCTGCCCAGCCCGAATGTGGCGAGAACCCAATTGCCGCAGTTTCAATTGCTGCTGTTTGCGCTGCCATGGAATCCGATCCATTTTATTGGCCAAAATGCACCGCGCGGGCGATGGCGCGCGTCAGGCAATCCGCGGCAGCCGATCCGATGCGCCCGATCTGCGCGGCACGCAGCAGATCCTCGCCAAGCGCCAATTCCGCGCTCGCCAGCGCGAAGACCGTGTCGCCGTCGAAAGGAGTGTGCGCCGGACGCACCGCACGCGCAATTCCGTCCTGGGCCATCATCGCAACGCGTTTGCATTCCACCGTGCTCAAATCGGCGTTGCAAGCGACCACGGCGATCGTGGTGTTGACGCCCGGCTGAAGGCGGCCGATCGCCAGCAAGCGCGCTGCATCGGGCGCAGGATCGCTCAAATCCATGCGGCTTTGCGGCGGTCCGCCGCCGCCGAATTCCTCGTCCAGCTCAAAGGCCCACGCCCAATAAGTTTTGCCGTCCGGCATCAGCGCCGAGCCGACGGAGTTGACTGCCACCAGCGCGCCGACAACCAATCCGCCCTGCAAGTCCAGTGAGGCCGAACCGATGCCGCCCCTGCGCAATCCGGCCAGCGCAGCCCGGCCCGCGCCCACTGCACCCAAGGCAAAGTCCGCCTGAGCCGCGCTCACGGCGCTCACTCCTAAGTCGCGGTACGGCGGCGCAAGTCCCCAATTCTTGTCGCCTCCATTGGCGAGATCGTGCAAGACAGCGCAGGGTACGATGGGGATGGGCGGCGATCCTGAGCGCAGCCGCAAGCCGGTGCCTTGCACCGACAAGCACGCCGCGACGCCATCCGCGGCGGCCAAACCGAAAACCGAGCCGCCCGCGAGCACCACCGCATGCGCCCGGCCCACCAGGTTTTCCGGCGCGAGCGCCTCGGTCTCGCGCGTCCCGGGACCGCCGCCGCGCACATCCGCGGCCGCCGCCCAACCGGTCTCGCAGAGCACGGCTGTGACGCCGGTCCGCACGGCTTCATTCGTGGCGTGGCCCACGGTAAGTCCCGCGATATCGGTGATGAGATTCTTGGGTCCGGAGCGAAACATGGGGAGCGCCTAGCGTGGCGTTGCCGCGATGACCGCGAGTCCTTGCAGCACCAGATCCGGCACGACCTCGCCACGCGCGCGCATCGTTCCGGCAATCATGCTGGCGTCACCTCCGGTGATGAACAATTTGGGCGGCGAGCCCGTGTTCTCCTCGATCACGCTGCAGGCGTGGTCGGCCATGCCTGCCAGCGCGAATACCGCGCCCCGAGACACGGCGGCGATGGTGTTGTTGGCCAGCACCCCTGCCAAAGACGGCGTGCTGTTGAAAGCGGCCTGCGCGATGTCGCTGGTATTGCTCATCAGTTCTTCGCGCATCATGTGGATGCCGGGTGCAATGAGGCCGCCCAAGTGCTGGCCGTTGGAATCCACGGCATCTACCTTGACGGCGGTCCCGGCGTCGACCACGCAAAGCGCGGTGTGTGCCCGGGTCCATGCGCCGATCAACGCCAGCCAGCGATCGGCCCCGAGCAGCGATGGGTCAAGATAGCCGCTGGTGAGTCCGTCGTACTCGCGTGATGCGGTGATGAATTCGATGTCGACGCGAAAGATTTTTTTCGTCAGCCGGGTCAGCATTTTTGCCATGACCGGTCCGGCCACATTCGACACCAATACCCGGCTCGGCTTTTGACCCGATTTGAACAGGGTCGTGGTCCAAATGCCCGGCTTGGCATCGCGATGGACCACGGCTTGCTGGTCGGATAGCCCATTGCTGGTGAGCCATGCCCACTTCAGGCGCGTATTGCCGACATCGATCACCAAAATCATTCGTAACTCATCACCTTATGTCGTCGAGCACCCGGCCGAGCGCGCAAGGATAGCATCGTAAGCGGGAATCTTGGTCGGTTAGCCGCTAAACTGGCGCCGGATGTCAACAAACGAGCGGTTATGCCGGATTTGAAGCAGTCGATAAGGGACGTGCCGGATTTCCCGCGCGCGGGAATCTTGTTCCGCGACATCGCCCCCCTGCTGCGCGATCACTTCGAGGCGACGGTCGGTGCGTTGGATGCGTTGCTGAGCGCGCAAGAATGGGATGCGATCGATGCGCTGGCGGGAATCGAGTCGCGCGGGTTCATCTTGGGAGCCGCGCTGGCGGTCCGCAGACGCAAGGGATTTGTCCTGGTCCGCAAGCAGGGCAAGTTGCCGCCGCCGGTGGTCGACGCGGCCTACGACCTGGAATACGGCTCGGGCGTCTTGGAGATGCAAAAAGGCACGGGCCGCGTGGCGCTCGTCGATGACGTCCTGGCGACCGGCGGCACCATGGGAGCCGCCGCCGACCTCTGCGATCGCGCGGGCTATCGGCTCCAGGCGATCATGGCATTGATCGATCTGCGCATCGTCCAGGATTTTTCGTGGCGGAATCTACGGCTACGCGCCGCCATCGTCTATTAGCGGCGGGCGGCCATGTCTGATTTACCGCGCACGCTCGTGGTGATGGCGCTGCGTGCGGAGTCCTCGGGTGTGTTCGAGGCGGCCGGCGTGCCGGTGCTGTATTGCGGCGTCGGCAAGGTCAATGCGGCCATGGCGCTCGCCAAGGAACTTTCTCGCTATGCACAGGGGGGACGAGACATGCCGCTGGTGGTGAATTTCGGCTCCGCGGGAAGCCGCTGCTTCGCGGCGGGCACGCTGGTGGCGTGCCGGGAATTCTTACAGCGCGACATGGATGTCAGCGGTTTGGGCTTCGCGCTCGGGGTCACGCCGTACGATGAAGCGCCGCCATCGCTGCTGTTCGATCCGGTGTTCACGCACCTGCCCTCCGCCGTGTGCGGCAGCGGGGACTCGTTCGCGACGGCGGAAATCGACGTCGACTGCGCGGTGATCGACATGGAGGCGTACGCCTTGGCCAAGGTCTGCTGGCAGGAAGATGCCAGATTTGCGTGCGTAAAATACGTGACCGACGGCGCGGATCCCGCTGCCGCCGACGATTGGCGGCGCAACGTGCATTTGGCGGCCGGGGCGTTTCTGCAATTGTTTCGTGGAATTGAAAAATCGGAGGCTCAATGAGATACGGACTGCCGCTGTGCGGCGCATTGCTGTTCAGCGCTTCGCAAGGACTGGCTGCGAACGTTCCGACAAACGCACCCACGGTTCTGCTCATCTCCGTGGACGGCATGAAGCCGGAAGCGGTCATCGATGCGCAGACTCATGGTCTCAAGGTTCCCAATCTGCGCGCCTTCATGGCGGATGGCGCCTATGCCGGCGCCGTTCGAGGCGTGCTGCCGACGGTGACCTATCCGAGCCACACCACGCTGCTCACAGGCGCCTCGCCCGCCAAGCACGGCATCATCGATAACACGACCTTCGATCCGCTGCTGCGCAATCAAGGGGGCTGGTATTGGTACGCAGAGGATATCAAGGTGCCGACATTGTGGGACGCCGCTGCCGCCGCGCGCCTGACGACCGCCAACATCTACTGGCCGGTGAGCGTGGGGGCGAATATCACCTACAACCTGCCGCAGATCTGGCGCGCCGGTACCGACGACGATCTTAAATTGCAGCGCGCGTTGAGCACGCCGGGCCTGGAGCAGGAACTCTCGGCGGAACTTGGCCGCTACCCCGGCGGAATGGAAGAAACGGTGGCGGAAGATGAAATCCGCGCGCGCTTCGCCATTCGCTTGCTGGAGAAAAAGCATCCGAGTTTCTTCACGGTGTACTTGACGGGATTGGATACGGAGGAGCATGCCTCCGGCCCGTTCAGCCGGAAATCGAACGAGACGCTGGAGCGGCTGGATGCCGTGGTCGGATCTTTGCGGGCCGCTGCCGAGAAGGCGGCACCGGGACGTGCGAGCATCTGCGTGGTGTCCGACCACGGGTTCGCCGCGATTGAGCACGACGTGAATCTCTATGCTGCATTCCGGGAGGCAGGACTCTTCGGCGTCGACAAGGACAACAAGGTCACGGACTGGCAGGCGATGCTTTGGCCCGCCGGCGGCAGCGCCGCCGTCGTGCTGGCCGATCCGAAGGACGAGCAGCTTCGAGCCCGCGTCGCGGCGCTGCTCGACAAACTGGCGAGCGATCCTGCCAACGGCATCGACGGAGTCTGGTCGCGGCAGGACATAGAACTGGCGGGGGGGTTCCCGAATGCCGCATTCTTGGTTTCGCTCAAGAGCGGCTATGAAATGGCTTACAGCCTTTCGATGCCGCTCGTTACCAAGTCCGGTGGCCGCGGCACGCACGGCTATGTGCCCGAGCGCGCCGACATGCGCTCATCTTTTTTCATTGTCGGGCCGCAAGTACCCAGGGGTAAATCCTTGGGAGAAATCGACATGCGGCAAATCGGGCCGACGCTGGCCAATATTCTGCACATTCGCCTGGCGGGGGCGGAGTTGGCCGGAATTGAGCTGGCTAAGGACCCAGTGCCCCGTTGAGCGCCGCGGCCAGACGAACCGCGGCCTTGAGCAGCTGCGTGACGGCGTCTTTTTCGGCTTGGCGTCGATAGGCCGGCGACAACGATACCGCTGCGCCGCTCCGGCAGGTGGGTGTGGACGGAAGGGCATACGCATCGCGCCGGCCGACTTCGAAGGTATCCATGGCCCAGCTGCGCGGCGTGCCATGGCTCCAGTCTTGGATCTCATCGGCACTGAGGCGCGCATCGAGTTGCCCGGCGATTTGCGCGGCCGAGTGTCCCAGCACCTCGACCACGCTCACATCCCAATAGGCATGAAGATTGGCCTGCGCGCCCTGTGGGGGGGATGAGTCTAGGCGACCAGGGCGATGACTTCATGGCCGAGCTCGCCCCAGGCGCGAGCCGGCGAGCAGGCCAACGCCGCCACCGCGGCCACGGTGAGGCAAATCCTAGCTAGACAGCTCATCCCTCCTGGCTCGTATTTTTTGGGAGAATGCCGCAATAAGCTCAACCTGGCAAATGGCCGCCTGGCGGCCCAGGCCCATGCGGGGCAGCGACCGCCCGGCGCCCGTATTGCTTAGCAGCGTGCCGGGGGCGCATCATTTTCGGTTCGGGCGGAGATTTTCAAAGGCATCAGGAGTGACTATGTCGATATCGAGCGGCGCAGTGGCCATAACCTCAGTCGCGCAAGTTGACCGTGCTGCGCTGGCGTTTCTTTACGAGCACCCGCAGTGGTTCGCGCAGATATTCGCCGAGCTGCAGCGGCGCAACGTGCCCTTCGAGAAGATCTTCATACCCGACCATTTTTACGAGGTGGGTGCGCAGAAGGCGGGCTTCAAAGTGCTGTTCAATCGGATGAGCCCCTCGGCCAACAGCCGCCAGCACGGCTCCGGGATCTTCCATACCTTGGCGTATCTGGAGCATTTGCAGCTCCAAGGCGTGCGCGTCATCAATGGTGCCAAGGCGTTCCGATATGAGATTTCCAAGGCCGGCCAGGCCGCGTTATTGCAATCGCTGGGGCTGCGATTTTTGCCGTCGCGGATCATTCACGCAGCCCACCAGGCAGTGGCTGCCGCGGAAGGTTTGCGCTATCCCATCATCGTCAAGGCCAATACCGGCGGCAGCGGCAAGGGCATCACGCGCTTCAACACCAAGGGGGAATTGGCTGCGGCGGTTGCGGCCGGACAAGTGGATTTAGGCTATGACAGTGTCGCTCTGGTGCAGGAATTCATCCCCGCGCGCGGCGGCTTCATTACCCGCGTGGAAACGCTGGGCGGAAAGTATCTGTACGCGATCAAGGTGCACCTGACCGGCGAGACATTCGATCTGTGCCCGGCGGACATCTGCCAGACCTCGACCGGCCAGAGCCTGGAAAACGCCTGCGTGGTCGAAGCCTCGAAAGCCGGACTGAAAGTGGAAGGGTATGAGGCGCCGGCCAAGGTGACCCAGGACATCGAACGCATCGTGAGGGCCGCCGGCATCGACGTCGGCGGTATCGAGTACATCGTCGATGACCGCGACGGCCACATCTACTACTACGACATCAACGCGCTGTCGAATTTCGTGGCGGATGCGCCGCGGGTCATCGGTTTCAATCCGGTCGACAATCTCGCCGATTACCTCCTGGACGAGGTGCGCCGTGCCGGTTAAGAACGGGATTCGCTACGGCTATTGGATGCCGGTGTTCGGCGGCTGGCTGCGCAACGTGGACGACGAGCACATGCAAGCCACCTGGGAGTACACGAGCAAGCTCGCGCGGCGCAGCGAGGAGATCGGCTTCGATTTATCGCTGATCGCGGAACTCAATATGAACGACATCAAGGGCATCGATGCACCCAGCCTCGATGCCTGGTCGACCTCGGCGGCCCTGGCGGCGGTAACGAAGACGCTCGAGCTGATGGTCGCGGTGCGGCCGACGTTTCATTTGCCGGCACTGTTTGCCAAGCAGGCCGCGAATATCGATCGCATCAGCAACGGCCGTCTCGCGCTCAATGTGGTTTCCTCGTGGTGGGAGCAGGAAGCCAGGATGTATGGCGTCGATTTCGAACGCCACGACGATCGCTATGGACGGACCTCGGAATGGCTCGACGTCGTCAATGGCGCCTGGTCGCAGCCGAGCTTCAATCACGCCGGAAAGTACTACCGGACCGAAAACACGGTGCTCGAGCCGAAACCGGTGCGCTCGCCGCGGCCGCCGATCTACGCCGGCGGCGAATCGGAGGCCGCGAAGAACCTGATCGCCCAGAAATGCGATGCCTACGTCATGCACGGCGATTCCCCGGAGCACGTGGCGGGCAAGATCGCCGACATGAGCGCGCGGCGCGAAAAATTCGGCTTGGGGCGCATGCAGTTCGGCGTCGCCGGCTATGCGTTCACCCGGAAATCCGACGGCGAAGTGGCCAAGGAGCTGGAGCGCATCACCGATGTGAAGCAAAATGCCAAGGGCTACGCAAACTATCAGCAATGGCTGCAAGGCACGCAGCTCGAACAAAAGATGTCCATTCAGGAATATTCGGTGTCGAACCGCGGCTTGCGCTCCGGCCTCATCGGCACCCCTTCGCAAGTGCAGGATCAGATCGGCAAGTTCGAGGAGGTCGGCGTCGATCTTTTGCTGCTGCAATTCAGCCCGCAATCCGAAGAAATGGAAATATTCAGCGACAGCGTCATCCGCTAGGTGGGGGAACGCTCAGACAGGCTCCGAGCGTTGGTGCCGCAGGTTCTAAGGCAGCCGCGGCCGCGGCCGCTGGCGCTGCGCTGCGGCGCCTTTGGCGACATGGTGCTCCTGACGGCGCTGATTCGAGTGCTACACGCGGAATTTCGCGCACCCGTCGATATCGTCACCTCTGGATCCTGGAGCGGGCCGCTGCTGCGCGGACAGCCGGGAGTGGGAGAGATCTTCAGCGTACGCAGCCGCAAGACCCCATACTGGATGAGCATCGATCAGCAGCGCGTCGTGCGGCAATTGCGCGCGCGCGGCGCCGGTCCGACCTGGTTCTGCGATGCCGATGAGGCGGCCAGGCCCCTTCTCGAGCGTGCCGGCATCGACCTTCAGTACATCGTCGATGTCAAAGATCACCCGTTGCTGCCCGGCGAACATGCCACGCAGCAATGGCGCCGCCTCGCGCAGATCATGCCGGGTCTCGGTGCCGCGCCGCGCGCCGACATCGAGGCGGTCCTTCCGGGCTGCCATCTCGAGGTGACGCACGCGCAGCGTGCCCAACTTGCCGCCTGGCTCAAGACGCGCCGGCTTGCCGATCAACCGCTGATCCTGATACAGATCGGCAACAAGCGCACGATGCGCCGGGGTGTGCGCCGCCTGGCCGTCAACCACAAATATTGGCCCAACGAGCGCTGGGCGGAAGTCCTGCGATACTTGCGCGAGCGGCACCCCGCGCACGCCCTGGTGCTGCTGGGCACCGGTCCTGAGTACCAGCTCAACCAGGAGGTCGCTGCACTCGCGGCAATCGGCGGACTGCACAATGTCGCGGATGACCTGCCGATTCCACGTCTGGTGCCGCTATTGGAGCACGCCTCCGGCCTCGTGAGCGTCGATTCGGGGCCGGCACACGCCGCGGCGGCGGTCGGCTGTCCGCAGGTGGTGCTGTTCGGCAAGGCGTTGCCGTCGCTGTATCGGCCCTGGGGTATCGCAGGGGCCGACGTGCAACTGCTTACCGGTCAAATTCACGGTGAACCCAACATGCTGGGCATCGACGCGCGCAGCGTGATCGCCGCCTGGTCCGCCCTCAAATTGCGCGGCGCTTAATTGCGCGAAGCTTAGCCTGGCGCCCGGGGCGCGGCGCCGGCCGGCGCGCGCAGCATATCCTGCGTCACCAGCACCACGCCGCGCTTGGTGACGAAGAACCGGCTCGCGTCCGCAGCCAGATCCTGCCCGATCTGCAAGCCGTCCGGCAGCACGCAGCCCTCATCGAGGATGCAGCGCGTGATCTTGCAGTGCCGGCCGACCGTCACACTCGGCAACAACACGGAACTCTCGACGACGCTGGCCTCCTCGATGCGTACGTCGTTCGACAGCAGCGATTGCCGCACGTGGGCGCCCGAGATGATGCAGCCGCCCGCGACCATGGAATTCACCGCCATGCCGCGCCGCCCATCCTGGTCCAAGACGAACTTCGCGGGCGGCTGCTGCGCCTGGTAAGTCCAGATCGGCCACTGATGATCGTAAATGTTCAATTCCGGGTCCAGCGACACCAGCTCCATGTTCGCCTCGTAGAACGCATCGACGTTGCCCACGTCGCGCCAGTAATTTTGCGCCCGCGTTTCAACGTCATGAAACGGGTAGGCAAAAACCCGCATGCGGGCGATGGCCGGCGGAATGATGTTGCGGCCGAAGTCGTGATTGGTCGTTTCGTTGGCCGCATCCTCGATCAGCAGTTTTTCCAGCCTCTCGAATGCAATGACATAGATTCCCATGGAGGCGCGGGCAAGGTTTTCATGGCCGATGATCGGATCGGGGTGCTGCGGCTTCTCCGCGAACTTGATCACCCGGTTGG
>Ga0210403_10000211_pt1 | contig 64612 bp, 50 predicted proteins | sample IncBWC19MmetaG_FD_150863 | JGI IMG/M metagenome (GOLD analysis project Ga0210403, IMG submission 150863) | Forest soil microbial communities from Barre Woods Harvard Forest LTER site, Petersham, Massachusetts, United States - Inc-BW-C-19-M | ecosystem: Environmental > Terrestrial > Soil >...
CAGGGACGTGGATACCTGCGCCACCACCAGCACATTGCGGCCCCATAGGCGTTTGCGTCCGGGCACGTCAACGTCGGCGGACTTGAGTCCGTTCACCAGGTCCGCGCGAGTGCTCTGCAGCGCGGGCACCAGGCCACAAAGGAGCGCGCTCACGACGGACAAGGCCAGGCTAGCGAGGAGCACGCGAGTGTCCATCTGGAACGGGACCGAGAACGGCAAGTCGGTCATGAATATTATGCTTTTTTTACTCTGAAACCATTCGACGACGCCGTAGCCGATGGCGACCCCGGCTAATCCACCCAAGGACGCCAGAATCAGGCTTTCCGTCAACAGCAGCCGGATGAGCCGGAAACGGCTGGCGCCAATCGCCAACCTTACGGCGATTTCGCGCTTTCGCGTGCGGGCGCGGCTCAACAGCAGCCCCGCTACGTTGGTGCAGGCCACCAGCAGAACCGCCAAGGCCAGGATCACAAAGATCACGCCGAATTTCCAATTAATGTCGTCCTCTCGAGTCCGCATTTCGAATTGGGTGTGTACCGCCGCGCTACGGCCGCGACTGACCTGCGGATACTCTTGCTCAAAGCTTTTCGCAAGCACGGCGAGTTCATTCTGCGCCTGCTGCTGCGTGGCACCCGGCTTCAAACGCCCTTTTACATCCAACTCGCGATCGTCGCGGTCCTCGAAGAAATTCTTCTGGAGATTGGTCGAAAACACGCGGGCCATTGCCAGCGGCATGTAGAAGTCGGGATGCGCGAAGATCAGCATCCCCGGGAAGGTTTCCGGAGCGACGCCAATCACCGTAAACTCCGTGCCGTTCAGGCGAACCGTCCTGCCCAAGACGGACGGGTCGCTGGCGAATTCGTGCTTCCAGAAGTCCGGACCGAGCACCACCACGGCATCGCGACCGGGCACCTGATCTTCGTCGTCGCGAAACGCGCGCCCCAGCGACGGCTCCACGCCGAGCACGCGGAAGTAGTTACCGGAGACCATCATTCCGCCCCGGACCCGTGGGGTGGCTGCGGGTTCGGCGCTAAAGCCGACAGCTTCCATCCCCGCGTAGGCGAACACGCCGTCGTAGCTCTGGGTTTTGCCGCGGATGTCCAGGTATTCGCGATAGGAGAAATTTTCGAAGCTACTATCGTGGGTGGTGCTCACCAGAGTGACCACTCCGCTCGGATGTGGCACGGGGTAAGGCCTGAAGATCAGCGCGTCGACCATACTGAAGGTGCCCGAGGTCATGCCGATCCCCAGCGCCAGGGTCATCACCACGAAGGCGGTAAGTCCGGGGGTGCGGCGCAGGCTGCGAGTCGCGAAACGGGCGTCGTCGAGGAAATCCGTCAACCAATGAATGCGTCGCGTGTCTCTGATCTCCTCTTTGCGTTGCTCCAGTCCGTCCATCGCGCGCATCGCCGCGTGGCGGGCCTCTTTGGGGGAGAGGCCATTGGCGATGCCTTCCTGAATTTTGTGTTCGAGGTGAAACTGCAGCTCCTCGCTCAGCTCCTGCTCGACGCGGTGCCCGCGCAGAATGGACTTCAGCCGCAACGGCGCCGTGTACCACCAGTGTTTTATTGGCATGGCTCTTGCTAAGCCTCCGAGATCTGGATGACCTGCGAGATGGCTGTCGATAGCCGCAGCCAGTTCGCCGCTTCCGATTCAAGTTGTTGTTTTCCCAAGCGCGTGAGCGAATAGAATTTCGCCCGCCGATTATTCTCGGTCTGCTTCCATTCGGCGGTGATCCAGCCTTCTTGCTCCAACTTGTGCAATGCCGGGTAGAGGGAGCCTTCGCTGACCTGCAACACGTCGCCGGAGATGGATTTCAGGCGGAGGCTGATGGCCCAGCCGTGCAGGGGCTCCAGGGCCAGGATTTTGAGGAGGAGCAGGTCGAGGGTGCCTTGAACGAGGTCGTTTGGTTTGCTCATATCGGTTTCCGAGATGAGTATAGAATAGCTCCCCTCGGTAAGCAAGGGGTAAATTTGGGGTTCGATTCGCCGGTGGAGAAGCCGGGCCCGGCGGGTTAGTTGCCGACAGATGCGACCAGTGGAGTTAACTCGAACTACTCTTCGACGATGAGTTTGCCGGTCATCCGGCGGTGACCTGAACCGCATTGGACGGAGCACTTGAAGTCATAGATACCGGCGCGCACGGCAAAGAATTCGATGATGCTCTCCTGCTCTTTTTTGACCTTGGCGTTGCCTTGCGGACGATCGAAAAGCAAGCCCGGGTCGCCCTTCTTGGCGGCGCCTTCGGGGTAAAGACTGAGCTTCAGGCCATGAGCGCTGTCGTCGGTGCGGAGCTTGAGCTGGACTCTGGTGCCTTTCTTGACGCGAATCTCGTTGGGCGAAAACTCGAATTTCTTGGAACTCACTTCGATGACTTGAGGGGGCTCTGCTGCGGCAGAGACCGGGTTCTGCGTCTGGGTCTGGCTTCGGAGAGTTGATGAGAAGAACGCGAGATTTGCTATGACGAACAGGAAGATGGCTCTTCTCATGATTTCTGGCCTCTCACCTTGCGGATGATCGCATTCGCTGCTTTCCTAGCAGGAAGATTATAGGCCGAGAGGAGCCGGCCGACGAAGTAAACAACCTGTCACAAGCGCAGTGGGCATGAAGCCTTACACGCGGACACCCGGTGTGAGCGCGCTTGCCGGAGATTGAGGCGCTGGAAATGACGGGGAAGTTTTTTAGCGAAAAAGCTCGGTTCGCTCCTGAGCCGTGAACCGCAACCGGAGGCGAAGAAGTGAGTGTCAATCATCCTTCTTGTGGAAAATCTCCGGGGGCTTATCGCGGTCGTAGAGCCATTCAAAAAAAGTCCGGCGCCGAGGTTGCCACAGCTGAACGGTCGCAGGTCTGAACCGTGTGGACGATACGTTGATAAAAAGAGATATCGGTATCCAGATCAAAAGAATTCCAACTATGAACCAGAGGATAGATCTGACCCGCAACAGTGCCAAAATCCCGGCCGCGAGCAAGAAGGAAATTAGCGCGACGAATCGGCCATATGAGAAAGATACATAGATCCGTCTCTGGCACCTTGGGCAATAGGACCCTCCACCGACACCAGCCGGTTGCTGTAAGTCAACAGCATCGAAGTCATTTCCGCACGCTGGACAATGATAGGTCACTAACTGGATTTACCTCAGAGTTTCCCTTCGATTCTAACCAAAAATGAAGTACGAAGGATTCACAACTACAGCAGGTACGTAAACTAGATGGCCTGCTAAACGCACATATCGGAGATGACTTGCTGCATTGCGTTGAGCGATTGACCGGGTTGGGCGCAGCGTTTACCATCTTGGGTTCACAGACAAACGTGGAAGGCCAACTCATCGCGCATTATAAGGTGCTCCGCAAAGTGGGCGGAGGCGGCATGGGTGTGGTGTATGAGGCCGAAGATACCAAGCTGGGGCGGCGGGTGGCGCTGAAGTTTCTGCCTAGGGAGACGGACCACGATCCGGCGGCGCTGGAGCGGTTTTTGCGGGAAGCGCGGGCGGCGTCCTCGCTGAATCATCCGGGGATTTGTACGATCCATGCGATTGAAGAATGCGATGGGCAGCGGTTCATTGCGATGGAACTGCTGGAGGGCCAGGCGCTGGATAAGTTGTTAGGGACGGGATCGATCCCGATCCCACGCACGATGGAAATCGGGATTCAACTGGCGGATGCGCTGGATGCGGCGCACAAGAAAGGGATCGTACACCGGGACATCAAGCCGGGAAATATTTTTGTGACCGAGCGCGGAGCGGTGAAGATCCTGGACTTCGGGTTGGCCAAGCTGCTGCACGACGGCGATGAAAGCATTGCGGGCGACACGGTCGGGGATACCGCAACCAACTTGACGAGCCCGGGGATGGCTCTGGGAACGATCGCGTATATGTCGCCGGAACAGGCCCGAGGGCAAGAACTGGACGGGCGGAGCGATTTGTTTTCGCTTGGGGCGGTGCTGTACCAGATGCTTACCGGCAAGCACCCTTTTCCCGGCTCGACCAGCGCGGTGATTTTCGACCATATTTTGCATGAGGCGCCGATCGCGCCGGTGTCGCTGAATCCTTTTGTACCTGCGGAGTTGGAACGCATTTTGAACAAAGCGCTCGAGAAAGACCGCGAGTGCCGGTATCAAGTGGCGGCGGAGCTGCGCGGGGACTTGAAGAGATTGCAGCGAGAGACGGACTCCGGCCGCACGGCGACGGCATCGACAGCGGTGCGTGCGGCGGCGACCGAGGGAAAGACCGAACAAACGGTAGCGGTGCAAACGGCTGCTTCGCAAGTTGCTGCGAAATCGAGCGGCTCCGTGCTGGTGCAAGCGGCGCGCCAGAACAAATTCGGCGCGGGGCTGACGCTGGCCATCGCCGCGGTGATCGCGCTGGCGGCAGGCTTTGGCATCTATACGCTGGTGCGGGATACGCAGCACGCGCCTTTCGAGCACTTTTCGATCGAGAATCTGACGAACAACGGACACGTCTCGGTGGCGGCACTGTCGCCCGACGGCAAGTATCTGCTCCACGTCCGCGATGAGGACGGATTGCAATCGTTGTGGTTGCGGCACATTCCGACCGGGAGCAACACGCAAGTGATCGCCCCGGCGGCCACGCGTTACGACGGACTGACGTTTTCTCCGGACGCCAACTACATTTACTGCGTGCGGCGGGATGAAGCCGAGCACACGATTGCGTCGCTATACATGGCGCCAGTGCTGGGGGGCACACCGCACTTGATTCTGAAAGACGTGGACAGCCCAATCACGTTCGCGCCGGACGGGCAGCGATTCGCGTACCTGCGGGAGCATCACGATACGCCGTACTTCGATTTGCTGGTGGCGCGGAGCGACGGCACACCAGAGCGCGCGATCTTCAGCAATACGCCGCTGGCGAGCGACAGCTTCGTGCCGGCGTGGTCGCCGGATGGAAAGACGATCGTGATTCCGATCGTGCAGCCGTCGCAGGATACGCTGGGCGGACTGCTGGCGGTCGACGTTGCCAGCGGAAAACGCCAGGTGTTGTCCGCCAATGCGGACGATGTATTTTATGCACCAGCTTGGACGCCCGGTGGCAAGAGCTTGATTCTGCCGGTGGGAATGCTTGGCACGGGACACCTGAACGCGCAACTGGCGGTCCTTGGATATCCGGGCGGTGAAATGCGGCAATTGACCAACGATACGAATAACTACCTGAAACCGAGCGTGGCGTCCGACGGCCGGAGCGTAGTGGCCACGCAGACGCAGGCGAGCTTCGGCATTTCGGTGGCACCGGTGGAAACGCCAGACCGCGGGCAGGCGGTACCGCTTTCGTCGCAACAGCCCTTCTATACCTGGAACTGGATGGCCGACGGGCATCTCGTGATTCCGCAAAGCGGCGACATTCGCGTCGTGAGTCCGAGCGGCGGGGAAACCGTGGTGCTGTCCGACCCGAAGCATTTCACCGATCAGACGGCCTCGTGCGGGGGCGGGCGCTACATCGTATACCGCCAACTGGGGAAGGCGTCGAGAGCGGCGGAGAATCTTTGGCGCATGGATGCCGCTGGTGGAAACGCGAAGCAACTCACTTTTGGCCACAATGAGGCGAATCCGGCGTGTTCGTCCGACGCCAAGTGGGTGTATTACAAAGATGTGGCAGACAGCCAGGGGCTGAAGAGAGTTCCCGTCGAGGGCGGAGGAAGTCCCGAGACCGTGTCGGATGACATCGACGGACCCTATGCGCTCTCGCCGGATGGTAAAAGTGTCGCGACCCTGGATGTTCGTGAACTGGATCACAAGTTAGTACTGGAGCTGGTGTCGACGGAAGATCGCAAAGTCACTTACCACGACTTGGATCAGCGAGCATCGCCGCCGCTGGCATTTTCGCCGGACGGGAAAGCGGTGGTGTTTACGGCGCGGGAGAAGGGAATCGACAATTTGTGGGCGCAGCCGCTGGATGGATCGAGGGCGCAGCCGCTGACGCACTTTACGAAGGAACTCATCAGGCGGTTTGCCTTCTCGGCGGATGGGGCCAAGATTGCGATTGAGCGGGGGCATGTGGAGTCGGATGCGGTGCTGTTGAGCGATACGTCGAAGTAAATTCCAGAGAGACATTTTCGGGGGGCGCGACGCGGGCGCCTCGGCTCGATTTTCTACGGTGGCTCGCGATTGCTGCCATCGTTGGAAAGCGCCCGCCACGGTCGGCGGCCGCTACGGGTGCCGTTCGTTTGATCTTGCTGGCTGCGCTCGCGGTCTTGTGATGCAGTTACGTGGGCAAAGGCGGGACCGGGGTCCCGCACTCCAAATTACTTTGTGCCGGTGGGATTTCCGTTCGCGGGGAGATTGGCGTTGGCTTTGGCGAAATAGCCGCGGCGGGCGCGGACTTGGTAGCCTTTGTGGTCGGGGACTTCGATGCGGATTTTGTGGTACCTGCCGTCCAGGGTGCCGTTGGTCGGATTGTAGGCGATGGAATACTGGTTGCGCAGCTCGTCGCCGATGTCCTGGAAGGATTGATCGAGATCGTCGACGTGGTAGGGAAAGAAAGCGCGGCCACCGGTTTCCTCCGCGAGGTCCCGGAGAATTTGGTCGCCCTCGGTGAGATGGGTTTTGCGATCGGCCAGCTTGCTGGGATCGGTCTGCGAGAGCTGAATCCACTGCGTGCTGGTGCTGATGGTGTAGATGACCACGCTGGTGCGCTGGGCCATTTCGATGGCTTCGGCGCGGGTGTGGTTGGAGAGGTTGTCGTCGCCGTCGCTGATGAGAATCATGACGCGGCGGACGACGTCGGGCTGGTCGCCGGGGGGCCGCGGAGGATGGCTGAGCTCTTTGGCGCAGGCTTCGTAGATGGCGTCGTAGACGGCAGTGCCGCCGCCGGCGCGGGTGTTGACGATTTCATCGCGGAGCCGCCCGGCGTCGTCGGTGAAAGTCTGCAGAACGTTGGGCTGGTCGTCGAAAGTCATGACGAAGGCCTGGTCTTTCGTGCGACGGATGACGCTGAAGAGGAAAGAGGTGGCGGCGTCCTGCTCGAATTTGAGGCGATCGCGAATGCTGTTGGAGGTGTCCATGAGCAGACCGATGCGCAGGGGGAGATCGGTTTGCTTGCTGAAATAGCGAATGGACTGCGGGGACTTGTCATCCCAGATCTTGAAATTGTCTTTTTCGAGGTCGGGGACCAGTTTGTTGCGGCGATCGAGGACCGTGAAGAGCACGTCGACGAGGTTTACGACGGTGGTGATTCTTCCTTCGTCCTGGCGCGCGGGCGGCTGATCCTGGGGCGACACGGGCTGTTGCGGTGAGGGTTCTTGCGGCGTTGCGGCGGCGGGCGCGGTGAATGAAGCGCCGGAAGATTGTTGCGCGCGATCGCTCACGGCGGTGAGCAGCAGCGCGGCTGCCAAGGCAAGGATGAGTCCCCGTCGCATGTGCATCGATTATAGGTACGCGGAGAGCGCAGCGTCAATTCGGTTGGCTGCGTCGCCGGCGGCGGTAGCGAGTTGGCGCAGGAACGCGTGGAGATGTTGCGGGAGCGGGGCGCGGAGTTCGATCCAGGCGCCGGTGCGTGGTTGGGCGAAACCAAGTTTTGCGGCGTGCAGAAAATTGCGGCCGAGCGGGGGCAGAGTGATTTTGCCGACTTGCAACTCGGCTGCTGCGCCGTAAAGCGTGTCGCCAACGACTGGATGGTGCAGCGCGGAGAAGTGCACGCGAATCTGGTGGGTGCGGCCGGTGTGGAGCTGGATTTCAACGAGCGTGGTGGCGTCGATGCGGGCGAGGGCGCGCCAGTCGGTGCGGGCTTCGCGGGCGTTGGCGAAGACCACGCTGCGGCGGGCGGTCATGCGGACGCGGCGCTTCGGATCACGGCCGATGGCTAGGTCGATGCGGCCGTGGTCTCCCTTCAGAATACCTTGCACCAGAGCGATGTAGGTCTTCTGAACGGTGCGCTGGCGGAAGGCTTCGCCGAGCTTGGCGTGGGCTTGGTCATTTTTCGCGACCAGGATTACACCAGAGGTGTCTTTGTCCAGGCGATGGACGATTCCTGGGCGCAGGGCGTCACCGCTCTGTGCCAGTGGCTGACCGCGACCGAGCAAGGCGTTAACCAGCGTGCCGCGAGCGTTTCCGGCGCCGGCGTGGACGGTCATGCCGGCGGGCTTGTTGACAACAACCACGTCGTCGTCTTCGTACAGGATTTCCAGCGGGATCGATTCGGGCTCGGCTCGGAGGGGTGGGCGGGGTTGGGCTTCTACCGTGAGTCGCTCGCCGCCGCGCAGGCGCTGCGAGCCTTTCGTTGGGCGGGCGTTTAGCAGAATGAGACCGGCTTCGATTAATTCTTGGACGCGAGTGCGGCTTAGGTCCGGGCAGTGGGCGGTGACGACGCGATCGAGGCGCTCGCCGGCTTCTTCGGGTAGGACCACGAATTCTTGCTTCATGTTAGCGGGCTACTGAAAAATGTTTTGCGACGGAACCCCGCCGATCGAGTCGCGGGCTGAAGCCCAGCGCCTACATACGGCGCCTACATAGGTTCGCCGCATGGCGCTCAACTCGCTTCCGGTTTGGAGACTTCATGGGCGTGATGCTTGGCGTTTAGCACGTCGAGGATGATGAGCGCGGCGCCGATGGCGATGGCGGAGTCGGCGACGTTGAAGGCCGGCCAGTGATACGACCCGAGCCAGACCTCGAAGAAGTCGGTGACCGCGCCGTGGACGATGCGGTCGGTGAGGTTTCCGGCGGCGCCGCCGAGGAGCAAAGCAAGGCCAGCGGCGGTCATCGAGCCACCGCTGTGACCCGCGGCGAAAAGCCACGCCAGCCCTCCAATCACGATGATGGAGCCGGCGATCAGGAGGATGCGGGTCCAGGGAGAAGGGGAATCCGACAAGACGCCGAAGGCGATGCCAGGATTGCTGTTGTGCACGAGATAGATGAGATTGTGGATCAGCTCGCGGCGCCAGCCTTCAAAGGTTTGCACCTCGAACCAGGCTTTGCTGGCGCGGTCGAGCAGCACTATGGCTAACGTCAGCCAGAGCCAGCGCAGGCGGCGGGGCAGGATCAATTTTGCGTCCCTTCGATTTCGGCGAGGGCTTCGCTGCAACGTTCGCAGACCGTCGGGTAACGAGTGTTCTCGCCCACGTGGATGGAGTAATTCCAGCAGCGGTCGCACTTCTTGCCGTCGGCTTTGCGGATGGCGATTTCCAGACTCGGAATTGCATCCGAACGATAATCTCCTGCGCCGCCGCTCAGGAAGTCCACTTGAGAAACGATGAAGAGGGCCGGGAGAACCGACAAGTAGTGTTTAAGCTTGGATTTGAGTTCCAAGTCGGCGCCGAGCAACACTTTCGCTTCCAGGCCGGAATTAATTTTCTTTTCGTTGCGGGCGGCTTCCAGGGCCTTGAGGACTTCGGAGCGCACTTTGGACAAGAGCTCCCAAGCGGCCAGCTTGTCGGCGGCGAGACCGGTGTGCAGTTCTTGTTCGCCGGGAAAGAGGGACATGTGGATGCTTTCGGGTTCGTCGGGGGCCTTCGGCACGTATTTCCAGATTTCCTCGGCGGTGAAGACCAGCACCGGCGTGGCCAGCCGGATCAGGGCGCTGGTGATCTTCCAAACGGCGGTTTGCGCGGAGCGGCGTGACTTGCTCTTCGCCGCTTTGGTGTATAGGCGATCTTTCAGCACGTCGTAGTAGAAGGCGCTCAGGTCCACAACGCAGTAGTCGTGGATGGCATGGTAGACCCGGTGAAAATCGTAGCCGGCGTACCATTCGCGGCACTTTTTCACCAGATCGGCGGTGCGCTCGAGCATCCAGCGATCCATTTCATCGAGCTGCTCGTTGGGCAGCGCATCGCGCGAGGGATCGAAATCAGCCAGATTGCCGAGGGCGAAGCGAAACGTGTTGCGAATCTTGCGATACGCCTCGCTGAGCTGGGTCATCACCCGATCGCTCATTTTCACGTCGGCTTGATATTCCACCGACGCCACCCACAAGCGCAGCAGATCCGCTCCCCACTTCTCGGAAATCTCCGCAGGATACAAGGTGTTCCCCAGGGACTTGGACATCGGTGTGCCTTTTTCGTCGAGCGTCCAGCCGTGGGTCACCACGCTGCGGAACGGGGCCTTGTGGCGCAGGCCAGTGGCGATGAGCAGCGAGCTGTGAAACCAGCCGCGATACTGGTCCGGTCCTTCGAGATAGACGTCGGCGGGCCACTCGGGACCTTTCAAGACGGCGAGGTTCGATGATCCGGAGTCAAACCACACGTCGAGAATGTCGTTCTCTTTGCGCCATTTGGTAGCGCCGCAGGAGCATTTTGTTCCCGCGGGCAAAAGCTCTTCCGGAGTGTGCTGATACCAAGCGTCCGCGCCTTCTTTTTCGAACCACTTCACGACGTTGCGAAGGGCGCTGAAATCTTCCAGGCGCGTGCCGCAAGCGTCGCAGTAGAAAACGATGATGGGCACGCCCCAAAAACGCTGGCGCGAGACGCACCAGTCAGGGCGCTCTTTGATCATTTCGTACATGCGGTCTTCGCCCCAGGCGGGAATCCACTTTACGTGGCGAATTTCCGCAAGGGATTCCTGGCGCAGCGTCTCGCTCCGGCCATGGGCGGCTTGATCGATCTTGATGAACCACTGTTCGGTGGCGCGAAAAATTACGGGATTGTGGCAGCGCCAACAATGCGGATAACTGTGCTTGTACTCGTGATGGCCGAGGAGCGCGCCGCGGTCCCCAAGCAGCTTCACGATGATCGGATTGGCGGAGAAAACGTCCTTGCCTTTGTACTCCGGCAAGCCTTCCAGATAGACGCCGCGATCGTCGAGGGGCGCGTAGATTTCCAGGCCGTACTTCTGCCCGGTATTGAAATCGTCGGCGCCATGGCCAGGGGCGGTGTGGACGATGCCGCTGCCCTGATCGAGCGTGACATATCCCGCGAGAACTCCCGGCACCTGGATCGGCAAAAAGGGATGCTGAAACTTCATGCCCTCGAAATTGGCGCCTTTAAATGTGGCGCGAACGCGAGCTTCCTTGATGCCACACTCGGCTTGCAGCGCGCCCACACGATCCGCGGCCAGGAGCAGCGCGCCCTTCTCGGTATCGACGACCGCGTACTCAAAATCGGGATGAAACGCCAGGGCGCGATTGTGAGGAATGGTCCAGGGAGTAGTCGTCCAGATGACGGCGCTGACGTCGGAGCCGATTTTGGCGGCGTCGCCTTTGCCCCCGCTTCCGCCGACGACACCAAACTTGACCCAGATCGAGGGGCTAACGTGATCCTCATACTCCACTTCGGCTTCTGCCAGCGCGGTACTGTCATGGAGGCACCAATAGACCGGCTTGCGGCCACGATAGACGTAGCCCTTTTCCATGAAGTCGAGGAACGCGCCCGCGGTGGTGGCCTCGTAATCGTGGCTCATGGTGAGATAGGGATCGTCCCAGCGGCCGAAGATGCCCAGGCGCTTGAATTCTTTCTTGTGCTGCTCCACGTAGCGGGTGGCGAATCCTCGGCACAGCTTGCGAAACTCGGCCGGCGAAACCTTGCCCTTGCCGCCGAGCTCTTTTTCGACCTGGGTTTCGATAGGCAGGCCGTGGCAGTCCCAGCCCGGCACGTACGGAGCGTAATGGCCCGCCATGCTCTTGGACTTGACGATCATGTCTTTCAGGACTTTGTTGAGGCCGGTGCCCAGGTGAATCTCGCCCGTGGGATACGGCGGTCCATCGTGCAAAACGAAGAGCGGCTGGCCTTTGCGGACTTCCAGAATTCGCTCGTAGAGATGGGCTTCCTGCCAGGCGGCGAGCTGCTTGGGCTCGTTTAGCGGCAGGCTGGCCTTCATCGGAAAATCGGTTTTCGGCAGATTGAGCGTCTTCTTCAGTTCGAGTGGCTCGGCCATAGGTCGATCAGAGCAGGTCCCTTCTGTGCCGTCATTTCCCCAAAGGTGTATGGCGGGAAACATCGGAAAGCAGCGTAATGACGTATGTTACAATGAATGGTAGTAAGGTGTCAGCCGGTATGGGGTGCAACCAAACCGGCCCCGCTAGAATCGTACTTTCAGTGGACACCGAATAGAGTATATTTGCGTCTCTATACGTAGGGGAAGACGTTGCCGGATTCAATTATCAATCTACTGCCGCCGGAGATGAACAAACCGCGCGCACCCGAGCCGGGCGCGCAGGCGATACCAGTACCCGCCTCCGCCGTGCCGAAGTTCGGTACGCCGTCAAAGTTCGTGACCGACGGCTTCTGGTCTAACCTCAAGCAATTCCTCACCGAGAAACCCATCAAGCTGTCCGGCACAACCCATTCGCCGTTGATGCCCGAGGAATATGGCGGCGGATTCAACGATAACTTGAAAGACTTTTTCAGCTCGAAGGCGGTGCCGAAAGGGCCGCTGAATAGCCGGCTGGCGGTGAACTGGGGAACGAATTTTGGCGGATTCGGCTACCGAATCAAGGAGTTCTTCTCACCGACTAAGCTTCCGCCGCTGCAGGTGACCAGCAAGCCCGTCAAGGTGAAGGACATCTGGTCGAAGGACGAGAACTTCGGCTGGACCCAGATTATTTCAATTGGCATCCACGGGGCCATATTCGCGCTAGTTGTGGTGCTGCCGCTGTTTTTGCATTTTTCACCGAAGACGCAAGCCAACACCAAGGTCGACGTGACGCCTATCGATCTTTCTCCGTACATGTCCAAGCTGCCCGCGGGCGCGCAGAAGGCTGGCGGGGGTGGCGGGGCCAACGACCATACCTTGACGCCGCCTAACAAGGGCAAATTGCCGAAGTTCAAGTGGACGCAATTTACGCCGCCGCAGATCAAGATTGAGAATCAGAATCCCAAGTTGGCTATGGATCCTTCCCTGCTGGGTCCACCGGATTTGAAGGTGCCCAGTCCCAATATGTCGACCTTTGGCGATCCCTTGGCTTCGGCACTGTCCGATTCACTCGGGCATGGCAATGGGACGGGCATCGGTAGCGGCACGGGCGGCGGCCTGGGTCCCGGTGAAGGCGGGGGCACCGGCGGCGGGGCGTTTCGCGCTGGAGTGAATGGCGTTGGCATCCCCAGCTGCTTGTACTGCCCGGCACCGCAATACTCGGATGAAGCGCGGAAGGCCAAGTATCAGGGCACCGTGGTGTTGCAGGTGACCATTACCACCGACGGTCGCGCCATCAACATTTCCGTAGTAAAGGGCCCCGGGCTGGGGCTGGAAGAAAAGGCTATCGAGGCCGTCAAGAGCTGGAAATTCAAGCCCGCGGTCGGGGCCAGTGGGCGGGTTGTGGCCGCCATCGTTCCGATCGAAGTTACGTTCCGGCTTTACTAAGTTTTCGCTCGCACAGATCCAATCCATACAACAAAACAGGCAACCAATGTGAGCCTTGGCGACTTCTCAGTTGCCAATCGCCGCTCGCCTCAGTCGAGGAGCCGGTCAAATTTGAGGCGCGCGAGGAGGCTTATTGTGCGCGCTCCTGTTCTGGGCAATGCCCCGTCTTCCGCATCGGACTCCTGGTTTGTTCGTGTTCGCGAGAATTTCCGGCAGGTTCTAAGCCCCACTGGACTCTCTCCGTCTTCGGCGAACGGCGCACCGATTCATCTGCTGAAACTCAGTCGAACCGGCAAAGCCGGGCGAGCGCAGACGGCTTCGCTGTTGACCCACGCCGGAGTCGTCGCGGCGATTGCGATCTTTGCGATGCAAACGCGGACCACGGTCCTGCCTCCTGGGCCGATCGTGGACATCGATCGAGAGCGCTTGATTTTCAGGCCGCTGAGCAGTGGTGTGGCGAGCAAGCCGTCGCTTGGCCACCGCGGCGGCGGCGGCGACGACAATCCTGTTCCCGCGACCCGTGGCTTGCTTGCGCCGCGTTCTCCGATCCAACTGGCTCCGCCGCGGCTTCCGGACGATGCGAAGCACCTGTTGCCGGTGCCGCCAACGATCCTGGATTTGCAGGCACCGCCGATCATCACGCCAGTAAGCGAGTTGGGCCTGCCGTGGATGGCGAAGGAAACAAACTCTGCCGGGCCAGGGACCAGACACGGGATTGGCAGTGGCAGGGACGGCGGAATGGGTGATCAGTCGGGTCCGGACGGAGGCGACGGTACCGGCTCGCCTTACGCCAAGGGAATTTCGGCGCCCATTTGCACCCTCTGCCCGTATCCGGTGTACACCGATGAAGCGCGGCTAGTGAAAATGCAGGGTACGGTGACGCTGCGGGTCCTGGTGGGAGCCGACGGCAAGGCTTCGGAAATACGCGTGGTGCGAGGCGTGGGCTACGGCCTGGAAGAGCGCGCCGTGCAAACCGTGCGCGGATGGAAATTCAAGCCCGCGCGGGACGCCAGCCAGCGGGCGCTCGCGGCGTGGGTGACCATCGAGGTGGTCTTCCGGCTCTTCTGATTCGCGCCGGAGAAAACTCGGTAGTGGGTCAGTTTGAAATTCTTAACCTACCGAGCGGCAGAAATAGTTAGCTCGGTTATTGAGCTCTTAGATGGACCGTCCGCTTTTTCCACGTACATCAAAATGTCCCCAAACTGGCGAACAGGAACGGGCTTGTGTAAATAGAGCAGCACCGCCGAACAATGGCTTTCTGGTTCTGAAGACTGCTGATATGGGACAGCGCTATTGGGAGGAATTGGAACCAATCCAGCAGATAAATCTATGCCGTCTCTTGATAAAACTGGAGGAAAGGCTCCTCGGCAGTGTGCTTCGTATTGGACACCATTCTTCTCAAGCGTGTAGCCCCTGTCTGCGCTGTAACTCTTTAACACCCATTGATCGGAAGGTTTGTGGGTGTAATTGGAAAGGAGCCCGGCTACTCCGATCACCATCAATACCAGAAAAACAGGAATCAAAAGTCCCCATTTTATAGGATGCGGTTTTGAAATGTGCTTTACCCAGCGGTCGAATTTTGGATTGAGATTTTGTTTGTATTCCTCGGCAGGCAACTCGTTGATTTCGGAGAGACTGGGCCGGTATTCCCCCCAGAAATAATCTTGAATAAACGGATTGCATACTAGATACAGTCCTAGAAAAAGCGCACCATAAGCCAACGAATGAACGCTCAGAAGCGCAGCTAGGGATGTCGTAATCAATGCCAGTCCGACGGCGAATTGGTCTGCTTTAGGCACCCGCAGATAATACTCTTATGAAACTTTGTTTTCATTTAGCAATTCGACAATTTCTGATAGTGGGTCAGTTTAGTCCACTCTCTGAAGCTCTCCCGTTTGGCACGAGTTTTTCGTCCATCACAGCAACAGAGCCAATGCTTCCTCTACATGGCCCGTTGGCAATCTGCTAGGATGAGCCTCATGCGAAGAGTGCCTGCCTTTGTTCTAGCCATGACGGCTTGTGCGATGTGCATAACGTGCGCCGCAAACGCCCAAAATGTGAACGGCGCGCTCGACTTCATTGCGCGGATCACCCCCTCGGCCGCGCGTTCGGAGCCGGTTCGACAGTTCACATTCTACGTGCTGACCAAGAGTTACGCGGAAATCGCTAAAGAAGTGGAAGCGCAGGATATGCCGCCGTCGCGCGAGAAATTCATCGACGATCTGAAAATTTCACCGGAACTCAAGGACTGGCTGAAGAGCCACGAAGTATTCGATCTGACCATGCTGGGCTTGGACAAACTGCTGACGCCCGACGACATCATTAACGTGCCTGAGTTTCTGCTGGCGTATCAACGTTCCAACAGCGGCGGGGTGACCAAGGGAATCCCCATACCCCGATACCGGGACCTGGATAAAACGGAAAATCCGCCGCGCTACGAAAAACAGCACCAGGATTATCTGACCGCGCTGAAGAGGTTTATTCAAACGCACCCCAGTACCGTGAGCGGGATCGAGTTGGAGCTGGGCGCCGTCAGTCCACAGCGAAAATGGGCGCAGCTCCAGGGAGACCAGAAGGGACGCGTGCTGCGCCTGGCCCCCGACGTGGCCCAGACGAAATATCTTGCCGGGAAGGCGGACACCGACCTCGATGGGCGGGCCGTCATTTCCGGCTTGCCTGCCGGAAACTATTGGGTCAGCACGCTGAGCCTGGACGTGAACGCGGGCGATACCCGCCTGCGCTGGGATGTGCCGGTCGCGATCCAGCCGGGCCGCACCACGCGGCTGGAGTTGACCAACCTGAACGCCAGCGACACGCGCGGCGTGACTCCGTAGCGCGCACCAAGCCTCGCCTCTATGGGCACGCCTTTTCTGTGGCTGGCATTCAACGTTTTCGTTCTGGGCGCGGTGGCACTGGACTTGGGTGTGTTCGGCCGCCGGCTGCACAAGGTCAAGCTGCGCGAGGCCGCATTATCGAGCGTTGCCTGGGTCGCGCTGTCCGTGCTCTTCGGCCTGGGTATCTTGCACTATTCGGGCCATCAACAGGCCCTGGAATTCTTCACCGGCTACCTCATTGAGAAGGCGCTAAGCGTCGACAATCTTTTCTTGTTTCTGGTGATCTTCCGGACCTTCGCGATCGACGATCGATTCCAGCACCGCATGCTGGAATGGGGCATCCTGGGCGCGCTGATCATGCGCGGCGTGATGATCGCGGCGGGCGCCGAATTGATCGAGCGATTTTCGTGGATCCTGTATGGATTTGGCGCGTTTCTTGTGTACGCGGGCATCCACATGCTGTTCGCCAAAAGGGAGAAAATTCACCCCGAACAAAATTCCATCTTTCGGTTTGCCAACCGCCATCTGCGCGTCACCCGCGAGTATTACGGGGAGCATTTTTTCGTCCGCGTCGCCGGAAAACTCTTTGCGACGCCGCTGTTCCTGGTTTTGCTGGTGGTGGAGATCACCGACGTGACCTTGGCCGTCGATTCCATCCCCGCGGTATTCGGCATCACGCGGGACCCCTTTATCGTTTACACCTCGAACGTTTTTGCCATCCTCGGACTGCGCGCGATGTATTTCCTGCTGGCGGGAGTGTTGAACCGCTTGCGCTTCTTAACGGTGGGGCTTTCCTTCGTGTTGCTGTTCGTCGGCGGAAAGATGATCGCCGATCCGTGGCTGCATGTTCCGGATCATATTTCGCTGGCCGTGGTGGGGGGAATCCTGCTGATCGCGCTGCTGGCTTCCCTGCTCTTCCCCACGAAATCGGCGGAACAATCCGCAATTTCAGACTAGATCGGGAGATCGACCGCCGCTTGCGGACTCTCAATCCTCTTCAAACATTACTTCGTCGATGTAACACCACATCCAATTTTCGCCGGGCTCGATGGAGCGGACAATGGGGTGCTTGGTGGAGTGGAAATGCTTGGTAGCATGCTTGTTTTTGGAGTCGTCGCAGCATCCGACGTGCCCACAAATGAGGCAAAGACGCAAGTGAACCCAGCGATCGCCCATCTTCAGGCATTCCTCGCAGCCTTTGGTCTTAGGCTTAACGGCGCGAATTTGATCGGTATGCGTACAAGTGTCAGCCATGCTGCCTCCCGAGATTTAGAGCGCCGCCTGAATCGGTATTCGCACTTCCACGCGGGTGTCGCCGGGAACCGATTTCACGGAAATGAAACCGCGCATGCCGGTCACGATGCGGTGAACCACGTCCAATCCCAGCCCGGTGCCTTCGCCTACGCCCTTGGTGGTGAAAAACGGCTCGAAGATGCGCGACTGCACGTCCGCAGGGATGCCCGGGCCGGTATCGGCAATCTCCACCAGCACCAGTTCGTTTTCGCGCGCAGTTCGGATTTGCAGCGTGCCGGTTTCGCCCATGGCATCGGCGGCATTGTCGATCAAGTTGGTCCACACCTGGTTGAGCTCGCTGCCATGAGCCATCACCTTAGGCAGGTCCGGGGCGTAGTTGCGCGCGACCGTAATGCCGCGCTTGAGTTTGTGGTTCATGATGGTGAGCGTCGTTTCCAGGCTCCTGGTGATGTCCACTTCCTGCATCGAGCCCTGATCCATGTAGGAATATTCCTTAATGGCTTTAATCAGGTCCGAAATGCGGGTAGTGCTGTTCTCCAGTTCGTCGGCGATCCGATCCATCTCCAGCAGCGTGCCAAATCGCGTTAGTTCGGGGCCCAGCGAAGCGCCCGCGGCTGCCGCGAAGCTTTCCAATTGCGCATCGGTCAGATTGGCGTCGGTGAGCATGGGGGCCAGCTTCCAGGCTTCCTCCACGCTTCGGGCCTCCAGCCAGCTTTGCACGGCCTCTTCGCGTTCCACGCGAGCGAATTCGTCCTTGAATTTCGCGGACTGAAGGGCCGCGCGGATTTCTTCTTCGCGCTGGGCCAGGAGGGCGCAGTCTTCGGGGCCGATTTTAGATGTGCGGCCGGCTTTCCTCAAACGCTTGAGGCACTCGCGAAGCGCGCTGGCGGAACGCCGGGCGGCCGCGGACGGATTATTTAACTCGTGAGCCAGCCCGGCGGAAAGCTTCCCAAGTGCTGCAAGCTTCTCGCGCTGTTGGCCGGCCAGTGTAAAGGTCCGCACCCGATCGGTCATCAGGCCGACCAGGCGTTCCCCCAACTCCGGCATACGGTGCAGCATCTCGGAGAACTTACTGGCGGGAAAAACGAGTGAGTGCAAAGGGCCGATGGTGCGAACGGTCAGCGGAAAAACCTTCAACCGCGAGAAAGGGAGCAGACCGGTCACCGCTGGGGCTTGGACGCTGACGATGGGACTGTCCGGACCGGCGCTCTCACGGCGGCCTCGAAATTCCCCTTGCAGGAGAACAAACATCACGTCGGCAGGAGAATCCTCGCGAACCAGAATCTGGCCCTGCTCCAAGTGGAGGTCTTGGGACTGCGAGACGAACCACTCCAGATCGGTTTGCGCAAGATCGGCGAAAACCGGGACCTTACGCACCTCTGCGACCAGCGCTTCTATGTGGGCCTGATCTGAGTTTTCGCTCATTCGCTTTTTGCCTTCACCCCTCGCGTGGCTGCTACCAGAGGCCAATCCCGGTTGTTACTGAACCTTGGCCAGATATTTATGCATGAATTGAACGACCACCGCGCCTTCGCCGACACCGGAAGCTACACGCTTCACGGAACCGTGGCGCACGTCGCCGACGACAAAAATTCCCGGCACGTTGGTCTCCAGCAAACCCGGGTCGCGATCCAAAGTCCAGGACTTGGGCCGCTTGCCGTCGCGGAGCAGGTCCGGGCCGGACAATATGAAACCCCGTTCGTCGCGCTCGATCAAGTCGCCCAGCCACGCCGTGCGGGGTTGCGCGCCGATAAAGATAAACAGGCTAGAGGCGGGAAGCTCTTGCGTCTCGCCCGCGCTCCCTCGCTTGATCGTGATCCCAGAGAGACGCGAATCGCCGTGGACTGCGACGAGGCTGGCCTGCGTCCAGACCTCAATCTGCGGCGTCTTCTCAATTTGCTCGATCAGGTAATGAGACATAGTGCTGGCAAGCGAGTCGCCGCGCACCAGCATGATGACCTTGCCGGCGAACTTCGCGAAGTGCATGGCTGCCTGCCCGGCGGAGTTAGCGCCGCCAATGATGTACACGGTTTCACCCTTGCAAGACAAGGCCTCCGAGGTGCCGCCGCCATAGTAGACGCCGGCCCCTTGCAGGCGATCGATCCCGGGAATGTCCAGAGTGCGCCACTGAACGCCCATAGCCAAGAGCAACGCGTGACAGGAAATCTCGCAGCCGTCCGCTAATTTCAAATAGCGGTACGGGCCGTCCACCCGAATACTAAGAGCCTCTTGCGGAGAGAGAATCTCCACATTGAAGCGGCGGGCTTGCGCCACAGCGCGGCGGGCGAGATCACCGCCCGTCAAACCGGAGGGAAACCCGAGATAGTTCTCGATGCGCGAGCTCAAGCCGGCTTGGCCTCCGGGCGCTTCGCGCTCAATCATCACCGTGCGCAGGCCTTCGGATGCGCCGTAGACCGCTGCAGCGAGACCCGCGGGACCGCCTCCGACGATGGCCAAATCATAAAAGTCGGTTTGCGCGCGCGTGTGCAGCCCGAGTTTGGCCGCCACCGCCGGAAGAGGCGGCTCCGGAAGGCGCTCGCCGTCTGGAAAGAGAATCAGCGGCAGCGTTTCGGCTTCCGGGCCGAGAGACTCGACCAGGCGGCGCACCTCCGGATCGGTATCAACAAGTTCGACGTCAATCCATTGATACGGCACCTGATTGCGGCCCAGAAAATCGCGAAGGTCGTACGACCGGGAGGACCAGCGCGTTCCGAGAACGCGAATGCCGTCATAGAGCGGGCGAAATTGCGAAGTCCAATCGTGCAGCAGGTCATCCAACGCCGGGAACAGTTTTTCTTCCGGCGGATCCCACGGCTTCATGAAGTAGTAGTGAACGCTGGCCTCATTGATGGCTTCAATGGCTGCGTTGGTGTCGGCGTAGGCGGTCAGCAGGGCGCGCTTGGCTTGCGGATGAATGTCCATGGCTTCGGCCAGAAAATGGACGCCATCCATCTGCGGCATGCGTTGATCGGCAAGGAGCAGCGCCACCGGGTTATTGCGAGCCTTGAGTTCGCGAAGGGTAAGAAGCGCTGCGTTGCCGGAATCGGCGCGCATGACACGGTAGCGCTGGGCATACCGGCCGCGAAGATCGCGCTCGATGGCCCGCAGGACCTCGGGATCGTCGTCAACCGTCAACAAAACAGGTTTCGGCATAGACCATGGGATGAAGCTCGCGGCGTTTTCGTTACCTGGCGCCACGCCATTCCTTTTGGCTTCCTCGTCACGCTACAATTCTTGGGGCATCCATGTCCAGTCCTCTCGCCGCTGCCATCGCAAGTCTTTGTTCCAAGGACGCTTCCGTGCGGCTCGCCGCGGCCACCGAGATTTATCGCGTTGGCCGGGTGCCGGCGGATCAGGCTGTGGTTTCGTGGTGGGGAAATCCGGAACTATCGCAGCTGCTTTTCTGGCCGGACGCGCAGGTCACTATTGGTTTGGCCGTGGAGCGCGCCACGTTTGCAAACATTCGCGATGCGAATGGCGCGCCCCCTCTGGCGCACGTGCCGCCCGACCAGGATGCCGAAGAGTTCGAGCTGCACTTTCCGGACAGGACTTCCCTGGACGTGTTGACCACCCGAGCGCCGGGCGGACCAGGAGCAATTGCACGCTATCTGGCAAAATTTGGAGAAGGCATACAACAGGTGGAGTTTCGTTGCAGCGACGTGGACCGCGCCACCGCAATCCTGAAGGAATCCTTCGGAGTTGTGCCAGTTTACGCACAAACCCGCGCGGGAGCCGACGGCACACGCGTCAATTTTTTCCTGGTGCCAACGCCGGGCAAGGGTAAAGTCCTAATCGAATTATACGAATCCGCTGGAATCCAGCACTAGCCGCGCTTCATGACCCGCTGCTTCTCTGAATTTGCTGCATGGCCCGCAAAACCTCCCCTACGGTCCAGCCCTGCGCGATGCATCCATGAGGCGTGAAGGGAGCTTCGCCTTCGAAAATTTCGCCGAGCGTTCCGAGCCCGTACATGTGCACTGCAATCCCCAGCGGCTCCAGGAAACGCGTCGCTTCCGCCTGGTCGCCGTAAACCCGAAGATGCGCCAGCACAAAAGGTCCCAGGAGCCAGCCCCACACGGTTCCCTGATGATAGGCGGCGTCGCGGTCGCGCGGCCCGCCGCTGTAGTGGCCTTGATAGCCGGGCGCGCCCGGCTCCAGGCTGCGCAATCCGTACGATGTCACCAGATACTGCGCGCAAGCATCCACGACGGCCTTCTGCTGCTCTTCCGTCAACGGACTAACGGGCAAGGACACGGCAAAAATTTGGTTCGGCCGCAAGGAAGCGTCGTTGCCGATCCCGGGCGCATCGATCACATCGAAGCAGCACTCCCGCTCGGCATTCCAGAATTTCTGAAAGCCTTGCTTGGCCTTGGCAGCCAGTTTTTCGTAGCCTGTACCGGGCTTTGCCAGCAGCCGCGCGAATTGCGCGATCGTTTCCAGGGCATTGATCCACAGCGCATTTACCTCGACGGGCTTGCCAGTGCGCGGGGTCACCACCCAGTCGCCCACTTTGGCGTCCATCCAAGTGAGTTGCACGCCGGGCCCGCCCGCATAGAGTAAGCCGTCCGCGGGATCGACGTGGATGTTATAGCGCGTGCCCTGCACGTGCGCGTCGATCATCCCGGCGAGCGTAGGAAAGAGCTGCTGCAGCGTCTTTTCATCTTTGGTGGCCGCGAAGTATTGCCGCACGGCCTCGAAGTACCACAGCGCGGCATCCACGGTGTTGTATTCCGGTTTCCCGCCCGCGTCCGGGAAATTGTTCGGCAGCATTCCTCCGTCAACGTAGCGCGCAAAAGCCAAAAGAATCTGGCGCGCCACGCCGGCACGTCCGGTAGCCAGCGTCAAGCCGGGCAGCGCAATCATGGCGTCGCGTCCCCAATCGCCAAACCAGTGATAGCCGGCGATGATGCTGCGGCCGTCGGGCTGTTCCGGCAGGCTACGCTTCACGATGAACTGATCGGCGGCGAGCACCAGCTGCGACAGCCAACTGGGACACTCCGAAGCGTACTTCTCGTTCTCCGTGCGCCAGGCCTCGAACAGCATGGTTTCATGTTCGGAACGCTTGGCGCGCGCGGCCTCGCCGTCCAGCATGGTTTTTGCTTCCGTGGTGGCAACAAACGTGACGTTTGTGCCCACGCTCAATTTGGTCCGGAACAACGCGGCGAACAGGTGGTCTTCGTGATCGTCCAGCCCGCGCTCTTTTTCAACGGGCAAGAATGAGTCGCGGTACCACTCGTGGCGCGGCTCGCAAGACGCTCCGGCACATTTCAAGTAAAAAGGCGTAGCCCCGTCAAAAGCCACGATCATCACGCCATTTTCCACGGGATCGATCTTCATACGCCAGTCTCCCGCGTGTGTAGACCCGTGAAAATCCCGATAGTTGACCAGCGCCTTGAGTTCCAAGTCGATCGGCCCGGATCCTCGAAGGAGCGTGTACTGGACGTAAGTAGTATTTTCCCCCTGGCGCATCCAGATGCGTTTCTCCAGCAGCGCCCCGGCCAGCGCGTAGGTCCAAACCGGCGTCATGCCTCCCAGCCGAAAACTTTCGATACTCAGAAATCCCTTCGGGTCGATAGCGCCGCTGGCCCAAAAGTGCGTGGCCAGCGGATATTCCTTGCCGGCATATCGCACGATCTCGTCCAGGCCCGCCACCAAGTGCGTGCGCCCCACCGGCGGCTGCAATGCCGCCATCAGCAATCCGTGATAACGCCGCGTCATGTTCCCCGCGATCGTTCCCGACGCAAATCCCCCAATGCCATTGGTCACCAGCCACTCGCGCGCCTCGGCGGCCTCGAAATTGCCACAAACCTCCCTGCCAAACTTCACGATCGACGGGTTCGCCGCCACATCGTCCTCCTCCGCGAGCAAGCTCTCTATTTGGCGGCCGCTCTCTGGACTGCTGCTCGAGCTCCCCCAAGCAGGCTCTTGCTGCTCCACGGCTATCACGCCATGCAATGCGGTCGACTCCAATTTGTTTCGGACTTTCGAAGCCTGGACCGCCCTCAACGTCTTTCCACTGACACGCTTTGGATTTTTCCCCTGATTCATCGTTTCGCCTGCTGGGTCAGTTTTTTGGTCATCAACCGCCGTTCATGATCCACAAAACCGACACGCCGGTAGAGTTCAATCGCCGCCATATTCCCCCGTGTAGCTTCCAGATGGATCGCATTGACGCCGAGCTTGCGAGCCTCTTCCTCTACGAACTCCATCGTCTTCCGCCCAATTCCTCGCCCCCGAAATTGTCCGTCAAGATACAACTCATCGATGTATGCGTCGCGCCCCCGGTATTCGAAACTGAATCCGAGCGTCAGGACTACGTATCCCGCGAGCTTCTCGCCCTCGAAGATTAACCAAGCCCGCCCAAACTCAGCTTCGTTCAAGAAATCCTCGAAAATTAGGCGGCGCCGAGGTTCATCAAAAGCCGTGGTGCCGGGATCAGCGCCTTCCAAGGCCCGCATCATCGACAGAAATACCTCAATGTGGTCGAGCCGCGCCGGCTCGAATCGAATTGGCAGACCGCTACTCACCGCTCTGTTCGATCAACTTGGCCACCAAACCGGTCCAGCCCGTCTGGTGACTGGCTCCGATGCCGGCACCGTTGTCACCGTGAAAGTATTCATAGAAAAGGATCAAGTCTCGCCAGTGCGGATCGTCCTGGAAAAGCTCGGTCCCGCCAGCCACCGGGCGCCGCCCATCTTTTCCGCGTAAAAAGATGCGCACCAGCCGCCGCGAAATCTCCGCGGCCACCTGCCACAGATCCGATTCCGTCCGCGAGTGCGTGGGACACTCCACCTTGAAATCCTCGCCGTAATAGTGATGAAACTTCTGCAACGATTCGATCAGCAGGTAGTTCACCGGAAACCAGATCGGGCCGCGCCAATTGGAATTGCCCCCGAAGATTCCCGTCGTCGATTCCGCCGGCTCGTAATCCACGCGGCTGACGTTCCCATTCACGGCGACTTCGTAGGGATGATCCAGGTGATAGCGCGAAAGCGCGCGTATCCCGTGAGGCGACAGAAATTCTGTCTCATCCAGCATGCGCGCCAGCACGCGCTTGAGCTGCTTGCGATTCACCAGCGACAGCAGCCGCCGCACGCCTCGCGCCGAGCGCTGGGTCATTTCGATGTGCTCGGGCACGTCCGCGTGGTTGTCGATGAACCACTGCATGCGCCGCTTGAACCCCGGCAGCCGGTCCACAATTTCCGGCTCCAGCGTTTCCACGGCAAAGAGCGGTATGAGCCCGACCATCGAGCGAATCTTCATAAAATGTTCTTCGCCGTTCGGCAAATGCAGCGCATCGTAGTAAAAACCGTCCCCGTCGTCCCACAACGAGCGCCCGTTGATACCCACATCGTTCATCGCATGCGCGATGTGCACGAAGTGCTCAAAGAATTTGCTGGCGACGTCCTCGTACGCCGGGTCTTCTTTGGCCAGCTCCAGCGCGATGGCCAGCATGTTCAGGCAATACATGCCCATCCAGCTGGTGCCGTCGGATTGTTCCAGATGGCCGCCGGTGGGCAGCGGCGCGGAGCGGTCGAAGACTCCAATATTGTCGAGCCCCAAAAACCCGCCCTGAAATATGTTCATGCCGTCGGGGTCTTTGCGGTTCACCCACCAGGTGAAGTTGAGCAGCAGCTTGTGAAACACTTTCTCCAGAAATCCGCGATCGGCAACGCCCCGGAGCCGGCGCTCAATTTTATAAACGCGCCACGCCGCCCACGCATGTACCGGCGGATTCACATCCCCAAACGCCCACTCGTACGCCGGCAATTGCCCGTTCGGATGCATGTACCACTCGCGTAGCAGCAGGATGAGCTGCTCCTTCGCAAAGTCCGGGTCGACCAGCGCCAGGGGAATGCAGTGGAACGCCAAGTCCCAGGCCGCGTACCAGGGATACTCCCACTTATCCGGCATCGAGATGATGTCGTCGTTGTACAGGTGCGTCCAATCCTTGTTGCGCCCGTGCAAACGTTGCTCGGGCGGTTTCGGGCCTGCCGGGTCGCCTTCGAGCCAGCTGCGCACGTCGTAGTGGTAATACTGCTTGCACCACATCATCCCGGCGAAAGACTGCCGCATGATGAGCTTGGCGTCGTCGGACAATTCCTTAGGGATGCGCGAGGCGTAAAATTCGTCCGCTTCTTTCTGGCGCGTAGCGAACAGCGCGTCAAACCCCGCGGCAAAATCATTCGAGGCCGGAACGCCTTCCGCGCGGTCCGCATGTCCCGGAGAGCTGATCGTTCCAACCATCCCCGAATTGTTGTCCATCGCGGCCAGCGGCTCCATGTCGGTGAGCCGCAGTTTCAGCGTGACGGATTCGCCCGGCCCCAGCTCTGCCGGGTACAGCGCCGCCATCTTGGTGCCCATCTGCTTGGGGTTGACGGCTCCCTTGTCCCCCTGAATCACGTAAGTATGGAAGGCGTCTTTCACATACGAACGGTTTTTCCCTCCGAAAAGCTTTTGGTTATTGGTCTCGTTTTCCGTGAACAGCAGGTCGGGTTGTCCGGCGCACAGCAGCCAGCGTTTGCCATACTGCCAGTGCTGGACCTCCGCGCAAACGCTCCCCGGCACGCAAGTTGCGCTTCGCGCGATCGGCCGCCGCAGATCCTTGCCCCACGACCACGTATCGCGGAACCACAACGACGGCAAAATCTGCAAGGCCGCGGGCTCCGGACCGCGATTCACCGCCGTGATCTTGATCAGGATATCTTCGGCATCCGCTTTCGCATATTCCACGAACACGTCGAAGTAGCGATTCTCGGCGAATACGCCAGTGTCGATCAGCTCATACTCCGGCGCCTCTCTTCCCCGCCGCAGGTTTTCCTCCACCAATTGCTGGTAAGGAAACGCCGCCTGTGGATACTTGTAAAGCATGCGCATGTAGCTGTGCGTCGGCGTGGAATCGAGATAGAAGTAATACTCTTTGACGTCTTCGCCGTGATTGCCCTGGTTACCCGTCAGCCCGAACAGCCTTTCCTTCAAGATCGAATCGCGGCCGTTCCAGAGGGCCAAACCAAAGCAGATCATTTGATGGCGATCGCTGATGCCCCCTAGGCCGTCTTCCCCCCAGCGATACGCACGCGACCTCGCGTGGTCGTGCGGAAAAGACTCCCACGCGGTGCCCCCCGGGCTGTAATCCTCGCGCACCGTTCCCCACTGCCGTTCGGAAAGATACGGCCCCCAGCGCTTCCAGTGGCGCTTGCGCGTGCGCGCCTCTTCCAGCCGCCGGTCTTCCGTGGTCTGCAGTCGTGCCATGGGTTCCCGCCTCTTAGAAGGAAGATCGAGCTATGGTCGCACCTTTTTCCCGGCCGGTGAGTTTGGTATTGCGGCCTCGTGCCCGTCCGTATACGTACCCCACAGAGCTGTAAACCGAGCCTGAAAAAAAGTAAAAAAAAGACTTGACAACTTATACTGTGTATCACACAGTGTGTGCTGTACAGTGTATGTCGCATCGTAGATGGGACACAGTATATGACCATCGAGCCCAATATTTTCGAAAACCTGCGCCTCGAGCTTCGCCGCGGCTCTTTGATTCTCGCGGTCCTGGCGCAGCTTCGCACCGAGCAATACGGCTACACCTTGCGCAAGGCCCTGGCTGAGCATGGCATGGCCATCGACGAGGGCACGTTGTATCCGCTGCTGCGCCGCCTGGAAACGCAAGGGCTGCTGGTCAGCGAATGGCGAGAGGAAGATAAGCGCAACAAACGGTTTTACGTCCTGTCCGCCGACGGCAAGCAAATTCTCAAACACCTGCTCGCGGAGTGGAAGAGCATCGACTCTTCGCTCAACGGAATTGTGAGGGGGTAACGTCATGGAACTTTTCAATCGCGACTCTCGGAAAACTCCCGTGGCACAGCCATTCCTGGCTGTGGGCCCCTGTAGAACGTCGATCAACTTTTTCCGCAGCCCGCTACGAGAACTCGCGCACCGGCGGAGCATCCTGAAGCCGTTGCTCTCGATTCTGGTATTGGCCATTCTGGTCGAAATCGGCCCGGCCGCAGTAAACGCCCTCGCGCGGACAAGTCTTGTTTTGCTTCAGGTCTTCTTGGGGCTTTGCCAATTAAGCCTCACTATTTTCCAAATTTTCGGCATGTAAGGAGACGTTATGGATCTTCTCGATCGTTATCTGAAGTCTGTCGCGAGCGCTCTGCCGGCAGCCCAGCGGGACGACATTATCGAAGAACTTTCGGAAAACATTCGGTCCCAAATGGAAGACAAAGAAGGCGAACTCGGCCGCCCTTTGAACGAACCAGAAGTGGAGGCCATTCTCAAACAGCACGGCCATCCCCTGCTCGTCGCCGGCCGCTATCGCCAAGATCACCGCACCGTGGCGTTTGGCCGCCAACTGATCGGCCCGACCTTGTTTCCGTTCTATATCAAGGTCTTGTCGTTCAACCTGGGACTTACCAGCCTCGTCCTGCTCATTATCTTCTTCGCCTTGTTTGCGGCTGGCCAGTCGTTCAGCATCTTTCCCACGTTCCTCTACCAGTTCCTCATTCAGTTCGGAATCGTGACGCTGATCTTTGCCGTCGCCGACCGCCACTGGACCAAGTTCCCGGATCGCTGGGATCCGCGAAGTCTAAAAACCATCTGGCATCCCGGATTTGCAACGCAGCCGGAATTGGTGGCCGGGCCCGCTTCTCCACCGCAAGCAGACCAGACACGCATCTCTCGTTTTGAGTCGATTTCTCAATTCGTGGCCCTTGGCGTCTCGATCGTCTGGCTGCGCATCGCGCAGGGCTCGCCGTTCATGATCTTCGGGCCGGCCGCCGCGTTCTTTAAGCTCGCACCCGTCTGGCACCAGTTCTATCTGCCGGTCGTGCTGCTGGCGCTCGCAGGCATGCTGCAGGCTGCCATAAACTTGTTCCGCCCGGACTGGGTACGCCTGCGCTCGGTCTTCCGAATCGGCAGCGCCATTGCCTGGCTCTTGATTTGGCTCTTCCTTTTCAAAGCAGGCACCTGGGTTGTTCTTGCCAACATGCCCGGAACTCCGGCAGAGGACTACCGCCGCACGGTGGCCATCCTCAACCAGTGCCTCCACTTTGGCCTCCTGGGCGCCAGCTTCGCCGCCGTCATCGACTTGCTCCGGCACCTTTACCGCCTGACTCGCCGCTCAAGCAGACACATGCACTCCCAAGCGGTGTAAACGTGCCGGGGTTCTGCCCTCTCCGGGAAGAGAGCCGGGTTCCGGCGCCCTCGTGGATCGCCAGACCGCGCTATCCAGGCGTTCTATTTGCTTGGCGGTTTCAATACGCGAACCTTGCGCTCCGTCGCGACCACAAAGCACTCTCCCCAGTCGCTGGTCATCTCCGTCCGAAAGAGATTCTCGACACGCTCGACCAAACTTCTTCGGTTCGGCGAATGGAGACGCACAAGAAGGATGCCGCAATGAGATCCTGGAGAGAATTGTCGCAAATCAGAGAAATCTAAATCTTGTGTGATCAGGAACCGCGTTTCCCGCTGCGCTACGTCCCAAATCTCCTGGTCTCTATGGCCAGCAAGGCCTTCTTCATATGTGGTGTGAACATCGTGACCGAGTTCTTTCAACTGGCTTGCCAGCTGGAACGGAAGGTTCTCGTCCAGCTTGATTTTCATCGAATGCGGGGAACTTCCGGCACCGGCAGATCTTCTTCGGCGGACGCAGCGGCAAAAGCAACGGCGGCTTGAATGTCTTCGGCTTTCAGGCTGGGGAAATCCTTCATGATGGCTTCGGCGGTGTCTCCAGCGGCGAGGCTGGCCAGCACTGTTCGCAGAGTAACCCGAGTGCCCTTAAGAACGGGCTCACCTCCGCAGATTTTGGCGTCTCGCACGATACGTTCTTCGTAGCTCTTCATGTGAGTGGCCGACGGCTTGACGTTCTCTCAAGCACCTGTGGATAAATGATACCACCTTCAACAAACGTGGAGTGCTGACTCTTGAGTATTATCATAAAGGGTGAGGCCCCCTGGTGTAAAAAAGGTAGACTCGCATCCAAGGAGAACTGACGATGCCCCTAGCTGATCCCTCACCCGCATCGATGCCGTGTGGGGGGGCACCTGTAGCGGCCGCTTTCCGAAGCGGGCGCTGTGTTGCTGCCCGCACCTGCTACCTGACCGTAGTCGCGATGTTGGCTGTTCCCGCCCTCTGGCCCAAACCTGCGCACGCTCAGGATCGCTCCCCAGACGCCCTCCATAAACTCAACGAATCGGTAGACGCGCTCATTAAAAAGGTTTCTCCCAGTGTGGTGCAGATCTTGGTCACCGGCTATGGTCCGCTGGAGTCCGAACGCGGCAACACTGGCGTGGTCATCGGCCCGCAAAGGGCCATCGGATCGGGTTTCGTCATCGACCCCAGCGGGTACATCATCACCAACGCCCACGTCGTCTCCGGTGCGCAACGCGTTCAGGTGGTCCTGCCCGCTGGCAACGCCGAAGGCTCCCTCCAAGCCATCCTCGCCGCCCGCACCAACATCGTCCCCGCACGAGTCGTGGGGGTCGCCCGCGACGTCGATTTGGCGCTTCTTAAGGTCGATAATATAAAGCTTTCCGCGCTTCCCCTGGCAGCCTACCGCAACATCCACCAGGGCGAGGTGGTCCTGGCCTTCGGCAGCCCGGAAGGCTTGCGCAACACCGTAACGTTTGGCGTAGTCTCCTCGGTCGCCCGGCAAACCGATCCGGATTCGCCCATGGTCTACATCCAGACGGACGCTCCCATCAATCCGGGCAACTCTGGCGGCCCGCTCGTCAACGTGGACGGCGAGGTCGTCGGCATCAACACCTTCATCCTCTCGCAGTCGGGCGGAAACGAAGGGCTGGGATTCGCCATTCCCAGCAACGTCGTAGGCGTCGCTTATCAGCAGCTCCGCAAATTCGGCCATATCCACCACGCCGAAATCGGCATCGGCGTCCAGACCATCACTCCGATACTGGCCGCCGCCATGAACCTGCCGCACAGCTACGGCGTCATCGTCTCCGACGTTCTGCCGGACACTCCGGCGGCAGCCGCGGGCCTGCGTATTGGAGACGTCCTCCTGACCGTCGATGGACGCATGGCCGATAGCGTCCCCTACGTCTCTTTCCGCCTGATGTCGGTAGCCGCGGGCGAAAAGGTGCATATCGAAGTGCTGCGCGGGCAAGACCGTCTTGCCTTCGAGGTCCCGGTCAGTGAACGGTCGGACAACATGGACCAGATCACTTCCCTTGCCGACCCGGAGAAGAACCTGATTCGCCCGCTCGGCATCCTGGGCATCGAAATCGACAAGAAAGTGGCGGAGATGGCGCCGGATCTTCGTGATCCCTATGGAATTATCGTCGCTGCTCGGTCAACCGGCGCAGGCGGAGATATTCCCCTCACTGCCGGGGACGTAATCCGCACCCTCAACGGCGAGCCGATGACCACCCTGCAACGCCTCCGCGACACACTAAACGCCCTCGCCCCCGGCGCACCGGTCGTCCTGCAGATCCAGCGCGACCAAAAACTCCTCTACATCGCCTTCACCATGGACCAACCCCTATGAACTCCAAGCTGGGCCGCGTCTTCGTCGGGGTCCAGCATTGCTGGACCCCATGCCGGCAACAGTACAACCGTGACAGCAAACGGGGTTTCGTCGGCGTCACGCAACCGGAGGACACGCCATCCAACCCCTGCGCCTAAACCCCATCCTCAACACCGACAGCTACAAACTGACGCATTGGTGGCAATACCCGCCCAACACCCGATTCATCTATTCCTACGTTTGTTCCCGCGGCGGCTTTTTCGACCACGCACAGGTGGCCGGTTTGCAATACATTGTGCGGTCCAATTTCGCCGGCAAGGTCTTCACGGCGGAAGACATCGAAGAAGCGCGGAAATTTGCCCACCAGCATTTCTCTGGTAACCCCAAGTGTTTCAACTACGAAGGATGGAAAAGTCTGTACGCTAAACACGGCGGAATCCTGCCCCTGCGCATCAAGGCCGTGAAAGAAGGATCGCTGGTGGCGGCGCAAAACGCCATCATCACCATTGAAAACACCGACCCCGAGTTTTACTGGCTGACCAACTGGGCGGAGACCGTGCTGCTGCAGGTCTGGTATCCGGTCACCGTCGCCACGCTAAGCCGCGCGATCAAGCAAATCATCGGCGAGGCCCTGGTGCGCACCGGCGATCCTTCCCTGCTGCCGTTCAAGCTCCACGACTTCGGTTTTCGGGGCGTGAGCAGCCGCGAGTCCGCGGCCATCGGCGGCGCCGCACACCTGTTCAACTTTCTAGGCACGGATAATCTTCCGGCGATCGAATTGTTGCAGCAATATTACGGCGCGGACATGCCGGGCGTCAGCATTCCCGCCTCGGAGCACTCCACGATCACCGCGTGGGGCAAAGACCACGAAGGGGACGCCTACGAGAACGTCCTCGACAACGTCCCGGACGGCATCGTGGCCTGCGTCAGCGATTCGTACGATATTTACAATGCCGTCCGCAACCTCTGGGGCGGCACGCTGCGCGACAAGGTGCTGCAGCGCAACGGCACCCTGGTCATCCGCCCGGACAGCGGTGATGCCATCGCCGTGCTCGAGGAAATCTTCAACATCGCTGGAGAAAAGTTCGGCTACGAGGTCAACCGCAAGGGCTGGAAGGTGCTGACACCTCAAGTGCGCTTCATTCAAGGCGATGGCGTGAACTACCACACCATTCAAAACATGATCTCGCAGTTGACGCGCAAAGGCTGGTCCATGGACAACTGGGGCTTCGGCATGGGCGGCGCCCTCCTGCAGCAAATCAATCGCGACACCCTTCGCTTCGCGTTGAAGTGCTCCGCGATCGACGTCAACGGCCAATGGCACGACGTTTATAAACAGCCTGTTACAGACCCGGGCAAAGATTCGCGCGCCGGCCGCTTCGTGCTGCTAAAACAAGGAAACGAATTCGTCACCGTGAAACAGCAAGCCGGCCGCTCGATCGAGGGAACGGACCAACTGAAAACCGTGCTGGAAAATGGAGCTTTGCGGCGTGAGCAAACGCTCGATGAAATCCGCGAAATCGCCGCAAGCTACGATACCTACGAGAAAAATTTGGCGAAGTGAAATCGGATCGCTCCCGCCCTCCGAATGTCCGATGGGCCAAAGCGGTAAAGCAATGGAATTGTAATCCTTCTTAAACAATTGAGAGCCGCTGGGCTTCGCGCGCTGACTTTGTCTTTCAGTTCATCCACCCGTCGCCGTTCTGTAACACAAGCAGCTTACACATGTGACGCGCGTAGCCCGAACGTCCAGCCGTCCGGATGCGCGACTTCGTTTCCGCATGGAGGGTGTCTAGATGCCTTTATCTACCTGGCGAACTTGTTTGCCGAATGCAAAACAAGTTGTCGCCATGCTCGTTGTGGCTCAGTTGCTCGTTGGAACTCCCGTTCGCGCTCAGGACGGACCCGATAACTCTAGCAACACGACGTCGCCAATCAAGCACGTCATTATCATCGTCGGAGAAAATCGTACGTTCGATCACCTCTTCGCCACGTACCAGCCGAAGAAGGGCCAATCAGTCTCGAATTTGCTTTCCAAGCACATCATCACCGAAGACGGTACTCCTGGTCGGAATTTTTCTGACGCGGTCCAGTTCTCCGCAGAGGATACCGACAAGTTCCAGGAAAGTCCGCAGTCGAAATCGCTCTACCCGACCCTCCCTCCGCCGCTCACTGGCGGTCCGGCGGACATCTGCAAAAACAACGGTATCTGCACGATGGCCGATGCGCTGGCGTCGGAAAACGGCTTGGCGCCCGACTACTATCAGTTCCTGCTGACCGGAGGGCACGAACAGACCTCCCACGTTCCCGACCAGCGCATCCAGGACGTCAACGACCTGCAGCCAGGTCCGTTCCAATTGACCTCCCAGAGTTTCCCTTACGACTCCTATGCCGCGAGCCCGGTGCACCGCTTCTACCAGATGTGGCAGGAGATGGACTGCAACGCGGACTACGCCACGCTGCAAAATCCGAGCGGCTGCAAAGCGGACCTGTTTCCTTGGGTGGAAACGACGGTGGGTGCCGGCACAAACGGCAAGCCACAGCCAGCGGGCTTTACAAACCTGAGCACGGGTGAAGGCTCTACAGCCATGGGGTTCTACAACATGGCGGATGGAGATGCTCCATACACCAAGTTCCTGGCGGACCACTACACGTTGGCCGACAACTACCATCAACCGGTTGCTGGCGGCACCGGGGCTAACAGCATCATGTTGGGCTTCGGCGACGCGCTCTTTTTCAGCGACAGCGATGGAAACGCCGCAACTCCGCCGCACAACGAAATGGCAGGGGTCGGTTCGGTGAACGCAGGCATCGTGGATGAAATCGAGAATCCCGATCCGCAAGCCGGCACCAACAATTGGTACACGGAAGACGGCTACGGCTCCGGATCCTTCGGTTCACCCTCCTCTGGCGGCGGAAGCTACAGCAACTGCTCGGATTCCGACCAACCAGGTGTTTCCGCGATTCTGAGCTACCTGAGCACGCTGCCATACGAAGTAGATCCGAAGTGCGCTCCGGGACACTACTACCTGCTGAACAACTACAATCCAGGCTACTTCGGCGACGGTTCGAACGCATACACCGATCTGAACGCGGCCAATACGGTGTTCACCATTCCGCCGACGAAACAGCACAGCATCGCGGACGTCCTGCTCGAGAAAAACGTCTCGTGGAAGTACTACGGCGACCAGTGGAACGCGTATCTCGGCGACAAATACCAGATCAACTTCGGAGCGGTCGGCGCCAAGAGCGACCAGTACTGCAACATTTGCAACCCCTTTCAGTATGAGACCGAAATCATGGCCGACGATGCGGTGCGCACGGCTCACATCGTCGATACCACCGACCTCTACTCGGACATCGCCAAGGGAACTTTGCCCGCGGTTTCTTACGTCAAGCCCAGCGGATGGGTTGACGGCCATCCAGCTTCTTCCAAGTGGGACCTGTTCGAAGGGTTCACCAAGAAGGTCGTGGATGCAGTAAAGAGCAACCCCAGCCTATGGAAAGAGACCGCGATCTTCGTTACCGTTGACGAGGGCGGCGGATACTACGACTCCGGCTACATTCAGCAACTGGACTTCTTCGGCGACGGCACGCGCATTCCGCTGCTGGTCATCTCGCCGTATTCCGTGGGCGGGCGCGTCGATCACGTTTATTACGACCACGTTTCCATTCTGAAGTTCATCGAACGGAACTGGAGCCTGCCGACGATCAGCAAACGCAGCCGCGATAATCTCGCGGAACCCAAGACCAGCCACAGCAATCCTTACGTGCCGTTGAACAGCCCGGCCATCGGAGATTGCTTCGGGATGTTCGATTTCGCGCACCCGGACTTCAACTAACCACGATAAATCAACCAAGATGGGCGTTACCGGCCAGGACCTCACGGTTCTGGCCGGTGCTTTTTTGCATAGACGCAAAAACCGGCGTAGACGAGTGTCGAAGGGTCTCTGCGGTTGTCGCCGTCGCCGTTGTAGCGGCCGCTTTCTGAAGCGGGCGCCTTTCGCCCCTACTGGGCGGAATACGTCTGGCGGCGAATGAATTGGCCGGAGCCAGGCCGTCCTACGAATTTGCCGGCGTCGATGACTGGGCGGCCACGGGAGAAAACCGTCTTGGGCACGCCGGTGATTTGAATGCCCTCGAACATGGAATAGTCCACGCGCATGTGATGGGTTTTTACGCTGATGACCTGCTGCTCGTGCGGGTCGAAGACCACCAGATCGGCATCGGAGCCGACCGCGACGGTGCCCTTTCGCGGATACAGACCAAAAAGCTTGGCGGGAGCGGTGGAGACCACCTCGACGAAGCGGTTCGCAGAGAAGCGCCTGCCATGGACGCCGCCGGTGTAGATCAGGCTGAGGCGATGCTCAATTCCGGGGCCACCGTTGGGGATTTTGGTGAAGTCGTCTTTGCCCAATTCCTTTTGCTCTTTGAAGCAGAATGGGCAGTGATCGGTGGAGACCACTTGCAGGGTGTCGCGCGCCAGGCCCTGCCACAGTTTTTCCTGGTGCCACTTTTCGCGGAGCGGCGGAGTGAAGACGTACTTCGCGCCTTCGAAGCCCGGGGCCTCCATGTTTTCGAGCGAGAGGTACAGATATTGCGGGCAGGTCTCGGCGTAGACGGGGAGACCGCGGTCGCGGCCTTCGCGGACTTTTTCCAGGGCGTCGTTGCAGGAGAGATGCACGATGTAGACGGGGGCGCCAGCCATTTCCGCGAGGGCGATGGCGCGGGACGTGGCTTCGGCTTCGGCGGTGGTGGGGCGGGTGAGCGCGTGATATTTCGGCGCGCGTTTGCCTTCGGCGAGCGCTTGCTGAACGATCACGTCGATGGCGCCGCCGTTTTCGGCGTGCATGCAGATCAGGCCAGAATGCTTGGCGGCTTGGCGCATGGCGCGGAAGATGGTGGCGTCGTCCAGCATAAAGACGCCGGGATAAGCCATGAAGAGCTTGAAGCTGGTGACGCCTTCGTGGACGAGCTGACCCATTTCTTCCAGCTGCGCGGCGCCGAGATCGGTGATGATGCAGTGGAAGGCGTAGTCGGTGACGGCCTTGTCGTGAGCCTTTTTCATCCAACCGTCGAAGGCTTGGCGCAGAGTTTGCCCTTTATATTGGATGGCGAAATCGATCAGCGTGGTGGTGCCGCCGAAGGCTGCGGCGATGGTGCCGGTTTGGAAATCGTCGGCGCTCGTTGTGCCGCCGAAGGGCATGTCCAGGTGAGTATGAACGTCGATGCCGCCTGGTAACACAAGATGGCGGGTGGCGTCGATAACCCGGCCAGCGTTTTCGATGGGGAGCTGCGCGGCGATGGCGGAGATTTTATCGCCGTTGATGCCGACGTCGGCCGCAGTAGTATCTGTGGCGGTGACGACGGTGCCGTTTTTGATGATGGTGTCGAAGCGCATCAGTTGTCCTTGTGACTTCAGGGGCTAAAGCCCGGTTGTCTGGCCTGCTCTATGTCGCGGCTGAAGCCGCGACCCACAAATCTCGAGCAAAGCCTGGGCCGCGGCAGCTAGTCGAGTAGGCGGCATCTCGCTGAACTGGGGCGCAGCAAGCTGCGTCCCTATGAGTTTTGCTTGTAGTGCGGCAAAATATCACGGCCGTAGATTTCCAGGGTCTTTTCTTCTTCGCCGCACATTAGATAAATGTTGAATTGGGTGACGCCGGCTTTGCGCAGGGTCTCGAGTTTTTTGCGGTGCTCCTCGATGGGACCCACGAGACAAAAACGGTCGATGACTTCGTCGGTGACGAAGTTGGCGTTGTCGCTGCCGACCTCGCAGTGGTGCAGGTAGTCGTATTTGCCGCGGTTGCGCACGAAGGAGACCAAGCTTTCGGGCAGCTCTTCCGGTTTGTATTTGGCAATGAGATCCATGACGTGATTGGAGACCAGTGCGGGAAACCAGCGCACTTTGTCGCGCGCCAGGGCCAGATCGTCGGAGACCCAGACCGGCGCGGCGGCCATCACTTCGATCTTGTTGGGATCGCGGCCGGCCTCTTTGGCGCCTTCGCGAACGAAGCCGAGGCACCAGGCGATCAAATCGGGGTCGGCAAATTGCAGGATCACGCCGTCGGCGATGCGTCCGGCAGTGCGCAGAGCCTTCGGACCATAGCCGGCAACCCACACCGGCGGGACGCCGGCGGTGGCCCAGGGAAAACGCGCATTGACGCCTTCGTGTTCGATGGAGCGGCCTGCGTTGAGCTCGCGAAAAGTTTTCACGAACTCTTCGAGATTCTCGAGCGTGGTGGGCTTCTTTCCCAGAACGCGGCGGGAGCTGTCGCCTCGGCCGATGCCCATCTGCATCCGACCGTGCGAAGCGACGTTCAATGTGGCGAATAGGCTGGAGGCTACGGTCACGTCGCGGACGGCGGGATTGGTCACGCACGTTCCGAGGTGCATTTTCTTTGTGTTTGCGGCCATCAGGGTGAGGAGCGGGAAGGGCTCCATCCAGATGACGTGAGAATCAAAAATCCAGCCATGCTGAAAGCCCACGGATTCGGCTTGGCGCGTGAGGCTGACAATGCGATCGATGGTGATGTCCGGCTTGATGGTGATGCCAAAATCCATGAAGGGTCTCCCTCAGTCGGCGGCCTGGGCCACCGGCTGAACGCTGCTCATCAAAGCAAAGTAGGCGAAGAAACTTACCACGAACCCGACGAACCAGGCGTAATTGTACAAAGCGCGCAGCGGCGGAACGGCTAGGCCGATGAACGCGACGCCCGCGCCCGCACCCAGGGCGGCGATGGCCGGCCAGTTGAATCCGTGGCGATATTCATACGCGCCTCCACGTTGATACAGATCCTCGACGTGGAGAATTTTCTTGCGGATGAGGAAGTAGTCACAAATCAGCACGCCGGCGATGGGTCCCAGAAAGCCGGAGTAGCCGACCAGCCAGCCGAAAATGTAACTGCCATAGTTGGCCATGAGCTTCCATGGTTGCATGGCGATACCCACAAAGCAGGTGATCAGCCCGCCGGTGCGGAAGCTGATGTGGCGCGGAGAGAGATTGGAGAAATCGTTGGCTGGAGAGACGACGTTAGCGGCGACGTTGACGTTGAGGGTGGCCATTAAGAGCGCGAGCATCGCGAGAACGACGGCCCAGGGGTTGCCGAGGCGCGCGAGGACGGCGACGGGATCCCACAACGCCTGCCCAAAGATGATGAGCGTGGCCGAGGTAACCGCGATGCCGATGAAAGAATAGAACGTCATGGTAGCGGGCAAACCCAGGGCTTGACCGATCACTTGATCGCGCTGGCTGCGAGCGTAGCGCGTGAAATCCGGAATGTTGAGAGAAACGGTGGCCCAGAAGCCCACGACTCCGGTGAGCGAGGGCACGAAGAAACGGAAAAACTCGGAGAAGCTTTGGAATTTGGAGGGAGTGGCCAGCATCGGGCCAAAACCTCCGGCTTTGGCGCGAGCCCAAAGGAGCAGCGCGAAGCCGATGAGCAGCAGGAACGGCGCGGAGATGCCTTGGAGAAAACGAATGGTTTCGATGCCGCGCAAGATCACGGCGACGTTGAGCAGCCAAAAGCCAAAAAAGCAGAGCGCGGCACCATACGCGAAGTGTCCCCAGCCTGGCGCGAGTGCGACGATCATGGCGTTGATGGCCTCGCCGCCGATCCAGGTCTGAATGCCGAACCAGCCGCAGGCGACTAGGGCGCGAAGAATGGCAGGGACGTTGGCTCCGAGCACGCCAAACGAGGCTCGCGCGAAAACCGGAAACGGAATGCCGTATTGCGCGCCGGCGTGAGCGTTGAGCAACATGGGCACGAGGACCAGCACGTTGCCGAGAAAAACCGTGAAGAGCGCTTGCTTCCAATTCATGCCGCCGGCGATCATGCCGCTGGCCAGCATGTACGTGGGGATGTTCACACTCATGGAAATCCAGAGAGCGGCGTAGTTGTAGGTGCGCCAGGTGCGGCGAGCGGGCGCGACCGGGGCGAGGTCTTTGTTGTAGAGCGAGCTCTCGTTGATGGTTTCGGCGGCCAGCGAGGCCGAGTAGGTGTCGGTCATGGGTTTCGCCGCTCAGTAAATGTTGGACTCACGTTTGCTGCCCGTGAAGTCGATGTAGACGGCTTTCAGTTCGGTGAAAAAATCGATGGCCACGCGGCCCATTTCTCGCATGCCGACGCCGGTGGCCTTCATCCCGCCGAAGGGGAGCTGGGCTTCGCCGCCCACGGTAGGAGAATTGACATGGGTGATGCCGGTTTCGATGCGGTCGATGAACTCGAAGATTTTCGCGGCGTCGTTCGAATAAAGAGAGCTGGACAGGCCGTAGCGCACGGAGTTGGCGACGTGGAGCGCTTCGTCAAAATTACGTACGCGAATCACGGAGAGAACTGGGCCGAAGATTTCGTCCTGGGCGATGGTGCTGTCCGGGGCCACGTGGTCGAAGATCGTGGGGGAAAGGAAGTAGCCGCGATCATAGGCTCCGCCGGCGAGACGCTGGCCGCCGAGCAGCAGCTTTGCTTCCTTCTTCCCCACTTCGATGTAGTGCAGGTCGGTTTTGAGCTGCGATTCGTCGACGGCCGGGCCCATGTCGATGCCGGGCTCAAGGCCGTTGCCGGTGCGCAGCTTGGCGGCGCGCTCGACGAGGAGTTGCACGAAGCGGTCGGCGACGGCCTCTTCGATGATGACGCGGCTGGTGGCGGTGCAGCGCTGGCCGGTGGAAGCGAAGGCACCGAATACCGTGGATTCCACCGCGAGCGGGAGATCGGCGTCGGAGAGGATGACGAGGGGATTTTTGCCGCCCATTTCGCACTGGCATTTCTTCATGCGGCGCGCGCCCTGGGCGTAGAGCTCGCAGCCGACTTCGTTCGAGCCGGTAAAGGAAATGGCCCGGACGTCGGGGTGCTGGAGCAACTCGTCGCCGACTTCGCTGCCGGAGCCTACAATCATGTTGAGGACGCCGGCGGGGATGCCGGCTTGCTCGAAAATCTGCACGACTTTTGCGCCGGTGAAGGGAGTGAGCGTGGCGGGCTTGAAGACCACGGTGTTTCCGGCGATCAACGCCGGCGCGATTTTCCAGACGGGGATGGACACCGGAAAGTTCCACGGGGCGATGGCGGCGACCACGCCCAACGGCTGCTTGAGCGTATAAGCGAAATTCTTGGGCAGCTCGCTCGGCAGGGTCTCGCCGCCGATGCGGCGGCCCTCACCGGCCATGAAGTCCAAAATATTGATCGATTTTTGGACTTCGCCGAGGGCGTCCTTGAGGGTTTTGCCCTCTTCGCGAGTCATCAGACGGGCGAGTTCGTCTTTTTGCTGCTCCATGAGCAGCGCGGCGGCGGCGACGATGCGCCCACGGAGCGGAGCGGGCGTATCTCGCCACGCGCCAAAGGCGGCGCGCGCGGCGGCGACGGCCTCGCGCGTTTCTTCGCGGGTGGAGAGCGGGGCGAAGCCCACGACTTCGTCAAAATTGGCGGGATTGCGGCGCTCCGAGGCCCGCGACGAACTAGATTCCACCCAACGGCCATTGATAAAATTGCGGCAGCTTTGCGATGTGGAGATGGCTGTGGCCATGCGGCGCTAGTTCCTCTCGAAAATCGATTTCGGAAGTCTACTCCGCGCTCCGGAAGGTCACAAGGACTAGAACGGGCGCATCATTGCGCAAGCTGGGCTGCCCATCACCACGAAGATCGGTGAAACCTCTCCTTGACACGCCGCCGTCCTACCAATATATATCGCGCCGCATACCCATCAGGTCTAAGGAGCCGGTCGCATGAAGATCGACATCTTCAATCATATTTTCCCTAAGAAGTTTTTCGAGCGCATGCTGACCATTCGGGAAAGGGGCTCCAACATGCAGCGCCGGGTGAGCGAGATTCCCTCGCTGGTCGATTTGGATCTGCGCTTTCGCATGATGGACGCGTTTGGCGATTACGCTCAGGTGATCAGCCTCCCTTCGCCGCCCATCGAAGCCTTCAGAGACGCCGAAAAATCACCCGAACTCGCGCAGTTCGCCAATGACGGGTTGGCGGAGCTGGTCAGCAAGCATCCCGACCGTTTTCCGGGCTTTGTGGCGGCACTGCCGATGAACAACCCGGATGCGGCGGTTGCGGAAATCGAGCGCGCAGTCGTGAAGTTGGGCGCCACCGGCGTGCAAATCTACAGCAACGTCAATGGCCGGCCGCTGGACGAGCCAGCATTTTTGCCCATTTTCGAGAAGATGGCCGACTTGAATCTGCCCATCTGGGTCCATCCCACGCGTGGGGCCAACTTTGCCGACTACTCGACCGAGCAGAAATCCAAGTACGAACTGTGGTGGGTTTTTGGATGGCCATACGAGACCAGCATCTTCATGGCGCGGATTTTGTTTGCGGGATATTTTGACCGCTGGCCGAATCTGAAGATCATCACCCACCACATGGGAGCTATGGTGCCATATTTTTCTGGCCGCACTGGACCGGGGCTGGACCAGCTTGGCGCGCGGACCGAAGGCGAGGACTTGACCGTGTTTACGCGCCGGCTCAAGAAGCGTCCGCAGGATTATTTCAAGATGTTTTATGCCGACACCGCGACGTTTGGGTCGCGACCGGCGATGGAGTGCGGGCTGGCTTTTTTTGGCGCCGATCAGACATTATTTGCGTCGGACTCTCCGTTCGATCCGGAGAAGGGACCCGGCTACATTCGCGAGACTATTCGCTGCATAGATGAGCTGCCCATCTCCATCGAAGACCGTAAGAAAATTTACGAGGGAAATGCGCGCAAGCTGATGCGGCTCAAGCTGGTGTAGCGCCGAAAGGCCGGCGCTATGGCTTCGTTGGTGGAGGCGCTGCGGTCATGACGATCGAAGCCTTGATGTAGTTGTGGTAGCTCTCCATCATCTGCCAGAGTCCATTTACCGGCGCCAGCACGCGGCTGGACCAGTAGGCTTTCTCGCCGTAGGTGGGCTGGCACGCGATCATCACGACGGAATCGCCAAAGTCCCAAGTGCGGATCCACAGTGCTGGAGCGGCGCCCACTTTGGGGGCGTTTGGGTTGGCGGCTTTACGTTTGTTCATGCCGGCGATGCGATCGGCCTTGGACGGCGAGGGTCCACCGTAGGTGCTGACCACGCGCTGATCGAGGTTGTCGGCAACGTGCTTTTCCCACATGTCTTGGCCGGACTCCTGCTCCTGCCACTCGTCCAGCGCGGCCTTCTCCCCCGTGGAGAGCGGCTTGTAAGGAACCGCCTTGCAGGGGTTGTCGCAGGGAATCTCGTAAGGAGCCTTGTAAGGCTCAAAGTCGCGCTCGCGCACGGCGATCTCGGTGGAATGCAGCAGGCGCCAGCCTTCCGGGCGCTCCACCCAGAAATGCGCGACGTAGTTCTTGCCCTGGCTCTCTTGCACCCAGACGACCTTGCCGTATTTGTGTTCGACAATCTTGACGTCGTCGCCGTTGGGAATCAGCGGTTTGAGGCCGGCGCGGAAAGCGTCGTCCTTGGCCCACATGACGCCGTCGGCGTCGATCCAGGTGAAATCGGCGTCGAGCAGCTTGTTGGCGGTGGCCTTGTCGCCTTTTTCCAGCGCCGCCACGATGGCGTGATCCGCCTGTACGATCGCGTCATCCGCTGCATCTGCCCTCTTGGTCGAGAGCACAGCTACAAAGCCAGCCGACACCGCCACAAATACAAGTACCCCTGATAAGACGCGCTTCATTTTGATTTCCCTCGTTTGGTGAAAGAAGAAGGGGCCGGATGGTCCGGCCCCTTCTCGGTTAAGAGTTGTCTGGAACAGCTAGAAGATGATCTTCAAGCCCAACTGCATGGCGCGGTTGGAACCCGAACCGAGCACCGGGTTTTCACCGGCGACGTCTGGAGTGGCGCAGCCGCAACCGAACTGGTTGGTAACGGAAGGATCGTTGTGGTTGAAGCCGTTCGGCCCGCCGCCCGGATTCGCAAAGTTGGGGTGGTTGAAAAGATTAAAGACCTCGGCGCGGAACTGGAAGGTTAGCCGCTCTTTGAATTTCCAATCCTTGTACACCGACGCATCCACGTTTGGAAATATCGGGCTGGGGAAGATGTTGCGGCCCGCGGTGCCGAAGGTTCCGAAAGCAGGAGGAATCATTACGGAATTCTTCTGCGCGTAGCAGCCACCGGGACCACCGGGACCAGTACCCGCATTAAACTGCGCCAAGGATTGCTTCCCATCAAGGCTCAGGACTGTATCTGGTCCCAAGGCATTTGCAGCATTGAAACAGGCGGTAGCAAACGCCGCACTCTGCGCGGGTGACAAGGTGATCACACCCGCCGGCGTGGTTTGCGTACAAATAATAGAGGCAGGATTCGAGAAATCAGACTGAAAAGGGATTCCGAGACCGTCTGTTCCTCCCGGCCCAGCACAGTATGCTATGGAATTTTGGTTGGACTTGAAGTCATTCTTGTTACCGAAGAAATCCCAGTGCTCGCCCAGAGTTGCAGGGTTGCCTGTCTGGGTGGTTCCTGAAAAGTCGTCGCCGGTATCCAACATGCCCCAATGTGCGCCACTCTGCACAGTCACGATGGAATTGAGCTGCCAGCCTTTGAGCATCTGCGCGAAGCCGTCCCTCCCAGGCAGCGTGTAGGTGATGGTGGCGGTAAACCGATGACGAAGGTCGAAATCGCTGTTCCCGTAGTACGAATTCGGAGAGAAGCCATTGGTTTGGGTGCCGGCACCGCTCCAATTGGAGGAAGCGTTGTCCAGAGCGTGAGAGTACGTGTAACCGATCGTCGACGACAGTCCGTGGGAAACCCGCTGGGTAAGGGTCACTTGCAGGCCGTTGTAGTTGGAGTGGTACAAGTTCGACAGTTGGTCGATATAGCTCAGGTATGGGAATGCCGCGGCAAACGGTTGATTCGTTTCGCAGTGGTTGCAAGCGATTTCCGCTGCGGATTGTGGGTTGATTTCATTGATGTCCCGATACCCAACCAGCTTCGTACCATGGTTGCCGACGTAGGCCACCTCCAACGACGTATTATTCGTGATGGCGCGCTGGAAACCAAAATTCCAGTTGCTGACGTAGGGTGTGCGCAGATTGCGATTTACGGAAAAGATCGTGCAAGGCGTAGTCGGAAGGCCGCCAAGAACGCCTGGAGCAGCCGAGCCATCGCCGCACACGGGTGTCGCGGTGGTTGGGTAAATGGGAACGGCACCGTTGGTCTGGTAGTTGGCGCTGAGAGCTTTCCTCCCGGCGGTCCCATTGAAAACCAGGGCTTGGAGATCAATCGTACCAGTGCCGGCCGTAGCCACGCCATTCTGCACGATGGTGGCTGCGGTGGGAACCGAAGAGGCTCCAAGCAAGTTGCCGAGCGCCAAGAACGACTGTTGAGCAACCTGCTCGTAAGCGATGCCGGCTCCGCCACGAATTACTGTTCTTCCGTTGCCGCGAACATCCCAGGCGAACCCGAAGCGCGGTGCGAAATTGTTGTGGTCGCCGTTGTAAAGATCGGAGATCTGCTTGCCGACCTGCACCATACCGACCGTCGGGTCGAAGTTGCCGAGAAGGTTGTGCTTTTCCTGCAGGACGCTATTCAGTTCGTAACGGATTCCCAGGTTCAGAGTTAGTCTGTGCGTCGCGCGCCAGTCATCCTGAAAGAAGCCAGCATAGCCCCAAAACCAGGAGTCTCGCGAGGCATTTCCGGTCAGAAGCTCGGACCCGGTGCCTACATCGCCCGCGAGGAAGTTTTCCAGGTTATTAAAGAAGGGGCCGTTCAAGGGCTTGAATTTGAGTCTTCCCTTCGCGCGGGCGGTGATGAGTCCGGTGTGGATGTTGTCGGTGATCTCGCCGCCGAACTTGAAGGAGTGATTGCCGCGCAGAAACGAGACGTGATCCACGATATCGTATACGCTGTCGGGTCCAACGAACTTGGGCCACGAACCCCCGAGTTGGCCATTGAAAGGGCCTATCGGGAAAAAGAAAGTCGGAAATCCGCCATAGAGCGGATTCGTCACGCCGGTATTGATTCCGTAGGCCGACGCCGGAGTGGCATGGTCGGCGGAATTGTAGGTTTGGTTATAACGCCCGTACCCAGCCCGTAACTCATTCACCCAGCGGGAGCTCGGGGTCCAGACCCAACCGGCGCTTCCCAGTTGCGCGCGCACGTAGAGCAGCGACTGCGAATTGGGATTCAATTGGGCGAACCCGTCATTCCAGGTTCCGTTATTCTGGCCGATGAAGTAATAGCCGTTTATCACGTTCTTGTCGTTAAGGTGATAGTCGATCTTCGCGAGCCCGTTGTCAGACTGGCTGGTGTTGGTCAAATTAGGAAAGACGGTAGGTGTACCCGGCACCGTAGTTGCGTTGTTGATTGGGAACATGCCGACCCCGCTGCCCGGTTTGACGGTTGCGCCCGGCGGATTGGCGTTGACAACGCATGTCACGGGGTTGATACCCGCAACAGTCGCGCTGAGAGGAGTAACGCCAGCGCCTTGCGCAATTAGGTCCTTGCAGGCGTCCACCAGGCTCAAGTTGCAATTTCCTGCGGCAAAGACAGCACATCCGCCGCCGCTGGTCAGCCCGCATCCCGGGTCACCGACACCGCAGGTCACCGGCGAGGTCGCGGTGAACGAACCGGCTGTTTGATAGCGTTGCTCCTCGAAGGCCAAGAAATAGAAAAGCTTGTCTTTCTTGATGGCGCCGCCACCGGTCGCGCCGAATTGCTCCAGGCTCAATGGGAAGGGCGGAAAACCGCTGGCTGCCGTGTCGAAATAGTTTTTCGCATCAAAAGAGTCGGTGCGGCCGAACGCATAGGCGGTGCCATGAATCTCGTTCGTACCCGCTTTAAGTCCGACGTTGACGACGCTGCCGGGCTTGAAGCCGGAGTCCGCGCGAACGTTTTGCGCGGTTTTGAATTCTTGAATAGCGTCCAGGGGAATGAAGGTCTGCACGTCACCCGCAAGGGATGATCCGTTGACGATGCTCATTCCCGTCCATGGCTCATTCTGGTTCAGGCCGTCCACGAGGTACATGTTGTCGTCTGGGCGAATGCCGTTGGTGCTCTGGGTCCAGCCACCGCCACCGCCGTAAATCGTGACCCCGGGGCGGAGTGTGAGCAAGTTCTGGTAGTTGCGCCCGTTGAGGGGTAAATCGTTTACAACCTGATTGCTCAACGAGCCGCCCTGTTCGGAGTTCGTGGTATCGACGATCGGAGCCGCCACTTCTACCCTAACCGTTTCGGAAATCTCGCCGGGCTGGAGCGTGAAGTCTATGCGCAGCTCCTGGCCCACTTCCAGGACGACATTGTCGCGCTCGATGGTCTTGAAACCTTTAAATTCGGCGCGGACCCTTTTCTTGCCGGGACGCAGGGCCGGGGCCGAGTAGGCGCCCGAAGAGTCGGTGGTCAGGGTGCGAGTAGCACCAATATCGATCTCGGTGACGCTGACCGTGGCGCCAGCCACGGGACCTCCAGTCGAATCGGTCACGGTTCCCTGGATCGAAGCGGTGCCGCCTTGCGCAAAAGTAGGTATCGAAACGAGAGATAAGAGCAGGCCCAGGCTCAGGGCCGGAAGAGCGGCCTTGAGGACCAAAGACACCCACGTGCGAATCCCGAAAGTTGCCGAGTTCATGCGGTTCTCCTTCAGCTGTACTCTCGACAAAGCGACTTGCACACCCTAAGCTGTATGACCCCAGTACCACCATGCCACGCAAGATGTCAAGCAAAATCTTGGCAGCACTAAATCAAAAAATTCGGTCCTAGTGCGGTCACAGCAGCGCCAATGGATTACAAGAGGCTGAGGAATAGGGCTTTAGGTGCTCAATTCCGGAATTAACGGTGGCTGAGGCCCCTAGCCAAGTCAGGCAGGGAGGCCGCCGTTTGCAGCTTCGAGGGTAACCCACACAACGCATTACCTGGACGGTAGGCCGGTGCCATTTTTGGCGCAAGCGAAATCGATCAACCCAGCGGCAGCTATGTGCATTATTGGATAACCCCCGCGGGATTCTGGTTTGCGCTGGAGCCCCGAAGCGAAGAATTAGCGAAAACGGATGCGCCGTGAGCCCGTATCATGCACCGCACAAAACTGGCGACTCAGCTCAACCGGCGACGTTCATTTTGCCGACAGATCGAGCCGCGGCGGGGCGTCAAGAAATGCCCGGGTGGCATGCCACAGCAATTGGCGATTGGTACCTATACCCACGGCATGGGTCGCGCCCGGAATCATGACGAACTGGCGGTCCGGATTCGGAAGTTTCCGGAAAAAATTGAGCAAGTCCTCTTCGGTGGCGATGCCGTCGTATTCCCCGCGAACAATGAGCACTGGGACGCGCACCTTTAGGGGATCGACAAGGGGCAGATTGGCGGTCATGTCCAGATAGGTTCCCGTCGGAATGGTGTCGCCGAAGGGGAGTTCGGCATCGGCTAGCGCTTCGGCCACGGCGGGATCGGAAGTGCCCGGCTTGTCGCGCGTGAAGATGCTGCGAATCATGTCGCGATCGCGCGGCCGCCGGTTATGCGTGCGGTAGAAGTCCAGCGATTCGGCGCGTTTTGCCAACGTGGGCGAGCCTTGACCGGTCCATGTGAAAGATACGAGCACGATACGCTGAACGTGCTCCGGCCGGGCCATGGCGAAAGCGCCAGCACGCAAGCCTCCGGAGGACTCGCCGAAGAAATGAAAGCGCTGCTGCCCGGTCTCGCGCGCGACAACCTCGGATGCTGCTTTCAAGTCCTCAACTCCGCTGGCGATGTCGGAATTGGATTGCGTCTTGGTCGATCTACCGTAGCCTTCGCAATCCATGGTCCAGACGTCGAAACCGTACGAGGCGAATTTGTCCATGAGGGAATATTCGCCGCGGCCCGGAACGCTGAGGTCGAAGCTCGGACGCGAAGAAACCGAAGAGCCATGCACCAGAAACAGAACCGGCAACGCTTCTCCCGGTTGCGGCGCACCGAGCCGCTTGCGGTAAATGTAGAGCGAGACTTCGCCTTTCTTGGCCCAATATTCGCCGCTCCACATTTTGCGATCTTCGGGACCTGCGGCGCTTCGCGCAGAGCTCGGGGCGTTTCCGTACGCCTGCAACGTTAGACCGGCCGCGGCAAGCCCTCCGGCGATGACTGGCGCGGCGTCGATAAGCAGAGAACGGCGAGACAATTGAGCTCTTTTGATCGCCATGGTTTCCTCCGCAATTTCCTCTGACGGTGGTGCAATTCGGGCGACAGACTAGCAGCGAGTGACACTGCGAGTAAAGGACTTGCAGATTGGTCCAATCATCACTCCACTTGACAGCCCAAAAACGCGATGGTAGAAGCACACCCGAAAATCTTCTTACTGAGAGACGGCGGCGCGGCCGTATTTAGAGCGCAGAAATAAAATAGTATGTCGCATCCATGCTGATGAGCACTAACAGCGATATGGCAGGCAGCGTCACGGAGAACGTATGAAACACCAGAATGGAACGATGGATGGAGATCACCCGCGGATGGCCCGCGCGCTCGATCCGTGGACGACTTGGTTTCGCGCAGTGGGGCTCGCCGGAGTGCTTTCGTTGGCACTTTTTGGCGGCCAAGCGCGAGCGGACGTTTCGCCCAACGGCGAGGTGGCCGGGCTCAAGGCCAAGTTCGTGGACGTTAACGGGATCAGAACGCGCTACTACGAGGCCGGTCAAGGCGAGGTGCTGCTGTTGGTGCACGGCGAAGGCTGGTCCGGACATTCCAGCGCCAACGCATGGTCCAAAAACATCCCGGGGTTTGCGAAAAGGTTCCACGTGTTCGCGCCCGATAAGACGGGATCTGGCATGACCGACAATCCCAAGGACGAGAAGGATTTCAATCTGCAAGGTGAAATCGATCACCTCTACAATTTTATTGTCACTATGAAACTCGGGAAGGTGCACCTGGTGGGTCAATCCCATGGCGCGGGAGACATTTTATTCCTGGCGCTGGAGCACCCGGAGGTCGTTAAGACGCTGGTCTTATGCGACAGCAACACGGCGGCGCCCGTGGGTCCCACGACACGGCAGCAAGCGCTGGCGAATTGTCCCAAGGAGCCGGACGCCGAAGAATGGAAATGCAGAATTCAGGCCATCACCGCCAGGCCCGACCTGGCTTTCGACGAGGAATATTTTCAAGCCGGAGCGTACATGGCAGGATTGCCAAAGGCGCAGGAGACGGTAGCGAGGGTCAAGGCCGGCGCGGGCGCGCCGTTATATGACATGCGGCCGAATTCTGGATTTCCGCAGTGGAAGACGGCGTGGCTGGAGCGGGTCAAGAATGAAGGCCTGGTCCAGGTGCCGGTGTTGCTGTACTGGGGACGCAACGATCCTTCCGCGGTGATCGCCAACGGGTGGGCGCTTTTCGACGTACTCGCCGCGAAAAATCCCAAGGTGCGCATGATCACCGTGAATCAGGCGGGGCATTTTCACTTCCGCGAATACCCGGAAGAGTTCGATTACAACGTAATCCATTTCATCGACTATTGGCAGGCGAAACCGTAGCTTCCTCACAAAAGGGAGGGGTGCATGAGTTCCTCATCGAAATTGAGCAGGCGAGCCATGGTGAAATTGGGATTGATTTCGGCAGGTGTGCCGGCGTTCTCGACAAGTTTGACGCCCGCGCTAGCGCAGGATGCGGGCCCAGGCGGCGGCCAACTGGGCGCGGTTGGCGGCAGGGCGGAAGAAGAACTCTATCCGGCGAAGGGATTGCCCGGAGGCGGGCAGTTGGAAATTCGTTTGACCGCTACTATTTATACCAGCGACCCGGATGCGCTCGAAGTCGCGCATCGACTGCGGCCTTTCGATCTGGAGTCGTGGATCGCGGAATTTACGCGGGTGGCGGAGAAGAACGAACAGCAGGCGGAGAAGTTCGCCAGCGAAGGCTCTAAAGTTTCCGCGAATGAATATTACCTCCGCGCTTCGAATTTTTACCGCGAAGCGTGTTGGCCGCAACCGCAGAGCGAGCCCCACATGCTCCCGACGTACAACAAAATGCGCGAGACTTTCGACAAGGCCTGGCAATTGGCGCGGGCTCCCTTCGAGCGCGTGCAGATCGCTTGGGAAGGAAAAACGCTCGACGGATATTTCCGGAAACCCAACGGCCCGGCAGGCAAGAAGTATCCCACGGTGATCGCCTTTCAAGGCGCGGATACCATGGCGGAAGCCACGATCCTGGGGATCGCGAGCCCCTACATCGCCCGCGGGATGGCGTACCTGGCGGTCGATTTTCCGGGCCAAGGGGGGTCGTTGCGTCTGAAAGATCTGCACCTCCCGCCGGACACCGAAAGAATCGGCAAAGCCATGATCGACTATCTTGAAACGCGCGCGGATGTGGACGCCAACCACATCGGGATGCAAGGAATCAGTATGGGCGGCTACGGAACTCCCCGAGTCGCCAGCGGCGAAAAGAGAATCAAAGCGGCGCTGATGATGAGCGGCTCTTACAGTTTGCGGGAGGATCTCTTCGATTATTTTCCACCGATTCAAGAGCGGGTCCGCTGGATTATCGGCGCAAAGGACCTGCCGGATGCCAGGAAGAAACTCGCGGAGTACACGATGGAAGCAGGAGCGAGCCGGATCGAATGTCCCATGTTGATCGGCTACAGCAAGGATGACCGGATCATGGACCCGCAAGGCGCCTACAAGCTGTACCAGGCCGCCGCTAACTCCAAACGGCAAATGGTGGAAGGCACGGGCCACACCCAGGCCGCCAACGCGGGAGGGCCAAGAGAGCTGCGGCCGCAGGTTCTGGCGGACTGGACCGCCAAGCAGTTGGTCACGGAATCGTAGCAGCTCGATGGTTTTACTTCTCGCTACGCCCCAGCATGTATGAGCCACGGGATCGCCGCAACAAGGGATACACTTTCGAAAAGCCCCGGAGCCCGGGGTGTTTCCCAAGTGTCAAAATGGCCATCAACGATTACGGAAAGGAGCAGGCCAGACAAGAGGGAAATTTTTTCTGAAACCAACAGCAGGTCGATTCCCGTCTTATTATCGGCAAATGAAAATGCGCTCGAAGATCCACCACGATATGCGGCGGGGGCCGATCGGAAGATAGCTCAAATTCATCCTGGGAGGGGACTTTGCGAATTAAGAGATTAGCCTTGTTTGCGCTGGTTGCCAGTCTTTTTGCCGTTCCGGGCTCGATGCTCGCACATCATGGAACCGCAAACTACGACATGACGACGGTGACCACTTTGAAGGGCACGGTAACGGACTTTCAGTTTATTAATCCTCATACGTTGATTCTCTTCGATGTCAAAACCGATCAGGGTGCCGTCGAACACTGGCAAGCCGAAGCCACCAGCCCCAACCATCTGGTCCGGGCCGGCTGGTCGAAAGACATCGTCAAGACCGGCGACGCCTTCACCATCAGCGGTTTCCGCGCGAAAAACGGTTCCAACGTTTTGCGTTTTCAGAAGATGGTGCTGGCGAACGGTCAAGAAATAAAAGAAGGCGGCGGGGATAACTAACGCCACTCAGGTCCAGCTGGTGTGATTGTGCCACTGGTCGCGCCAGCTGATCGGTCTGTGTGTGCAAAAGAACGAGGTCCAGACGGGAATGCCCGATATGATCGGTTTGTGCAAGTGGCTGGAGCAAACGTCGGTAGGTAGTGCGGTTCGCGACTCGCTGTGGTTGTTTCCGACGATCGAGACTTTGCATCTTTTTGGCATCGTGCTGTTGGTGGGGTCCACTGCGGCTCTGGACTTGCGGCTGCTCGGCCTCTCGTTGCGCAACCAGGCGGTATCCACGGTGGCAGCGCGGCTTTTGCCCTGGGCCTGGGTCGGTTTTGCAGTGCAAATCATAACCGGGCTGTTGCTGTTCGCCTCCGAAGCGACCAAGTGCTACACCAACGCGGCTTTTCGCCTCAAGATGCTCATGATCTTACTCGCTGGCGTAAATGCCATGGCATTTCACTGGACCGCGTATCGCAGCGTGGGGAAATGGGATAACTCGCCGACGACGCCCATCGGGGCCAAACTCGCGGGGAGTTTTTCCATCTTGCTGTGGTTTGGCATCGTGGCCGCGGGAAGATGGATCGCGTTCATCTAGCCGCTTCTCACTCATTTTGAACCTTTTCAAAAACGGAGCCGCGGCGCAAGTTGCGGAGCACTAGTCGAACAACGGAATACCAGGAGAGGAGTTCCAAAGTGCGGAATCTTTTCATAACGATCATCGTTGCGATGGCCGCGGTCGCCGGCTCTTCCAACGCGCTGCGTGCACAAACTGAGCCGCCGGTAGCCGGCAAAGCGCCAGCTGCGGCTGCGCCGGACATCTCGGGAGTTTACAGGCAGCATCCTCCCCCGGACGTTCGTGCCTATGCGCTTTATTCTTTCACGAAGGAAGAGCCGCCCATGACGCCTTGGGCCGAGGCGCTCTTCAAGGCTAACAAGCCGTCCTTCGGGCCCAGGTCCGCGGGAGACTCCAACGATCCCACCAATCCCACCACAGGAAGTTCCGTCGGCTGCTTTCCCCCGGGCGTGCCGCGGATTTATCAGCATCCCTTTCCCATGGAGATCATTCAGATCCCCGGCCGGGTAATCATCATCTATGAATTCGATCATTACGTACGCCAGATCTTCACCGACGGGCGAGCGCACGACAAGAATCTGCCTCCCACGTGGATGGGCGACTCGATTGGCCATTGGGACGGAGACACGTTGGTCGTGGACACTCTCAATTTTAACGACAAGACCTGGCTCGATCGCGGAGGGCACCCGCATTCCGAACAGTTGCACCTGACCGAGCGCATCCATCGCACGCCGCCCGATATTTTGCAGATCGACATGACCATCGACGATCCGAAGGCCTACACCAAGACCTGGACGGCTTCGCAGTTCTTCCAGTTGCGCCCCAAGTGGAACCTCATGGAAATGGTCTGCGAAGACAACGCCAATTTCCTCGAACTGCAAAAAGAGGTGCTTGCGCCGCCGAGCAAGAAGCCTTAGCTCCATGGCTATTGCCGGACCATTGCGCTGGCTGTCGGCCGTGGACTTCTGCGGAAGCGGCTGCGCGGGCCAAGCCGATCGCGGCACGCGCGTTCACGATTTTGTCCCCGTGAAATAGATGGAGATGGGAACGGCCAGCGCGATTCCCAAAGATTCGCAGTCTCGCAAGCCACAACTCACTCGCAACCAGGTGCGCAGCTTTTGGGCCGCTTGGAGCGGTTGGACCATGGATGGGATGGATTCGTTCATCTACTCTCTGGTTTTGGTTCCGGCCTTGCGCGATCTCTTGCCCAAGTCCGGCATTCCCGCCACCACCGCTAACGTTGGATTTTACGGCGGCCTGCTCTTCGCGCTATTCATGATCGGTTGGGGAGTGGCTCTGATCTGGGGGCCGATTGCGGATCGCTTCGGCCGCGTCCGCACCATGATGTTCAGCATACTTTGCTTCTCGCTTTTTACTCTGTCGGCCGCTTTCTCCACGGGCGTCTGGAGTCTCGCGGTCTTCCGCTTTTTGGCCGGCGTGGGCATCGGCGGAGAATGGTCCATCGGTGCCTCGCTGGTCTCGGAAGACTGGCCCGAGGAGCGCCGCACCATGGGCGCGGCCTTGATGCACACCGGATATTATTTCGGATTTTTTCTGGCGGCAGCTGCCAACTATTTTATTGGCAGCCACTATGGCTGGCGGTATATGTTCGTGGTGGGCGGAACTCCCGCCTTCCTGGTGGCCCTGATTCGCAACAACGTCAAAGAACCCGAGCGCTGGGAGAGCAAGCAAAGCGAACTCGGCAAAACTTGGGGCATGCACCACGCTTTTTTGAAGCTTTTTTCGCCGCAATATCGCCGCCGTACCATCGTCAACTCCATGTACTTGATCGTCTCGCTGATAGGATTGTGGGCCGGCTCGGTTTACGTGCCCGCGGCCATGACCTACGTCGCCGGGAGCGCCGGCCGCACCGCGGTGAACGCCGCGCAGTTGGCCTCTTATTCGACCGCGCTTCTCGGAATCGGCACGGTTCTCGCGGCTTTGCTGGTCCCGCTGGTTGCCGAATGGCTGGGCCGCAGAATCGCCCTGGGCATTTTTTACGCCTTGATGGGCGCTTCGATCTGGCTGGCTTTCGGCCACGTTTTCTACATGCAAACCAATGCTGTGCCCTGGTTTCTGGTCTGCGCTTTTCTTCTCGGTGTGGGCGGCGCCAATTTTATCGTGTACTCTTTTTGGCTGCCGGAACAATACGGAACCGAATGCCGCGCCAGCGCTTTTTCTTTTATCACCAACATCGGACGTTTTGCGGCCGCCGGCTTCACGTTTCTGGTGGGCGCCGGCATTCATCATTTTCAAACTCTAGGCACTCCCGTGGCTCTCACCGCTCTCGTGTTTATCGTCGGCATATTACTATTGCCCTTCGGAGTAGAGACCAAGGGCCAGCCTTTGCCGGCGTAAAGAAAGGAAGCTATGAGAAAAGTTCAAGAATCGTTGAACGCTCACGTCCCCCGGCGAAAATTCCTGCAGTCCGTTGCCGCGGCGGGCATTCTGAAAACCATGCCTTCCATGAACCTGAACGCGCTGCCCGCGTCGCCGCAGCCATCCAAAATCATGGACATCCACGCGCACTACTACCCTGTTGAGTATCTCGAATTGCTCGACAGTTTTGGCGGGTCGGAAACGGGAACGGCTATTTCCCGGAACTGCTTCGCCAGCCAATCGCCGGGCGATCTCGAATTTCGTTTCCGCGTGATGGACGAAGCCGGAATCGACTTGCAGGTGCTTTCCGTCCCTCCACAATTTCCGTATTTCGACAACGAACAGCATGGCGTGCAAGCCGCGCGGCTTGCCAACGATCTTTGCGCCGACCTGGCCCGGAAGTATCCCAAAAAATTCGAGGCGTTCGCGATTTTCCCGCTGCCGCACATGGATGCCGCATTGAAAGAACTGTTTCGCGGCATGGACGAACTCGGAATGGTAGGCGCCGCGATCGGAACCACCGTGCTTGGCAAATCCATTGCCGACCCCACATTCGATCCGCTCTATGCCGAACTCAATCGACGCCACGCTATTCTCTTCATCCACCCCACCGGCGTCGGAGCATGCTCTTCGTGTATCAGCAAGTCGGGTCTCACGTGGGTTGTTGGCGCACCTTTCGAAGACAGTGTTTGCCTGCTGCAAATGATGACCGCCGGCATTCCCACGCGTTTCCCAAACATCAAGATCATCATCTCCCACCTGGGCGGGACACTTCCTTTTCTCATCCGGCGCCTGGACCTGCAGGCCGCACAGTTTCTGCCCAAGGGTTCTGAAAAGCCCAGCGTGCTTCTCCGCTCCTTCTGGTGCGACACCGTCAACGGACACCCGCCCTCGCTGCGCGACGCTTGCGACTGCTACGGCGCGGAGAAAGTTGTGCTGGGCACCGATTATCCGTATTGGCGCAACGACATGAAGCTGTGCGTCGATTTCGTCAAACAAATCGGTTTGACCGCACCGGAGGTGGCGGGAATCCTCGGAGGGACTTCGCAAGGATTGCTCGCGGCAAGTGCTCGCAAGGGCGCGTGAAAATGACCCGAGTTGGAAGCGACGCAACTTGAGCAAGTTTTTCGGGGTCACTCAGGTATGATTGGCCCGATTTATTTATCAGACTCTTTCCGAGGTGCGACGCAATGCAAGCGATCCAGGTAAATGCTCCCGGAGGTCCGGAAGTCCTCACACTCGTCGACCTTCCTGCCCCCAAGCCCAAGCCGAACGAGGTCGTAATAAAAATTTCCGCCGCGGGCGTAAATTTCATCGACGTTTACGTTCGCGAAGGCCGCTATTCCACGCCATTGCCATTCGTCAACGGACAAGAAGCCGCTGGCACCGTCGCTGATGTCGGCAGCGAAGTGAAGGCGCTCAAGTCCGACGATCGTGTCGCCTACACCAGTGTCCTGGGCAGCTACGCGGAATACGCGGCGGTGCCCGCCAACCGTGCCGTTCGCGTCCCACAAGGAATTACAGATCAACAAGCCGCCGCCGCGATGCTGCAAGGCATGACTGCGCACTACCTCGTGAACACTACCTATCCGCTGAAAAAAGGCGAGACCGCGCTCATCCATGCTGCAGCGGGTGGAGTCGGGCTGCTTCTCGTCCAAATGGCCAAAAATATCGGAGCGCGAGTGATCGGCACGGTTGGCTCCGAGGAAAAAGCCAAGCTGGCCCGCGAAGCCGGCGCCGACGACATCATTCTCTACGATCGCCAGGACTTCGAAGCAGAAACCAAACGCCTCACCGACGGCAAGGGAGTCCACGTCGTTTACGACGGGGTAGGAAAAACTACTTTCGACAAGGGCCTGAACGTTCTCCGCCCCCGCGGATATCTCGTTCTCTTCGGCGCCTCCAGTGGACCGGTCCCTCCGGTCGATCCCATCAAGCTCCTGCAAAAAGGCTCGTTGTTCCTCACCCGCCCGTCGCTCGGTCACTACATCACTGCCGACGAAGAACTCCAGCATCGCGCCTCCGAGGTTCTCGGGGCCATCGCTGCCGGCAAACTGAAGTTGCGCATCGAGCACATCTACAAACTCCAAGATGCACAGCAAGCGCATCGCGACCTCGAAGGCCGCAAGACCACAGGCAAGCTGTTGCTGATCCCGTAGTCCAGGCGATCGAAATGGCAAAATCTCAAAAAATATTTTGCTCGATCACCCTGGTGCTTGTCGCCCAATTGTTCCTCACGCATCAGCGCTTACGCAGTGAGGCGCCGATCACCTCGGCAGTCCAGCAAACTCCCGGAACCGCGGCGCCCACTGCGGCCGCGCTCCCATACATTGACACCCACGTTCACTTTGACGCCAAAGTCGTTTCCGATCCCGACAGCGAAGTCGCCGCCGCCCTCCAGGAAATGCCTCGCGAAAACGCCGCAAGACTAATCTTCATGCCTGGACCCTTTCTGCCGGATGACTCCGCCCGTTTCGACCACGACGCCTTCCTGGCCGCGGTGAACAAGCATCCCGACAAACTGGCGTTCCAAGGGGGCGGAGGCAGCTTGAACGTCCTGATTCAAGAATCGGTGCGCTCCGGCTCAGCGAGTCCAGAGGTGCGGCAGAAATTCAAGGACCGCACCGAGCAGATCGTTCGCGACGGCGCCGTGGGTTTCGGCGAAATGAGTTCCGAGCATCTTTCGTTTTCTCACAGCCAAGCGTACGAGACCGCTCCGCCAGACCACCCGTTGTTCCTGCTGCTCGCAGACATCGCCGCCGCTCACAACGTGCCCATCGAGCTGCACCTCGACGCAGTCCCTCAAGCGATGCCGCTGCCGTCGGGCTTAAAATCGCCGCCCAATCCGCCGAACCTCGCCGAAAATCTCACGGCCTTCGAGCATCTCCTCACCCACAACCCCCGCGCCAAAATCGTCTGGGCCCACGCAGGCTCGGACGGCCTTGGCTATCGCACCCCCGATCTCTGCCGCCGCCTCCTCCAAGCCCATCCCAATCTGTACATGGAAATCAAGATCGATCCCCAAGAACTCGGCAAAAATCCGCCTCTCGCTGCCGACGGCAAAATCCAACCGCAATGGTTAAAACTCTTTAATGATTTTCCCGACCGCTTCGTCATCGGCTCCGACCAGCACTACGCCTCCGGCCGCTCCATGACCGGCCCACAACGCTGGCAAATGCCGGTTCTCCTGCTCAACCAGCTTCCCGCCGGCCTGCAGCAGAAAATCGCCAGGGAAAATGCGCTGCGCATTTTCCCGATTGCAGAAACCAAGTGACCCGCCCATACGTTCCATTACCTAGCGTCCGCACTTTTTCTGGAAATGTATATACTTGCGCCTCAGCTTCAGCTTGCCCAGCGGCTAGCTTCGTCCCACGGCCGTCGCCAGTGCAGGTTGTCCCCAGCTAAAGCGCCGCATCTCGCGCCGCAAATTCATCGGAGCCAATTCGTGGCCAATCCTCTAACCCAAAATCCCAGTGTGACCTCGGCCCAACTCCAGACCCCGCTCACCGCCAACCAGAAGCGCAGCTTCTTCGCGGCCTGGGGCGGGTGGGCACTGGACGGCATGGACTCCTTCATCTACGCCCTGGTCCTGGTCCCCGCTTTGCGCGATTTGCTCCCAAAGTCCGGCATCGCCGCCACCAACGCCAATGTCGGTTACTACGGCTCCCTGCTCTTCGCTCTGTTCCTAATCGGCTGGGGCCTCGCTCTGATTTGGGGGCCGATCGCCGACCGCTTCGGCCGCGCGCGCACGCTGATGTTCACCATCCTGTGGTTTTCGCTTTTCACTTTCCTCAGCGCTCTGGCCACCAACGTCTGGAGCCTCGCGATCTTCCGCCTCCTCGCCGGCATGGGCATCGGCGGAGAATGGTCCATCGGCGCAACGCTCATCTCCGAGTCCTGGCCCGAGTCGCGCCGCAAAATGGGCGCGGGCCTGATGCACACCGGCTACTACTTCGGATTTTTCCTCGCCGCCGTCGCCAACTACACCGTAGGCGCGCATTTCGGCTGGAGATGGATGTTCGTCGTCGGCGGCACGCCCGCTCTTCTCGTCGCCTTCTTCTACAATCGCGTTCACGAACCGGCCAAATGGGAGGATAAGCGCCAGCAACTCGGCAGCGCCTGGACCGCCCTCGAGTCCTTCCGCGCGCCCTTCTCGCCCAAATACCGCCGCCGCACCATTCTCAACTCCCTCTACATGCTGGCCTCTATCTCCGGCTTGTGGGCCGGATCGGCTTACGTGCCCACGGCGGTTACGCAGCTCGCCGCAAGAGCCGGCCGCTCGGTCGTCGAAGCCGCGCAGCTCTCGTCCTACGGCACCGCCTTGCTCGCCGTCGGCACCATTCTCGGCGCCCTCGCAACTCCCTGGCTCTGCGAACGCTTTGGCCGCAAAGGCGCCCTAGCTTTCTTCTTCGCCATGATGTTCATCTTCATCGCCTTCGCCTTCGGCCGCGTCTTCTACTTCCAAACCAACGCACTCGCCTGGTTTATGGCCTGCCTGTTCTTCCTCGGCATCGGCGGCGCCAATTTCGCCGTCTATTCCCTCTGGATTCCCGAGCAATACGGCACCGAGTGCCGCGTCAGCGCCTTCGCCTTCACCACCAACGTAGGCCGTTTCGCCGCCGCAGGCATCAGCTTCCTGGTCGGCTTTGGCGTCCGCCACTTCCAAACTCTGGGCACCCCCGTAGCCCTGACGGCGATCGCCTTCGTGATTGGACTCTCGCTTTTGCCCTTCGGCGAAGAAACCAAGGGCAAGCCCCTGCCCGCCTGAGCGAAAGAAGCGGCGGACTTCAGGAGCTGGAATTGTTGATGAGCGCGTGCTCCGATCAAGAAATCAAAATCCTTATTGCAAATATGCCGAGAACTGGCAGTAGAGTGTAGAGCCTCGAATCATCTATATCTGGATTCGCATTCGGCTGACCCGAACTCCGCAGGGAGGATTCCCATGATGAAGCGCTTACTGGGCCTTCTGGGCACAGTCTCGATGGTGATCTTGCTGTTCGTCAGATTCGCCTCGGCACAAGCCCCGGAGGCAGGCCGGCTGTTCGAGCAAAACTGCATGATGTGCCATGGCAACGCCGCGGTCGAGAGGGCACCCGATCCTTCCGTGCTGCGGCAAATGACTCCAGAGGCGGTGTACAAAGCCCTGACTTCCGGGGCCATGGCGCCACAAGCGGAGAAGCTCAGCGACCTGCAGAAACGCACCATCGCCGAATACCTGGGCGGCCGCAACATAATCGAGGGAAGCAGCGATGCGGCACACATGGCCAACAAGTGCGCCAGCAATCCTCCCATCACCAGCTTGTCCGCTACTCCTACCTGGAATGGCTGGGGCGCTGACGCCAGCAACGGCCGCTTCCAGGCCGCGAAAGCGGCGGGTATCACCGCCGACCAAGTAAAGCGCCTGAAGCTGAAATGGGCGTTTGGATTTCCGGGAGCGACGTCCGTCTACGGTCAGCCATCGGTGGCCGCCGGCCGCGTCTTCGTGGGCGTCAATACTGGCTACGTCTACTCGCTGGATGCTGCCACCGGATGCGTCTACTGGTCGTTTGAGGCCCAGGCAGGAGTGCGCAATGCGATCAGCCTCGGAGAGGAGAAAGCCGGCGGCGCTACCACCTACGCCGCCTACTTTGGCGACCTGCGGGCCAATGTGTACGCCGTGGATGCCGCCACCGGCGCCCTGCTCTGGAAAACCCATGTGGAAAATCACAGCCTGGCGGGCATCACCGGCGCTCCCGCTCTTTACGGGGGACGCCTTTATGTTCCTGTTTCCTCGCGCGAGGAATCCGCCGGAGTTCTAGCGAGCTATTCCTGCTGCACGTTCCGCGGCAGCGTAGTCGCCCTGGATGCCAACACCGGCAAGGAAATCTGGAAGACCTACATCATTCCGGACGAGCCCAGGCCCAGCAAAAAGAATTCTGAGGGCACGCAACTGTATTCCCCGTCCGGGGGCGCGATCTGGAACACTCCCACCATCGATGCGCCACACCATGCGCTTTATATCGGAACCGGCAACAACTATACCGAGCCCGCCACCGACACCACCGACTCGGTCATGGCGATGGATATGGATTCGGGCAAAGTGCTGTGGTTCCTGCAAGACACGCCCAAGGACGTCTGGATCGGGTGCGGCCTGTACGGCGAGTCGGATAATTGTCCCAAAGAGATGGGACCCGACTATGATTTCGGATCGTCGCCCATCTTACGCATTTTGCCCGATGGCCATCGCGTCCTGATTGCAGGACAGAAGAGTGGGATGGTGTGGGCGCACGATCCCGACCGCAAGGGGGCGGTGCTGTGGAAGACTCAGATTGTGGAGAAGCTGGCTCTGGGCGAGATTACCTTCGGTGGGGCTGCCGACGAGCAAAACGCCTACTTCGGCGTTCGCAGCGGCGGCATCACCGCCTTGCGGTTGTCGAGCGGGGAAAAGCGCTGGTCTACGCCGATGAACGGCGACCCGCGCACCGATCCCAGAGCGGCTCTGGGGCAAAACGCCGCACTCACCGTTATCCCCGGCGTGGTATTTTCCGGTGGCTACGACGGAATGCTGCGCGCTTTGGCCAGCGACACCGGCAAAGTCCTTTGGGAATACAACATGCTCGGTGAGGTCAAGACCGTGAACGGGGTCGCCGCCAAAGGCGGTTCCATGGGCGCTCCAGGGCCGACCGTGGCCGGAGGCATGCTGTTCGCAGGTTCGGGCTACGTCTTCGGCGCCCGCGGCCGCCCTGGAAATGCTCTATTGGTTTTCGCGCTGCCATAGGCACCGCACCGCAACCTCGCGAAATGAGCCTGACACCGCCGCTCGATGGCTCTGATGATTCTCGATTGTTTGTTTGAATAAAATGGAAGGCGCCGTCCTACGGCTTGCAGCTCACGCCCTTCGACGAAGAAACCAAAGGCAAGCCCCTCCCGGCCTGAGCGAAAACAACTGCGGGCGTTTCAAGCAATTCATCCCTCTTTTTTGCACTGTCCGCCAATATCACTTGGACGGGTCTCCGAAACTCTGGGGTTCATTCCGCGAATGGAAGAATGGCAAGATGATTTAGAAATCTTGCAAGAGAAATGTTCCAGCCAGAAAAAGGCTGAGGAAATGGGGAAAGAACTCCATGCTCTTCACGCGAACGGCAAGGCTTGTGTTGCAAGTTGCAGTTTGCACCGCGATGCTGACGGGCTCAGTGGCCGCGCAAGAGGCCGTTTCCCTGGTGGGATCGGGGTCGAATTTGGCGGGTCCTTTGTATTCCGCGTGGACCGTTGAATTCGGCAAGGGTCACCCAGACGTGCAGGTGCGTTATCTGCCCCTGGGCACGGCGCAAAGCATCAAGGAGATTCGCGAAGGCTCCGGAGATTTTGGCGGCGGAGAACTCCCGCTGACCGACGCGCAAAAGCACGGCGGCAAGTACCCGCTGACGCAATTTCCCACGGTGCTGATCGCGCTCGCGCCCATCTACAAACTTCCGGGCAAACCCGACCTACGATTTTCGGGCGAAGTACTGGCCGCAATTTATATGGGAAACATCAAGAACTGGAAAGATGCGCAGATTGCCAAGCTGAATCCCGGCGTGGCCCTCCCGGACCTGGCCATCACCGTGGTCCACCTCAGCGGCGTGAAAGGCTCGAACTATATCTTGAGCGATTTTCTCAGCAAGACCAGCGCGGATTGGAAATCCAAGATCGGTAAGAGCGCTTCACCAAGTTGGCCGGTGGGCGTAGAGCAAAATCGCAGCGAAGGCATGGTGACCAAGGTCAGCTCCACCCCTGGAGCGATCGGCTACGTGGAATTGACGTACACCAGACGCAAGGATATCGGCTACGGCAGCGTACAGAATGCCGCCGGCCAGTTCGTGAAGCCAGCCGCCGCGGGCATCCTCGCCGCCTGCACCGCCGCCGAAAAATCGATGCCCGAGGATTTGGGAGCTTCGCTCGCCAATGCTCCCGGGAAAGAATCGTATCCCCTGGTGAGCTTCACCTGGATCTACGTCCCCGCCAGCGGCTTGGCCCCCGCACGCAGCCAGGCCCTCAAAGACTTCTGGAGTTGGGCCCTTGGCGATGGCCAGCAAATCGCCGGCGGCCTGGGATACACGGTATTGCCTTCGGGCATTGCGTCCAAGGCCCAGCAAGCGTTGCATTCCATACAGTAGCCGTAGCACAGCCATTCCCTGGCTGGGACCCGGTAAGATCAATACGACTGAAGCGTCGTACTGGTACCAATTCAATTTGCACCCACCGCAACCTTCTGTGATGCAATGTGTTCTAAGACGCTAGGTGTTAGTTGCAACGCGCTTAGCGCCAGCCTGTCCCGATTTTCGAACTCCCAGTCTGAAGGGCCTTTGAGTGGCCCGGCACGACGTTATCAGCCGACAAGCCGCTCATGACGGAGATTCCGCATATGTCCACCGCACAACAGGTCCCGGCTTCGACTTCACCTCTGGAACGTCGCTTCTATCCGCGAGTCACCCCGCGCACCGCCACCTTTATTGCCTTTGAAGAGAACAACCGGGCACTGCTTCTCAATGTCAGCGAGAACGGGCTTCTGGTATCGATCCCGGCGGTGCTCCCTCGCAATTTTGTCGCTCGTGCCTTGGTCTCTCTCAACGGCCTGCCGACGCCGGTGCGAGTCAGTGTTCGCGTTATTTGGGTAAGTGAAGGCAGAGAGCAAGCCGGCATCCAGCTGCTCGATCTTAGCGACCACGACCGCGAGCAAATCCGCAAATGGGGCGCGCAACAGAGTGCGCCATCGGCGCCAACCGGCGTGCCTAGTCCTTGCGTCACCGCCGAGCAGCCTTCCACGACGCCCTCCCTAGCCGCTCACGCCAGGGCGTCGTTCGGGGCGGCACCTCTCAACAGACCGCCAGGCCTCGCTCCGCCGCGCCGCCGGCTCGTAGTCCGAACCCGGTCAACCTCCGCCGCAGCCGGCATTGTCACGTGGGCCGTCCCCATAGCCCTGGTCTGCTTCGCGGCCGTGTTCTGGATGCGGCATGGCACTCCAGGGAATCTCCTCTCGCGTTCCGCTGAAAATCTCCAAGAGAGGACCGCCGCGCCATCTCCGGAAATCCCTGACAATCCTCAAAGCCCCGACGCCCCGGAACCCAGCGCCGCTGCCAGTCACGAGCCGTCGCCTCCCAACTCGGACGCCACAAGCGCAAGCTCAGAAAGCGCTCCTCCGCGCCCCTCCGCTCCTCGACATCGCGCGGAACCCTCTCCCGATGAGGATGCCACTGCCCTTGATGGCACTAGCGATGATGGCTCCGATCCTCAAGTTTCCGTGCTCGATACGCCGGCAACCCGGCGCGAGGTCCCGCCGACAAATTCGATACCCTCCTCCGCGCCAACGTCCCAGAACAATGCGCTTTCAGACGTCTCGCGCCCCGCAGCCCTGACCCAATTCGACGCGCGCAACGATCTATCCCGGAATCACGTGGTTCCCGACGATGACCGCTCCAAAACGGTAAGCAATACGCCAAGTTCGCCCGCCGCTGGCAGTGTTCCCCAGGCCACTGCGCGCGCGGTTCCAAATCCAGCCGCAAGACAGACTCTGCCGAATCCAATTCGCACCAACGAGGTCTTCCCCAGCGCATCCACGATGCTCTACTCGAGCCCCATCATTGCCTCCACCCGGCCTGCCTCTTCCCGCCGATCTGACGCCTCCGTCATCCAGATGGACGCCCCCGGAGGGCAGGTCGTGGAAATCCGCCCCAACAGCCGATTTCATTCTTCCTTTTTCAATTTGCCGGGTGAGCGCGTTCTGGAATCACCCTCCATTACCATGCACATCCAGCGTTCCGTGCGCATGCCCCCGGCCCATGGGTGGTGGCCCTTCAATCGAAACAAGAAAGTGGTGGTCGGTGAGTTGGTTTCCCGAGTCGACCCCCAGGGTGCGCAGCTCCCGGTCATTCCGGGTGATACCGTGCGCGTCAACGCCACGGTGTCCGCGGACGGCCGCATCGAAAACGTAAGGCCGATCAATGGCCCGGCGAGCCTGGTTCCCGCTGTCGTCAAAGCCATTCACGAATGGCGCTATCAACCTACATTGCTGGACAACAAACCAGTCGAGACAGAATGTTACGTGGTTGTCCAATTCCACTCGACCGGCCGCGTCGCCAGACAATAAGAAGCCCGGTCCCTTCGGCGTCGATCCACCGCTGATAGGGCGAGGGTAATCCTCCGATCGACAAAGCGCCCGCCACGGTCGGCGGCCGCTACGGGTGCACTTGGAACGTCGAGATGCACCTGATCACCTGGTTCGTTGACAACACGGTTGGTTCTTACTACAGGAGGCTTCCGCCTCCAGGCTAGGCCTTCTTGGGGTACCAGTTGAGGATGCGCACCTCGATGCCGCTACCCTCCAGCTTCTTCTGAAAAACACTCAGGTCGGAATCGCGAAAATGGTATGGAATCGCGATCTTCGGATGAAACGCCAGCACCCCATCCGCGGCTTCGTCCGGCGTCATGGTGTACGGCAGATTCATGCACACAAACGCCACGTCGATATTCTTCAGCGCCTTCATCTCGGGAATGGCCTCGGTGTCGCCCG